>TARA_B110000483_G_scaffold19638_1_pt1 | contig 30841 bp, 28 predicted proteins | sample TARA_B110000483 | Tara Oceans TARA_B110000483 (sample SAMEA4398176) | marine metagenome | biome: Polar Biome; feature: [SRF] surface water layer (ENVO:00010504); material: water (ENVO:00002006), including particulate matter (ENVO:01000060) such as... | depth 5 m
GTGTTTCCTATTATGGAATTGAATAACAGATTTGCATAAAAACTCTCTTGATCAATTTCATAGGATCTAAATCCATAATACGATTTTTGTTTGTGATTACTATAAGCAGACTGAAAACCAAAACTTTGATACGGTATTTCAGGAAAAACATAACCCACTTTTAGAGAACTATCGAATCGATCTGTACTTATTTCACTTCCCCAAACTGTATAATTATTCAAATCAGAGTCTGGATTAAATCCTACAGCACCAATTTGTTTGTCATCCTGCATCCATCTGATACTTGCAAAAGTAACCCATCCTTTTTCATTATCAGTATACTGCCATCTATTCAGAATGTTAATTTGTTTAGCAAGTGGAACGTCCAAAAATGAGTCGTTATTTTGATCTCTTTTCTGTGTTCGCTGATTCCCATGAATAAAAAGCCCTGAACTCCATTTATCATTTACTTTAAAATTTCCGTGAGTATTAACCTCTTGACGACCATTTCCAGAAGTAAAGAAGTTAAAGAATAAAGGAACATCAGAAAAGGGTTTTTTAATTTCTGTATTAATCTGTCCTGCAATACTCTCATATCCATTAACTACAGTGCCCATACCTTTTGTGATTTGAATACTCTCAATCCATGTCCCAGGAGTAAATGTTAATCCATAAGCTTGAGACGCACCTCTAACCATAGGGATATTCTCCTCTGTTATTAGAAGGTATGGACTAGTTAGACCCAACATCTTGATTTGTTTTGTTCCAGTCAAAGCATCTGAAAAATTTACATCGATAGATGGATTTGTTTCAAAACTTTCAGAGAGATTACAACAAGCTGCTTTTAGTAATTCAGCACTATTGACATCAATAATGTTTTGTGCTTCCAAATATGATTTTTGTATAGCCTTCCGTCTTTGAGTTACCGTTACTCCGTCTAAATTTCCAGAAGAATTATCGGAGAGTATATGGGTTAACTCAATTTTTTTTAAAATTAAAATAGTATCCGTTTTGAAACCAATATAACTGATTACTAGTTTTTTAGTTTTTGCAGAGAAGAGAATTGAGAACTTCCCGTTCTGATTTGTTACCGCTCCAGTTTCGGTTCCTAGCCAATATACATTAGCCCCTTCTAAGGGGATTTTTTCTGTTGCTTCCTCGTAATAAATAGTCCCAGAAAAAAGATCCTGAGCATTTACAAGAGCTCCACAAATACTTAATAATAGTATAATATATTTTTTCATTGTCGTGATTTTATAGGTTAGAACTGTTTTAAAAAAAAACAGGCTATCATCCATATAAAACCAGACGATGTTGCATTAGTATTATCTTGTTTTGGCCTGGAGGGGGTGGATTCCAGTTTTCTGCTTCGTAAGAGTGTATTAATGGAATTATCCCCTTTGAAAAATCAACTCCAAATAATATAATAAAAGGAGGCTTAAAAGAAGGTGCTTCTTCAAAAGAAACCTTTTCAGGCTCATCATTATGAAAAAGAAGTATAGTGTCTTTGCAGCAAGATTTTTTAGTGAACCTTTTTTCTAAAGATAGTCCTTCCTTTTTACCCATTTCCATTCCACAGTTGGATGGGTTATTAGCTAAAGAAATCGAAGCAATCTCAGATCCACAAAAATGAACATTCAAAGCAAAACCCATGCGAGTGCCAAAAATTAAGAAGGCTAGAGTTATACTTATAATTTGTTTCATTTTCATACTATAAAGATACTAATTTCATCAAAACAATATAATAATAGATAAAATTATTAAAATCTTGTTTTCATTTTTTAAAATCAAAACAAGTCTATAAATCAATGATATACGGTTCATAATAACTACTTTTGTTAATTATGAATCATGAACGTTTTTCAGAAGTAATTTTAGAGATCTCAAAACATCTGAAATCAGCTGATCTTTTAGTGCTAGAAGGCTTAACTTACATCTGTACTTTTTTAAGAAAAAAATTTGAACATTACGATTGGGTGGGTTTTTATTTTGCTGATTTGGATAATAAAATGCTCCATTTAAAGGCATACTCTGGAAGTCCTGTTGAACATCATGAAATTCCATTCGGTAAAGGGATTTGTGGACAAGTAGCCGTCTCAAACCAAAATTTCATTGTCCCAGACATAAGGGCTCAGGATAATTATCTTGCATGTAACATAGCCGTTAAATCTGAAATTGTAATTCCCCTTTTTTTAGAGGGTAAAAATATTGGTCAGATTGATATTGATTCTCATAAAATCAACCCTTTTTATGATAAAGATGTGCATTTGCTTGAAGCAGTTTGTGATCTTGTTGCAAAAACCTATTCTAAATCACTTTTACAACTTTAAATTGACAATGAATTTTAAAAAAATTAGTTCAGCACTTATATCTGTTTTTGACAAAACAGGTTTAGAACCTTTAATTAAAGTATTGGTTGCTAATGACGTAAAATTATTTTCTACCGGTGGGACAGAAGCTTTCATTCGTGAATTGGGTCATGAAGTAAATGCGATTGAATATCTGACGGGCTATCCTTCCATATTGGGAGGCCGTGTTAAAACATTACATCCCAAAGTTTTTGGAGGCATTTTAAACCGTTCGTCAATACCCTCTGATCAAACTGAAATTGATCAATATGATATTCCCTCTTTTGATTTAGTCATTGTTGATTTATATCCCTTTGAGAAAACCGTTGCTGGCAATGCATCCGAAAGCGAAATAATTGAGAAAATAGATATTGGAGGGATTGCCTTAATTCGTGCAGCCGCTAAAAACTTTAATGATGTTTTTTGTATCTCCAATAAAGAAGATTATGCCTCTTTTATAAATATCTACAATAATGCGAATGGTGCTCCTTCTTTATTGGAAAGAAAAGAATATGCAGTAAAAGCATTTCACACTTCTTCACATTATGATACAGCTATTTTCAATCATTTTAATGAAAAAGAAAATCGATTAAAAATAAGTATTGAGTCTTCTCAACAATTAAGATATGGCGAAAATCCACATCAGCAAGGTTACTTTTTTGGACCTCTTAATGATTTATTAGAACATCTACATGGTAAAGAAGTCTCATACAACAATCTACTTGATATTGATGCAGCTATAAATTTAATGAATGAGTTCTATGATGGAAAACCTGCTTTTGGAATTTTAAAACACAACAATGCTTGTGGCTTTGCAGTTAGAGATACTTTAGTAACTGCATATAAAGATGCGCTTGCTGGTGATCCAGTTTCAGCATTTGGAGGTGTTTTGATTAGTAACAAAATTATAGATCTAGAGACTGCCAAAGCAATAAACACTTTATTCTGTGAGGTAGTTATTGCGCCAAATTATGATCATGAGGCACTTTCTTTATTAAAAGAAAAAAAGAATAGAATTATATTAATTCAAAAAGAAGATGAATTTCCAAATCAAACACTAAGAACATGTCTCAATGGAGTTCTAGTTCAAGACAAGGATTCTAAAACCGATCAAAAAGAAGATTTAATAGCTGCAACAATGTTACATCCTTCCCCTTCTCAAATAGATGATCTATTGTTTGCTTCAAAATTATGTAAACACACCAAATCAAATACTATTGTTTTAGCCAAAAACCAACAATTGCTTGCTTCTGGTACAGGACAAACTTCAAGAGTTGACGCCCTTAATCAAGCCATAAATAAAGCTACTAGTTTTGGGTTTGATATAAAAGGCTCTGCAATGGCGAGTGATGCTTTTTTCCCTTTTCCTGATTGTGTTGAGATAGCAGATCAAGCAGGTATTGAAGCTGTTATTCAACCCGGAGGCTCAATCAAAGATAAGTTATCCGTTGAGTACTGTGATAATCATAAAATGGCAATGGTTTTCTCAGGAGTAAGGCACTTTAAACATTAATTCATAATTTTAAGCAATCAACATAAACAAAGATGGGTTTTTTTACAGAAGAAATAGCAATTGATTTAGGTACAGCGAATACTTTAATCATTCACAACGATAAAGTTGTTGTAAACAGTCCTTCCATTGTTGCCATTGATCGAACCACAGGTAAAGTAATTGCCATCGGTCATGAAGCCAACATGATGCAAGGTAAAACACATGAAAACATCAAAACTGTTCGTCCCTTAAAAGATGGGGTAATTGCAGACTTTAATGCTTCAGAACAAATGATCAATCGACTGATAAAAAGTATCCCTTCGCTGAATCGTCGTTTTTTCTCACCCTCTCTTCGGATGGTAATTTGCATCCCCTCTGGAATTACAGAAGTTGAAATGCGAGCGGTAAAAGAGTCTGCTGAACGCGTTAATGGAAAAGAAGTTTATTTGATTCATGAGCCAATGGCAGCAGCAATTGGAATTGGAATTGACATTATGCAGCCCAAAGGAAATATGATAGTTGATATAGGAGGAGGAACTACCGAAATCGCCATTATAGCCTTATCGGGTATTGTTTGTGACAAATCCATTAAAATTGCAGGAGACGTTTTTACTAGCGATGTTATTAATTACATGCGAAATAAGCATAATCTGTATATTGGAGAACGCACTGCTGAAAAAATTAAAATTATTGTAGGAAGTGTAATCGAAGATTTAGATAATCCACCAGACCCAATGTCAGTTCAGGGAAGAGATTTATTATCAGGAAAACCCAAACAGGTAACCATTAATCACGGCGAAATTGCTAAAGCCCTAGATAAATCAGTTGTACGAATCGAAGATGCAATTTTGGAGGCGCTATCACAAACACCTCCTGAACTTGCTGCAGATATTTATAATACAGGAATATATCTTGCTGGAGGAGGAGCTCTTTTAAGAGGTTTAGATAAACGTCTATCTCAAAAAACAGACCTTCCAATTTATCTTGCTGAAGATCCACTTCAGGCTATAGTAAGGGGAACCGGAATTGCTTTGAAAAATATTGAGCGATTTAAAACAGTCTTAATTAAATAAATAGGGTATGCAGCGAATCATTAATGCGCTCGTACAATATAGAAATCCCATTATTTACATTCTTTTAATGGTTTTTTCTATACTATTCTTGAGTACTAGAAGTAGTTTTCATAAAAACAAGTTAGAACATCTTGGATTTTATATTTCTAGTAGTCTTTATGATTTTTCTAGTTCAATTAACCAATATTTCAATCTAAAAGAAATAAACGAAATACTCCTTAAGGAAAATACTCGCCTTAAATCTTTAAATCTGAAAGTAAACGCCCCTTTCTTATATAATAAATATTTAGTGAGCCACAAGCGCTTTCCTTTCTTGGTTAAAGATGCTAATGTGATTAAAAATAGCCATTTAAATCAAAGAAACTATATCATTATTGATAAAGGCAGTGAAAATGGAGTCAAAACTGAAATGGGAGTAATTACTACAAACGGAGTTCTCGGAATTGTGAAGTCTGTTTCTAGAAAATATGCAAGTGTTATTTCAATTTTACATAAAGATTTAAAAATTAATGTCCGCCTTAAAAACAGTGCTGCTTTTGGCTCTTTAGTTTGGAAAGGGAAGAATCCAAGAGAATTTGCCATAGAAGATGTTGTCTCGAGTTCCAAACTTAATCTAGGAGATACAATTGTAACAGGAGGTATGTCTTCTTACTTTCCTTATGGGATTCCATTGGGAAAAATTTCAAAACTTGAAAATGATAACAATACTGGGTATTACACTTTGACTGCTGAACTTTTTGAAAACCCATCTCAAATTTATCTAGGTTATGTAATAGAGAATAAGTTTAAAGATGAAATCGAGTTTTTAAATAAAGACTTGAAATAATGAATTCAATCACAATAAAAACATTTAGCTCTTTTATAATATTTTTGTTACTTCAAGTATTTATTTTCAATCAAGTCAACTTATTTGGATATATTAATCCAATGCTTTATGTATTGTTTCTTATCAATTATCGCTTTGATAGAAATCAAACATTCTTCCTTTTCTTAGGTTTTTTTATAGGTTTTTTTATTGATCTTATGTCTCAAACAGGAGGAGCTCATACCATTGCTAGTATTACGGTAAGTTTTTTGCGCCCCTTATTAATACGTAATGCTTTTGGTGTTATATCTGAACTTCCTAAAAGTTTTAAAAATGATCCAAGGAAAATAAATCGTATTCTTTTTTTGTTCTTATTTATACTTACACACCACTTAACATATTTTATTGTAATTTACTTTAGTTGGGATGCCTTTCTTTTAATTATATCAGGCGCTTTAATTACATCTTTCTTTTCTATAATCTTAGTATTACCGATCTCTTTTATGTCTAAAACTTCAAAATGATAAAAAAAAGTGTTTTAGTTATATTAACTCTTGGGACCTTCTTCTTATTCATTTTTCAGTTAATATTATTACAATTATTTAATTCTGAATATTCGCAGCTTTCTGAAAATAATGCGGTTGAAAAACGTCCTGTATATCCAAATCGAGGGCTAATTTATGATCGAAATGGAATTTTATTGGTCGCTAATCAACCTGTATACGATCTTATGGTAATCCCTGAAAATATTGAATCTTTCGATACCTTAGAATTAATTAACGGATTGTCAATTTCTAAAAATGAACTTTTAAATCAATTGAAAAAAGCTAACCGTTTTTCCCAAAAACTCCCTTCATCAATAATTCGTCAGATTTCAAAAGAAAATCGTGCAATGTTTCAAGAAAAGATGTGGAAATATCGTGGTTTTTATTTTCAAAAAAAATTAGTGCGTGATTATGTTCTTCCTACAGCATCAAATTTATTAGGTTATACAAGTGAGGTAAACTCAAATGAATTAAATGAGAAAAGTGAGTACATGCTTGGAGAAATGATCGGACGTCAGGGGATTGAAAAAACCTATGAAAGTAATTTAAGTGGTAAAAAAGGAGCCTCTTTTTATCAAAAAGACCGTTTCAACAGAATCATTGGAACTTATAAAAATGGCGAATTTGATACTGAGCCTGAATCCTCAGAGAACTTAACGCTTACCATTGACGCGTTACTTCAACAATATGGTGAATCATTACTGCAAAACAAAAGAGGAGGCATAGTGGCTATTGAGCCAAGTACAGGAGAAGTTCTTGCGCTAGTTACTGCCCCTAATTATAACCCCAATAAATTGATTGGAAGAGAACGCTCGAGAAATTTTAGTGACTTATTGAACGACACTATTGCAAAACCTTTATTTGACAGAAGTCTTCAGGCTGAATATTCTCCAGGCTCTCCTTTTAAAACACTTAATGCATTAATTGGTTTACAGGAAAAAATAATCACTCCAAAAACTCGATTCAAATGTAATCATGGTCATTTTTATGCTAAAAATGCATTTATGAAATGTCACTGTCCCAATGGTACGAGTAATGACTTAATTAAAGGGATTTACAATTCGTGTAATACTTATTTCGCAAAAACCTATTTAAGATTGATAGAAAATGCACCAACACCAAAAGAGGGTTTGAATCGTTGGAGAGATCATTTAGAAAAATTTGGTTTAGGAAATTACTTAGGGTATGATTTACCAACAGGAAAAAAAGGTTTTATCCCCGATAGCAAATATTATGACAATTGGTATCCAAATGGGAGTTGGGGTGGTACAACTATTATATCGAATGCTATTGGCCAGGGAGAAATTTTAACTACCCCCATTCAAATGGCAAATTTTACAGCTATAATAGCTAATAGAGGATATTTTATTAAACCGCATTTTAAAAAATCACTTTTTCAAAAAGAAAAAGACTCCCCTTTTATAAAAAACTATACGCTCGTTGATCCTCAACATTTTGAAACTGTGATTGAGGGGATGCATCAAGTTGTTGAAAAAGGAACTGCTCGAGTAGCAAGAATAAAAAATATTGAAGTTTGTGGAAAAACTGGTACAGTAGAAAATTTTATTCGTTTAAAAAACGAAAAAACACAACTTACCGATCATTCTATTTTTATTGCTTTTGCCCCAAAGGATGATCCAAAAATTGCCATTACAGTTTTTATAGAAAATGGTTATTGGGGAAGTCGATGGGCAGCACCCATAGCAAGCTTGATGATTGAAAAATATCTAACTGGAACTATAAAAAGAAAATGGCTTGAGGATAAAATGCTTGAAGGGAGCTTAATGGATGAATACGCCAAACCAATTTCTGGAAAACCTTTTGAAATTAATGAATAATAAGCTCGTTTTTAGATTAGATTGGATGAGTATTTTACTCTATGTTTCCCTTGTTGTATTTGGAATTATAAATATTTATTCCACTCGTTTTTCTGAATCTAACCTCCCTTTTTGGGATATAGGTAGTCCCGTTGGGAAACAATTTTGGACTTTTATACTCTGTCTTTCTGCCTTACCAGCGATACTCTTTATAAAATCTAATTTGTTAGAACGTCTTAGCTATATTTTTTATGTTATTTCCATTATAGGGTTGATTGGACTTTTTGTTTTTGGCCAAACTATTTCAGGTGCAACTTCTTGGTATTTAATTGGTGGTTTGAGTCTCCAACCATCTGAATTTGTTAAAATTACAACAGCAATGGTAGTTGCCTCTAATTTGAGTTCTTTACAAGCCGATATTAAAAAGAGAAAGCATTTATTTCAAATTTTCTTTTTAATATCATTGCCTTTTTTTCTTATTATTCTTCAACCTGATGCTGGATCTGCTTTAGTATTTGTTGGAATTTTTTTCGTGTTGATTAGAGAAGGACTTGATTTACGTTTTCTATACCTTTTTATTGGATTTATACTTGTTTTTATTTTGACTTTATTATATGGTTACTTCTTCATCTCTATTGCTGCACTAATTCTGATTTTCTTTTTTTATTTATTAATTAAAAGACTTGTTCCAAAAACTAAAAAACTACCCTTTTTAATTTGTTTAGGAATTTGTGTTCTTTTTTCTTACTCAGTGAGTTTTATTTTCAATTCCGTTTTTGAACAACGCCATAGAGATAGATTCAATATTATCTTAGGCTTAGAAACTGATACACGAGGTATTGGTTACAATATTAACCAGTCAAAAATTGCTATTGGATCTGGAGGTTTTTTTGGAAAAGGGTTTTTAAATGGTACTCAAACAAAAGGAGCCTTTGTTCCAGAACAAGACACGGATTATATTTTTAGTACAATTGGTGAGGAATGGGGTTTTATTGGAAGTAGTCTTCTAGTTCTTTTATTTACCATTTTTATTTTACGGATTATTTATAGAGCTGAAAAACATACTTCGGTCTATTCAAGGGTTTTTTCCCATGCTTTTGCAAGTATACTTTTCATGCACTTTTTTGTGAATATTGGAATGACTTTGGGGTTAGTCCCTACCGTTGGGATTCCTCTACCCTTCATAAGTAACGGGGGTTCCAGTTTATTGGCTTTTAGCTTTATGCTATTTATCTATTTAAACTTTGATGCCAATCGCTTGAACTGATATATACAATTTAACGTTGCACATCTAAAACATCTCTTAAGCTATTCCCTAACATCATAAAAGCAAGTACCAAACTCATAATTGCTAAGCCTGGTAATAATGCTAAATATGCTTTCCCTAAAAGTAAATACCTAAAATGATCCTTTATCATACCACCCCAACTTGGCATTGGAGGCTGTGTCCCTATCCCTAAAAAACTCAAACCACTCTCCATCAAAATCGCGCTAGCAAAATTTGAGGCTGAAATAACAAGTAAAGGGGCTACTAAAATCGGTAAGATATGATTGGTCAAAATACGTTTGTGAGAAAACCCTAATACACTTCCTGCTTGAATAAATAGCTGTTCTTTAATCGATTTAACTTGGCCCCTAACTAATCTAGCTACATCTACCCACATAGTAAGTCCTACCGCAACAAAAATTTGCCAGAAACCCCTTCCCAGCGCCAATGTTACCGCAATTACCATAAGCAAAGTGGGGATAGACCAAACTACATTAATAATCCACATTATTAGTCGATCCGTCCAGCCTCCAAAATAACCAGCAATAGCTCCAAAAAAAACACCTATTAATAAAGAAATAAAAACAGCTATAAAACCTATTGAAATTGAAATCCTAGAGCCTATAATTAATCGACTTAATAAATCTCGGCCATACTTGTCGGTACCTAAAAGGAAGTACTTTGAAACTAAATATGTTTTTTCAATTTGTTCTCGCTTTTTCGAATTTTGAAAAGTACTAAAATAGATTTTCTCATAATAATTAGTTGCATTTCCAAAGCGTTTATACTCCAATGAGTCGTCAAACCATCGAATGTTCTGAATTGGTATTTCCTCTGCTGAATTCAGATTTCCAAAAAAAAATGATCTCCTTTCTTGTCTTTCTTTTTGAGGAATAATCAATACTTGACAAGTAAATCCAGGAGGCTGAGAATGAATTGATAAATGCATTTGATTTGCATATGCAGTCTTATCAGGAGATAAAGGATATGCGAAAATTGCAATTAAAGTAATACCTAAAATAAACAAAAAACTACCAACCGCCCATTTGTCTGACTTAAAACGATTGAAAGCACTCCTAAATTCCAAAATTTATATTAATTTTTAACTTCAGTAACTGCTTTCTCGACATTAATTTGGCTAGACAGATCTTTTAAAATTTCCACTGCTTCAGAAATATAAATATCTTTTTTAAGTGACTTTTGCCAGCGTTCTCTCTTTTTGATTAAGTCATCGTTTGGCTCACCTTTAAAATCTGCTTCTGGAAGCCATTGAAATTTATATGTAGATTCAAATTCACCTAACTTCTTGAAACGCTCAGAGTAGGTTTTATTTGTTTCACGTTCGGCTTTATATGATTCATAATCTAAAAAATAAGTGAAATCTTCTTTTTGCTTTTTTATCCAAAGGGCTTGCTCATCAATCAACTTTAAAAAAGGGTTTTCCAAAAGTCGTTGTTTACTTCTTGCTAAGGAGTATTCGTAATTATTCATATTATCATAAGGAACATAGTTTGCAGGAGAAATTCGGTCCCAAACCAAAGGATTATCTTGATCCTTTTCACCCATATCAACATAAGCATATTGGTTTGGAAAAACAATATCACTCTTTACTCCTTCCAATTGAGTTGAGCCACCATTAATTCTATAAAACTTATCCGTAGTTACTTTTAAAGCTCCTAAGTTTCCATAAGTGCCTCCAGTAATCATTCTATTGAGGTCAAAAACATTTTGAACCGTACCCTTTCCAAAAGTTTGCTTACTTCCGAGAATTATCGCTCGCTTATAATCTTGAAGGGCTGCAGCTAGAATTTCTGAAGCAGAAGCTGAAAATTCATTTACTAAAACGACTAAAGGGCCATTCCAAATAATATTAGGGTCCTTATCTTTTAATACTTCTTTTTTTCCTCCGGTACTTTTAACTTGAACTACTGGGCCTTCATCAATAAAATACCCAGTCATGTCAACAACAGTCTTTAGTGAACCTCCACCGTTATTTCGGAGATCTAAAATAATTCCTTTGACGTTTTTATTTTTGAGTTGCTCTATCTCTTTTTTGACATCTGTAGCAGCGTTACGAGAATTATAATCTTCAAAATTAATATAAAACTTGGGGAGCTCAATCAATCCGAAAGAACCTGAATCATAATTAATGAGAGAGGAGCGCGCGTAGGTTTCTTCTAACTCAACTACATCTCGAGTAACTACTACATTTTTTATTGTACCATCTACTCTTTTAATGGTTAAAATTACTTGAGTGCCCTTAGGTCCTTTGATAAGTTTAACGGAATCATCTAATCTCATGCCTGCGATATCAATAGGCTCCTCATTAGGCTGACCTACTTTTAAAATAATGTCTCCTACTTGAATAATTTCATCTCTCCAAACAGGTCCTCCCGAAATAATTTCTACAATTTTAACTTCTTGACTTCGCTTTTGTAAACGAGCTCCTATTCCTTCAAATTTTCCTGACATGCTTGCATCAAAGCGTTCTTTATCATTGGGAGCAAGATAAAAAGTGTGGGGGTCAAATTGAACTACTATTGAGTTAATATAAACAGATAGCCAATCTTTCCGTTCCAAATCATTATATCCTTCAAAAAAGAATTTCATGTTTTCTTTAATCTTCTCTCGAGCATCTTTTTCAATTTCGGCATCTGTTAATGCAGAATAGGTGGAGTCTTTTTTAAATTTATTACGCTCCTCTTCTTTTTTTGAAGTAAAACGTTCCAACGCACTTAATTTTAATTGTTTACGCCATCTCTTTTTTAAGTCATTAACATTGTTTGCATAGGGTAAGTTTTTAAAGTCTAAATTTATTTCTTCCTTGCGATTAAAATCAAAAGGGCTTTTCAATAAAGCTTCATAAAAACCTTTTACTTGATCCATTCTTTCAATCAATTTATTATAGGAAAGATTAAAAAAATCAACTTTAGTATTTTTTAATTCATCGTCAATTCGATATCGAAAAGAATCAAAAGTATTGATGTCTGATTTAAGAAAAAAACGATGCTGACCATCAATATTTTCTAGATAGTTTTCATATACATTCTCAGAAAAAATATCATTAATTTCTTTTGGATCATAATGTCCCCGTTCCAGAACATAAGAAATTATTTCCAATAAAAGTTTGTCTTTGTTTGGGTCTTCATTTTTGAGTGTAATTCCAAAAACTAATCCACTAACAAGAATAAATAATGATATCCAGATGTAGGGTCTCAATGGGGTATGTTTTAATCTCTTTTTCATAGCGGTTAAATATACATATAATCTCATGATCGATTTGTTAATATTGTTTTAAAAGAAAGCCTTTAAAGATTTCATACCTTAGCTGAGAAACTTGATTTATGAACTCAAAACCTTTGATTTTAGTAACCAATGATGATGGAATTACGGCTCCTGGAATAAGGATGTTGATTGAGGTTATGAATGAAATTGGGGATGTAGTAGTGGTTGCGCCAGATAGTCCCCAATCTGCAATGGGACATGCTATTACAATTAATTCTACCTTGCATTGTCATAAAATTAAAGTAACCGAAGGCCCTCAAGAAGAATTTAGTTGTTCTGGAACACCTGCAGATTGCGTGAAACTTGCCGTAAACGAACTAATGGATAAAAAGCCTGATTTATGTGTTTCTGGTATTAATCATGGATCTAATTCGTCAATAAATGTAATATATTCTGGGACAATGAGTGCCGCAATAGAAGCAGGTATTCAAGGAATTCCAGCAATTGGATTTTCCTTATTAGATTTCAGTTGGAACGCAGATTTTACTCCATTAAAAAAAATTATTAGCCAAATTACTTTAGAAGCTCTATCACATAAAATTCCAAGGGGTGTTGTATTAAATGTTAATTTTCCAAAATTAAGAGAGCAGCAAATTAAAGGAATTAAAATTTGCCGACAAGCAAAAGCAAATTGGGTCGAGGAATTCGATAAACGAACTAATCCTATGGGGAAAAAGTATTATTGGCTTACAGGAACTTTTGTGAATGACGATAAAGGAGAGGATACAGATGAATGGGCCTTATCTAAAGGTTTCGTTTCAGTAGTTCCCACGCAATTTGACCTAACAGCACATCATAGCATTCAACAATTAAATACATGGGATTTATAAAAGATAAGTTTTTCCTTTGGGGAATTCTGGCTGGGTTGTTTTGGACGGGGTTTGGACTTGTTGTTCTAATTTTTTTTCTGTCAGATGACAACATTGAAAATAGTCTCCAATTTCTCTATGGTCAAAATAGATTAGGTGGTGTTATTTCTTTAGCGGCACTTATTAATCTTCCTGTCTTTTTTCTTGCTTTAAAAAAGAATAAATTTTCTTTTGCTGCTGGTATTGTCGCTATATCGATAGCTACAGTTCTTCTCATCTTTTTTTTAAAAATAAATACTTAGCTTTTAATAGATTGAATTATTATCTAATTTCAGGAGAAGCCTCAGGCGATTTACACGGAGCTCATCTAGTAAAAGCTCTAAAAAAAATCGACTCAAATGCTCGTTTTCGTGCCTGGGGAGGTGACTTGATGAAAAAAGAAGGAGCTGTAATTGTAAAACATTACAGTGAGTTAGCCTTTATGGGATTTTGGGAAGTAATTAGTCACTTACCAACCATTTTAAAAAATATTAAAATCTGTAAAAAGGATATTTTTTCTTTTAATCCTGATGTAATCATCTACATTGATTATCCAGGTTTTAATCTTAGAATTGCTCAGTGGGCTAAAAGGATAGGCTATAAAAATCACTACTATATAAGCCCACAAGTTTGGGCTTGGAAGGAAAATAGAGTTAATAAAATGAAACAATATTTGGATGCACTTTACGTCATTCTTCCTTTTGAAAAAGATTTTTTTGAAAAAAAACATAATTTTCATGTTCACTTTGTGGGACATCCTCTATTAGATTATATTCCAAATTATCCCAAGAATTCTAAATTTCATGATAAATTTGAATTAGACTCTAAAAAACCCATTATTGCTCTACTTCCTGGCAGTAGACTACAGGAAATAAAAAAAAAATTACCGCTTTTTATTCAAGTAGTAAATCACTTTTCTGAATATCAATTTGTAGTAGCAGGTGCACCTGGTTTATCCTTTGAAAACTATACCTCCTTCATTAAAAATGATAGTCTAAAAGTGATTTATGGTGCAACCTATGACTTACTTCATCATTCCGTTGCAGCATTGGTAACAAGTGGGACGGCAACTCTAGAAACAGCTTTATTTGAAGTTCCTCAAATTGTTTGCTATCGAAGTAGCGCTTTTAGTTATTGGATTGCAAAAAAAATTGTTAGGCTAAATTATATATCTCTTGTCAATTTAATTTTAAATAGGGGTGCAGTCAAAGAACTTATCCAGGAAGAGTTAAGTCTTCCCAATCTGTGCAAACATCTCGAAAGAATTCTAAAACACTCTGAACAAAAAGCTATTTTAAAAGATTATAAAGAATTAAAATCAATTCTAGGTAACGGAGGAGCTAGTAATAAAACAGCTCAATTAATTTATACTGCAATTTCAAAAGGAAGAAGTTGATTCTTTTATTTTAACTTTTTTAAAATACTCTCAAGCTATTGTGAAAATCGGAAGATTTATTCTTTGCCCTTTAATTTGACTATTTAACATAAAACACTTTTTCCTTTTTAAGTTAAAATAATGCATCTCCCTTTTGGTTTATTATTCACTATAAATAATATTCAAGTACTTTAATAATACCAAAAAAGTTTCATGTCGAATTAACCTCGAAAACGGGAAATAAAACTCTTTTGGTATTTTTCAAAATCTTCAGGTTTTGAAAAGACTTGGTAATCACCTTGTTTTATCATTTTGAGATATAATTCAAGTTGCTGTGGCTTGAGATAACCAACCACTGGCATAATGGGGTCACCGTTTTCGCTAAAAAAAACCATTGTAGGATATCCCTTTACCCCCAAATATTGAGTGAATTCATGGGTTCCATTTCTCCCTTTTCGGTTGGGATCAAATTTGGGGTTAGTATATGTTTGATCAAGAAATTTAATCTCTTCTTGTCCTTCTGCGTTGAATTTAACTGCATAAAAATGTTCACTTATATAACGTGAAACATCTGGATTTTGAAAAGTTTTTTTGTCTAATAATTTACAGGGGCCACACCATTCGGTATAGACATCCATAAATATTTTTTTTGGCACAACTTTTTGAGCAGCCTGAGCTTCAGCAAGATTCATCCATTTTATTTGTTGTGCAAAAGAAAAAGTAGATATAAAAAAGGTTATAAGAATTAATATTTGTTTTTTCATTTTTAAATTATGTAAAGCTACTAACATTGTCCTCTGCCCCATGTGTTAATCTTTTTAAAGGTTTTAACAAAAGAATAATTAATAGTGCAACAATAGTACAAAAAATAAAAATTCCAGTAAAAATTTCCTTTTCGCCAGCTGTTTCTGCAAACCCTCCAATACTAGCTGCTAATTTATTTCCTAATCCAGTAGCTGCCCAATAGAGCCCCATAATGGAGGCTGCATATTTGACAGGTGCTAATTTAGTTATAAAAGAAAGTGATACGGGTGAAGCGCAAAGTTCTCCAATAGTGTGAAACAAATAGGCTAATACCAACCAATACATTGCAGACTTTCCCATCAACTCATAATCCATTGCAGCAAAACGCATAAATAAAAATCCCCAGCCCATAATTAAAATACCTATTGCTATTTTATAAAGTGACGAAGCCTCTTTTCCCTTTAATTTCCATCGCATCCAAAAACTACCAATTAGAACCGCGAGTGTAATAATGAAAAAAGAGTTTAATGATTGGAACCAAGATGCTGGAATTTCAATTCCCAAAAGCATTCTGTCCGTTTTTTGTTTAGCATACAAGTTCATCAATCCACCTGCTTGTTCAAAAGCTCCCCAAAAAACAATAATAAGTAAAAAAGAGATTAGCAGAACTTTTACACGGTCTCTTTCTACAGGTGTCAATTTTAGCTGCTTTAATGCATTATCAGGATGAGAACTTTTTCCAATAAAATCACCTACTCCAACTAAATATTTCTGACCATATGCATAAGTAATTTGTCCAATAATCATTCCTATAGCAGCCAATCCAAACCCGTAGTGCCAATTATATGTCTCTCCAATCCAACCACAGAGAATGGGTGCTGCAAAACCCCCAATATTAATTCCCATGTAAAAAATATAAAAGCCTAAATCTCTTCTTTCATCTCCTTTGGAATATAAACCTCCAACCATACTAGAAATGTTTGGCTTTAATCCTCCTACTCCAAGAATTACAAAGAAACATCCTAGATAAAAACTAAATTCAGTATCAAAAGCTAAAATTGTATGTCCGATGCATAAAAGAATTCCTCCCCACATCACTGTTTTCTTTTGGCCTAAAATATTGTCAGCAATCCATCCGCCAGGAACAGATGCAACATAAACAAGCATGGTATACCAACCATATAACATTATAGCCTCGGAATTAGTCCAGCCAAAACCGGGGTTATCTGAATCAGTTTTAGCAACCAGAAAAAGTGTAAATAAAGCTCGCATTCCATAGTAGGAAAAACGCTCCCAGATTTCTGTAAAAAAAAGAACAAAAAGGCCAATCGGATGACCAAAGGCTGTTTTGGAATTTAAGTCATTAATTGTAGTTTCAGAATTCATAATATAATTATAAATTTTCAAGTATAAAGTTAGTCATTTTGGAATAGAGATGCTTTCGAGTATTACCTCCATAAATTCCATGATTCTTATCTGGATAAATCATCCATTCAAATTGTTTATCGGCCTGTATTAACTCCTCAACCATTCGCATAGTATTTTGAACATGAACATTGTCATCTCCCGATCCGTGTATAATTAAAAACTTTCCTTTAAGTTGATCGGCATAATTTAAAGGTGAATTCAAATCATATCCTAGTGGGTTTTCTTGAGGGGTTCGCATAAAACGTTCGGTATAAATAGTGTCATAAAAACGCCAATTTGTTACTGGTGCAACTGCAATTCCAAAAGAAAAAATATCGCTCCCTGTCACTAAACAGTGAGCCGCCATATGGCCTCCAAAGCTCCAGCCCCAAATGCCAATTCGACTTGCGTCAACATAAGGTAATTTTCCTAATTTTTTTGCAGCTGTAATTTGATCTAAAGCTTCATATTTAACAAGATTAAGATAGGTTGCTTTTTTAAAAACCGTTCCTTTAAATCCGGTTCCTATTCCATCAATACAGACAATAATATATCCTTGATTGGCTAACGATTTATGCCAAAGCGTACGTTGGTCACCCCATCGATTAGCAACTTGCTGAGAACCCGGTCCCGAATATTGAAACATTAATAAAGGGTATTGTTTTGAAGCATCAAAATTTGCAGGTTTAATCGTCCACATATTAAGTGATTCTCCATTAATTTCAATTTTAGAAAATTCCTTGTCTGAAAAACCAAATGCTTCTAAGTTTTTAGATAAGTCTTTATTTTTCAATACAGAGTAAAGCGCAATATTATTTTCCGTTTCGAAAAGAGTATAATTGGGAGGAGTCTTTTCATCTGAATATGAATGAATATAATACATTCCCCCTTTGCTAAAAGTTGCGCCATTTGTACCCTTGGTGGGCTGAAGGGTTCTCTTCCCTTTCCCTGATAACTTTATGGCATATAATCCTCTTTCTGTACTACTCCCCTCTACTGATTGATAATAAATTTCTTTACTTCCATAATTGAAATTATAAAGAGCTGTAACTTCCCAATCTCCCTTTGTGATTTGATTTATTAAACTTCCGTTTTTGTCAAAATGATAAATATGATTAAAACCATCTTTTTCACTAGTCCACAAAAAACTTTCATCTTTTAAAAACTTTAAATTATCATGAATACTTACATAAGTTTCCGATTTTTCTTCCAAAAGAAGATGCATAATATTCTCTTTTGAATTCCAGCGCCATAATTTCAGATCATTTTGATGTCTGTTCAGGGTTTGAATTATCAGATCATTTGCACTGTCTAAATATTTAATTCTTGGAATGTAATAGGGTCTTTCTCCTTTGAAGCTAATCTTAGCTTTTTTTCTAGTCTCTAAAGTAAATCGATATAGAGTAATTTCAGAATTTTTCTCTCCTGCTTTCGGGTATCTAAATTGATAGGGAAATTGATAAAGATCTTTTCCATAAATATCCATTGAAAAAATAGGGACATTTGATTCGTCAAAACGCATATAAACGAGCTCTGATGAGTCTGGACTCCAATCAAATGCGCGTACAAAACCAAATTCTTCTTCATAAACCCAATCAGTAATTCCATTAATTGTTTTATAATCTCCATCAAAAGTAATCTGGATTACATTTTGGTTTTTTATTTCTTTTACAAATAAATTCCTTCTGTAAACATAGGCTACCTTATTAGAATCTGGTGAAAATAAAGGTTCTTGAATTTTAGCCTCTGTTACTTTTTTGAGATCTTTAGTTTTTAAATCATATATCCAATAAATAGCTTGTTTTGATCTTCGATAAATTTGATCCGAAGCGGTTTCTAAAATTATCTTTTGTTCATTTTTCGAAAAGAAATAGTCAGAGAAGCTATTGATTTCCAAATGATCTTTCGAACTAAATATAACATGCCCTTGATTAGGTTTCCCATAATCATATCGTACTATGGCGATTTGGCTATTATTTTTTGTTTCTAAAATAGTATACTGAGTTCCGTTTCTCATTGAACGAATAGATTCCAATCGTTTTGGATTGTAATCGTCATTCCATAATTTATCGAGGGAGATCGTAGGTTGTTGTGCAAAACATAGGGTAGTAAAAAAAAACAGTAATGCTATTTTCCTCATGGTAAAATGATTTGATCAGCAATTTAGTAAAATCTCATCAATCCTACTTTTTGAAGGGGTTCAAAATCAGTATCTTTAAAAAAAAAAAATGAGTAAACGGATTGTTGGGTTTTCCAAGCTCAGTAAAGAAAAAAAAATTGATTGGATAACCAAAACCCACTTCAAAGATTCAAAAAACGCTGCCAATCGTCTTCGTTCTTATTGGAATTCATCTCTTAATGTTCAAAATCAACATGATGAATTTGTGGAAAATACCTTAACAAACTTTTATATGCCCCTTGGTGTGGCTCCCAACTTCTTGATAAACAATACTGTTTATACCTTACCCATGGTCATAGAGGAAAGTTCTGTAGTGGCTGCCGCAGCGAATGCTGCCAAGTTTTGGCTTAACAAAGGTGGATTTGATGTAGAAGTTATTGATACTATTAAAGTAGGACAAGTTCATTTTCTTTTTGATGGGGATCCTTCAATATTAACCTCTTTTTTTAAAAACAATGAAATCGCTTTGTTAGATGCTATAAAACCTTTGACAGTTAATATGGAAAAGCGAGGCGGAGGTGTTGTTAGTTTAGATTTGATCGATAAAACAATTGCGATAGACCATTATTATCAATTACACGTTCGGTTTAGAACCGCTGATGCAATGGGTGCAAATTTTATTAATTCTTGTCTTGAATCTTTAGCCGGTGCATTAGAAGAGCAAAGTCAACAGAATAAGTCTTTTGCGTCGCAAAACTCCAGAATAGAGGTAATAATGAGTATCCTTTCCAACTATGTTCCGGAATGCTTGGTTCGTGCAAAAGTGTCTTGTCCTATAAATACTATTGAACCTCAAGAGGGAATGAGTGGGGTGGTTTTTGCTAAAAAAATCATACAAGCCATTGAAATTGCTAATTGTGAAACCTATCGTGCAGTAACTCATAACAAAGGAATAATGAATGGCGTTGACGCTCTTGTTTTGGCTACTGGAAATGATTTTAGAGCTATAGAAGCTGGAGTTCATTCTTATGCAGCTCGCTCGGGACATTATTCTTCTTTGAGTCAAGCTTCAATTTCAAAAGATCAATTTAATATGGAACTAACCTTGCCTCTTGCGATTGGAACTGTAGGTGGATTGACAAAACTTCACCCCATGGTAGGCTGGTGTATGGAACTTATTGGAAACCCTGATGCTAAAACATTAATGACAATTATTGCAGCGGCAGGCTTAGCACAAAATTTTAGTGCGTTACGTTCTTTAGTAACTTCTGGAATTCAAAAAGGCCATATGAAAATGCATTTATTTAATATTTTGAATCAACTCCAAGCAACTGAAAAGCAAAAAGAAAAAGCGTTAATTTATTTCAAAACAAATACTGTAAGTGTAAAGGCCGTCAATAATTTTTTAAGTCACAATTAAAATGCAATCGTTTTACAGTCACGGAAAGTTATTAATAACTGCAGAATATGCTGTCCTAAAAGGGGCAAGAGCACTAGCTATTCCTTGTAAAAAAGGACAGATTTTAAACTTTAAATCTAAAGAGTCAAAATACCTTGACTGGGAAAGTTTTGACGTAAATAAAAAGTCATGGTTTACAGCTCGGCTTCACCTGCCTTCTTTTTCGATTAAAGAAAGTTCAAATACTAATACTGCAAAAAAATTAAGTGCCATTTTAAGATCAGCCAAAAAACAAAATCAACATTTTTTAGTCAATGAAGGAGGAAGTGTAGAAACTCATTTAGAATTTAATCAAAACTGGGGCTTAGGGAGCTCCTCTACTTTAATTTCAAATATTGGATTATGGGCCAATGTAAGTCCATATAAATTATTGGAGCAAAGTTTTGGTGGAAGTGGATATGATATTGCTTGTGCTCAATCCCATACCCCATTGTGTTATACGAGAAATGGCATGAATCCCCTGATCGAGTCTGTTACTTTTGAGCCTCCGTTTAAAGAGCATTTATTTTTTGTTTATCTAAACAAAAAACAAAGTAGTTTTACGGCAATAAACTCATTGAATATAGAATTAATCAATCAAGAGCTGATCTCTATTGTTAATTCAATAACAAAAAAAATACTAAATTGTTTAGATCAAAGTCTATTTGATAGACTGATAATAGAACACGAAAGACATATTGGATTATTATTAAACCAGACCCCAATTCAACAGTTATTATTTAAAGATTTTAATGGTGCAATCAAAAGTCTTGGAGCTTGGGGAGGTGACTTTATTCTTGCTTCTGGAAATGCAGAAACACCACAATTTTTTTATGGCAAAGGATATAAAACAGTAATTTCTTATTCGGAAATGTTTTTTAAGAATTAGTATGTTTTAACAAATTGAAGTGGTTTTTAAGCAAGTATATTACTGATTTTATTTCTATTCTATCCAAGATCGTAGCTCACTTTTTTTTGATAAATAAAATTAGTAAATTATATAAAAATGATTAAGGCCAAAAATAAGACCCCATGTAAGAAGAGGTTATATGAAAAATTTTTTGATTTTTTATTTAATAATAGAGAGCTCTATTGTCATTAATATTAGCAACTGACTCTAATGCTAGGAAAACATTTTCAGAAATTCTAGAGCTAAGATTAATCATCATTTGCTCTTTGTAATCAGTATAATCTTCAAGATCCTTAACTATGTTTTTCTTAACAAGAAACAACATATACACACCGTCTTCTCCTGAAATTAATCTTGATGTTGCGCCTTCTTCCATAGCAAATCCAACACCTACTACATAGGGCTCATTACCAGCCCCAACGATAGACGGATTTCTTTGATTAATAACAGATGCTGTTTCAATTGAAAAATTTTCATCTGCTGCTAATAGGGCCTCAAGGGTATTTTTATCTTTATACCTTTTTTTGATACGTTCTGCTTTTTTCTTATTTTTTAGAATTTCACGAACCTTAGATCCTACTTCATCAATACTAGCTAGACCTTTTTTTACTTTTGCAGTAAGCTGAACCACGACATATCCTCCAGTAGCAATTGAAAATCTTTTAATATCTCCTATTTTGGTGTCTTCTTCAAAAGTCCAACGAACAATGTTACGTTGTTGAGATAATCCTGGTAAATTTTCTTCTAAACTGGTAATTTGTTTTACAGGACGGATATCGAACTTATTTGCTTCAGCCTTGGCTACGAAATCTAATGTTTCGTTACTGTCCATCTCAAATTGAGTTGCACTTCTAAAAACTTCATTTGATGTTTTGTCAGAGGCAACTGCTGCTGCAACTACATCTGCAATAAGAGCAAGATCGTCTTTATCAGTCACTTTTATAATATGGAAGCCAAATTCAGTTTCTACCAAACCGATTTTCCCAACTTTGTTTTTATTAGTAAAGTTGAAAAATTCTTGGGCCATTTCGCCTTCTTTAAAGAATCCTAAATCTCCACCTCTTTTTTTCGTAGGTCCATCAGAATATTCGCGAACCAATGCCTCAAAATTAACCGAGGATCTTCTTGCTAAACGGTAAACTTTATTTGCTTCTATTTTAGCCTCAGCTTTTGAACGGCTAACCTCTGGAGCTGAACGAGTGGCACCTTCATAAGAAATCAAAATATGACTGGCTCTGAGTGAAGCATTCTCTTTTCTATCTATTAACCTAGAAATTTTAAAGTTCTGTCCATCTCTGTAAGGCCCAAAAACTTCTCCTTTATTTAATTTAAATAAAATGTCTGCATACTCGTTATTGAATTGTCCTCGAGAGCGATAAACCGAGTCAAATGCAACTTCAGAATATTGATCTACAAAATCTGCAATATTTATAGTTGTTCTTAGGCCTTCTAAAGTATCTGTTAACTTTGACACATCGTTGTATGCAACTCGCTCTTCCTTCAGGGCATCCAAACGCAATCTTATTGCAGAAAGATCATCTTCTGTAGGTGTTTCGTAAAAAGCAACATACTGTAGGTTTCTTGACGATTCTCTTGTGAAATCTGCACCATGATCTTTAATATAATTTTTTACTTCTGCATCAGAAACACTTACCAAACTATCGGATATAATATCAAATGGGATTTTAACATATTTAATATTAATGTTGTCATTTTTATCATGATAATCAGCTTTTACTTCGGCTTCTGTAACCCTAGCACTTGCCTTTATAAGGTCTAAATAAATTCTTTGTTTAGCAACACCAACAATACTTCGCTCTTGTAATTTCCAGTTTTCATAACTAGCCGGATTTTCTATTTTCATCTGAGCGATAAAGTCTGTAAAGACCCCGAAATCAAAAAAACCTGCTTCGTTTTGAAAGCTTGGATTGCTTATTACGCTTTCATCAGAAGATATAATTTGCTCTAACTGATCTTTGCCCGCGTCAATACCTAAGGTTTTAAATTGTTGATCAAAAATGGTATTTCTTAATGCTTGATTCCAAACTAGATTTACAGATTGTAGTGTTGAATAGTTATAGGTACGCTCTGTTTGCTCAACCATTTGACGAAAGACATTAATGTCTACTTCATCATCATTGATTACTGCTACAGGATCTGTTGGTCCTGCTGACGCAGAGTTGGCTCCAAATACTCCTGAAATTACAAATGCGAAAAGTGCCATCCCGATTACTAAAATCAAAAAGATGGATCGTTGTCTAATTTTTCCTAAAACGGCCATAGTTGCTATTTTTTCATAGTTTGCGAAATTAAGCTATTCCATTGAATTAAGAAAGAACATTGCTTTTAAATAGCAATCAAAAAATAGCCTATTAACTTGTTTCGGTTTTTGTTAAGATAATCTGTTCAATTTTGGTTGCTGATACTTTCTCAATTTTCAACGAAAAAGAACTGATACCAATATGTTCTCCTTTTGCAGGGATTTCACCAGTTGAATAAGCAATCATTCCACCTAAAGTTTCATAAAATTCACTTTCAGGTAAATTCAATTGATATTTCTGATTCAAATAATCTACCTCTAATCTTGCAGAAAATAAATACGAATTTTCGCCCAATTGTTTCTCTACATGAGCAATAGTGTCATATTCATCTTCAATTTCACCAAATAATTCCTCTACAATATCCTCTACAGTAACAATACCTGAAGTACCACCATACTCATCAATTACTACAGCTATACTTTTATGTTGGCGAGTTAACAACTTTAGAACATCATTTACCAGCATGGTCTCGGGCACATAAGCCACTGGTAATAATATGTTTTTTAAATCTTTAGGCTGTGTAATGATTTCAAAAGCATGAACATATCCTAAAATCTGATCGATAGTTTCTTTATAAACAGGAATTTTTGAAAGACCTGTAGTTATAAATAATTCTTTTACCTCATTTATTGAGGTTTGTTCTTCTACAGCAACAACCTCTGCTCTTGGAACCATTGCTTCTCGAGTTTTAACTTCTGAAAAGTCTAATGCTTTCTGAAAAATTTCAATCTCTGAATCTAAATTATCTTTATTTTGAAACGACTCCAACTGCTCTTCAATATAATTGCCTAATTCGACTTTTGAAAATGATAATTGAACTTTATCATTATTTGTCTTAAAAAAGTGCTTTAAAATAATATTGGTAAATTCTATTATAAAATAGGTAATAGGGTAAAATAGATAAAAAAATAATGCTATTGGAACTGCAAATATTTTGATAAAAGTATTCGCGTATAACTGAAAAAATACTTTAGGTAAAAATTCAGCTGTAAGCAAGATAACTCCTGTCGAAATAATGGTCTGATAAAATACAATGATTAAACTTGCTTCCCCTGTCAAAAAAGTTTCGGTAAAGAAAAGCTGTAAAATTCTATCTCCCATAAAGATCCCGTAAAGAACCAAAGCCACGTTATTTCCCAAGAGCATTGTGGCGATAAAGTGAGATGGATTTTGAGTAATGGTTTTTAATACCCTTGAAGTCAATCCTTCTTGGGATTTTTCAATTTCAAGGTATATTCGATTAGAAGAAACAAAAGCTATTTCCATCCCCGAAAAAAATGCAGATAATGTCAAACAGACAAGAATAATGATATCTGTAAAAATCATTTAGGTATTATTCCTTTGATTAAACTTTTTCCGGTAATGTCTTCTAAATAAAGCCATAAAAACAGAAATAAGTGAAAAACCTATAAAAAGATATGCTCTAGAAGGATTAATTTCCCATAAGCCAATAGTTTCATAGATAGAAATTACGGCAATGATCCAATATAAAATTTCTGATATTCGATAGTTTTTCATTTTTTACTTTTCTTTCTTTTTTAGCTGTCAATTATAAATATATCCTCTTTTGAATATCTAAAATTTCACTTCTCATTAAGTAATATACTATTTTTTTGAAAGAGAGTCTTCAGGTTCGGAAACTGTAATTGTTCCAATTAAGCTTCCTGTTTGAAATTTAGTGAAATCTCTATTGGTATCCAATCGTAGAGCTTTAAAGTTATAATCTTTATCGTTAAAGGTGAAAGGTTGCTCTGTGAAAAGCCATTCACTCTGGAAATCCCAAAATAATTGATTCGTTTTTAAAATCGAACCATCATGGGATTTGAGCTCTACATTACCTTTGAGATCGATTAATTTAGTTTCATCATAGAGGATACCATAATCAGCAAGAACTTCATTTTCGTTTCCTAAATCATCATAAAAAATAACTTTGAGTCCCTCTGTAAATTCAGCATAACGAAAACTCAAGTTAGTATAATCTATATGTTTTGAGGCCGTTAAAACAGCCTGAATCTTTAAAGAATCAGTATATACCATACGAATATTACTGGCTGTTGCAAGTGGATCTTGATTATCTATATTCATTTCTCTTAATGCTTGAGAATTGTCCTCACAAGAAAAAAGAAGGGCTATGGTAAAAACCATAACCCTTAATATTACGATTGATAAATTATCTTTCATTTACAGTAACGGTACCTTAACACTTCTTTTTATCCAACAGTTAAATGCGATAGTAGTCCCTTCGTTTCCTTCAGTAAAAATATCTGTTTTACTTGGAGCTCTTCCATTGTAGCTTTCCGCTGTTTGTTTAGCAATTTTTCTTAAAGAGCTATCTACATTTCCTGCTTTTAGCGCTTCTTTTGCCGCCAACCAATATACAGCTCGCTTGTTAAATTGATTATCACCACAGTCGTTAGCACTATCGGCATATAAATTTGCTATCAATAGATATGCTCTTCCCAATGAAGGTTGAAAGCCCAATGCTTTTCTTGCATAACTTCGAGCAGAAGATTTACGCCCTGAACTCTTAAATTTATTTGCGATTTTAAATAAAATTTTAGCTTTTTTATAATTATCCGTTTCGAGAGTAATTGACTCCTCGTAATATTTTAATGCCTCTTTAGGATTTCCTCTTTTATCATTTAATAATCCTAAATAATACGCTGAATCGGCAGATGGATCTAAATCGTGCAAAGCTTCTACCAGGGTCACAAATAATTGATCGTCAGAACAATCCTTACTATCCATTCGACTTGCTGCACGTTTAAGCCAAACAACATCTCCTTTATTTGCTTCAAAGTTTCTTTGATATAAAGGTATTAAGTTTTCACAAGTTGCTTCTTTAGCTATTATTGCGTCAAGATTTGACAGGTAAGTTCCAATTGCATTTGAATTTATATTATAAACTCTTTTGTTTTTTGTTTCTCTTGTGCTTAAAGCTATACCCTCTTCTTCCTTTTTGAGGATTAAATCTAATTTTTTCGCAAGATTGGTTCCCTCCAGTTCAAATTTTTCTGATACCTCTTCATATTTATCAAATAACAATTCCGTCGAAACTTCTTGGTCTCCTGCTTTGTAACGATTATATAAGGTTTTAAAATAATTATAAAGCAATTTTGGATTAGTAAAACTTTCAGGGTTCTTTTTAAATGCTTCATCAAAAGTGCTGTAAATAACTTTCAAATCTGCCATTTTATAATCCAAAAGAGCTTGTGCCTTACTGCTTAAAACATTTCCAAGAACAGATTTATTTCTCTTGTTTGGGAAATGCTTAATCCAGTCATCATAAAGTAAAATTAAATCGCTTTTAGAAGTCTCAACTTCTTGTGGAGTACCATTTTTAATGAAGTCTTTTAATATACGTTCTCCGTAGGAAAATATAGCTACGTTAATACTTGGACATTCTTTTCTTACTCTTATCCAGGGTTCGTAAGCTGATTTATAATTTTTTACCTTAGCAAATTCAGCAAAAATGGACAAATCCTGCATACATTCATTTACGTCTTGGGCCTGAACTTTGAAGAAGATTGCAAGACTCAAAAATAACATTACTAAAACACTAGTTCTTTTCATGGAATCAAATTTTTAATTAAACTTTCTTTTAATAAACCAAACATCATTAAGAGATAAACCAATGCGTAAGGCAATTAATGTCTCTTTTAGAAGGCCAAATTCTTTCTGGCCACGTTGACTAATTTCAAGACCAACATTAGCGTTTGAGAGTCCCCCCAAGGGTAAACCAACTCCAAATGATATTCCGGTTTCAGTTAAAGGTATATTATTAACTATCAGGCTCATTTGTTCTGAACGGAATCCAAATCGATAAACCACTCGACTCCAAAAGCTTGTAAATGAGGCATAATTGGGAATATAAAAGCCTCCAATAGTCCATTTTTTTGAGTCACGATACCGAATATTTTCTCTTTTAAAAAAATCATTGTTAAAGGTAGCTGATTTTGTTAAATTTCTTTGCAAGCCTAGAAACCATTTTTTATTTTCTCCGAAACCTAATCCTAATTTGTAGGTTTTTGAAATATCGACAGAAGTGACATCTAATCCAATAGCATCAAGATTTACCTCTATAAAATCAGATACCGACTGATTGTTTATTGATTGAGTATAAAATACTCTATTGTTTTCAGAATTAAGTGGAGCTTTAGGTTCAAATGAAAACATTCCCTGAAAATTATATTTCTTTTTGATAGGTATATTAGCTTGCGCCGAAAACAAATAACTTAATCCAGATATACTTGATTGATTACTCAAAAAAGTACCATTTTCAATCCCGGTCAAAAATTGCCCTGTTCTATAAAATAACTTTCCAAAATTATAGTTTATTGAGGCTCCAACTGCGAAAAATTTTGTTACTGGAATTCCAATCGAAATGTAAGTTTGATTTATTCCACCGCTACCTTCGTAACGATTTGAAATTTTAAAATCATCTGAACCCGAGAGATCTCTAACTTTATAACCTACAGATGAGTAAGGAAGTATGCCAAAACTAAAGCCAAAAATTCCTGCGGGAATGCTTACTGCTAAATAATCTAAAGAAGCTGTATCTGCTTTGAATGAATCCGTGGTTGATGAAAGACTATTATTTGTATAATTTACTCCTACAGAATAAGTCGTAAGTTTTAAAAAACCAAAACTGGCAGGATTATTTAAATTAGCATGTATAGAATCTGTAAATACGTCTAAGCCTCCCATATGACGATTAGCTTCTGTACCACTGAAGTTTCTTTCTCCCAGTCCACCTCCTGAATAAGGAGATGATGAGCCACTTTGTGCAAAAATTGCGCTAGTGAAGATAAATAATAGAAGGGATAAATTTACTTTTATCATGAAGTTTGGTTCATTGCTAGGATATAATTCAACCCTTTTGCAAGGAAATTTGAATTCGCAAATATGCTATTTTTTAATGGTTTAGACAACATTTGAGAATCACCTCCTGTTAAAATTACCGTTAAATGTTGGTATTTTGATTTATAAGCTTCTATAATTCCGATCAATTCATAGCTTACACTATTATAAACACCAGATTGAATTGCTTCTTTAGTTGTATTTCCTATTAACTTATTTCCTTCTTTAACGGGTTGAAGCAGAGGTAATTTTCCTGAATAATCATAAATACTTTTAAAGCGCATGGAAAAACCAGGACTAATGGTACCGCCCTGGTGAATTCGGTCTTGATCTAATAAATCATACGTTATACAACTACCAAGGTCAATTACTAAAACATTTTTTTTTGGATATAATAAACAGCAGGCCGCAAGCAAAGCAATTCTGTCCTGGCCAAGCTGATGTGGAGGATTATATTTCGTTTCAAAGGGTAATTTCAAATCAATAGAACAAAGAATCAGAGGCAAAGGGTTTAATGTCTTTTGAAGTTTATTCAAAATAGAACCGTTTACGTCAGAAATTATTGCGGAATTAAATTCAGGATAATCTTTTCTTATTTTTTCCAATGAAAAATACCAATTCAAAAGCTTTTCAGAATATGATTTCAAAATAGTATCCTTGTTAAATACATAATATTTTATTAATGTATTCCCAATATCTATGATTAGATTATTCTGCTTTTTCATTTAATGTATAAATTTACAAAGAAAATATAGGTAAATGTTTTTGTGGGACATAAAAGGCGTTTATATTTGCAATTGCTTAAAAGCGGGGTACCTTAGCTCAGTTGGTAGAGCAAAGGACTGAAAATCCTTGTGTCCCTGGTTCGATTCCTGGAGGTACCACATTTAACCCAAAACCTTTGAATTTCAAATGATTTTCAAAGGTTTTAGTATTAAATACTTTTATACTGAAGGTCATAAAGTAAAAATTAGGTTAGATTACAGTAAGTTTTAAAAAAATTTAAATCATTATTGTTCGTTATCATGAAAAATATAATTATTCTTCTATTCATATTCCTTTTTTTATCTCAAAAAATGATGGGACAGATTGATAACTCTTTATTTGATGAAATTTCAACTGAGCAAGAAGTTCAGGAACTTCTTCCTCCTTCAATGATTTTTACACAACGTTTGCTTTGGGGTGAAAAAGGATTAATGAGAACCTCCAAAATAATCTCTTTGAATATTAAGAACCGGGAAAAAGAATTGAAAATAAGAAGGAAAATGCTTAAAACTCATCAGATTATTGGGTTTGTTACATTTGCGGGAATGATCGCTCAAGGAATATTAGGCGGTCAGTTATACAATGGTAAAAGAAATCTTTATAAAACTCATAAGACTGTTGGGAATTTAACTTCGATTAGTTATTTTTCAGGAGCTGCCATGTCACTTTTTGCCCCTCCCCCATTAGTAAATAAAAAGGATAAAGGTCTAAGTTCAATTAAAGCACATAAATATTTGGCTTCAATTCATTTTTCAGCAATGGTCGCTACTAATCTCCTGGCAAAAAGTAATTCTAAACTTCATAAAATTGCTGCCTACACTGCTGTTGCAAGTTACGCTACTGCTATATTAGTGTTTAAATTTTAATTATGAAATCTAAAATAAACGTTATTCTTATCCTCTTTTTACTAACAAATCTAACCTTTGGACAAAAAGAAACATGGAAGCTAAATCCGGAAAAAAGTTTTATCTCATATGATGCAAATCATTTGCTTCATGCTTGGACAGGAATAAATAATAAAATAAAGGGGATTGCTAAGATTGAAGTTCAAGACAATAAAATTAAAGAAATTGCCATTTTAACATTAGTCAAAGATTTTGATAGTAATAATACTGGTAGAGATTCACACGCTCTAGAGGTATTAAAATCTCTCTCTTTTCCAGAAGTTCGTTTTTATGCAGATTCAATTGAAGTTGATCAGGACTCAATAAAGATCAGAGGGTTGTTCAATTTTCATGGAATCAATAAAATTAAATCCATTACTGCTTTCCTCAAAGATAAAAATAATAAAAAAATTCTGACTGGTAAATTTAATCTAGTCCCAACAGATTTTGATATTGAATTACCTTCATTTATGATGGTGAAAATAGAGAATTTGTTGATTTTTAATTTTAATCTAGAATTTGAAAAATAGCAACTCTATTAATCTTTTAAGATACATTT
>TARA_B110000483_G_scaffold107047_1_pt1 | contig 30734 bp, 23 predicted proteins | sample TARA_B110000483 | Tara Oceans TARA_B110000483 (sample SAMEA4398176) | marine metagenome | biome: Polar Biome; feature: [SRF] surface water layer (ENVO:00010504); material: water (ENVO:00002006), including particulate matter (ENVO:01000060) such as... | depth 5 m
TTTTTGTAGCTCTTCCTTTGTGTTTAGGTATCGCACTCGCAAGCGGAGCCCCATTATTTTCGGGTTTAATAGCGGGTATAGTAGGAGGTGTTGTGGTAGGAGCGCTAAGTGGGTCCTCACTAGGCGTTAGCGGGCCAGCTGCAGGCTTAGCTGCCATTGTACTCATAGCTATTGGCGATCTAGGGGGGTTTGAAAACTTCTTATTAGCTGTTGTTTTAGGTGGTGCAATACAAATTCTTTTTGGATTACTTCAAATGGGCATAATAGCATACTACTTCCCTTCCTCCGTCATAAAAGGCATGTTAACTGGTATTGGAATTATTATTATTCTAAAGCAAATCCCTCACTTTTTTGGCTATGATACTGATCCAGGAGGAGACTTTGCGTTTTTTCAAGAAAATGGAGAAAATACGTTCTCAGAAATCACCAATGCCGTTAGTTTTATTAACCCTGGCGCAACAGCCATTGGTATGATTGGCTTATTTATTTTAATACTCTGGGGAAATGTACTTTCAAAAAAAGGTAAAATATTCCAAATTATTCAAGGTCCTTTGGTTGCTGTAGTAGTTGGGATTATATATTTCTTAATAACCTCTGGAAACGATTTTTGGCGTATTTCTTCTAACCATTTAGTCAGTGTTCCAGTGCCCGAAGATGCGAGTTCGTTTATTTCCCAGTTTAGTTTTCCCAATTTCAAAGCTATTACAAACCCTCAAGTCTGGATTACTGCTTTCACGATAGCTTTAGTAGCAAGTCTTGAAACTTTATTGTGTGTTGAGGCTACAGATAAATTAGATCCGACAAGACGTGTTACTCCAACAAATAGAGAATTACTAGCTCAGGGGTCAGGAAATATAATTTCCGGTCTGATCGGTGGATTACCCATTACTCAGGTAATTGTGCGTAGCTCCGCTAATATTCAGTCTGGAGGAAAAACAAAAATGGCTAGCATCCTTCACGGATTCTTACTATTAATCTCCGTTGTTTTAATACCTACTTTTTTAAATAAGATACCATTATCTGTTTTAGCGGCGATATTATTCATTGTGGGTTATAAGTTGGCAAAGCCCTCGTTATTTAAAGTTATGTTTGAAAAAGGGTGGAAACAATTTGTGCCTTTTATTGTAACAATTGTTGGTATTGTATTTACGAACTTGCTGTTAGGGATAATGTTTGGTCTTGCAGTGAGTGCTCTAATCGTGATAGTTAAAAGTTTTCAAAACTCCCATTTTTTACATTTAGAGGATAAAAGTAATGGGACACATGTAATAAAAATGACTCTTGCTGAAGAAGTGACATTTTTTAATAAAGGCGCAATTCTCAAAGAGTTGGACAATCTTCCAAATAATACTTTTTTAGAATTAGACGTTAGAAATACCATTTATATTGATGATGATATCGTAGAAATATTAGAAGACTTTTTAGAAAAATCTAAAGATAGAGAAATCAACATTCAAGTGAACTCGTCAAAAGGAATCAATGATAATCCCGAAAGTTTTTATCAATTTTTTCAAACAATTAAATAGGTTGTTTACTGTAAATCATCGTTAAATCCGCAAACAAACTATTGGGTTGTTGATCTGAAAGTGAGAGATATTAGATATTCTTATTTAATAAAAATAATCACTCTTTAATCAGTCATTTTTTTATTGGGAGTTAATAGTTTAATAAAAGAGTACTTTTGCGCGGCTGAATAACATTTGAGGCCACTCATTATGACTGAAATAAAAAATATCGCCATTATTGCTCACGTCGACCACGGAAAAACGACTCTGGTAGATAAAATTCTTCATTATTGTCAGCTGTTTCGGTCCAACCAAGAGACGGGTGAATTAATTCTTGATAGTAATGATCTAGAAAGGGAGCGAGGAATAACTATCCTTTCCAAAAATGTCAGTGTCACCTATAAAAATGTTAAAATCAACATTATCGATACTCCTGGGCACGCAGATTTCGGAGGTGAAGTTGAGAGAGTTTTGAATATGGCAGATGGAGTTTTATTACTTGTAGATGCTTTTGAAGGACCAATGCCTCAAACACGGTTTGTATTGCAAAAAGCTCTTCAATTAGGATTAAAGCCAATTGTAGTCGTTAATAAAGTTGACAAACTAAACTGTGATCCTGAGTCTGCACATGAGGCAGTTTTTGATTTAATGTTTTCTTTAGATGCTGAAGAAGAGCAACTTGATTTTCCTTGTGTTTATGGCTCAGCAAAAGAAAATTGGATGAGTAATGATTGGAAAAATAAAACTGATACGATCGAGCCATTGCTTGATATGGTCTTAAAACATGTCCCTACGGCTCTAGCAAATCCAGGAACTCCACAAATGCTGATAACGTCCTTAGATTTCTCATCATACACCGGTAGAATGGCAATTGGAAAAGTCCATAGGGGAGAGCTAACGGAAAATATGCCTGTTTGTCTTGTAAAACGTGATGGAAAAAAAATTAAAACAAAAATTAAAGAACTATTTATTTTTGAGGGGCTCGGTAAAGTCCGGACAGAAAAAGTTGGTGTAGGAGAAATATGTGCTTTTAATGGAATTGAGGGATTTGAAATTGGTGATACGATAGCTGATTGGGAAACACCTGAGGGGCTACCTCCAATATCTATAGATGAACCTACCATGAGTATGATATTTACAATCAATGACTCTCCGTTTTTCGGTAAAGAAGGAAAGTATGTCACCTCAAGGCATTTACGAGACCGACTAGAAAAAGAATTAGAAAAGAATTTAGCCCTAAAGATGGAGTTGACGGATTCCGCTGATACTTTTAGGATCTTTGGTAGAGGAGTACTTCATTTGTCGGTTCTAATTGAAACTATGAGAAGAGAAGGGTACGAACTTCAAATAGGAAATCCTGAAGTAATCATAAAGGAAATAGACGGGGTTAAATGCGAGCCTGTTGAAGAATTAGTTATCGACTTACCCGAGACTATGAGCGGAACAGCGGTGGAGATGGCAACATTAAGAAAAGGCGAGTTACTAAATATGGTGCCTAAAGGTGACCGTATGATTTTAACATTTCAAATTCCATCTCGAGGATTGATTGGCTTGCGGAATTCACTTTTAACTTCCACTTCTGGTGAAGCGATCATGAATCATCGTTTTATTGAATTCCAGCCACTAAAACAAAATCTCCCTAGGAGAACTAATGGGTCACTAGTCTCTATGGAGCAAGGAATGTCAATAGCCTACTCAATAGACCGTCTTCAGGACAGGGGAAGATTTTTCATTGAGCCTGGAGAAGATATTTATGCAGGACAAATTTGCGGTGAACACACTCGAGGGAGTGATTTAGATGTTAATCTGACCAAGGCCAAAAAGCAAACTAATGTAAGAGCTTCTGGAACAGACGACAAGGTTCGAATAGCGCCAGCGATAAAGTTAAGTTTAGAAGAAGCCCTAGAATATATTCAATCAGATGAGTTGGTTGAAATAACTCCAAAAAGTTTACGCTTAAGAAAGCGTAGAAAAAGTAAAAATTGAGAATTAAGATTTAATAGAATTTTTAAATTAAAATTCATCACCATTTAATGGCACGAATATTAGTTTGTACATTCATATTAAATACCAAAAGTCTTGAGTAATTTAATTAACACGCCATCTGTTCTTATCGCTTTAGCAGCAATTGTTATAGTGTCGTATCTCTTTAATTTACTCGCAAAGAGGACAAGAGTTCCAAGTGTTTTAATGCTTCTTGGAATGGGGATGATTCTTAGTACCGTAGGGAGCTACTTTTCTGTTCCCCAGCCTAACGTTCAACCTTCTTTGGAAATCCTAGGAAGTATCGGTCTAATAATGATAGTTCTTGAAGCAGCATTAGATCTTGAATTCAGCAGAGATAGAAGAAGTCTCGTGGGAAGGAGCTTAATACTAACGCTACTCGAGATGGGATTCACCGTTTTGTTTCTTGCAGGGCTATTTCATGTAGGCATGGATGCGACATGGGAAAGTGCCCTACTATATGCCGTTCCATTAAGTATTTTAAGTTCTGCAATCGTCATTCCCAGCATTGAATATTTCAAAAAGGACTTGAAAGAATTCATGATATATCAGTCAACTTTCAGCGATATAATTGGTATTATGTTATTTTATTTCCTTGTTGAAGGATTTGAGAACCCAAGCGGAAGCGTAAGTGAATGGTTACTGCAATTTGGCTGGTCTTTTGGAATTAGTGTTATCGTCTCTGCAGTATTTTCGTACTTGCTCGTTCTTCTTCTGCAAAACATAAAAACGCAACTTAAATTATTTCTTTTAATTTCTGTTTTAATTCTTCTATATGCGGTTGGAAAATTGCTCCACTTAAGCTCCTTGTTGGTGATTCTTATTTTCGGTATGATTCTAAATAATCCGAAGCTATTCTTCCCTGGACGACTACAACGATTGCTTAAGGCTGATATAGTGAATTCGCTCCTTAAGGACTTTAAGTTGATCACAAGAGAAACTGCGTTTATCGTAAGGACATTTTTTTTCGTTGTCTTTGGTTACAGCATTGATCTGACTTCTCTCGGAAATCCACTTGTTATTTTCTTTGCAGGCCTTTCCTTAATTGGGATTTATCAAATTCGTAAAATGGCTATCACATGGACTGTTTCAAGACCTACCCTCTTGTTAAACTATCTGGCTCCTAGAGGATTAATTACAATTTTATTATTTTATGCAATACCAGAAAACATGACCATCACTCAATTTGATAATGGTATTTTACTCTATATCATACTTGCGAGCAGTAGCATAATGGCATGGGGAATGGTTCGTCACAAAGAAAAAGATGATCATCGAACCCTGGGAGAAGTTATTAGAGAAACTGGTAGCATTGACCCAGAAGCACTTGAAGGGGAGTCTAGAATCAAGTAATTAGTGTTTTCTTATTTAGTGAGCATCTAGCCAATTGTTCCCAACTCCAGTATCAACAACAAGCGGAACATTGAGTTTAAAAGCATTTTCCATTTCTTCAGTCACCAACAATGTTAAATCCTTAAGTTCACTTTTCATAGCATCAAAGACTAATTCATCATGAACTTGTATGATCATCTTTGAAAGGAACCCCTCTTTTTTCATTCTATTATCAACTCCAATCATAGCTAATTTCATAATGTCGGCTGCGGTACCTTGAATGGGAGCATTCACGGCATTACGCTCTGCATGTCCCCTCATAACTCTATTATGAGAATTGATTTCGGTTAAATATCTACGACGACCAATTAAGGTCTCGACAAAACCTTTTTCACGAGCGTGAATTACTTGTTCATCAATATACTTTTTTATCCCTGGATAAGATGAAAAATAACTTTCAATTACCTCTTTTGCCTCAGTGCGAGAAAGACTAGACTGTTGACTAAGTCCAAATGCAGAAACTCCATAGATTATTCCAAAATTAATCGTTTTAGCATTTCCTCTTTGCTCCCTTGAAACCCGATCTAAGGGCACATTAAAGACTTTAGATGCCGTTTTAGCATGGATATCTTCACCACTTAAGAAAGCTTCCTGCATAGCTTTATCTTCACTCATTGAGGCAATGACTCTTAATTCAATTTGAGAATAATCTGCACTCAATAAAACATGATGTGAATCTTTGGCAACGAATAATTCTCTTACCCGCCTACCTCTTGGTGTCCTAATCGGTATGTTTTGCAGATTAGGATTAGCACTTGATAATCGACCTGTTGCAGCTACGGCTTGATTAAATGTAGTGTGAATTCTTCCCGAATTTAGATCGAGTAACGGCGGCAAGGCATCAACATAAGTACTTTTTAGCTTTACTAATTGTCTCCATTCTAAAAGTTTTTTAACAATTATGTGTTCTTCCGACAATTTCTCAATCACTTCTTCTCCTGTAGCGTACTGACCTGTTTTTGTTTTTTTTATTTTACCCTTTCCAATTTTTAGTTCATCAAAAAGAATTTCGCCAAGTTGTTTTGGAGAGGCTAAGTTGAATACACGGCCTGCAATTTGATGAACCTCTACCTCAAGGCTTGCCATTTCTTTACCTAATTCTTGAGAGTAAGCCTTCAGGCCTTCTTTGTCAACGCTAACGCCACATGACTCCATGTCTGAAAGAACGGAAATTAAAGATGATTCCACACCGACATAAAGTTTATCCAGTTCTAACTCTCTAAGTTTACTAAGTAAAATCTGGAATAATTGATAAACCAGATCTACCTCTTCGCACTTTAGCTGACTTAAGTCTTTTATCAATAAGGTCGAAAAATCTATGGTTTTCTTATCAGTTTGATACAAAGAATAGAGATACTTCGATTCAATGGAGTGGGACAGATAATTAACAAACAATCTCTCTTTTGTATGCCTTTGATCTGGCTCTATCAGATAATGCATAATCATGGTATCAAAAAGAGTTCCACGAAGTGCTATCCCATAGTTTAAAAGTGATTGCGATTTATTTTTTATATCATGCCCGACTTTCTTAATAGTCTCATCTTCAAAAAGATTTTTAAATATTTTTAAATACTTCGAGGCTTCATCTTTGACCTCAGAAAATGGCACATAATAAGCTCTATTTGAAGCATAACTAAAAGCCAAGCCAACTATCATATTTTTCTTAGTTGGTGTCGATTTTATCTGAAGACTAAAGCAAATAGAATCTTTCTCCAGAAGCTTTCGATTCAATAGACTAGCAGCCGGAATAGAGTCTATTAAAACATAATCACGATCAGATAACTTGTATTTAGAACTAGATGGAATATCGTCAATTTCATCATTAAGACTAGAGCTAAATAGGTTCATCTGGCCGTCTTTTTTCACTTTAACCTTTGAGCTTTGCACTCCTGCAACATTGATGTTTTTTATTGGCAATGAATCATTCGTTTTCTTTATTAGTCTTCTCGATAAGCTCCTGAATTCTAATTTATCTAGTAAGTCTCCTAAAAGAATTTCATTAGCCTCTTTGCGCAATAAATCTTCTTCATTAAGATCGATGGGGACATCCGTGATTATCCTAGCTAATATTTTTGACATTCTTCCTTGATCCGCAAATTCACGAACTTTTTCACCAAGCTTGCCTTTTATTTTATCAGCATTATCAAGAATCCCTTCCATAGAATCATATTCTGCCAATAATTTTGCTGCTGTTTTTTCACCAACACTTGGAATACCTGGAATATTGTCTGCAGAATCGCCCATTAGACCTAAAACATCTACCACTTGTTCTACTCTGGCAATTCCCCATTTTTCACAAATCTCTTTTGGCCCTAAAACTGCTGCTGGATCTCCTCCTCTTCCAGGACGCAGCATCTTTATATTATCTGTTACAAGCTGACCAAAGTCTTTATCTGGAGTCATCATAAAAACATTATATCCGGATTTTTCAGCTTTTTTAGCTAAAGTTCCAATTACATCATCTGCCTCAAATCCCTTCACCCCAAGGGCAGTAATATTCATGGCTTCTAAAATTTTATATATAAATGGTACTGCAACCTTTATTCCTTCAGGAGTTTCATCTCGATTTGCCTTATAATCAGCATAGAGTTCTTCACGCGCGACACTTCCTCCTGTATCAAATACGACAGCTATATGACTTGGATTGTACTTTTCTAAAACATCTAATAAGGCCAATAAAAAACCATAGATAGCAGATGTTTCCAACCCTTTACTAGTGACTCTGGGGTTTTTAGCAAATGCGAAATATGCTCTAAAAATAAGAGCGTAAGCATCAAGCAAATAAAGTCGGGGTTGAGTCATACTAATTATCAGATTTCTTCAAAAATACGGCCCTAAACCGCTACTTTTGATGTTCAGATATGATAAATAAAAGTCTCATCATTATTCCCACATTTAACGAGCGCGATAATATCAACGCTGTAATTGAGGCTGTCCTTAATATAAATCATGAATTCCACTTATTAATTGTAGATGATAATTCACCTGATGGAACAGCGGATATTATTCGGGGTCTTCAAAATCGACATTCAGGGAAGTTACATCTGGAGTCAAGAAAAGGTAAGTTAGGCTTAGGAACAGCATATATTCATGGTTTTAAATGGGCTCTCCAAAAAGACTATGATTTCATATTTGAAATGGATGCAGATTTCTCCCATGATCCAAATGATTTGCCAAGATTACTGGATGCATGCGTTACTTACAAAGCGGACCTGGCAATTGGATCAAGATATTCTAATGGTGTAAATGTTGTTAATTGGCCAATGTCTCGGGTATTGCTCAGCTACTGTGCCTCAAAGTATGTCCGGTTCATTACAGGAATTCCGGTTCACGATACAACGGCCGGTTTCAAATGTTACAAAAGATCTGTTCTCGAAGCAATTGATTTTGAAAAAATAAGATTTACAGGATATGCATTCCAAATTGAAATGAAGTTTCGTGCATGGAAAAAGGGGTTCAATCTCGCTGAAGTTCCGGTCATTTTTACGGACAGAAAATTAGGCCAAAGTAAAATGTCTAATGGAATTATTCGAGAAGCGATTTTTGGAGTTATTCTATTAAAAATCACGAGTTTCTTTAAGAGATGAATAAGTTATCAGGGTACTTAATTAAAAATGCGTCATTAGTCAATGATGGTCAAATTAAAGAATGTGATTTACTGATAAAAAATGGTCACATCGAACGAATTGACAGTTCTATTAATCAAGATAAAATCCAGGCCAACATAATTGAGGCAAAAGGTTCTTATGTCCTGCCTGGAGTAATTGATAGTCAAGTGCATTTTCGTGAACCTGGGCTAATTCATAAAGGAGAGATAAAAACTGAATCCATGGCGGCTATTGCCGGAGGAGTAACAAGTTATATTGATCAACCCAACACGATTCCCTCTGCGATAACAATTCTTGAACTAGAAAAAAAATATTTACGCGCTTCAAAAGTTTCTTGGGCAAATTATAGTTTCAACTTAGGTGCTACAAATGATAATTTAGAAGAGTTAAAGCGAGCCTCGAAAGAAAATATTGCAGGGATTAAAATCTTCATGGGTTCATCAACGGGAAATATGTTGGTGGACAACCAAAAGTCTATTGAACGAATATTTTCAGAAGTAGATCATCAATTAATTGCTCATTGTGAAGATGAGCAAACTATTAAAAAGAATTTAGAAGATCTAATTAAAAAGAAAGGAGAAAGGGGACTATTAGCATCCGATCACCCAATTATTCGAAGTTCTGAAGGGTGTTACTTAAGTTCATCTAAAGCCATAAATCTCGCAAAAAAAACTGGTGCCCGATTCCATGTTTATCATGTTAGCACTGCAATTGAATTAGATTTATTTGATGGCTCCATTCCTTTAAAGGAGAAAAGAATAACTTCAGAAGCTTGTGTCCATCATTTATGGTTTTGTGATGAGGACTACAAATCTCTTGGAAATAAAATAAAATGGAATCCTGCTGTCAAGACTGGTTTGGATAGAGCTGCCTTAAGGAGGGGCTTATTAGATGGCCGAATTGATGTAGTTTCTACTGACCACGCGCCGCACACTTTAGAAGAGAAATTGAGACCATATTCAAAAGCACCTGCAGGGGGGCCATCAATTCAATACTCTCTTTTAGCAATGATAGAAATGACCAAACAAAGCAATATGGATATCACCAAAGTTGTACAGTTAATGTGTCATAATCAAGCAGATCTTTTTAGAATTAACAAAAGAGGGTATCTGCGAGAAGGCTACCATGCTGATATTGTTATAGTAGACCCAATGAAAAATACGGTCGTAGAAGAAAAAAAAATATTAAGCAAATGTTCATGGTCTCCATTTGAAAATCAAACATTCGGCTCAAACATAACACATACTTTTGTGAACGGAGTTTTGAATTACCAGAATGGTAAAATTTTGGGTGACACAAATGGTCATAGATTACAATTTCTGAGAAAATGAAGGCTAACAAGTATTTTTTTTTTGTGCTTGTCATATCCTTTGCCTGCAATAGTTCTATGGATATTGAAGGTCCGATATCTGCCCCTCTAGAATTAATTCCAGAAAAAAAATTTATTAATATCCTTTATCAAATGCAAGTGCTAGAAGGAGCAAGAACAGGAACAACGGTCCTTGGAGACTCCATATTATTACGAAACTATTATGGGCATCTTTATCAGAGGATGGAAGTTACCACCGAACAAGTCAGAAATAGTTTTTCCTTTTATCATTCTAATCCAAAGCAAATGTCGCAATACTACCAATGGATAATTGATAGTTTGCGCCAAGACGTCTATGAATTAAATGGGCCAAGAGAATAATGAGTCCTAATCTTTTTCCATTTATTGACGAAAGTTTCGAAAAATTAGCTTTAACTATTTTTAAATATCAGGCTAAAAACAATCCAATTTTTAGCTCATGGCTGAACTCTCTGGGCTGGGATTCACAGAAGATAGAGATAACAAATAATATATCTGAAATCCCATTTCTTCCTGTAAGTGCGTTCAAAACCCATAAAGTAGTAACTGGTGAATTTATTCCTGAAGTTGTTTATACATCAAGTGGCGCTATCAATTCTAAGCACTTCGTTTCAAGCAAAAGCCTATATTTAAAAAATGCTCAATTAGGCTTTGAAAAATTTTATGGTCCTGCCAAAGATTATGCCTGGTTATGTCTTCTGCCCGGATATCTTGAAAGAAACGGATCGTCGTTAATTGATATGGCAGAATACTTTATATCAATATCTGAGCATGATGAAAGTGGATTTTTCATTAAAGGAATCGATGAATTAAAATATAGACTCGACACTTTAGAATTAAATGGCATTCCGACAATATTACTAGGGGTGACTTTTGCACTTCTTGACCTAACTGAAGCCATGGACCCAATGCAACTAAATCATACGATCATTATGGAAACGGGCGGGATGAAGGGCCGAAGAAAAGAACCAATTCGGAATGAAATTCATGAAAAATTGACATCATTCTTTGGGGTGAAAAAAATTCATTCTGAATACGGAATGACAGAGTTACTTTCTCAAGCTTATAGTTTTGGAGATGGTCTATTTCGTCCACCACCTCAAATGAATATTCTCCCAAGATCTCTTGAAACACCTTTAATAAATTCCACACTCAATAAGGTTTCAGGGTTAAATGTAATAGACCTAGCAAATTCAGACTCATGTTCTTTTATCGCGACAGACGATATCGGCAAGATATTTGAAAATGGTTTCTTTGAAGTTATTGGAAGAATTGATGGATCTGACCAAAGGGGCTGCTCTCTTCTTTCAATCTGATTAAAAAAATAATATTTACCACACAATATTCCTTAGACACAGTTATATTTATTCAAATATGAGTTTAGATTTTAAATTTTTATTGCCGAACAATTTTTATGTGATGATATTTTCCACATTTCTTTGCTCCAGTCCTCTTTCTGGGCAATGGGTTCATGACTGGACCGAAATAAATGTCAACGGTGAACCAGCATTTAAATTAATTGATAGCACATCTGTGTACGCAAAAAATACAGATAATGGCTATGAGGTTTTTAAAAGAGTTTTAGTTAATAGATCCTCTGTCCAAAATAACTCTCTTGAAAAAGGTTCTATCATACGCAATTCAAAAGGTTCTCAAATAGGTATAACACTTGAGAATCTTATTTTAAAAGACTCATTTATTCCCACAACCCGACGTCTAGCAAAAAAGTATGTCTCCATCATGATTAATGGAGAGGTCAATTCCACATCCTTTGTGAGAAATTCATGGCCAGATAAAGCTTTAGTAAGACTAATGAATGAAAAAAGAGTCGGTGCATTTTGGCCTACTTTTGAGGAGTATTTGAGGAAGTTTAACTTTATACATTATAGAAAAAGCAGTGTGCCGGAAGAAATTTCGGACGCAGGACTAAATGTATATGTTTTGCCTTACCGCGATTATTTAAACAAAGAAAATCAAGGATTTCGAATGATAATTTTCACAAGAGGAAGCTCAGCAATACAATGTGTACTTGTCTCAAGTGTTGACTCAAAAAAAGAAAAGTTAGATTTTCCAAAAATTAAACTTTTTGAAGAAAAGCCTTTCGGATCACTTTATCATTTTGGAAAACCCAATAAGAATCAATCAGAAGGTTATGAAGTCATGGCCTATGATCTATTACCTTATGACGATTAAAATAAAATATTAATCATATTATGACTTTATCAAATGAGGTTTTTATTTTCTTAAAAAAGCTCAGATTAAACAATAACAGAGAGTGGTTTCAAGTCAATAAATTGAACTTTAAATCTCAAGAAGAACGTATCAAGGGATTTGGCGAAGAGTTGAAAAACAGACTTGAATTAAGTGATAAAATAGATAGCTTTAAAGTCTTTAGAATCTACAGAGATGTTAGATTCTCAAAAGATAAGACACCCTATAAAATTCATTTTGGACTGACATGGAAACGAACAAAACCAAAATATAGAGGAGGTTATTATCTTCACATTAGTCCTGGCAATAATTTCTTGGCATGTGGGTTTTGGGATCCCAATTCAAATGACCTTAATAGAATTAGAGAAGAATTAATTCTAGACTCAAGTGAGTTTAAAGGTGTAATAAACTCAAGCTCACTCAAAAATATTTGGGGAGACCTCAAAGGCAATGAGCTCAAAACATCACCAAGAGGGGTAGATAAATCTCATGCTGACATTAGTTTAATTAGAAAGAAACAATATATATTTTCAATTGCCTACTCTGATGAAGAAGTTTGTCAAGAGGGCTTTATTAATAAAGTCGAGATCGCATTAAAAGAGATCCGCCCATTTTTAGATTATATGTCTGATGTTTTAACAACTGATAAAAATGGGGAACCCTTATTGTAAAACCACTAAAGCGTAGTTCTTCTTGCCTTTTTGAACGACTAAATATTTCTCTTTCAAAAAGTCTGTCAGGGTTAATTGATCATCCAAAGAAATTTTGGATTTATTTATTGATACAGCCCCTGCTTGAATTAATTTCTTTGCCTCCCCTCGTGATTTGAATAAGCCACTATTCGCAGTTACAAGGTTCATAACTGATATTCCAGGATCCAATAATTTAGAGGAAACATTAAGAATAGGCACTCCTGAAAACACATCTAGTAAATCTTTTTCGCTTAACTCCTTGAGCATCTCCGTTGTCCCTTTTCCAAATAATATTTCACTAGTTTTTATGGCATTATTTGCAGCTTCAGCAGAATGTACCCTTTCCGTCACATCTAGAGCCAGCTCTTTTTGAAGTACTCTTAAATGAGGATTTTCGATGTGTTTCTCTTCTATCTTTTCTATCTCAGTTTTACTTTTTGTTGTGAATATTCTAATGTAATCACTGGAATCCTCATCTGAAGAATTCAACCAAAACTGATAAAAGTTATACGGACTAGTGCGCTTTGGGTCGAGCCATATATTTCCACCTTCCGTTTTCCCGAATTTTGTTCCGTCAGCTTTTTTTATCAATGGTGTTGTTATGGCAAATGAGTTTTCGCCTCCCATTCTTCTGTTAAGCTCAATACCAGTTGTAATGTTACCCCATTGATCACTGCCTCCCATTTGCAATCTAATTTCTTTATTTTTTGATAAAAAATGAAAATCAAAAGCCTGTATTAATTGGTAACTGAACTCTGTAAAACTTATACCTGAATCTTGCCGACTTTTAACGGAATCCTTAGCCAACATATAATTAACGGTAATATGTTTACCTACATCTCTGATGAAATCCAAAAAATTAAAATTCTGAAACCACTCATTATTATCTAAAATAATTGCTGAATTATTTAATAATTTTTCGATTTGAAGCCTTTGTGAAACAAGGTTCGCCTTCAATCTTTCCTTACTCAATAATTTTCTTTCTTCAGCTTTAAACGAAGGATCTCCAATCATTCCTGTTGCTCCACCTAACAATGCTACAGGCTCATGCCCTGCTCTTTGAAAGTGGATTAACATCATTACTTGAACAAGATTACCAACACCTAAAGAGTCTGCCGTAGGATCAAATCCGATATAACCTTTTCTTGAATCTGAAGCTAAAAACTCCTCAACTCCGGGAGTTATATCATGTAACATCTTACGCCAACGCAACTCTTCGATAAATGAAATACTCATAGGTACAAAGTTACAAGAGCTGGAGGACAGAACACAGATTTAAAAAGTACATTTGTTGACATGTTAATAGTTACTGGCGCATCTGGCTTATTAGGATCACAAATATTACTGAATGCCGCAAGGAAAGGAGATATGTCTCTTCGAGGAATTTATCGAAATCCAAAATCTTTAGACATTGTTAAAACTAGTTACATAGCTCAAGGAGAGATAGACAAATTTGAATCTATAGAATGGGTTCAGGCTGATTTAATGGATGCATTCGAAACGGAGGAAGTTATCAAAGGCGCAAAGTACATAATACACTGTGCTGCATTTGTATCTTTTAACAAATCTGACGCAGATTCTATGTTAAAGGTTAATCCTGAAATCTCGGAGAATGTTTGGTCTGCGGCTATGAAAAATAAAATTATCCATGGAGTTCATGTGAGCAGTATTTCAACATTTTCCTTTAATCCAAATGATAATTATACTAATGAAAACTCTGAAACTAAGCCTGCAAGCTTAAGCCCATACGGGAAAAGTAAATGGGCTTCAGAATTGATTGCTTGGAAATATCAAGCAGAAGGGTTTTCTATATCTATAGTTTCTCCAAGCGTTATAATTGGATGTCCAGCTTGGAAAAACGGAACCAGCTTAATCCCAAAAAAAATAAAAAACGGATTGCCATTTTATCCTTCTGGAGAAACTGGTTGGGTTGACGCCCAGGATGTGGCAGACTTCATCTTGCAAATCATCCCTAAAAGTATATCTGGAGAAAAATATATATTAAATGGTCATAATGGATCCTTTAAGGAGGTTTTCAAAGACATTGCTTTGGAGATGAACTGTAAACCCGCAAAATGGGAGATTCCATATTTATTACTAAAAACAGTCTCTCTAATTGAAGCTGCATATTCCAGATTTACGTTTTATGAGCAAAGACTCTCAGCTGATACAATTCGCACAAGCAAAGTGAAAAGAAAATATGATGCAGGAAAATCTTTAGCTGCTGGGTTTACCTATCGACCCTGGAGAAAAACTATTATTACTCTAGCTCAACAATTTAAATCATTATCGACGCAAACGAAATGATAGATTTAAATATTGTCAGACATTAGTTTAACAATGGCTTTAGTATCAAATTTATGATTCCAACCCCAGTCTAATTTAGCTTCACTATCATCTATACTTCCAGGCCAAGAATCAGCGATTTTTTGTCTTGAGTCTGGTTTAAATGTGATATTAAATTCAGGATAAATTTTCTTTATTTCATCAAATAATTCTCTTGGAGTAAAATCTACACCTGACAAATTATAACTTGTCCGAATCTTAATTGAGTCTGGATCAGCCTCCATTATTTCAATTGTAGCCCGCACAGCGTCATCCATATACATCATGGGTAAGCGCGTATCTGGTCCTAAAAATGAGCGGAAATCAATTCCTTTACGAGCGGAATGAAATATTTCAATGGCATAATCCGTTGTTCCTCCGCCAGGCATTGTTTTCCAGGAAATCAAACCGGGATAACGAATGCTTCGAACATCTACTCCATAATTTTCAAAATAATACTGACACCAAAGTTCACCTGCTGATTTTGAAATACCATAAACAGTATTGGGATCCATTACAGTGAACTGAGGAGTCTTTATCTTAGGCGTGCTTGGACCAAATACAGCTATCGAGCTAGGCCAAAAAACACGTTGAATTATACGTTCTTTTGCTAAATCAAGTATGTTCAATAATGTTTTCATATTTAATTCCCACGCTCTTTTTGGTGCCTTTTCCCCTGTTGCACTGAGTATCGCAACAAGATGATAGATTTCCGTAACTCCCTCATTCAAAACCAGATCACGCAGAGCAGATTCATTTGTTGCGTCTAATTCATAGAATGGTGATGCTAAATTATCTACTCTAAGGTCAGCGGCAATGACATTGGCAATACCTCTTTTTGATCGAAGCTCAGATACTAACTCTGTCCCAATTTGCCCAGCAGCTCCAATTACAAGCGATTTTTCCATCTTCCAAATGTACCGAGGAAACAGCCTCTGTCGGTATAGATAATATCTATTATTTAATCCTAAATACAATTTCAATTAGCGAATTATCCAAATTTCATTCCTGAATTGAATTTATACCTTTGCAATCATGCCTATTAAAACATCAAAAGTGATCCTTCATAATAAATTGGATCGTGATACTTTAATCCGACAACTCAATGAGGAGTCTTTCTCTAGAAAGACTCTATCATTCTACAGGTATGTAGAAATAAAGAACCCTCAAGGATTTCGTGATTCATTATATGAAAAATGGATGTTATTAGAATGCTTTGGACGAATTTATATCGCTCATGAAGGCGTAAATGCTCAGATGAGTGTCCCTGAGCATAATTGGCAGAAATTTATAAATCAGCTCGAAGACTGGGAGGAATTCAAAAATATTGCATTCAAAATTGCAATTGAAGATAATGGGGGATCATTTTTCAAGCTTAGCATTAAAGTCCGTAAACAAATAGTAGCTGACGGATTAACAATGCAAGACTATGATGTCACTAATGTTGGAAAACATTTGGATGCGAAATCATGGAATGCCCTGATGGACAAAGAGAATAGCATTGTTGTTGACATGCGCAATTATTATGAAAGTGAAATAGGTCACTTCTCAGGCTCTATTCTCCCTAAATCTGAAACATTTCGAGAGGAATTACCGGAAGTCTTGGATATACTAAAAGGTCAAGAGAACAACCCTGTACTTCTTTATTGCACAGGTGGCATAAGATGTGAAAAAACATCTTCTTTTTTAAAGCATCATGGCTTTCAGGATGTGAATCAACTTCATGGTGGGATTATTGATTATGCCAGACAGGTAAATGAGGAAGAGCTTGAAAACAAATTTAAAGGGAAAAATTTTGTCTTTGATGAACGCCTTGGTGAGGCTATTTCCAAAGATGTAATTTCAAACTGTCACCAATGTGGTGAGCCAAATGACACTCATGTAAATTGTTCGAATAAGTCTTGTAACTTACTTTTTATTCAATGTAAAAACTGTCAGGATGAAACAGAAATAACATGCTCAAGCGAGTGCCAAAAAATTATTACTTTACCAGAGCAAGAACAGGCATTAATTCGTCGCAAAAGAGGAACAGAAAAACGAGATAAGAGGTTCTACAGATCACATTCATTAAAAAAATAGTCTAAATGTTATATCATAAAATTGGTTCCGTACCTGAGAAAAGACATACTATTCACGAAAAATCAAATGGAGACCTCTATTACGAGCAATTATTTGGGACGGAAGGTTTTCATGGTGTCAGCTCTCTTCTTTATCATTATCACCGTCCAACAATGGTATCAAAAATAGGAGATACTATTAATCTAAAGCCAAAGCCAGCGATAAATAATAATATCGTCAGTAGGATGCTTCAAGGATTTAACGTTAAACCTAAAAACGACTTTATCAAAGCACGAACACCTGTGCTTTTCAATAATGATGTACAAATGGATCTTGCCTCACCCAAAAAAGGGAAAGCGGATTACTTTTATAAAAACTCTGATTGTGATGAGGTTCTTTTTATCCACAAAGGAACGGGAACCCTCAAAACTATGTTTGGTGAATTAAGATTTAAATATGCAGATTATGTGATTATTCCTAGAGGGACAATCTATCAAATTGAATTTGACAATGATCATAATAAATTATTAATTATTGAGAGCAAATCTCCGATCATTACTCCTAAGAGGTATCGGAATGAATTTGGTCAACTTCTTGAAAATTCACCCTTTTGTGAGCGGGATATAAAATTGCCTAAAAATCTGGAAACAAATAATGAAAGGGGTGAATTTCTTATCAAAATAAAAAAAGAAGGACTTCTCCATGACATAAGCTATGCAAGTCACCCTTTTGATGTCGTCGGATGGGATGGCTACTGCTATCCATATATATTTTCTGCTTTAAATTTTGAACCAATAACTGGTCGAATTCATCAGCCTCCCCCGGTTCATCAAACATTTGAGGCGAATAATTTTGTGATTTGTACTTTTGCACCAAGACTTTACGACTACCATCCAAAATCTATACCTGCCCCATATAATCATAGTAATATAGATTCCGATGAAGTATTATACTATGTTGATGGTGACTTTATGTCAAGAAATCATGTAGAGAATGGCTACATAAGTCTGCATCCCGGAGGCATTCCTCATGGCCCTCACCCTGGGGCTTATGAAAGATCCATTGGCCAAAAAGAAACCTCAGAACTAGCGGTTATGGTTGATACCTTTAAGCCCTTAAAAGTCACCCAGGCTGCATTGGACATTGAACTAAAAGAATATTGGAAATCCTGGCTTGATTGAGAAGGCTAAACATTAAGCATAATATTATAATCAACGTAAAAAAATATGAATTACGATAACACTTCCTTAAAGCTGCCAATAGAAAATATTGAAGCTGAGGATTATCTCCCTTTAAATGGGACCGATTATATTGAGTTTTATGTGGGTAATTCGAAACAGTCTGCACACTTTTTTAAAACAGCATTCGGATTTCAAGATTATGCTTACGCCGGCCTAGAGACCGGATTGAAAGACAGGACTTCATATGTCTTAAAACAAGATAAAATTATTTTGGTTTTAACTTCGTCTCTAATCACTGAAAATGAAATAAATGAGCATCTTATTAAACACGGTGATGGTGTTAAAAATATGGCAATTTGGGTTGACGATGCGACAAAGAGCTGGAAAGAAACTACAAGTAGGGGAGCTGAGTCTGCATTTGAGCCTTATAAACTAAAAGATGATAACGGATATGTCATTCTCTCAGGCATAAAAACATACGGTGACACCGTACATATTTTTATAGAAAGGTCGAATTATACTGGCACATTTTTACCTGGTTTTGTCAAACATTCCTCAGAATATAGTCCCGATAGCACAGGGCTTAAGTTTATCGACCACATGGTTGGAAATGTTGGATGGAATGAGATGAATACTTGGGTCAAGTATTATAAAGAGGTTATGGGCTTTGCCCAACTCGTATCCTTTGACGATAAGGATATTTCAACAGAATATACTGCCTTGATGTCAAAGGTTATGACCAATGGAAATGGTAGAATTAAATTCCCGATTAACGAACCAGCAGAGGGTCGAAAAAAATCACAGATTGAGGAATATATAGATTTCTATAATGGCCCTGGGGTTCAACACCTGGCATTAGCAACTGACGATATAGTTCATACTGTTAATGAATTACGAGATCGAGGTGTTGATTTTCTTCAAGTGCCTAAATCATATTATGATGACGTTTTGGACAGGGTAGGAGAAATTGATGAAGACATACGCCCTTTAAGAGATTTAGGCATTTTAATTGATAGAGATGAAGAAGGGTATTTATTACAAATTTTCACAAAACCATTAATGGATAGGCCGACTGTATTTTTTGAAATAATCCAAAGAAAAGGAGCCAAATCTTTTGGAAAAGGGAATTTCAAAGCATTGTTTGAAGCAATTGAAAGAGAACAAGAAAATCGAGGAACCTTGTAAAAGAGTATCTATAAATTCAAAAACATTATTAGATTTAACTGATCTCGACTGGAGGATCCTTGTAAAAATTGATTCATATAACCCAACTCGAGGTTAATCCCTTCTGATAATTTGTACCCGACACCTCCATAAAGTCGATTTCTATCAAAAAAATTCTCTTCTATACTCAGAAAAAACTCATTGTAACCTGATAAATAGAATTTATTCTCTTTTCCCTTCTTGAATGGAAAACGAGCACTTATAAAGTAGCGAAAGCGCATTTTAAATTCTGACTCTATAAATCTTTGCTCTAGACGAAATCGGTGACCTAATTGAAGGTGGTTAATTTTTTGTTTTGAAATAAATTGTTGAAAAATTCGGTGCTCATTTATAGGAACCTCCTCCACTAATTCATCATAATTTTGAGATAAAATATAACCATAACCCAATAGTAAATTTTGATTTTTATTACTAAAAGTATAGCCCAATCCCGTCCTTAGTAAAAGCTGCTCTAAGTCGCCAAAAAAATTATAATTTCGGTGCTGAATCTCATGATGCCAATTCCAATCTTGATTTATTTTTTTACTACCAATATATATTAACCAATTACCTAAATCGCTTTGTTGAGCCTTAAGTGCACTAGGTAAAATAAAAACACAGATCAACAACCCTAAAAAGGACTCTTTTCCAAAATATTTCATCAAGTTGTCTAGTTTATTCAAAGAATTCTACTCCGCCATCTTGAATGCGATACATTCCTCCAACTATTTTTAATTCTTTTAAATCATGCATCTCTTTTAAAACATCACTCTCTCTGAGTATTGCTTCAATAGTTAAATGCACATTTTCTTTAGCCACTTTGTTAACAAAGTCGATGTTAGAAGAATTTCGCAAACTATTATCTTCTGGAGTTTTAACAGCTTTCACAGCTGGCTTTATTTTCTCCAACATTCCAGTTAACTTGCCTAGTTTCGCGTCGTCACATGCCCCCTTTACAGCGCCACATGCCGTATGCCCTAAAACAACAATTAATTTCGTTCCTGCTAGTTTGCATGCAAACTCCATGCTTCCCAAAATATCATCATTCACAAAATTGCCTGCTATTCGAACACTGAAAATATCGCCAATTCCTTGATCAAATATTAATTCTGATGAAACCCTAGAATCAATACAACTTAATATTGTAGCAAAGGGAAACTGTCCAGTGCTAGTTTCAGTAACCTGTTCAATTAGATTCCGATCGGCTTTTATGTTCTTTTGAAACCTCAGATTCCCCTGCTTTAAAATATCAATTGACATTTGAGGAGTTATATTATTCTGGGATTCTTTAGTTTGGGCATTCATAATGATATTTTTTTAAGGAGTTTTTTGAAAAGTTTAAAATCAAAAATAAGACCAAAAAAATATTGGAATATTAAATATTCCTTTCGGCACTTATTTTAAGCATAGCACGTCTGTAATTATCTATGGAAACGAAATAATTGGGGTCCTCTAAAACGTTTACATCACATATTTTTTCAGCCTTTTTTATCAATTTCACACAATCAGGGGAGAGATGACGCAAATGGATTGACTTGCCATTGCTAAGGTATCTTTCCGCCAATTTATTTAAAGCTTCAATTGCAGATTGATCTACAACTTTGGATTCTGCAAAATCCACGACTACTTCGTTAGGATCATCTTTTACATCAAACTTAGAATTAAATAAATTTATCGATCCAAAAAACAGTGGGCCAAAAATCTCATAATGCTTAATTCCATGTTGGTCAATATGTTTCCTTGCTCTAATCTTCAATGCATTTTGCCATGAAAAAGCTAACGCTGAAATAACTACTCCTGTTATAACAGCAATAGCTAAATCAAAAAATACAGTCATTGTTGTTACTATGATAATTACAAAAACATCAGTTAGCGGCACCTTATTCCATATTTTTAGAGAATTCCAGGCAAATGTTCCAATAACAACCATAAACATAACTCCGACCAATGCAGCAATTGGAATCATTTCAATATATTCAGAAGCAAATAGGATAAAACATAACAGCGATAAAGACGCAACAATCCCCGAAAGTCTTCCTCGACCTCCAGATTTGATATTTATTATAGATTGACCGATCATAGCGCATCCTCCCATCCCGCCAAAAAATCCATTTAAAATATTAGCCCCTCCTTGAGCAATGCATTCTTTATTTCCACTACCATGAGTCTCGGTTAATTCATCAACAAGGTTCAATGTCATTAGTGACTCGATTAAACCTATGGCTGCAAGTATTAAAGCATAAGGTATTATAAATTTTAGTGTCTCCAAACCAATTGGAATAAGAGGAATATTAAAACTTGGTAAACCTGCTTTAATGCCTTCACCACCGCCTTCAGTAATAAATGACTTTACTGTAGAAGTGTCTATGTCCCCAAGAATAACTATTGATGACACCAATACAATAGCAGTTAATGCTCCAGGTATGTTCTTAGTTAGTTTAGGTAGAAAAAACATAATTGACATAGTTAGACTCACCAATCCAAGCATAATATAAAGAGATGATCCTGTAAGCCATTCTCCCTTAGTTTTAAACATGCCAAGCTGGGATAGAAATATTACAATTGCTAAACCATTGACAAACCCCATCATCACGGAACTAGGTATCATTCTAACAAATTTTCCCATCTTTAAAAAACCAGCAAGAGCCTGAAAAATTCCTGTCAAGATAAGAGTTGCAAATAAGTATTGTAATCCCATGAATTCTCCTCCGGATGTCAAAGCGTTACCCTCACTAATTAAGTGTACCATAACTACAGCCATTGCTCCTGTTGCTCCAGAAATCATGCCGGGGCGACCTCCAAATACAGAAGTGATAATCCCCATTATAAATGCCCCATAAAGGCCTACGACGGGTGGTATGCCTGCCACAAAAGCGAAAGCCACTGCCTCAGGAACTAGAGCCAAAGCAACTGTTATTCCCGATAAAATGTCATCTTTAATAGTCCCTTGGGACCGCTCAAAAAACTCAGTAATTGATTTCAATATTCTATAACTAGTTAGCGCGCGAAAGTAGACATAATAACTAACCTATTAGGCTCTAAAAAGAATTCTTTGGAAAGAATATTTATAAAAAAAACTAAATATGATATATTCAAAAATCAGATGGTCATAAAAATATATTACGAACTTTAATCCTAATGCATATCCAAAGATTATTCAAGATTAACTGCATAATTCCGCTAGCTCTTCATAAAGTCTTATCAACTCAACATTACCATATTCTTCTTGAGTCAAAGGCTCATTATTATATTCATATTGCATGAGCATTCTTGCAAGCATTTGCATGAATTGCAAATCGGTCTGAACTTCATTTTGAATAGCTTTTTTATCTGAACCTTTGAACTGAGCATAATATCTCAATTCTTCTTCCATTGCATTAGAAAAATCTTGCACATAATTCATGGCCTTTTCCTTAGCACCAGCCTGGTAATATCCTTCAATTAAGTTCAAGAAGAAATAATCATAGCCCAATTTATTCACAGGCATTTTTTCCATAGCAAAATCTAAAACATTTAATGCTTCTTGATTTCTTCCTAAACGTGAAAGTTCGGAGGCAAGCCTACCATAATTAATACGCAAATTAAAAGTGGATCTTCTAACAGTCTCATCAAGAAACACCTCAGGTTTTTCCATATTCCCAAAATTGAATTTGTTTTCATCATTTTCAGGATTATACATTACCGATAGCATTTTGTCTGCATTCACAGACCCAAAATCAAACTGATTTCCAGATCCCTCTGTTACAACTGGAACAAATCGATATGCCAATCCTTCTAGACGAAAATACTTTTGTAACCAAAAGAAAGAACTAGCAGAACTACCCACAGTTGTGGAGAAGTAAATAGGCCTAGACCAATTATTATTTGAAATTAAATCTATCAACATGAGATCCCTTTTTGAGATTACATTAGAATTCCAATTCCAATCAATAAAATCGACAATTTTTGATGTGTCTGATACAACTCCATTAGAAATAACTGCACTTTTGTCAACTGGGATGCGAAGTTTTTTCATTGGGAAAAACTGTAATTTCTTTGGGCTCTGTGTATTTGGGAATGCCGTAAAGAAAACACCATCATCATTGCGTAAAGCATAGTTAATAAAATCTTTAGCATACCATCTCCCTGAGATTTTTAAATCTTGATAATAAAGGACATCTCGAGTCCCCTGGACATAATCCTTTTTCTCCAAGGAGAAAGGAACCGCATCTCCATCATAAAATTTTCTCTTCATCATATCTATGTACCAATCGGTATTTAATAATGACAAATTGACGATTCTTACATCTGTTCGATATCCCTCCACCTCTTGAACATACCATAATGGGAAAGTATCATTGTCTCCATTCGTAAAAAGAATAGCATTAGGCTCACAGCTATTCAAATACATTTTCGCAATCTCCCTGGCTGTATATCTATCACTTCTATCATGATCATCCCAATTCTGAGCGGCCATGAGAGAAGGGATAATTAATGCTATCACCGTTATGATTGATGCAGATAATGAACTTCTATATTTACCTAACCATTCATAAATAGCAATAACTCCTAAACCAATCCATATTGCAAAAACATAGAATGAGCCAACAAAGGCATAATCTCTTTCCCTTGGCTCAAACGGTTTATGATTCGTATAAACCACAATAGCTAAACCTGTAAACAGGAATAATAAGGTAACTACCCAAGCATTCCTTTTATCACGCTTAGCCTGGAAGTAAAGTCCTGCTAATCCTAAAATAAGAGGAAGTCCAAAGTAAACATTCCGTGATGGGTTACTAAGGAAATGCGCTGGCAAATTATCTTGCGGACCAAGCCTCATCTCATCAATAAATGATATTCCAGTAATCCAATTCCCTTTTGTTAATTCATATCTATTTTGATCGTCATTCTGTCTTCCCGAGAAATTCCACATGAAGTATCGAAACCACATTTGACCAACCTGATAGTCCACAAAGAATCGAAAATGATCTTTAAATTGCATTTTATCTGTCTTTTTCACTCCCATCAGCTTTTGATAGTTTTCGACATGATTGGCCTGATCTGACCACATTCTAGGGAAAAACCCGATATCATTTTTTGAATAATTAGGTTTAGATGCCTTTCCATTATTCGTGATTTCGTATTCACCAGATTCTTTACTAAAAGCATATGCAGGTGGTCCATCTGTATATGGTTTTTTATTGTCCAACTGACTATTAAAGCTTTGGCCAAATAAAATAGGCCAGTCACCGTATTGATCTCTATTATAGTATGAAAGAAGAGCCATGGCGTCTTCCGGATTATTCTCATCGATGGGAGTATTTGCATTGGATCGAACGGCTAGAACAATAAAACTCGAATAACCAATAAGAAGAAAAACCAAGGCATGAATTCCCTGTGAAATCAATGGTCTGTTATTTCTCTTCGCCCAGGTGATCCCAAAGTAAATAGCGCCGCCTAGTAATAAGACTGCAATAAAAGACCCTGAATTTTTAGGCATACTCAGTGAATTCACAGCAGTAATTTCTAACCAGCCAAAAAGTGAAAGAACAAAAGGAATTATAATTGCAAAAACGAGCCCCAATATTCCTATTGAAGCTGCATTAGCAAGGACCCATTTCTTCCAATTCACATCTGGAAATTTTTTATAGAAATAAATCATTACCACGGATGGAATTGTTAAAAAAACCAAAATGTGAATCCCAACAGATAGACCTGTGAGGTAAGCAATTAATAACAACCAACGATTTGCATATTCATCTGTATCAACAACAGACTCCCATTTTAAAACTGCCCAAAATGCTATGGCGGTAAAACAACTTGACATTGCATAAACCTCTCCCTCTACAGCTGAGAACCAAAATGAATCACTGAATGTAAATGCTAATGCACCTACTAGACCTGATCCTAATAAAATAATTTCTTGACTTTTAGAAATATCAACTGTAGAGAATAGTTTTCTTCCAAGCATCGTAATCGTCCAAAACAGAAAAGGAATTGTAAATGCACTGGAAAGTCCTGAAACCATATTTACGTAAAAAGCCTGTCTTGAAACATCGCCAAGGGCTAATTGCGACAGCACATTTGCCACTAACTGAAATACCGGAGCCCCAGGAGGGTGACCAACTTGAAGCTTTACTGAAGTAGCAATATATTCACCACAATCCCAAAAACTTACCGTAGGCTCTAAAGTGCTCACATAAGTAAATAAAGCAATCAGGAAGGTGAGCCATCCCGTAAAAGAATTGACTTGTTTGAAGGAGAAATTCATAGAACTTGAAATTATAAAATAGAACTGCTAAGATACTATTATGACTGAGATCAATAAACTTTATAAAAGCTAAAGGGAATTACTCATGTCAACTCCAAGTTTTCTGCCTATTAGCTGGCTAAGTTTGACTCTTAAACTTGGGTGTTGAATGTCTGCGATCGCGTCATTAGCGAAAGCTAACATTAATAACGCCTTTGCCTCTTTTATTCTTATTCCGCGAGCTCTTAAATAAAATAAAGCATCTTCATCAAGCTGTCCTATAGTGCAACCATGGGAACATTTAACATCATCTGCAAATATTTCAAGTTGAGGTTTAGTATCAACAGCAGCCTTTTCACTAAGAATTAAGTTATTATTTTGCTGATATGCTTGTGTTTTTTGAGCATCAACGTGAACATATATTTTACCGTTAAAGACTCCACGAGAAAAATCATCATAGATTCCTTTATATGACTCATGGCTAGAGCAGTTTGGTGCTATATGATCAACTCGCGTATGATGATCTACAAGCTGACGATCACTACCTAAAGAAAGTCCAAACATTCGGGCTTCAGCTCCTCTTCCGATCAAAGAAAAATCTAAATTATTTCTTATAAATTTTCCACCAGTTGAAATAGTATGGACTATCGCCGTACTGTTTTTTTCTTGATGAATCTTACTATGCTGAGTTAAAGACGCGTTAGACGCATCATGTTGAAGTTTGACCCAATGAATTTTAGCATTTGAGCCAACATGAAGTTCATCAACAGCGTTTGTCCATGTTTCATGATTTGTCAATGAATGATGTCGTTCAATTATCTCTGCACTTGACCCCTCTGAAAGAATAATCAAACTCCTTGTTTGATTAAATACAGGAGTGTCCCCAGTACTAAAATAAAGGACTTGAATTGGCTTGTCAACAACAGTCTTTTTTGGAATATTTACGTACAAACCCTCCCAGGCCAGGCCAGTATTTAGTTGAACTAGCGGGCCGTCGTCTTTTGTTAGCTTATTAAAATAACTTTCAACAACATCTGGATACTTTTTCCATGCGCTTCCTAAGGTGCATATATCATAATTAGTATGAGTTGTTTCAGAAAGCCATGATGAATAGCGACCATTAATAAATACAACTCGATAACAATCTATGTCATTGACAAGAAATTGTTTAATATCATTAAAATCAATTTGTTCATCTTGTTCAAGAGGAGCAAATGGAGATGGGAAATTATATTCAGGGGCAGTTAGTTTCTTAAGAGAGGTGTACTTCCATTCTTCTTCTCTCACTGTCGGAAAGCCTTGACTTTCAAACTTTTCAATTGCCGTTCTACGCTGAGAGGTAATTAATTCACTTGAAGCTTGGGCAAATTGTGTTTCATTCAACCAGTAAAAAGCAGACAAGCGATCCTTCATTCTTGCTCTTTTTTGATCCAATCATATCCTCGCTTTTCAAGTTCAATAGCTAATTCCTTATCCCCAGATTTTACAATTTTTCCATTAAAAAGAACATGAACAAAATCTGGGACGATATAATCTAACAATCTTTGATAATGAGTAATTATAATAAATGTATTTCTATTACTTCTTAATGAATTAACTCCATTCGCAACAATTCTAAGTGCATCGATATCTAATCCTGAATCCGTTTCATCTAGAATAGCCATCTTTGGTTCTAGCATTGCCATCTGAAAAATTTCATTTCGTTTTTTCTCACCGCCGCTAAATCCTTCATTTAAAGAACGGCTTAAAAAGCCTTTATCCATTTCTAAAACGCCCATTTTTTCCCGCATCATTTTTAACATTGGAGAAGCCCCTAAGGGTTCTTCTCCTTTTGCTTTACGAATTTCATTAAGTGCGGTCCTAATAAAGTTCGATACCGTAATCCCAGGGATCTCAACTGGATACTGAAAACTCAAGAAAAGGCCTAAATGCGCGCGCTTTTCTGGGGAAAAGTCTAATACGCTTTCCCCATCAAAAAGTATATCACCACTAATAATATCATATCCATCATGGCCTGCAATTACATTTGATAACGTACTCTTTCCAGACCCATTGGGGCCCATTATTGCATGCACCTCTCCAAGATTAATCTTCAAGTTAATTCCATTGAGGATTACCTTGTTATCAATACTGGCGTGAAGATTAACTATTTCTAACATAATATTTTTAATTATCCTACAGATCCCTCAAGGCTAATGGCTAATAGCTTTTGTGCCTCTACCGCAAATTCCATCGGGAGTTGATTTAAAACATCCTTACAATATCCATTTACAATAAGGGCGATAGCAGCCTCTGGACTAAGACCTCTTTGTTGACAATAAAAAATTTGATCTTCACCTATTTTAGAAGTAGTTGCCTCATGCTCCATTTTTGCTGTTGGATTCTTCACTTCGATATAGGGGAACGTATGGGCTCCGCATTTATCTCCCATCAGAAGTGAGTCACATTGAGAAAAATTTCTAGCATTTTTTGCTCTTGGGCCCATCCTAACTAATCCCCGATAGCTATTATGACTATGCCCTGCACTTATTCCTTTACTGATTATTGTGCTTTTTGTATTACGTCCTAGGTGTAACATTTTTGTGCCAGTATCTGCTTGTTGAAAATTATTTGTCAAAGCAACTGAATAGAATTCTCCGATGCTATTATCTCCTTTTAAAATACAACTAGGATACTTCCAAGTTACAGCAGATCCAGTTTCTACCTGAGTCCAAGATATTTTTGCCCGCTCTTCGCAGACACCGCGCTTTGTAACAAAATTAAATACCCCACCTTTCCCAGTAGAATCTCCAGGGAACCAGTTTTGAACAGTTGAATATTTGATTTCAGAGTCATCCATCGCAACTAATTCAACGACTGCAGCATGCAGTTGGTTTTCATCACGTTGCGGAGCAGTGCAACCTTCTAGATAGCTTACATAACTTCCCTGGTCGGCAATTAATAAAGTTCTCTCAAATTGACCAGTACCTGCCTCATTTATACGGAAATAAGTACTGAGCTCCATTGGACATCTAACATCTTTGGGGATGTAACAAAATGAACCATCTGTAAATACAGCACTATTTAATGCAGCATAATAATTATCTGATTTTGGCACTACTGTCCCTAAATATTTTTTTACCAATTCGGGATATTCCTGTATTGCCTCGCTCATAGAGCAAAAGATAATTCCTTTTTCTTTTAACGTTTTCTTAAATGTTGTTGCAACACTAACGGAATCAATAACAATATCCATAGCGACTCCCGAAAGTCTTTTTTGCTCATCCAAACTTATTCCTAATTTTTCAAACGTTTTAAGCAATTCAGGGTCAACTTCATCAAGACTATCAATTTGTTTTTTCTTTACAGCAGAATAGTAAGATATTTTTTGAAAATCAGGTTTTGAGTAGTTCACATTAGCCCACTCTGGCTCATCCATTTCTTTCCATATCTGATAGGCGTCTAGTCTCCAATCTGTCATCCATTGTGGCTCATTTTTTTTGAGAGATATCTGCTTTATGACATCTTCACTTAGTCCAGGCTTTAAAGTGTCAGAATCTAACTGTGTCGAAAAGCCGTACTTATAATCACTGGACGTTACCTCATCGATAATCTTATCATTGTCACTCATAGTGAAAAACTTTCTCCGCAGCCGCATGTTCGCGAAGCATTGGGGTTATTAAAAGCAAATCCCTTACCATTAAGTCCACCACTGTATTCTAATGTAGTTCCGATAAGATATAGTAAGCTCTTTTTTTCAACTAAAACTTTAATGCCATTCTCTTGAAAGAGCTGATCTCCTTCTTTAGCTTTATCGACAAAATCCATATCATAGCTCAATCCTGAACAGCCACCACTTTTAACTCCAACTCGAACAAATGAAGAGTCAGTGCTTTTACCGTCTTCATTCATAAGAGATGTGACTTTTTTCGCAGCCTCTGTAGAAACATTGATCATTTTAAACTAGGTTATGGTTTATTTGCAAATATACGAACCTCTTTCTTTTGCTTTCGGGAATATTACCTAGTAAAATGAAGAATTTTCAACCCATCAGGAAGCAAGGGTACTTTTTTCGCATTTAATGATTTTAATGATTCTTTAGGGTCAATATTTGACTTAGTATCTAAAATGATTTCCAAGTCTTTAAAGGTCAATTCCGTCAGTCGGTTAATATCAAAGTATTCAGATTTTTTGCTTCGATTTGCAAGAATCAAAATAATCTCATCCTCATCATACCAGCAATAGGCATATATTTTATCGTAAGGCGCCCAATGTCTAAAAGATCCTGTATTTACTATCGAATACGATTCTCGAATTTTTGCCATTTCACGAACAAAACTTAAAGCCTCTGATTCACTACTCGTTAATCCAGAATTCATAAAAGCATTACGGCTGCCATTTTTCTTTCCCCAGCCTCCAGGCATGTCTTCTCGGATTTTTCCATGATCATCAAGCTCTTTTAAAAGAATCTCTGTACCATAATAAAGGCAGGGTATGCCTCGCATGGTGTAAAGCATTGCTATGCCCATTTTGAAAAGAGAGATATTTTCTTTGATTTTCCCGAAAAATCTTCCCGCGTCATGATTGTCTAAAAATGTGATAAACCTATCTGGTGATTTATATTGATAGTCAGATGCCACATTCATATAAAGTTTATTTAAACCACTATTCCAAGATGTCGGCTTTTCCAATGCCTCTTTCCATGAAGAATACATTGTGAAATCAGCAGCGGCGTCTAAAGTTTTATGTTCATTGAAATAAAAAGCCTGAGAATGCTCGTTATGAACCCATGATTCGCTAAAAATGAAAAAATTAGGGAAAACCCTATGGATTTCCTTTGACCATTTATCCAAGAAATTTTGATCTGGGTAAACCCACGTGTCAACTCTAAAAGCATCAACTCCTACTTCTTCAATCCACCAAAGGCTATTTTGAATCAAATACGTTGCACATCTATTGTCCCTTTGATTAATGTCGACCATAGACGGGACAAACCAGC
>TARA_B110000483_G_scaffold34141_1_pt1 | contig 30237 bp, 21 predicted proteins | sample TARA_B110000483 | Tara Oceans TARA_B110000483 (sample SAMEA4398176) | marine metagenome | biome: Polar Biome; feature: [SRF] surface water layer (ENVO:00010504); material: water (ENVO:00002006), including particulate matter (ENVO:01000060) such as... | depth 5 m
TTGTTCATCTTCATAAGATTACAGAGGAAGACGAGTTCATGATGAATCCCGGTTACATCAATTTTCAAGAAGTAAAAAAAGGAGAACATTTGGCTGATGATAGAAACGGAAAGATTTTAGCTCCTTCAGATGGTTTGATTCTTATGCCTTTGTATCAAAAGAAGGGGAGTGATGGTTTCTTTATTGTGAGGGAACTACCTTGATTTTTACCTCATAATAACAATTTTTTTATGACCAAAAAATTTGTTATTATTTAATTTTAGTAAATAGATGCCATCATTTATATTTTCTAAATTTAAACTCTTTTCTCGTGTTGTCCTACTCAATATACCTTTGAGTATCTTTTTTCCATTAAAATCAAACAGGTTATATTCGATTTTTTCATTTTGAAAATCTGTTTTTACTATTTTAATCCAGTCCTCTGCAGGATTCGGGAAGATTCGAAACGAATTATCAATATTTATATTTTTTAGAGTGTTTACTAGAAACAAGTTGCATTCAAAATTAGAACCTGATTCAATATATCCTTTTTGACTCATATCTTTAGAAGTAAATCCATTGAAATCTGTATCATACCTCAAACATCTAAATGATCTATTCCCCACTATTGAGTCTCCTTGAATTCCTGGTCCAGTATCGCCAACAGGATTGATGTATTCCCAAACGATTGAATCCTCTGAATTAATCTCGAAGAATCTACCAACATCACCTTGACATATCAAGGTATTTCCATTTTTTAGACGCTGAGCACTTGAGAGTCTTGATGAAAACATACTTGTGTCAACAGCAGCCTTAAATGTCCAATCAAAATCACTTGGAGATAAAGCACCACTCTGGTTTAAATATTCACCATTACTATTGACAGGAGTGTTTACTATATTAACAGTAGAATAGTTTAAATCAAATTGTGACCCTGCTCTATTGTTAAACAGCATTATTTTACCTGCATCCTGAAGTCCATTGTCTATCCAGTGAGTGCCATGTTGATAAAATAATTTCTGGTTTGTCGAATCGCCTTGACCATATGTTTGTGGATTACCCCATCTATATAATAAATCCCCACCTTTGCCATATCGTCCTCCGCTTGATGTTCTTGCTTCGTCAGTTTTTGTAGAGTGGTCTATTATCCAAAACTCATTATAATTTGGTACACTCACAAGTATTTGATCTAGTTCCTCATTGTAATCAATAGCATTAAAATGTAGCCAATCAAATTGTGTATGATCTAAAAAATTGATATCAACTTTTTCAGGATGTTCTGAAATAACTCCAAAATTACCAATACTTGAATCTACATCCTGAATAATATGATCCCAGGCTTTCCATTCCCAGATTATAGTTGCCCCTCCATTTATTGTATCAGGTTCTATTTCAATGATTTGTTCTGATTTTAAAAATTCCTGATTTGTTAAGCTGCCAGAGGATACAACTTCTGATTTCATTTTGTCATCATAAACGATTAATAAAATGTTCCCATTTGGTAAATATTCTATGTCATGATGCTGTTTACCAATGGAACTATCAATAGAATATTGCCATATTAAACTATCATTCCAGTTTATCATTTCAAGTATGCCAAGATCATTATTAATTCTGCCTGTTCTCAGTAGGGTTCCATTATCGAGTATGTAATTTGAAAATCCTGGTAAATAATTACTTGACCAACTATTGATTTTCTGTCCACAATTATCAATCAGATATGAGGTATTGCTTTTCATACCATTAAATAATGTAAACCCATGATGAGAATCCTGGCTGTTAAGCTGAAGACCAATGGTTCTTTGGGAATAGAGGTTGGAAATATTTAAATTCAGAAAAAAACTTAAAAGTAATATTTTATACATTCTGTAAATTTAATGGATAATCTCGCAAATTCAAAAAAAGTCATTTGACTAAGGCTTTTTTTTAAAAGCTAAACTTAAAGAATTCACGCAATACCTCGAGCCTGTGGGCCCATCATTGAATACATGCCCCAAGTGGCTTCCACAATTTTTACATAATATTTCAGTTCGTTCTTTATTATTGCTCAAATCTTTCTGAGTCTTGATTTTGTCATTGTCAATTGGACTATGAAAACTTGGCCAACCGCAGCCCGCGTCATATTTTCCTTCAGAACTGAAAAGGGATATTCCACAAGCTCCGCACTGATAATTGCCTTTTTCAAAATGCAGGTTGTATTTTCCAGAAAAGGGTGCTTCTGTCGCTTTTTCTCTTAATACCTTGTATTGAGCATCGCTTAATGCATTTTTGTATTCCTCTTCAGGTTTCATATTGAGGGTTTCGCTAGTGCTTGATTATGATTTTACTGATATCAATTTGAGATTGACTACCCAACTTTATTAAATAGACACCATCTGCCATTTGAGGCAATATGACATAGGGATTGTAGATTTTAGTTTTTATTATTGGTTTACCATCAATAGAAAATAACTCAAATTCAAGCCCATACTCCAAGTTTATTCCATTAATCGAGACTTCATTTTTAGCAGGGTTTGGAACTATTTGTACATTATCGAGCGCGATTGTTGAAATCGACGAATTTAAATCTACATGGACTTGCTTAATGATGGTGTCTGCACAAGATGATGCCGTTGTCGTAATTAATCTGACGGCATAAATACCCGGTTGGCTATACGTATGCGTTGGGTTTGGGAGTGCTGAACTATTCCCATCACCAAAATCCCAAGCGTAGAAGAATGCATTAAATGCTTGTTCTGTAAAGTCCACAGATAACTGATTACTTTGGGAGGAATAATCTGCTAAACTGCAAAAGTTGATGGGTACTATTTGGGTGAGTGTATCGCTGCAGTAGTTGTTTGCTGAAATTAAGCCAATGCTGTAGCTGCCTTCTTGACTGAAAGACAGGGATAGGGTGTCGCCATATGCTAAGCTTCCATCTTCGAGTATCCAGGTATTGGAATCACCAAAATCTGAAGTATTTAAAAATAACAAACTACTATCATTTTGAATGACTTGAATTTCTGCCACAGGACATAATGTAGATGCTATCAAGCTGTCTTTAGAGTTTGAGCAAAAATCATCCTCAATCATCAAACTAAGTAAAAATAAACCTGTATCAGTATACTGCTCGGTAATTGGATTGCCAATTCCTTGATTCCCATTGCCAAAATTCCAGGAGAAGGTATTGGCTGCGCTGGTGGATGAAAATGTGAATAATCCATCAAGACTAAAGAATTCTATAAAAGGAATGGGAGGGGTATTGACTTGAACAGACAATGTAGCCTCTTTGGAAATTTCTCTTTTGTCTAACTCATACCCGCGAAGCACGTGGCTGCCCAATGTGTTCCAAACAATGCTAATATAATTGGAATCCAGCTGAACCATTGTTCCACCAGAAAAATCCCAACAATATTGGCTTCCTTCCATAGGTGGTAAGAAATAGTTAAGCGTATCATTGAGGCATACCGTATTATCTCCTGTTATTTGAATGGAGTCACCGTACATAATTTCATAAAGAAATTTACTTCCTTGTCTAATAATAGTATCCGTTACCCATGTTTGCAATTGAAGGAGTTGCGGCTCGTGACCTAATCCTTGTAATGGGAATAAACGATTCTTTATCCCTTGATTATCCAATCGCTGATGGATTAGTAAGCTGCCTTGAACGGTTGGAAAAATAGGCAATGAAAAAGGACTGCCTTGTGCATAAGGGACGATAATGTCATTGGTGCCATGAAATGATATAACAGGCACGTTATCTGCAGGATCTGAAGCAATATCGATATATGAAGTGTCGAGCATAGCCCCCCAGTTGTTAATGATTCCGTGGACTCGGACTTCCTGATTATTGAAATTATTGTTGCCTGAACAATCTATACAACCCAAATCTGCGGGCTCCAAAGTATAGCCGTAGGTTGAAGGGATATCCGCGCGGTCACTTTCATTCATAAAAGCAGAAACGAATGAGGCTAGACACCCAGCACTGGTTCCGGTTATGAAAATTGCAGAAGTATCAATCCCATACAGATCGGCATTATCCACAAGGAATCTTAGTGAAGCACGTAAATCTTGAGTGGCACGGTAAACGGCTCTTTCAGCGCTTTGCCCACTTAAAGGGTTGAATCCTAGTCTATAATCAATAGTGGCAAATACAAATCCTCGCTTAGCATACATTGCTGCCATTTGAGGTATTACAGGTTCTGTTCGCCAACCAATTAAAAAACCACCACCAAACTGATGCAAGATCAATGGACGTTTACTTAAGGTATCTCCAACCGGCTCAATGATATCTAAATATAAATCTTGGGTACTAAATAATCCATAAGGGTCAGCTTCGCCAAACTTGATACCTGAGGTGCTTTGGGTGTTGGGGAAAACCTCAGAATAGTATCTGCCAGAGCTACAAGGATTTTGAGCTAAGGCGGAAAAACCAAGAACTCCAAAGAGAAGGGATAAATATTTCTTCATTTAGTGATAAAGATAAAAAAGAATAGCTTATCTCGTAATATTGGTTTGAAAGAGAGCCTTTATTATTTTCTTAAAATACTCACAAATACGTTATTTTTTTATCGTATTCCTTATCGAGTATACTCAACAGTTCTTTGAAGTCGTTCTCGCTTTCAACAAAATCGAGTTGTGAAGTGTCTACAATAAGTACTTTCGACTTGTCCTGTTGCTTGAAAAAATCTAAATAGGTCGAATTTAGTTTTTCGAGATAATCAGGGCTGATGTCAGCTTCATAGCTTCTTCCACGTTTTTTTATGTTTCGAATGAGAAGGTCAATTGGTTTATGTAAGTATAATATTATCTCGGGTGATTTAATATTGGGGTTAATAATATGAAAGAGCATTTTAAAAAGCTGTAATTCATCTTCTTTCAATGTGATGTTGGCAAAAACTAATGATTTAAAAAATGCATAATCCGTAATAACTTTTTCTCCAAACAAATTCATTTCTTCCAACAATTGTTTTTGTTGCTGATAGCGTTCCGCCATGAAGAATAACTCAAGGGAGAAGGCATGCTTTTCTGGGTCCGAATAAAAATTTTGGAGATATGGGTTATCCTCAAAATTTTCAAATATCCCTTTACAGGAGTAATGTGTACTTAACATTTTATTCAAGGTAGTTTTACCCGCCCCAATACATCCTTCTATGGTTATAAAATTATACACCTTTTTTTTTGTATTCTTTTGGGCACTCATTATCAGCGCAGTTAATCATCATTTCCTTAGTAGTTTTTTTAAGTATTGGATGAACGAAATTTGCTTGAATTTCAGCTAAAGGTACAAGAGTAAATGCTCTATTTTGGAGCTCAGGATGAGGAACCTTTAAGCTAGGCTCATTAATTATTTTATCTTCAAGATAAAGAATGTCGATGTCTAGGGTTCGATTACTCCATTTTAATGTTCTTTTTCTTCCTGCCATTTCTTCAATGAGTAATACCGCCTCGAGCAATTCTTGAGGTGATAAGCTGGTTTTAATTTCAATTACCTGGTTGAGGAAAGGTTTGTCTGCAACTTTGCCCCAAGCAACACTTTCGTATACTTTGCTCATTTGTAAGACTTTTCCTACAATTTTTTTTAGCTGAAACAAAGCAAAACGCAAGTTAGCGTCTCTGTTTCCTAAATTCCCTCCAAGCAGAAGTATGGCGATCATTTAAATGAATTAATTTGTACTTTTGTTTTCTCATGTAAACATAAGCAATAATGAATTTTTTTAAGCAAGTTTTGGCAACAATAGTCGGCCTAACAATTTTTCAAGTCATCAGTTTTCTTATGCTAATCATTTTTATCGGCGTAATCGCTGGCTCGCTAGGCGATGATGGTGGTTCTTCTCGCGGGGCAAAGACTATTGCAGACAACTCATTATTGGTTTTAAAACTAGACTATGACATTCAAGAAAGAGATGGCTATTCGCCATTTGATTTGAATAATTTGGAAAACATATCTCAAGAAAAAGCAGGACTTCAAAGTATGTTAGAAGCGATTGAGCACGCTCAAAGTAATGATAAGATAAAAGGAATCTATATGGATCTTTCTTTTACACCAAATGCATATGCTAGTCTAGATGTATTGAGACAAGCTTTGAATGAATTTAAAACAAGCGGAAAGTTTATTATCGCCTACGGGGAAATGATTGACCAAAAATCCTACTATCTAGCATCTGTTGCAGGTCGATTATACGCTAATCCTGAGGGATATATTGAATTGCGCGGAATAGGTGCGCGTCTGACCTTTTATAAAAAACTACTCGAAGAAAAGCTTGATGCGGAAGTACAAGTCTTTAAAGTAGGAGATTATAAAAGTGCAGTAGAACCATTTATTCAAGAAGGCATGAGTGAGGCTAATCGTGAACAGATGACTTATTTGCTGCAAGGGATTAAAGAGGATTTTGTGAACAACATCGCTAATGAGCGAAATATTGCTCCAGAAGATTTTGACTCAATCTTAGATTCTTTATTGGCGCTTGACCCTAAAGATGCGGCAAAATTAGACATTATAGATGGCACGCGCTATTTCGACGAAGTTTTATTAGAGCTTAAAGAAAATTTAGGAATAAGCCCAAATGATGATATCGAATCGATAAGTTTAAATGATTATGCAATTGCAACTGCATCTGTCAATAAATCAAGTCATCAAATTGCGGTTGTATATGCTGAAGGGAGTATCGTTGACGGCAAGGGAGATGAAGGGAGTATTGGAGGTGAAAAATTTGCCAAACAAATTAGAGCAATTAGAACAGACGAGAATATTGAAGCCATTGTCCTTCGGGTAAATTCGCCAGGTGGATCTGCATTGGCCTCTGAAGTCATTTGGAGAGAATTGGAGTTGGCTAAAGCCGTTAAACCAGTGGTTGTTTCAATGGGCGAATTAGCAGCTTCAGGCGGGTATTATATTTCTTGTAATGCAGCGAAAATATTTGCTGAAGAAAATACAATTACAGGTTCAATAGGTGTCTTTGGTTTGGTTCCAAATTTAGAGAAAATGCTCAATAATAAATTGGGAATTACTTTTGATGATGTGGTTTTAAATGATCACGCAACATCTAATGGGATAACCGAAAAATTTACCGATTATGAGGCGACCGTAATTCAGAAGAATGTCAATAAAATTTATGAAACATTTACTTCAAGAGTAGCTGAAGGTAGAGGTTTACCTTTGGAAGATGTATTGGCTGTGGCTAGTGGAAGGGTTTGGACAGGCGAGCAAGCTTTAGAAAGAGGCTTGGTAGATGAAATTGGAAGCTTGGATGATGCCATAGCTTATGCAGCTGAGTTGGCTGAACTGGAGGATTATAGATTAAAGGAATACCCTGAGGTTCAATCTCCATTTGAACAAATTTTTGAAGAAATGGGAATGTCTGCAAAACAACAAGTTATGCATGAGAACTTAGGCCCATTGGCGCCTTTTGTGCAAGATATTCATGAGCTATATAATATGAATGGCAAAGTTCAAGCACGTATGCCAGTTTCAATAGAAATATTCTAAATCGGAGAGTATATTTTTTAAAGTCGAATAATTATTCTCTATTAAACAAATCAAATAAATACTATATTAGATTTAAAGTAAAACTCACAACATGAAATTAAAACTTCCCTTAGTATTCTTAATTATCATATGTAGCGTTATGATTGGGTTTTCCCAAGATAACAAGCTCGAAGGAAATTGGATACTAGATGCCATTGAGTTAAGAGAATTTAATGATTCAGATTTGTCTTTCGCCAAAGAAGAATCATTTTTTGGATATTATTTAAATCGGAGCGAAATATTAGCTATCCAAGACCAAAGATTCCCGGTTGTGATAGGTGGCGATTTAATTAATTATAGCTATGAACTTAGAGGATCAAATTTGATTTTAAATAATTCCAATACTGTCATTATTTTAAAAGATGGTCAAGAAGAAACAATAAGTAAATCAGGTGAAAGTGAGTTTAAAATTAAAGTCACTAAAAAAACGATGATTATTTCGAGGAGAAATCAAACATTTTTTGAGAGTTACACTTTCTCTAGAATTAACTAACCTATATACCTTAAGCTTTCTATATGAAAAAATTATACATACTATTTGTATTTAGCATTTTTTATGTTTCATTATTTGCACAGTTAGTGAATTATGAGGTTGAAATTATTGCTGTTGAGAGAACCAATTACGGGGATTGTAACGCTTGTGGGTCACCCGATCCTACTTGGATTATTGATCTTCAAGATAATGTAAGCCCTGCATTATCTAATGTAGGAATTCATGTGCCGGGAAATTCAACGGTTTTTACTAATGTCAGTTACACCTTGGCAAATAGGATCAATTCCGGTGCGAACAGTTTTTCTCTTGCATTAGATGCGTGGGAAGATAATTGCAATAATGATGTCTTTAATTTTAATTCTTACAACTTTTTTAACTGCTTCCCAAGTGTCTATGGGGATAGCAGGAGATGTAATTCTAGCAATGTAGCATCAGTCAATTTTAGGACGTTTTCTCCATGCACTTGGCATTCAGGAGTTTCTTCTTGGTGTGGAGATTACCGTTTCACCTATCGCTTTCGATGGTCTTTTAACGAATCACCCGTAATTGCTATACAGCCTAGTCCAAGTGACAATAATTTATGTTTAGGTACAGCGCTTAATTTGACAGCTAGCACTACCTTAGATGCTAATGGCTGGCCGAGTGGCGCCAACTATCAATGGCAAGTTTCAACTTTTACAGATTGTGCTTCCGTACTTGCAAGTTCATGGACCAATGTAGGGGGGGCAAATTCTTCAAACTTCACTCCACCTCAATCTCCTGGTACTCGTTTGTATCGAGTTTTAATAACTGCAAATTGCTCTTCAAATTTTATAAGTAATACAGTTGCATCAAATTGTATCAGAGTTTCATACAACCCTTATGGCGTGCCTGGTGATTTACCACCAGATATTCAATCAGGAATTTGTGGGTCAATTGTTTTGCCAGGCTCAACTCATCCTTTAAGTGCCTTATTGCCTCCTGCTGTTGGCGCAGCCAATGGTGTCACCTACGCTTGGACGGCTTCAGGTGGTAGTTTTTCTCAAAGTTCTGCTGCTGCTACAAATTGGACAGCTCCAATTACAGCAGGTAATTATATCATAACCCTAACTTATGAAGATGCTTGTGGTCAATCGGATGCAAACTCAACTTGTGTAGTTGACGTGGGAAGTCCTAATTGTGATTTTGCCTATGTTGCGACAACAGGAGTTGATGATTTGTTTGCTGGCGGACCAAATAATCCTTATCAAACACTTTCCTACGCAATTTCGCAATTGGCAGGCAGGAAATATATTCGAATGGCTGGCGGTGTTTATAATGAGACCAGCATTATACAATTAGAAAACGATTTGGTTATTGAGGGTGGATATCAGTTTCAAGCAGGAATTTGGACTAAAACATCATCTCAAAATACAGATTTGGTATTATCAGGATTTCAAAATAGTCTTGCAACAGGAAGCTCGAGCATTGAGCATCGAGTAGGAATACTTGGCAATAATGATGATGGATTTACACTCCAAGACCTAACAATTACAAGCACAGCCGTATTTGGTCTTACGCCAGATAATCGAGGAAGGTCAAATTATGCGATATTACTAATTAATGGTTGCGAAAATTATAACGTAATTCGTTGTGAAGTAAATTCTGGTAATGCCAGTGCTGGTTCAAGTGGAACCACACCTTCCAATGGTGGCGGTTCTTTGGGTGGGAGTGGTCTTGGATCTGGAGGTTCAGGTGCTAATGGGAATGGTAATCCTGGAGGAGGAGCATCAGGAGACGGTGGCGATAATGCAGCGTTTAATGCTTCGATTCATCCACCATATGTTAACCCAGCCGGCTCAACTGGTTCAGGTGGTTTTAGTGGTGTTGGAACGGATAATTGTGGAGGAAGTGGTGGTGGATGTCCTTTTAGCAGTAATGGTTGCAGTGGTAACTCAGGAAATAATGGTAATAGTGGATTAAATGGTCGATCATGGCAAGTCAATGATAGGCCGACTGCAGGTATTCCTAATGCTACATATTATGTGCCAGGGGGTCAAGCCGGTATTGGCCAAGATGGCGGGGGTGGTGGCCAAGGTGCCGGTGGTAATGGTTCTAGAGGAGGAAGAGTAGGGTGTGTAAGTTGTGATGGCTTTAATGGAGGTACAGGCGGCAACGGCGGACCTGGCGGTAGAGGCGGAACTGGTGGCTATGGCTCAGGTGGGTCATTTGCTATCTATACAGATAACTCCAACATCGGAGTAAATTTTTCGAATATTCTTTTAAATACACCCCTTAATCAAATTTCGGGAGGTAATGGAGCTAATGGAAGTTCAGGATTAAATGGTGGTAATGGGTCAGGAGGTAATTGTAACGGATGTGTGAATGGTAGTAAATGCTCTGGCAGTGGTGGTCAAGGTGGAGCAGGAGGTAATGGAGGTCGAGGTAGAGACGGTGCCAATGGTGTGAACGCTCATCTTGTAGTTGACGGAGTAAGCTCAAATCCAAGTACTTCGATTCCAAATTCTCCAATTGTGTCTATTAATTATAATAATGCGAAAGCTTGTATTTATAGTGAAATCAGCTTGAGTAAAGATGGGCCGAATAGTTGGAATATTCCTTTACCTTATGTCAATGATTTAAGTGATAGTCCAGCGCCATTAGTTACCTCATCTTTCTCAAATGGAGATAATGATGTGTTGGTGTACAGCACAACTCCAGGTCAAGTTGTCAATCTTCAAATCGGTGGAGCAACATTTAACAGCTACTTAAGAATTGCAGATGTTCAAAGAGCCTTGCCATCTTTGACGGTATCTCCGGCAAATATGACTTGTATAAACACTTCGATAAATTTAAGTGCAACGTCATGGGGGACAGAAGTTGAATATGATTGGAGAATTTATCAAGGTACAGACGTCGATAATCCTTCCTTGTCTCCTTCAACTATATCAGCACCAACCTTCAATTTAAATGGATTGTCCTCAGGTTTATATACTGTTCGTTATAAAGTTCGTGAAATTTGTTGTGGATGGTCTATACCCGTTTATGATACCATTCGTATTATTGACGAGCCTATAATTTATCAAGTTCAAGGTGGTGGTGGCTATTGTCAAGGATCCTCCGGAGCACTTGTGACTTTATCTGGATCTCAGAATGGAGTAAGTTATACTTTGGTGGTAAATGGGCAGCCTATAGAGAGCGTTTTTGGAACAGGAGCCCCAATTAGTTTCGCTGCTCAACCATTGCCTGGCAATTATGCTATAATTGCTCAGAGTTCTTCCAATTGTATCAGTAATATGCAGGGCAATGTCAATGTTTTTATTCATCCAAACCCTAATGACCAAGATGTATTGGGGGATCCATTTATTTGTAGTTCAGGGAGTATTACTGAGACTTCATTAGTATTGGATAATAGCGAAATAGGTATTAATTATCAATTAATCCTGAATGATACCATCCCTCTAGGTGTTCCTATTCCCGGAACAGGCTTTGGAGTTTCTTTTGGTAGTCAGTCCTTAAGTGGAGCTTATACCGTCTTAGCGACCTCTAATGCTTCAGGTTGCTCGCGCTATTTAACAGATACCGTTAATGTGCAATTGTTAAATGGGCCTACGGCATTCAATGTACAGGGAGGCGGCAGCTTTTGTGCGGGTTCTCAAGGGGTGAATATCGATTTGAGTAATTCAGATAATGGAATTAACTATCAATTGTTTTGGAATTATTCGGTTCCTATTGGAGCCGCTCAAATTGGCACAGGAAGTTCATTAACTTTTGGAAATCATAGTTTGGAAGGGCTCTATACGGTAGTAGCTGCAGATAATCTAGGTTGCGAAAATACAATGATTGATTCCTTGGATGTAGATGAATTAAATCCTCCTACCTTCCAAACCGTGCTAGTCAATCAATTGGATTGCTATGGTGATTCTACCGCTTCAATAACAGTAAACGCTACTTCGTTCAATGGAGGACTATCTTACGTCTTAAATAGTAATACGAATTCAACAGGTACCTTTGTAAATTTACCTGCGGGCAATTATTTGCTGACTATCCAAGATGATAGTTTATGTGCAGATATCTATCCAGTTACGCCAATAGCGATTGTTGAACCGGCTGAGTTAGTTATTGGCTTGGAAGCGATTAATGAGGTGCTCTGCTTTGGAGCTAATCAAGGTGCTATTGGAGTGAATGTTAACGGTGGCACTCCATTGTATGCCTATTCTTGGACGAGTACGAATCTTGGATTTTCTTCATCCAATGAAGACATATCCAATCTTGAGGGAGGAACTTATTACTTGGATGTCACTGATCAAAAAGGATGTACGGCATCCGATACCTTCACAGTCAACGCGCCATCCTTTGATTTGTCTGCAAGTATTACGACAACAGATGTATTATGCAATGGTTTAAATACAGGTGAAGCTGTGGTTAATGCATCAGGTGGAACACCTTCTTATGAGTATTTGTGGCATACGAATGATACTGCACAAACTATAGTTGGCTTGAACCCAGGAGCTATAAGTGCGACGATAACGGATGCAAACGGATGCTCTACTTATGTTTCTGATTCAATTAATGGTCCTGGTTCACCAGTAACAATAAATTTAATAAAACTATTTGATGTCGCTTGTTTCGGCGATAATGATGGGCGAATTGAAACTGACATTATTGGGGGAACGCCTCCATATTCAGTTACTTGGTCACCAATAGGAGATACTACACTTACGGTTTCGGATTTGCTTGCAGGGATATACACCATCACTGTTACTGATGATAATGGATGCATAGCAACAAGGGCTTTTCAAGTTCGTCAACCAAGTGAATTACAAATTGGAATTGCTCCGACACAACCGGCTTGCCAGGGTGAACAGACAGGACTAGCTTCAGTTGGTGTCAATGGAGGAGTAGCTCCATTCAGTTATTTATGGAATACTACACCTAATCAATTTGGCATTGTTGCTACCCAATTGTTCGGTGATCAATGGTATAGCGTAAATGTTACAGACAACAACGGCTGTATTATAGAGGATTCCGTTTTCATACAGAATCCAGATACGATGGAAGTCTCCGTTTTACCGGGGAATACCAGTTGTTTAAGTGGAAACGATGGCTATGCTTATATAGAAGTCTCTGGTGGCTATGCGCCATTCAGTTATGAGTTAAATGGTAATTATCAGATAGATAGTGCATTTAATAATTTAAGCCCTGGTAACTATTTTATTGTTGTAGAAGATAATCAAGGTTGTTTTGCAAATACGCAGTTTACTATTAGTCCATCTACGACATTAGATGTATTGTTGTTTGGATCAAGTTTAAGTGATTTTAATGTATTAGAAGAGCTTACAGTTGTAAGTGGAGAGCCCATTCAGTTGCATGCAGAATTACTTAATGAAACACCAAGTTCACAGGTGATAGAATACGTATGGTATCCAGCTACCGATTTGGACCTAAGCGGATGTGCTATCGATAGTCTATGCGAGAATCCAAATACATCATTTACGCAAAATGCGCAGTTAGTGGTCGAGGTTATTGAGTTAGTAAATGGAGTAGGATGTTCCGCATTCGATACTTTAGACATTAAGGTTCGAACCGATTTTCCTGTATTCTTTCCTACGGCTTTTTCGCCATATTCAGATGACTTCAAAATCGACTGTCTTAATGATTATTTTGAGTTAAATGTTGCAGGTGCTTCAAATTTGAATGTCAAAATATTTAACAGATGGGGAGAGATGGTCTTTGAAAACCCAAATCAAACCAATGGACCAAGTAATCCAAAGATTTTGGATTGTTCAAATCCAAGAAATGCATGGGATGGAACATTTAAAGGGGAACCTGTTCCAATGGGTGCATACATATACCAAGTCGTTGCGACTATGTTTAGCGGAGAAGAAAAATCTTATAGCGGCTCGGTTACCATTCTTCGATAAATCAATTGAATGTAAATGAATTAAGGAAATTTAATTTTATGAACAATAATGCCATTTGTGACTCAACAAATGGCTTTATTAATATAAGTAATCCCGAACAAAAGTCATTTAATGATTTCTAAGCCAAAGCAATTTAATTACCTTTGTCTATTAATTAATTCTCCATGAGTAAAAAAGTATATAACCCTTCTGAAATCGAAGGAAAATGGTATCAATATTGGATGGATAATCAAATCTTTCGTTCGGTCCCAGATGATAGAGAACCCTATACGATTGTGATTCCACCGCCCAATGTCACAGGCATACTCCATATGGGGCATATTTTAAATAATACCATTCAAGACATTCTAATCCGCAGAGCCCGAATGTTAGGTAAAAATGCGTGCTGGGTTCCCGGTACGGATCATGCAGCTATTGCCACTGAGTCTAAAGTTGTAAATAAACTGAGAGAGGAGGGTATTAGTAAAGGAGATATTGGAAGAGAGGAATTTCTGAAACATTGTTTTGAATGGAAGGATAAATATGGGGGTATTATTATCGATCAATTGAAAAAGATGGGCGCATCTTGCGATTGGGAGAGGGAGCGATTTACCATGGAACCTTCTTTAAATGTGGCGGTTACCGAAATTTTCAATATTTGGTACGAGAAAGGATACATCTATCGAGATTGGAAAATTGTAAATTGGGATCCTAAAGCGCAAACAACTCTCAGCAATGAAGAAGTAATTAGAAAGGATGTTCAATCGAATCTTTACTATGTCAAGTATAATCTTGTTGATAGTGATGAGTTCGTAACAATTGCGACAACCCGTCCTGAAACCATAATGGGTGATACAGCTATCTGTGTCCATCCTGATGATAAAAGATTCGAGCATCTGCATGGAAAGAAGGTTGTCGTACCTATGGTTAATCGGGAAATCCCAATTATCTGTGATGAGTATATTGATATGGATTTTGGGACAGGTATGTTAAAAGTAACTCCAGCCCATGATACGAATGATTACGAAATTGGACAACGACATTCTTTAGAGACTATTGATGTGTTTAATGCAGATGGCACGATTAGTGAAGCCGGCAAAGTCTTTGTTGGAGAAGATCGATTTATAGTCCGTAAAAAAGTCGCCAAGTTGCTTGAAGAGACTAAGCACTTGATTAAGACTGAACAAATGACTAATAATGTTGGATATTCAGAGAGAAATGCGGATACTGTCGTAGAACCAAGATTAAGCTTGCAATGGTTTGTTAAAATGGAGCAGATCGTGAAACCTGCATTAGCGCATGTGATGAACGATGACATTAAAATAATGCCCGCCAAGTTTAAGAATGTATATAAACATTGGCTAGAAAATATCAGAGACTGGCCTATTTCTCGACAATTATGGTGGGGACATCAAATCCCTGTATGGTATTTTGGGGAGGAGTTTGTTGTAGCCAAAGATGCTCAGTCTGCACTGGATAAAGCAAGAATTAAGTTTAATAATCCACAACTAGAATTAACGGATTTAAAACAGGAGGATGATGTGTTAGATACCTGGTTTTCTTCTATGTTATGGCCTATTTCGGTGTTTGATGGGTTTGGTGAAGACAAAACAGAATTTAATTACTATTATCCGACAAATGTATTGGTTACTGGTTGGGATATTATCTTCTTTTGGGTAGCAAGGATGGTTTTTGGGGGCTATGAATTCACTTCAAAATTTGCTTTGCCTGATGGTTCTGCGAGACCAATTGAAAAGCAAAAGCCATTTGAAGATGTATATTTCACAGGTATGGTTAGAGATAGCCAGCGAAGGAAAATGTCAAAGTCGTTAGGGAATTCACCAGATCCGCTAAAGTTGATGGACGAGTACGGAGCAGATGGCGTGCGTTTTGGAATGATGAGTGTAAGTGCAGCAGGAAATGACTTGTTGTTCGATGAAAAATTATGTGACCAAGGCAAGAAGTTTTCAAATAAGATTTGGAATGCATTCGGACTGGTTAAGATGTGGGAGGAAAATGCTGTTGATAAGCAAAATGATAATGCAAGTACATTCGCATGGTTTGAAAGTAAGCTAAGCAAGACTATTGAAGACGTAGATAGCTCATTAGCTAGTTATAGAATTTCTGAAGCTTTATTAAGTTTATATAATTTTATTTGGCAAGACTTCTTTAGTACTTATTTAGAGTATGTTAAGCCTAATTATGGCGATACTCAGGATCAAGAAACATTGAAGAGGACGCTGGAGTATTTCGAGCAAGTTTTACAATTATTACATCCTTTTATGCCATTCATAACCGAAGAGATTTGGCAAGCAATGGATACAAGGGCAGAGGGCGCATCTATTAATCTAACCACTTGGCCAAAATCGGGCAGTATTGATGTTGACGCCTTAGCTAAAGGAGAATACTCAAAGGAGATTATTTCCTCAATTAGGGATATTCGAAAGAAAGCTCAAATCAAGAATGCAGATAAATTAGCAGCCTTTGTATTGACTGATAACCCATTCGTATATGAAGATTTTATGAGTAAAATAGAAAAGATTGGAGGCTTAGAGTCAATTCTAGTTTCTGATACAGAAGTAATTGGTGCACAGAGTTTTATTGTCAAAGGTCAGCAGTTCTATATTGAATTGAATCAAGTAATTGATGTAGAAACTAAACGTTTGGAAATGGAGGAAGAGTTAAAATATACTAGAGGCTTCTTAGTGTCGGTTCAAAAGAAATTGGGCAATGCTCGTTTTGTCGATAACGCTCCGGAAAAAGTGGTTGCTATGGAACGTCAAAAGCTTGCAGATGCTGAATCCAAAATTAAGTTATTAGAAGAAAGCTTGGGTAGATTATAGTTAAATTTTAAAAATAGGAGCATTCAGAATATTTCATAAAAAGTGCTGTTCTAGTTCAATGCAAACAATCATTAAGAAATTAGTTTTCGATTGATTCTATTGTACTTTCTTTTAATCTATTTCTCCATCGCTTCCCAGTAAAGTTTGAATTAATCCTACTAATTGCTAGATTTTCCACTAATTTTTTATATTTTCATTAAATACTAACTTTTGACTAATGAAGAAGAATGAAAATAATCGAGATGGAGGGAGAAGAAAAATGCACTATTCGCCCAATTTATTATCATGCATCAATAATTCGATAGACAATCGCGTAATCGTCACTATTGAATATGCTTCAAGAGAAAGTGAAAAGACTATTAGGCAGGTTGAACCGATGGCTTTGGTTTATAAAAATAGAAAGAGAAATCTGGTAGGTTGGTGTCATTTACGAGAGGATTGGCGATCATTTAGACTAGACCGTATTGACATGGTTAAATTACATGCCACAATTTTTGATAAAAGAACTGATTTTGATGTTACAGAATTCGAAGGAGATGATGAAACATTTGAAGAACAGCAGCCTTCATAATATTGCTAAATATTTAATAGCTTTTTTGTCGAAATTCGGTCGATTTTCCCATTAGCAGCATCTATAAATTGGGGAACAAAAAACACTTGTTTGGGTCGATGATATTTATCCAAATCCCTGAATATTTTTTCGTTTAATTCATGCGATTCTCCTTCAATAATCAAGATGATTTGATTGTTCAGCTGTTTGTGCTTAATGGAGCTAAAGAAAAATCGTTCTTTTATAAAAGATCTTAATTTTTGTTCAATTTGTTCGGGTATAATCTTTGTTCCGCCTGATTCAATGGCAAAATCTGATCGACCAAGCCAGACGAAGGAACTTGGCGAATTTAACTCGATTAAATCTTTCGTATGAATCGCTTCATCTTGTAATTGCGGCGCATGTACGATCATACATCCTATTGAAGATTGAGTAATGCTTATATCAGGAAGGCAGGTGTAATTTTTATCTTTACCTATTTTCCGAAGAGCAAAATGACTAATCGTTTCAGTCATGCCAAAACTACTATATGTATTAAGTCGATGCGCTTCGATAGACTTTTCCAAAGCCATAGAAACTTCGCCACCTCCAATCAAAATTTGATGGATGTTCTTTATTTTATCTGCAGAATCTTTTAAGATTGTGGAAACTTGGTAGGGTACAAATGCAGCAAATTTAAATTTTTCTGGGCAATCCATTAAAGGGTTTGCGGAAGGTGCTGCGATGTGTAAATCAAGTCGAGCATAAAATGCGCGCACAATCATCATCATCCCTCCAATACGTCGCGGTGACAAACATAATAAGGCCTTGTCACCTTTTAACAAGCCGAAAAAATTGACAGTCATTTGGGCACTAACAAGCATTTTTTCTTTGGATAAGCGAATCGACTTCGGCTTTCCTGTGGAACCTGAAGTTTGGACCAGAATGTAATCATCTTTATTCAACCAGGAAGCTATAAATCCCCAATACTCATTTTCCCAGTTTTCCCTTTTACTTGAATATTGAGATTTTTCAATTAGATCTTGTTCAGAGTAAGTTTTCCCAAAGAGGATTAATGTGTTGAAATTTTCCATAGTATTTAAGCAACGAAATTACTTATATTTGAGTGAATTAAAAACTGGATGAGTTATGAAAAATTTCCTTAAAATTTTCCTGTTGATTTTTCTGCTTATAAGTTCTTGCAAAGCTAAAAAAGCTGTGAGTGAAACAGTGAAGGGCGATGAAACAATAAAACTGATTGATTTAGGGAATAAAATGCAATCTTTTCAAATTGGGGAGATTGATGAGCTAGTTAAAGAAGACTTGATGTTTGTCATAAAAGACCTTGCCATTTTGGAAAAAAAGGTCGAAATTAATGTGCAATACGGCGGTGGATGTGTAAAACCGCATGTTTTTGAATTGTACACTGATGGTGTTTTGGATAAAATGGGGAATATGGATTTTTACTTATTGCACAAAACCCATAATGATTATTGTAAAGCACTTATCATGGAGGTCTTGGTGTTTGACCTAAAGCCTTTGTATGATTTGCAATCTCAAAAATTAAAAACAATCAGAATCAACGATTTACGAAAAAACGATATGTATTAATGCAGATAGTTATTCATACCGATGGTGCGGCCCAAGGTAATCCAGGTAAAGGTGGTTATGGCGTAGTCCTGCAGTCAGGTAAACATTATAAGGAACTTTCACAAGGCTTCAAATACACGACGAATAATCGCATGGAATTACTTGCGGTAATAGTAGCACTAGAAGCAATTAAGGATGGCGGCGCTAATGTCCTGGTTGTGTCTGATAGTAAGTATGTTGTTGACGCTGTAGAAAAGAAATGGTTGTTTGGCTGGGAGAAAAAAAACTTTGCAAAAAAGAAAAATCCTGATCTTTGGAAACGTTTTTTACCGGTTTATCGCAAACATAAGGTTGCCTTAAAATGGATAAAAGGGCATGCAGGACACCCATTAAATGAACGTTGTGATGAGTTGGCAGTTCAAGCGGCAAACAGCTCAGATTTACTGGTTGATAAATACTATGAGCAGAACGAAAAAGCCTAATTTTTCGCTTTTTCATTAAGCTGAAGTCCAAGTGCGCTTAGCTTACTTCGATTTAAAGGGCAATGCGTGTTGTTTGAATAAGTTATTCGCTTACAATTCTTAATAATGTTGTATTTTTATCGTAAATATTTAATATGATTGACAGAAGTATACTGATTCTTATTGGCTTGATATTAGGAATGAGCGCATGCAATAAAGATGGGAAAGAAGTATCCAATAATCCGAATACTTCACAGACTTCAGATTGGATGCAAGATCTGATTGCACAATATCCAAATGAGTCAATTACCTTGAGGGACATTGCTATGCCAAGGGCACATGATGCAGGCCTTTATGAGTTGAATACTTGTACGGCAGGTAATGCATGCAATACCCAAACGCAAGATCAGCTGATGGGAACAATGCTTGAGATGGGGATTCGTGTTTTCGATGTAAGACCTAGTCTTATTCAAGGAGAATATTGGACGTATCATCGCAACTCATGTGGAGGTCTCGGTTGCGAAGGTGTAAGACTGCGAACTTTTTTGGAGGAAACTAGAATGTTTTTGGCTACACATAATGAGCTTGTGATTTTTGAACTGAATAACTTGTGTAATACCAATAGTCAAGACCTCGGTTTAATTGCCTTATTTCAAGAAGTACTTGGGTCGAGCCTTTATACCATATCCACTCCATTGGCTGCTTCTTTCATCAGTACCCCGCTTGATGAAATTATTCCACTTTACAATAATGAGGGGAGAGTTATACTTTTATTTGAAGACTTAGATATTACTAATGATATTACTGAACAAGGTATGTTCGGTTATGATTTCATTCCTATTAGTGGGTCATATTCAAATAGTCCTGATATAGACGTTGTCGTAGCTGATCAACTACAAAAAATACAAAACTTCAATCCAATGTCTAATCGACTTTTCAAGTTGAGTTATACGTTTACTTTAGATATTGGCAATGCTGTTGCGTGCCTATCCAACCCAGAATTCGCAAGCTCTATTAATGAAATTGCTCTGGATGGTCGAGCAAGAATGACTTCGACAATCGATGCTTGGATTGCAAACGGTACAATCACCTCGGATAAGATTCCCAATATATTTTCGGTTGACTACTGCAATACCTCTGTGACCATGGAGTGCATTCGGCTTAGTGAGTTAAGCCTCAATGAATAATCGTCCTAGATACAGGGGAAGTATAACTTTATTTGGATATTATGGCTAAAAAGCTTTTCAGGAATTTATTTTTACTAGTATTCGTAAATCTTCTGGTTAAGCCGCTTTGGATTTTTGGTATAGATTTACAAGTTCAAAATACGGTAGGAGCAGAGAATTATGGATTTTACTTTGTAGTGTTTAACTTTTCTTTTCTGTTTCACATCATCCTAGATCTAGGCCTTCACCAATTCAACAATAAAGAGGTAGCTAAAAATCCTAGTTTATTGCCTTCTTTATTCGGAAAGCTATTTGCCTTAAAAGGTATGATGACTATTCTTTACTTTGCGTTTACTTTTTGTTTAGCGCTGGTATTAGGATATTCTTTTCTGCAGAAAAAAATGCTCTTTTTTCTTGCTATAAACCAGTTACTCTTATCTTTTATTCTGTTTAGTAGAAGTAATTTTACCGCCATGCAATGGTATAAATGGGATGCTTTCTTTTCTGTTTTTGACAGGGTCCTGAGTATATTTTTCTGTGCATTATTATTGTATACTTCTTGGTTTGGTTTTTTTGAGATAATTGACTTTATATATGCGCAAACCATTGCACTAACTTGCGGTGCGGTTCTGTCCTTGTCTGTGGTAGCTTGGAAAGGAGAAGTTCTTTTTCCACGCTTTGATAAGAAAGTGCTGATGCCTTTGTTAAAGCGCTCTTTACCCTATGCTGTAGTGGTATTACTCATGACAATTTACACACGAATTGATGCTATAATGTTGGAAAAACTTTTAGCGGATACAGGTAATATTCAAGCTGGCATATATGCAGCAGCGTATAGAATACTGGATGCAGTAAATATGATTCCATTTCTGTTAGCCTCTTTACTTATTCCCTTTTTTACTCGTAAGTTATCTGCTAAGGAACCTTTTGGGGAGGTATTATGGACAGCATTTTCACTAATGATATTTTTAGCAGTTCCTTTGATGTTTGTGATATGGTTCTTTCATCCAGAAATAATACATTTGTTATACCAAGAAGGTGATTCGACATGGTATATGTCATTTCAACTTTTGCTCTATACCTTTCCTATGGTATTTATAAGTTATATTTTTGGTGGATTTCTTACCGCTGCTGGGCACCTAAAATGGATCAGTATTTTTGCTTTGTTTACGATTGTATTGAATGTGGCATTAAATTATTGGCTGATTCCCACTCACGGGGCAATTGGAGCTGCTCAAGCAACATTTTTCTCACAGACCCTGATGGCTATATGCCAGATGGCTTACGTATTGAAATACTGGAATACTGGATTTGAGTTGAAACTCTTATATCGCGGGGCTGCATATATAGTTGTTCTGGGACTTTCTCTATTCCTGATTAATGACATGGAGATACTTTGGTTTTTCAAAATTACCATCTTTTTACTCTTAGCTGTAATTTTGTCCTTAATTTTACGTTTACTTAATATTCAAAAACTTAATGTCCTTTAGACCTAAATCCATTTTTATATGAATGCTGAATTTAATTTGATAAGTGTAATAAAAACATTGCTGAAGTGGAAGTGGCACATTACTGTGCTGACACTTTTAGCAGGTATTGGATCGATAATTACGAGCGTATTTATCATGAAACCTTACTATCAAAGTTTTGCTATTGTATATCCGGTCAACCAAAGCATGGGAGATAGAGGGGCATTGTTTGGAAGTGAGTCAGTTGATGCGGAGGATTATTATTATGGCTCAAAACATGATGCAAATAGAATTATTACCGTAGCTACTTCATCGACTTTGGTTCAATACATAATCAATAAATATGATATTGTTAGCCATTATGATTATAAAGGCAAAAAGTATGAAGCAAGTAATACGACAGAAGAGTTTATGGAAAACTATCAAGTCTACAAAACCGATAAAGATGCGATTCGAATAAATTTAATCGATACAGATCCAAATTTGGCCGCTGAAATAGTAAATGATGTGGTAGCAACTATCGCAAATGAAACTACTCGTCCTATAGAAGTGAATAAGAGACAACTTGCTGAATTGTTTGATAATCAAGCTAATCAAAAGAAAATAGCTCTTGATTCTTTGTTTCAAGTATTGTTGAGTGTTAAACCTAAAGATGAGTTATACGGTCTATACAAGTTGCAGTATGACAATGCAATGGAGGATTTTAATGCGATGAGCACATTGGCTGAGCAGTATGAGTTAGCAAGCAATCAAAAAATGGCAGGTATAGAAATAATTGAAAATGCTTATCCAGCAGAGCGCAAGTTAAAACCGGTTCGATCAAAAATCTGCCTTGCTACGACTATTCTAGGTTTTATTTTAGCTTGTCTAGGGGCTTTAGGGATTGAGCAGATAAATTATATCAAAGAGGAACTAGACAAATAATAGTTTGAAACCATTTACGTCCATTAGATTGCAAGATTATATTCTTTATTATACCTACGGAATAGTAAGTGTGCTTAGTCTTTTAATGGCGTTTTATTTTGAGGAAAAAGTCCTTTTAGCTCTTCCTTTACTCATTCCTATTGGTATATGGGCTGTACTAAATTTCAAGAGATTGTACTTTTTTTTGTTAGCTCTTATTCCATTATCCATAGAATTTGATGTCACTGAAAGCCTAGCCACTGACTTACCTACAGAACCTTTAATGGCAGGATTTTTATTAATTGCACTTTTCTATTTGATTCGAAATGCACGAAAAGTAGATTTTTCCTTTTTTTGTAATCCGCTTATGCTGTTGCTTATTTTGCATCTTGTTTGGTTGCTGATAGCTAGTATTTTTTCAACAGTTCCCTTATTTTCCCTTAAATTCATGTTGGCTAAATGCTGGTATGTCACGACCTTCCTGCTAGTAACGGCGTTAGTGATTCAGGGAATAGATGATGTGAAAAAAGCCTTTTGGTTCATTTTTATTCCATTGAGTGCCACAGTTGTTCTTGCATTAGTGCGCCACGCATTAGTTGGCTTTGACTTTACTTCAATCAATTCCGTTTTAAGACCTTTTTATCGAAATCATGTGAATTATGCAGCGATTCTAGCGGTTTTTTTGCCTTTTGTGGTGTATGCCAGAACATGGTATCCAAAGTATAGTACGAAGTATAATTTACTAGTATTCAGTGTATTGATTTACTTGGCAGCCATTTATTTTTCTTATACAAGGGCCTGTTACTTGGCTGTAATAGCTATGCTAGGTGCTTTTGTCATTTTTCGTTTTAGGAGCACAAAGCTGGCTATTGTTGTTGCTTTAATAGCAATAGTGTTTATAGGTAAGTATATCACTGATCAAAATCATTATCTCGCATACACTCCATCTACGAACACAGTTTCTCAGTATGAGTTTGGTGATTTAATAGATGCAACATTTAAGGCAGAAGATGTAAGTAGTATGGAGCGGATATATCGTTGGATTGCTGCGGTTCATATGATAGGAGATCGCCCCATTGTTGGTTTTGGACCCAATGGTTTTGTAGAAAATTATAAGAACTATACAGTTTTTGTTTTTGAAACTTGGATTAGCGACAATCAAGAAAGGAGTGGTGTACATAATTACTTTCTTATGACGGCCGTCGAGCAGGGTTTGATTGGCTTAGGAATCTTTGTATCTCTAATTATTGCATTTTTTGTTTGGGGAGAGAAAATCTTGCACCAACAAGTTGGTAATCATAAACCCTTAGCTCAAGCTGTTCTGCTTTCGATGATAGCATTAGTGGTCAATTTACTTTTTAGCGATATGATTGAAGTAGACAAAACAGGCTCATTTTTCTTCTTTAACATGGCTTTGATAGTCTTATTGAGCAGAAACTTTAAAGGGCTTATTCCTGCAGTGAATCAAAGCGTTTAAAAGAGCGCATAAAATTCTTTCTCCTATATGACCTGACTGGCATAGCGAAGAGATAAACTTAAGATAATCGCAGCAATAAAAGTGAACTTAAACTTTTATATAACTCTAATTTAAAAAGGGTAGCCGTCCTTAGCGCATGCGTATTCCGCTATCTCACGCCTCAATGCTTTTGCATTAATGTTGTATCGTTTAGTCAATAGTCCTAATAGATATCTCATCATTTTTTTATTCATACCATCAGCGTAGGCATCAATAATTTCGTTTCCTGCTTTTCGCACAGTATCCAGTGCTTCATATAGATATACTTTAACTATATTTTCCATAATCTTTATGGATTCTGGATCAGATAGGTTTTTAGTTTTTAGTTTTTCAACCCTTAAGTAAGCCGCTTCTGCAAGGAATCCTTCTGCCAAAATATCGGCTAAATTCATTACTATTTCTTGCTCGTCCACAAGTTTTTTCCCAAGTTTTTTACCTGCAGCTCCAGATATTAACAAGAAACATGCTTTGATGTTTTCAATAATACGTGCTTCGTCGTTAGAAGAAAATGGTAAGGCTTGTTTGAAGAATAGTCCCGGCAACTTTTTACCTGCTTTTGTAAGATTAATCTCTTTACTCTTTAGGTGTCTTTTGGTTAATTCAGCAACGGATAACATTCGATTAATCTCATTAGTCCCCTCATAAATACGGGTAATTCGAGCATCTCGATAACCCATTTCAATACCGGTTTCCATGCTATAACCCATTCCCCCATGAATTTGCAAGGTTTCATCCAATACGAAATCGGCATTTTCCGACCCTTTGACTTTAAGAATAGCACATTCCACGGCAAACTCCCGTAGGGCTTTAATTTTTGCTTTACCGTCTTCTAAACCTGCAGCTTTGAATTCGGTAGTTTTAATATCAATGTTTCGACCTACCTGGTATATTGCAGAATCAGCAGCAAAGGTATGCACGACCATCTTGCCAATTTTATTTTTTATTGCTCCAAACTCAGCGATAGAGGTGTTAAATTGCTTACGTTCTTTAGCATAAGCGACAGACTTATCGATCGAGAATTTACAACCCCCGGTTGTGCCTGCAGCCAACTTAATTCTTCCTGAATTAAGTATGTTGAGTGCAATTTTGAATCCTTCTTCTCTTTTTGCTAATAGGTTTTCTACGGGAACGGGACAGTCATTAAAGAAAACCTGAACTGTAGATGAACCTTTAATTCCCATTTTTTTCTCCTCAGCACCTAATGTGATACCTCCAAAATCCTTTTCAACAATAAATGCAGATAGTTTTTTGTCTTCATCAATTTTAGCAAATACGATAAACAAGTCAGCAAAACCACCATTGGTAATCCACATTTTTTGGCCATTCAGGATGTAATGGGTTTCTGCTTCATTTAAAACAGCTCTAGTTTTTCCAGAATTGGCATCACTTCCTGCATTGGGCTCCGTAAGGCAATATGAGGCTTTAAGCTTGGCACTGGCCACACCAGGTAGATATTTGTCTTTTTGTGCTTCATTACCATAGTATACAATTGGCAATGAACCAATAGAAGTTTGACAGCCTATGGTCGTCGCAAATGAAAATCCTTGAGCTCCAGCTTCTGCAAAAATTAACCCTGTATTGAAGTCTAGATCAATTCCGCCATGCTTTTCAGCTATTGCAACACCACACAGGCCCAAATCTGCTGATTTTTCTAGTAGCTTTGCGACTTCAGCACGATCCTCATCATTGGTGGCATATAGCTCTCTTCCTCTTTTTAACATAGGTTCCTGAATCTCTGTCACACAGAAATCAACAACCATTTGCTTAATCATTTTTTGCTCTTCTGTAAACTCCTCAGGAACAAATATTTCATTTGGATTTCCTGCTTTTTCAATAAATGAACAACCTTTTACCATTTTGTTATATTTTGCCTTTCAAAGATAAGTAAAAAAAAGCAATGCACGCATTGCTTTTTTTGTTTTTCATGATTAACTTATATAGCTTGATTAATTTACATAGTGGTTTCTAAGTATTATTGAGTAATTGGCTTCAAAACATACTATAACTTTTCATGGCTTGCAATCGAGCAAACTTTCTTACTTTTGTCTGACGAATTTTAATGGAGACCTAGTTAGTTCTCCAGTTCTAGTCTAAATAATAAACATTAATAAACAGAGTGATTCGATTTCTTTTTCTACTTAGTATTTATATTCCTAGCTTGGTTCAAGCACAAACCTTAACAATTGAGAATGAGGAGACGAACGAGCCCATAGAAATGGCTACGATTTCAAGTAATAATCCTTCTTTATTTGCAATCACTAATGGCAAAGGAGAGGCTGATATCAGCGACTTTTTGGATGTAGCAACTATAGAAATTAGAAGTGTAGGCTTTGAAAATTTGAGTATATCCTTCAAAGAAATTCAAAACCGTTATTTTGAGATTAAGCTTCAGCCAAGTAGTTTTTCTTTAGATGATGTCGTGGTAAGTGCTACTAAATGGAGGCAAAGCAATAAGGAGATTCCTGGTAAAATATCTAGTATATCTTCCAAGGATGTAGTCTTGTCAAATCCACAAACTACGGCTGATTTGTTAGCGAGTTCAGGTGAGGTTTTCATGCAAAAAAGTCAGCAAGGTGGAGGGAGTCCGATGATCCGAGGTTTTTCTACTAATCGTTTATTATACACGGTTGATGGGGTGCGAATGAACACAGCAATCTTTAGAAGTGGTAATATTCAAAATGTAATTTCATTAGATGCCTTTGCTATTGAAAACACTGAAATCATGTTTGGTCCGGGTTCGGTAATTTATGGAAGCGATGCTATTGGTGGTGTAATGAGTTTCACTACCTTGACTCCTCAGTTTTCATCTACTGATAAGCTGTATGTCAAGGGAAATACATTAACTCGATTTGCCTCAGCTAACAATGAACTAAGTACGCATGTTGACGTCAACTTAGGATGGAAGAAGTTTGCCATGATAACAAGTTTTACTTATTCGAATTTTGGTGATTTGAAGATGGGAAGTCATGGTCCTGATGAATATTTACGTCCATTTTATGTTCAAAGACAAGATAGTGTGGATGCGCTTATCAAAAATGATGATCCGTTAAAGCAAATACCAACTGCCTACTCGCAGATGAATGTGATGCAAAAGCTTGCATTTAAGCCCAATAGAAACTGGGATTTCACCTATGCTTTTCATTATTCTGAAACTTCAAGCTATGGCCGTTATGATCGACATATTCAATATCGGAATGACTTGCCCAGAAGCGCGGAATGGAACTATGGTCCGCAAAAATGGCTGATGAATCAGTTAACAATTGCTTATAAGAGAACCAATATAGCTTTTGATGAAATGAATATTCGTTTGGCGCATCAGTATTTTAACGAAAGTAGAATCGATCGTGATTTTAATGAGCTGATTCGTTCTACCAAAGAAGAAAAAGTTTTCGCCTACTCTGCAAACTTTGATTTTGTAAAAACCTTTCTTGGTAAGCACAAAGTCTATTATGGAGCAGAATTCGTGAATAATGTGGTGAGTTCTGAAGGAGAAGCGAGGAATATCTATTCAGGCGCTACTTTTAATGCTGCCTCTAGATATCCAAATGCTGCTTGGGCAACTGCGGGTGTTTATACAAGCTATCAATTTAAGGCAAGTGATAATTTTAATATTCAAGCAGGTCTGCGATATGCTCATTTCTTAATAGAGGCTGACTTTAGAAATAACTTGGCTTATTATCCTTTGCCTCAATCTGAAGCTAATCTAAGTAAAGGTTCCGTAACAGGTAGTTTGGGAGCTATTTATACACCAAGTTCAAACACGACTGTTCGAGCTAATTTCTCGACTGGTTTTCGAGCGCCTAATATCGATGATATCGGCAAGATATTTGATTCAGAGCCAGGATCTGTAGTTATCCCTAACACCAATTTAGAAGCAGAGTATGTATACAACGGAGAAATTGGATTTGCGCAAATAGTAAAAAAGAATTGGAAGATTGATGCAAGTGCTTATTACACTTTTTTGCAGAATGCCATGGTTAGAAGAGACTTCACTTTTAATGGACAAGATAGTATTGTTTATCAGGGTGAATTGAGTCAAGTACAAGCCATTCAAAATGCAGCGAATGCCTATGTTTATGGAGCGCAAGTGGGTTTGGAAGCTAAGCTTCCTCATGGCTTTGGTTTAAATGCGGTCTACAATTATCAGAAAGGGAGGGAGGAGTTGGCTGATGGCACACAGAGTGCCTCAAGACACGCGGCACCAATGTTTGGGGCAGCACATGTGACTTTTAAACATAAGGGTTTGTTTATGGACTTGTATACTTTATTTAGTGGAGGGGTGAGTTTTGAAAATTTACCTGAAGAGGAAAAGGGCAAAGGATATCTTTATGCTATTGATGAGGACGGTAATCCATTCTCTCCAGCTTGGGCTACGCTTAATTTAAAGACATCTTATCGTTTAAATAAAAACTTTAGTATTAGCGCAGGCATGGAAAACATTCTAGATTTAAGGTATAAATCATACAGCAGTGGCATTGCCGCTGCTGGTAGAAATTTTATTCTTTCAGGGAAGGTAAGTTTTTAGAAAATGCTTATTCATAATTTTTACGAGCGACTAATTCGAGATTCCAAAGCTGTTTTGAGTTTACCTAATCCCATCGTGATTGATTTTTCTACCGTATCTGCATGGCAACTTACAACAATCGGCTGCATGTTTTTTGGTCTTGCTTCCATCACACACTTCTTATCTTCCGGTCCTTCTTTTGCAGCATTTTCATCAGAAAGATGAATTTCTATGCGCGTCAGATGATCAGCAAAGCGCGACATTTTATCTTTGACCAAACCATTAATGTAGAGTTCTAATCTTTCGTGCCCTTCGATATTTTTATCTGTGTTCAATTGAATATTCATGGTGTAATTTGTTTGCGTTTTTAGCCTAAGTTAAATCTCTGTTTGGAGATTGCCACATATTCTAAAGATACAAGAATCTATGGATAATTGGAGGAGTCTTTTACTTTTCCGCGTATATTTATCTGATGAGTTTACAAATAAAATATGGGAAAACGGCTTTAATTGCAGGAGCATCAGAGGGTATAGGTGCCGCATTTGCAAAACACTTAGCGATGAGTGGAATGGATTTGCTTATCGTAGCTCGACGAATAGAACCCTTGGCGGCTTTAGCTAAAGAAATAAAGGAGAAGTATAAGGTAAGTGTGCAAACCGTTTCTTGTGATTTATCTAAAGTGGATGCGGCAGAAACTTTACTTCATGCCGTAGATCAATATGATATTGATGTTTTTATATATAATGCTGGCTTATCATATATAGGTGCATTTGAAAAAAATGACACTGAACACCATCTGCAAATAGCTAGAACAAACATAATGACTCCTTTAAGTATGGTTCAGGCCTTAGGAACAAAAATGCTATTGAGAAAACGAGGGGCAATTGTCTTGATGGGTTCCTTGGCGGGTCTTCAGGGTGCTGGTTACTTATCGACTTATGCCGCTACCAAAGCTTTTGATACCATTCTTGCAGAAAGTTTATGGTATGAATGGAAGAATAAGGGGGTAGATGTAATAGCCTGTGTAGCGGGTGCCACCTCCAGTCCAAATTTCTTAAATACTAAACCGAAAAAAGCAGGATTAATAGAGCCAAAAGTTCAGACTCCTGAGGAAGTTGTAGCGGAGTGTTTTGCAAAATTAGGAAAGCAACCTCGAATAATTACTGGATTTGCTAATCGTCTTGCCAGCTTCTTTCTGCATCGTATATTACCCAGAAAATTAGCCATTAAAATTATGGGTGATACGACAAGGAAGATGTACGAGTTATAATATGCTAGTTTGCTAGGATACTTAATGATTTAGTTTAGTGAAGATCTCCGGATACCTATAAAAACAAAAATAAAAACAGAATAAACGATAAAAAATGGAATTACATACATTTCGAGATGCAGCACTAATAATAAAGCAAGGACAAG
>TARA_B110000483_G_scaffold27770_1_pt1 | contig 30121 bp, 28 predicted proteins | sample TARA_B110000483 | Tara Oceans TARA_B110000483 (sample SAMEA4398176) | marine metagenome | biome: Polar Biome; feature: [SRF] surface water layer (ENVO:00010504); material: water (ENVO:00002006), including particulate matter (ENVO:01000060) such as... | depth 5 m
TTGAAAAAAATTTTAAAAGGAAAAACTCTACTTGTCACTGGTGGCACTGGTTCATTTGGTCGTTGCTTTATATTGTATTTGCTAAAAAATTTTAATTTAAAAAGGATTATAATTTATTCAAGAGATGAAAAAAAGCAATTTGATATGGCACAATCTAACGATTTCAATCCACATAAATATAAAGAACTAAGATATTTTATTGGGGATGTTAGGGATTATGATAGATTAGATTATGCAATGGAGGGATGCGATTATGTTGTTCATGCTGCAGCAATGAAGCATGTTGAGGTTGCAGAATATAACCCTATGGAGGCAATAAAAACTAACGTACATGGTGCAGATAATATTATTAAATCAGCTTTAAAAAATAATATTAAAAAAATTCTAGCCCTTTCTACAGATAAAGCGGTCAATCCAGTTAATTTATATGGTGCCACTAAATTAGCTTCAGATAAATTATTTATAGCAGCAAATAACATTGTTGGAAAAAAAAACTGTGCTTTTTCAATAGTTAGATATGGAAATGTTGTGGGCTCTAGAGGTTCAGTTATAGAAATTTTTAGAAAAATTAAAAATGAAAAATTAAAATCATACCCAATCACCCATGAATCTATGACTAGATTTTGGATAACATTAGAAGACTCTGTTAAATTTGTTTTGTCATCATTATTGGGAATGAAGGGTGGTGAAGTATTTGTTCCAAAAATAAGCTCGATAAATATTAAAGATTTAGTTTTTGCATTTGATCAAAATGCAAAAATAAAAATAATAGGATTGAGACCTGGAGAAAAGTTACACGAAGTGTTACTGTCAAAAGAAGATAGTGAAAACGCTATTGAATACAAAAAATTTTTTATTGTAAAACCACAAATTAAATTTACATCTGTAAATGAGTCTTATATTCGAATGCCTTGGGGTGAAAAAGGCAAACCACATAAGCCAGGAAAAGAGTATAATTCTTCAAATAACAAGGATTTTTTATCCATCAAAGATTTAAAAAAAAACATCTAAGATGCTGTTATTGTTAATTTTTAAATTTATAATTAGATGAGTGATAAAAAAATATTAAAGAAAATTATTGTTGGAACAGCGCAGTTTGGGAGTAATTATGGAATTTCAAATCAAAGAGGAAAAATAAAAGCAAAAAAAGTAGGTGAAATTTTTACTTTTTTAAAAAAAAGTAAAATAAAATTTTTTGATACTGCAACAAATTATGGAAATGCAGAACAGCTATTAGGTAAAATGAGTCAGGATAAATTTCAAATTATTACCAAGTTGCCTCCTTTGCCAATTTCAGAAAAAAAAGTTGAACGTTGGGTAAATACTAAATTTGAGAAAAGCTTGTTAAAATTAAATTGTAAAAAAATTTACTCTGTCTTGCTACATAGGCCTAGTGATTTATTGGGAGATAGAGGAAAAGATTTATTTGAAGCAATAAACAATTTAAAAAAAAAAGGCTTAGTGTCTAAAATTGGAATATCTATTTATAATTATGAAGAGGCAAAGATGATAGTAAATATGTATAAATTTGACATAATTCAAGCTCCTTTTAATGTAATAGATCAAAGACTACTAAAATTAATCAATTTTTTTAAAAAAAAAAAAATTGAAATTCATGTTAGATCTATTTTTTTACAGGGACTTTTGTTAGACAGAAAAATATTTAGATCTAAAAAATTTAAAAAATGGCAAATAACTTGGGATAATTGGGAAGATTTTTGTTCTAGAAAAAATTTAAATTATATAGATGTGGCAATTAATTTTGCAATTTTTCAAAAAAAAATAGACTATTTTGTTTTGGGATTCCAAGATTTGCCTCAAATAAAAGAAGTTATGAATTTTATAAAAAATAATTCTCAAAACAAAAAAAAATATATTTCTCATCTAGTAAATAATAAAAGATTTAGTTGTTTAGATGAAAAGCTTATAAATCCAAGTAAGTGGTAATTGTATATGAATAAAATTTTTAAATTATTAGATAAAAATACTCAAAAAAGTTTTTATAAAGTTATGTGTTTTCAATTTTTAGTTATTTTGTTAGAAACATTTAGTATTGGATTTATTTTTCCAGTTTTAAAAGTACTTACTGATAAAGAGTACATGATAAATTTTTTACAAAAATTTATAAGCAATTATGATTTTTATTGGATGCTTGATGGAATTATCTATTATATTTTAATTTTAATTTTACTATTAGTAGTATTTTCACTCAAAAATCTTGTTCTTTATAAAGTTACAATATATCAAACGAGAGTTTTTACATTCGCATCTGCAGATTTTTCAAGAAAATTGTTTTCAAAATATATTCATCAGAGTTATTTGAATTATATATCCCAAAATAGTTCTTTTTATATAAGGAACGCAATCGATAATGTTAATTCTATTTTTGGACAATACTTTAAATCAATAATAACTATTACCGTTGAAATTCTAACAGTTTCAATTTTAGGAGTAGCGCTACTCATAGCGGATCCTCTCATTTTTATTAGTGTCCTTAGTGCTTTTGTTATATTTGGGTCATTTATTTATTTTGCTAACCGAACGAAATTGATGAAAATCGGCTCTGGAATGCAGGTTGCTTACCAACTCAGACTAAAATATTTGCAACAAGCACTCGGTGCATTTAAGGAAATTAAAATCTTAAACTTGGAAAAAATTTTTCTTGATAAATATTACAACCAATCAAGAGGTATTGCTAAAATTACTTTAGAATTAGATTCTAGACTGCTTATACCAAGACTAGTTTTAGAAGTTGTTGGAATAATTCTAATATTTTATTATATTTCTTTTAAATTGATGAGTGGATATAGTCTTGGAGAAATAATTCCAATAGTTGGAGTGCTTGCATTTGCTGGATTGAGAATTCTACCTTCAATTAATAGAATAATAACCTCTACACAAAGAATTAAATTTTTAAAGCCAGTTACAAAATTGATAATTGATGAATTTAGAAAATTTGAAAAAAATAAAAGCTCAGATATTCCAATTAAAAATGAAAGTAATATTAAACTTAAAAAAAATTTTCAATTAAAAAAAATATTGTTCAAATACAAAAGTCAAAAAAAATTTATTATAAAAGAATTGTCTTTAAATGTTTTAAGAGGAGATTTTATTGCAATAATTGGACGTTCTGGTGCTGGCAAATCGACTTTAATAAATATTTTAATGGGTTTAATAGAGCCTTTATCAGGTCAGATTATGGTGGACGGTAAAGATATAAAAAATAATATGAGGGGATGGCTTAAGAATATCTCACATACTCCGCAAGAGGTTTATTTATTGGACGATACTCTTTCAAAGAACGTTGCAATTGGTGGTGATAAAAATTTAATCAGACAAAATATGAAAATCAAAAAGGCATTGCTAATGTGCAATTTTTTTAATGAAAAAAGCTCTATGCAACATAATTTTAATTCAATAGTTGGAGAAAGAGGGGTTAGTCTTTCAGGTGGTCAAAAACAAAAAGTAGGAATAGCGAGATCTTTATTTAGCAATAAAGATATCTTAATTCTAGATGAAGCAACCTCCTCATTAGATGAAAAAAATGAAAACATCATATTAAAGAATATAAAGCAAAAATATAAAAATAAAATTGTGATAATGATAACACATAAAAAAAGTGTTTTAAAATTTGCTAATAAAATTTACTCATTTAAAAATGCCAAATTACAAAAGATAAAAAAGACATTTTATGAGTAAGAGGTTATTTAAAAAATTTCAAATTTTTTTCGAAAATTACAAAAATAAAAAAAATGATTTTACTGATCAGCCAGGTGATATTATATTAGTCGATTTTAATGGTTGGTCTGGAACACATATAGCACAATTACTAATTGCTAATATTTTTTCACAGATAGCAAAAAAAAAAATTATTGGTTTTTCTCATAATTTTTTTTTTCAAAATAATACTCTAAAATTAAAAATAATATTTTATTTAAAGTGGTTTTTGGGAATTCTTTTTAATCTTAGAAATTTTGGTATATATAAAAACTTAGGAACTAAAAAAATTTTCTTCATGAATCCAACAAATTATCAAATATATCGTGCAAAACAATTTAAGAATTTTTTTTATAAAAAGAAAATTACCAAAGAAAAAATATTAAAATTAAAAATTAGTAATATTTTAATTGGTGATATCATCTACGATTCATTTATGCATCAATATAAAAAAGAGACAATAGAGGTTTATGACCCTTTATTTATTAAATACTTTGAAAAATTTGTTGCAACATATTTTTTTTGGGTCGATTATTTAAAAGAAAATAAAGTAAATACTGTAATATCTTCCCATCCCACGTATCTTGATGGACTACCTTCAAGAATTGGAATTCATTTAAATATTAGATGTTTCATAGTTGGATACAATAGAGTCTACTCTTTAAATAAAAAAATAATTTATCCACAAAGAGAACATATTTCATTCAAAAAAACTTTTTCCAAGTTAACACCACAAAGTAAAAAATTAGCTTTAATAAAAGCAAAATCAAAAATTAAAAAAAGATTTCAGGGTAAATTAGGAGATATGATTTACCTAACTAAAACAGCATTTGGTTCAATAAAAAAGAAAAAAGTTTTAGTACCTTCGAATAAAAAGAAAATATTAATAGCAGCACATAGTCTTTCAGATGCCCCACATGCTAGGGGGCAAGGAATCTTTGTTGATTTTTATGAATGGCTTAAATTTTTATTTAAATTAAGTAAGAATACAAATTATGATTGGTATATTAAATGTCATCCAAATTTTCATGAATATGATGATAAAACTATTGAAATCATTAAAGATTTGGTGAAAAAAAACAAGAACGTAAAATGGGTTCCCCCATTAACGTCGCACAATCAGCTAATAAAAGAGGGTATAAATCTTGCCCTAACCGTAGATGGCAGCATAGGTTTGGAATACCCATATTTTAACATACCAGTATTTAATGCTAGTAGGTTTAATAGTCACATGAATTATAAATTTAATGAACATCCTCAAACTATAAAAGAATACAAAAATTTAATACTCAATTTTAAAAAGCATAAGTCTAAAATTAAGAAAAATGAAATTTTTGAATGCTATTTCATGAGTAATGATTTTTATAATAATAATTGGTTAATCAATGATTATGATAAGTTAATTAGTTATATTGATGGTAATTATAGGGATATTAATATTTCAAAAAAAATGTATAATTATTTTGAAGCCTCACTAAACCAAAATAATTTTAATTATATTGTTGATAACTTTATTAATTTTTATTTAAAAAATGAATACATTTTTAATCCTATTTACAATGATAAGTATTAAATCATGCGAATAGGCGTTTTTGTACAAGCACGAATGAACTCTACCAGATTACCAAATAAGGTTTTTAAAAAAATTGGTAAATTTACTATTTTAGAAATTATCTTTAAAAGAATTTTAAAAACTAAATATATTAATAAAGATTCAATATTTTTATTAACAAGCAACAATAAATCAGATTTACCTCTTGTAAAAAAAATTAAGAACAATGGCTTTCAATTTTATAAAGGTTCAGAGGATGATGTATTAGACAGATTTTATAAAGCAGCTAAAAAATTTAAGGTTAAAAATATTATTAGAATTACAGGTGATTGTCCGTTAATTGATTATAATGTTCTAACAAAGCTTATTGAATTACATTTTCAAAACAAAGCTGATTTAACAACAAACGTCTCTACCAAGACATATCCTGATGGTTTAGATGCAGAAATATTTACCTTTGATTCTTTGGAGAAAGCCTGGAAAAAGAAAAAAAATAAGACTGAAAGAGAGCATGTGACTATAGCTATTAAAAATGATAAAAAAAATAAGATATCCAAACTATCTTCTTCAATTGATTATTCCAAATTAAGATTAACTATTGATGAAAAAGCTGATTATGATTTAATTAAAGAACTTTTTAAAAAATTTAAAAATAATATTTATATTGACTTAAAACAAATTGGAAAATTTTATAAAAAAAATAAATCTTTTTTTAATGTTAACAAGCATATTTTAAGGGATGAAGGAATGTATATTAATAAATCGGCTAAACTATGGAAAAGAGCAAAAGAAATTATTCCTGGTGGAAATATGTTTTTTTCAAAAAGACCAGAAATTTTTTCAAATAAAGTATGGCCGACCTATTTTGAAAAAGCAAAAGGTTGTAAGATATGGAGTTTAGAAGGAAAAATTTATAATGATTTTTCATATATGGGTGTTGGCACTAATGTTTTGGGTTATGCAAATTCAAAAATAGATAAATTCGTTTCCAAAATTATTTTAAATGGCAATATGTCTACTCTTAATGCACCACAAGATATTTATTTAGCTGAAAAAATATTGGAATTAAACCCTTGGGCAGAAATGGTTAAATTTGCCAGAAGCGGCGGTGAAGCTAATGCTGTTGCAATAAGGATTGCAAGAGCTGCAACAAAAAGAAAAAAAGTAGCTGTTTGTGGTTATCATGGTTGGCACGATTGGTATCTTGCTTCATATTTGAAAGACTCAAAAGATAATAAATTTTTTAAAAATGATTTGCCAGTTGGCGGTGTTTTAAAAAACTTACAAAATTCAATTTATACTTTTGAATATAATAATTTTGATGATTTTAAAAAATTAATTGATAAAAACTCTGATATTGGAATAGTAAAAATGGAGATAGAAAGAAATATTAGTCCTAAAAATAATTTTTTGCAAAAAATCAGAAGATATACACAAAAAAAAAATATCATATTAATTTTTGATGAATGTACGAGTGGGTTTAGGGAGAGTAAATCTGGCTTACATTTAGAGTATAATGTAATACCAGATATGGTTATATATGGTAAAGCACTTGGCAATGGTTACCCTATCACAGCTGTCCTTGGTTTAAAATCTATAATGGAAGCTGCGAATAAAACATTTATTAGTAGTACTTTTTGGTCAGAGCGAATTGGTACAACCGCAGCGGTGGCGACTATAAATGAGATGAGTAGGATTAATTCATGGAAGATAATTAAAGAAGTTGGAAGAAATATAAAAGATAACTTAAAAAAAATTTCTAAGAATTCAAAATTAAACTTTTCTGTATTTGGCTTAGATTCTATGCCTTCTTATAAAATGAATGATGATAACCACCTTGCGTTTAAAACATATATTACTGAAGAAATGTTAAAAAAAGGTTTTTTGGCAACTGATTCAATTTATGTATCAATTTCACATGACAATAAAAAATTGTTAGAAAGGTATTTTTATGAGCTGGATAATGTATGTAAAAATTTTAAAAAAAAATTAGATAATGGAGATATGAATTATAAAAAAAATGAACTTTCAAAATCAACATTCTCAAGGTTAAATTAAAATTTAAATCATATAAATGAAAATATTTTATGATTATCAAATCTTTTATTGGCAAAGATATGGAGGGATATCAACATACTTTTGTAATTTAATTGAGAACTTAAAATTTTTAAATAATGATCTTAAGATTATATCCCCTGTTTATATCAATGAACTAATAGGTGGGCATAATTTAAATAATCAAATACATGGTAATAAAATTACAAAAATTCCCAGATACTCAAGAAAATTTTTAAGATATTTAAATGATATTTATTTTGAATATTATTGCTTTAAAAATAAGGCAGATATTATTCATCATACGTATTATGAAAAAATTTTTGACTTTGGAAAAAAAAAAAACATTCTTACCGTTTATGATTTAATTCATGAAAAATTATTAAAAAATAATACAAAAGATTATTTTAGAGCAAAAGCCAATGCCATTGCAAAAGCAGACCATATAATATGCATATCAGAAAATACGCAAAGAGATTTAATAGAATTTTATAAAGTAGAGAAAGAAAAAACATCTGTTGTTTATTTGGCCAGTAGCTACAACTCTCAACCTCTAAAAAAAAAAGATACTACTCAATTTATTTTGTATGTTGGAGATAGAAGAGGATATAAAAATTTTAATAATTTTATTTATGCAATTTCTTTATCATCTCAACTAAAAAATAAAATTAAAGTTATATGTTTTGGAGGAGGAAATTTCTCAAAGGATGAGATGGTTAAATTTAAAGATTTGGGCTTCAAAGAAAAAATGATTTTATATTATGATGGAAAAAATTCTGAACTTGAAAAATTGTATTTAAATGCGGCTCTATTAGTCTATCCATCAAAATATGAAGGTTTTGGCTTACCTATACTTGAGGCAATGTCTCTGGGTTGTCCAGTTGCATGTAGTAACACCTCATCGCTTGTTGAAGTTGGTGGCAATTCTGTAAAATACTTTGATCCAGAAAATATTGAAAATATAAAAGATAGTATCGAGTTTGTGCTTTTATCAGAATCTAATCAAAAAAAATTAATTCAAAAGGGCATTGTGCAAAATATGAAATTTAGCTGGAGTTTGTGTTCAAAAGAAACTATGTTGATTTATAAAAATGTTGTTTAAAAAAAGAGCCTTAATTTTTGGAATTAGTGGTCAAGATGGATCTTATTTAGCTAAATTACTTCAAAAAAAAAACTATTTAGTTTTTGGCACTTCAAGAAATCCAAAAAAAATTCATAATTTAAAAAAAATTGGTTTAACTAAAATTAAAGTTTTTAAAATCGATAACAATGATTATGATGAAGTATACAAAACTATAAAGAAAAGTCGCTGCAATCAAATATACTATCTATCAGGAGTATCATCTGTCAGCCTGTCTAATAAAATACCCTTTAAGACTATTTTTGATAATACTAATGCTTTATTTAACATCTACGAGTCTTGTAAAAAACTAGATAAAAAAATAAGAATATATAGTTCATCTTCTAGTGAATGCTTTGGAAATCAAAAAAAAAAAATAGATGACAAAACTAAGCATGACCCCTTAAGTCCTTATGGATTATCAAAATCAATAAATTACCACCTTACAAAGCATTATAGAAGTAACTTGGGTTTGTTTTGCGTTACTGGTTTTTCTTTTAATCATGACTCAATTCTTAGACCAAATAATTATGTTTTGAAAAAAGTAATCAAATTTTGTTCAAATAAAAAAAATATTAATAAAAAATTAAGCTTAGGTAACATAAATATAGTGAGAGACTGGGGGTGGGCACCTGAGCATGTGAATTTTATATATAAGATTTTACAACTAAAAAAACCTTCTGATTTTGTTATAGGGACAGGAAAATCTACATCTTTAAAAAAGATTATTGAATTAATCTTTCAAAGATATGGATTTAAAACTTCAAAAAATATCAAAATAGATAAAAAAAAATTTCGTAAAAATGATATTAAGAAAAATTGTGCTAATATTTCTAAATTAAAATTAAAATTAAATGACTACCCAAAAACAAAAATAAATCATCTAATCGATAGAATAATCTACAAAAATTTTAATCGAAAAAGTAAAATTTTATAATAAATAATAATGAAAAGTATTAATTTTGGAGGCCAAAGATTTTTAGGAAAAAAAAAATTAATTAGTCAAAATGAGCCCTTAATATCAATAATAACCTCTGTCTTAAATGGTGAAAAATATATTGAACAAACAATCCTAAGCGTACTTTCTCAGTCCTATAAAAATATTGAATATATTGTAATTGATGGTGGTTCTACCGACAAGACTCTAGATATTATAAAAAAATATGAGGATAAAATTTATTATTGGGAGTCAAGTAAAGATAATGGTATTTATTATGGATTTAATAGAGGTCTGAAACAATACTCTGGTGATATGGTAGGATTTGTAAATTCTGATGATCTCTTGTATCCTGACGCAATTCAAACTTTGGTAAAATACTATTTAGCCAATCAGAATATTGACTTTATTTTCGGGAGTGTAAAGAAACATTGGGGTATTTTATATGGATATAAGAAATGGAAAATTCATTTTTCTTGGGGCTTTTATTCAAGCCACTCAACAGGATTTTTTATTTGTAAGAATGCAGCAAAAATTGTAGGTGAGTATAACACTGCATTCAAGTATTCCGCTGATTATGATTATTTTTATAGAATGATAGTTAAAAAGAAACTTAAGGGTATGGCCACAAAAAAAGATGAAGTATTTGGTGAATTTAGGAGAGGTGGATTTTCTAGTAAAATAAGTTTTTATGATCACTTTAGTGAAACAATTAAAATAAGACTAAACAATGGACAAAACAAATTATTAATATTATTAATATTAATTCTCAAATATTTAAAAAATATCAACAAATTCTAATGAAAATTTTAATTACAGGAGTGGCTGGGTTTATAGGTTTTAGCTTAGCCGAAAATCTCTTAAAAAATAAAAAAAAAATTACAATTTATGGTATCGATAATTTAGATAATTACTATTCCGTCAAATATAAAAAAAAAAGATTAGATATTTTAAAAAAACATAAAAATTTTATATTTGAAAAAATTGATATAACAAATCGAAATAAGATATTCCAATATTTTAAAAATAAAAAATTTAATCAGGTTTATCATTTTGCTGCTCAGGCAGGAGTAAGATATTCTCTGATTAATCCTAAAAAATACTTAGATGTAAATTTATATGGTTTTATAAATATAATGGACAATCTAGTAAAAAATAAACCAGATAAATTTGTCTATGCATCATCAAGTTCTGTATACGGTGATTTGACAAAATTTCCTTTAAAAGAAAATTTTATACTCAATCCTAAAAATATTTATGGTTATACAAAAATGTTAAATGAAAGGATCGCTAGTTATTATTTTAAAGTACACAATATACCTTCTATAGGTCTTAGGTTTTTTACTATATTTGGTGTGTGGGGAAGACCTGATATGTTTATAATTAAGCTTTTAAACTCGATTAACAATAGAAAATTTTTTAAATTAAATAATTCAGGTGATCATTATAGGGATTTCACCTCAATAAAATTTGTTTTAGAAATTTTAAACCTTATTATCAAAAAAAAAATATACAATCATCAAGTTTTTAATATTTCATCAAGCAAACCTATAAATATTAAGGAACTAGTAAAGACTATATGCAACAAAGAAAATTCCAAGTTCATAAAAAATGTAAAAAAACATCCAGCAGATGTTTATAAAACACATGGAAGTAATTTAAAAATAAAGAAATATCTAGGAATCAAAAAAAACTTTAATTTTAAAAAAGATTTACAAGAATTAATTCATTGGTACAAAAAAAACAAAATTTATAATATTTCTTAATAATTATGTTATTGATTTGATCAATTTGTAATCTTATTTAATAGTTGATAATAGTTTGCCCATATCAACTTTGATTATTTTTTTAAAGCCCTAACTTTTTGGTCTATTAGGTTATTGATATAATATATTTTATGTATAATACCTCTACTTAATTCTTTATAAATCCCAACACCTAAAAATAGCTTCATGTTAATCTTATTTCTATTTCAGAAGATAATACAAAATATTTTTTGTCTCTTAAAATATCTACATTATTTAAAATAGAAGCTTTTTCAGTTACAAGTGTTTTGGGTGACTTAATTATATGGAATAATTGTTAATAGTTTAGATTTTAAAAATGATTTACGATATAATAGGAATACAAACATTATTATAAAATGAATAATTCTATTAAAAAAAAATTTGATGAAAGCTTTTATAGAAGTGAAAAACATAGCTCATATTTTCATGCCTATGAAAAATTGTTTTCTAAATATGTAAATAAAAAGATTACGTTTGTAGAAGTTGGAGTCCTAAATGGTGGATCTTTATTTATGTGGAGAGATTATTTTGGACAAGAAGCAAGAATTATTGGGATTGATAATAATCCAGCAGCAAAAATTTGGGAAAATCATGGTTTTGAAATATTTATAGGAGACCAAGCAAGCTCAAAATTTTGGGATAATTTTAAAAAAAAAATAGGCGCTGTGGATATCTTATTAGACGATGGAGGTCATACAGACTTACAACAAGCTACCACCTTATTTGAATTTATAAATAATATTAATGATGGAGGCCTGTTAGTAGTTGAAGATGTTCATACAAGCTATTTAAAAGAATTTGGCAATCCTTCTAAATTATCATTTATTAATTTAACTTTTAATTTAATTAATAAGTTAAATTTTAGATCTGGAGTCCTAAAAGATTTTAATTCTACCTGTTTAAATCTGCCAGTTTCTGAAGTGAGATATTTTGAGTCTATTGTGGCTTTTGAGGTTGATAGAAAAAACTCATCAATATCACACCCTGTTAAAAATAACGGAAAAATGCTAAATATTAAAGACTTTAGACATAAAAATACTGAAAGAGAAAATATAGATAACATTTATAGAAAATTTAGATTTATCCAAAGTATCCCAATTTTAGGTGGCATATTAAAAATAATAATGACTAATTTTTTAAGGCTACCTCTTTATAGTTATGCTTTAAAAAAAGATAAAAAAAAAATTAAAAAATATTATTAAATGACAAATCTTATTAACTTATTAAAATTTTTTTTTAATAAGTTTATTAACAGAACTCATCTAGTTAATAAAATAGGTATTAGAAATAAGAGTATTCAATTTATTTCTCTTCCTATAATAGATCTTGAAAAAAAGTGGATATTTAAAAATCAAAGAGCTCAATTAATAAGTTACGAAGGTAATAGTGCCTTTTCTGCTTCAAATAATTATCCAATTATTGAAACTTGGTCACAAGTTAATAATAAAACTTATACACCAACTAATTTTCATTTAATAAGTCAATTTAAATTTATAAAAAAAGTTAAGACAAAACAAAAAGTTTTTTTGGATAAAAATCTTTTTATATTGCCTTATTATACTAGCCACTTTGGGCATTTCACAGGAGATATCCTGGGTTCATTACTTTATTATTTAAAAAATATTAGAGAAATAAATGAAAAAAATAAATTATTAGTTATTTCACCTTCTTTAAAATGGGATAAATTTATAAGTGAATTTGGAAACGAAAAAATTGAGTTTTTAACTCCAAAGCTCGCCTTAACTTCAAATTATAATTTAAGTAATTCTAAAATATTACCAAGAATGTGCACCTATCAAAACTATATATTGGCTAATAATATTTTGGCTAATGAAATTAAAACAAATAATGAACTTCCCAATAAAATCTTTCTAACTACCGAAAGAGAAGATCGTATATCGAACCTAAAAATTCTAATAAAAGAATTAAAGAATAATGGTTTTAAAATATTAAACCCTAAAAATGAAAGTATTAAAGATTTATTGACTTTGATAAAATCAGCTAAAACTTTAATAAGTGAAAAATCATCAATTCTAAATAATATTCACATTGTGAGGAATATGCCATATTATGTATTAAGCTCCCCTACAGAAAATAATTATAGTCAACGTTTGTTTCATAGTGCGGGAATGTATAGACAGTTTCATAAGGGTCTTGAGCATAAAATTCTATGTGAAGATGATCCTTTGAATAATAATACAAACAATATGAAGAATGATTATAAATACAAGTTAACAAATTCAAAAAGAATTAAAGTCGATATGAATCAAATTAATAAACAAATAAGATCTTTATAAATAAATTAATTACTTTGAAATATGGGATATCCATTTGCCACCCTGTCTAGAAAAAAATTTCTCTTTCTCAAAAATTTCGACTTTATGATTCCAGGCAAATAAAATTAAAATATCAGGATAATTTTTTCTAAAATATTCACTAGAAACAATCGGTATATGTGTGCCTGGTGAATATTTTCCTATTTTTTCTTTTGTAGTGTCTACTATATAGTCAACATGTGCAGAATTTATTTTGCAGTAATTTAATAATGTTGTACTTTTTGCAGATGCTGCATAACCACACAATGTTAAATTTCTTTTTTTAAATTCTAAAATTTTTCTTTTAAATTTTTTTTTAGATTCTAAACATTTTTTTTTAAATTCTAGGCAGGATTTTAGTTTGTTTAAATTTTGTTTTTTTTCATCTTTAATTATTTTTTCAACTTTTGATTTAATTTTTTTTGCACCGGTTCTAGCAATCACATATCGCATTGAACCCCCGTGCGTTTTCTGTGGCACAAGATCAATTAAATCAAAACCATGTGTTTTAAAGATACTTCTAACCGAATGGGCTGAAAACATAAAAATATGAGCATCATATATTTGATCGTATGAAACTTTTTTAAACATAGATCCTAAATAAGGTTCTTCAAATACAAAAGTGCCATCCTTTGTTAGAGCGTAGTCTATCGCTTTAATTAAATCATTTAAATCTGGTACATGACAAATGACATTAGCTGCACAAATTAAATCTATTTTTGATTTAATGTTTTTAATATTAGAAACTTCTTTGTATGAAAAAAATTTTGTAATGACTTTTAATTTTTTTTTTTTTGAAAAATCTGCTACGTTTTTAGAAGGTTCAAATCCTGTCGCATTGATATTTTTTTTTTTAAAATTATGTAAAAACGTTCCGTCATTTGAACCAATTTCAATGCAATTTGATGATTTTTTTAAATAGTCATTTCTTCCCATCCAATTAAAAAAGTTTGCGAAGTGTTTGGTCATATGGTCAGATTTACCAGTAAAAAAAGGATATTCATTATTAAATATTTTAGGTGATTTTGGATGATCATTAATTTGAAATAAAAAATTTTTAGGACAAAAACCCACCTCAAGTTCATAAAAAAATTCTTTTTTAAAATTCTTTTTTTTTAAAAAACCGTTTGCCATTGGCATTTTTCCAAATGACATGAAAGGTTTAATTTTAATATTTGAAACTTTACACTTCATATTAGTTCTAATAATCATTTTTTTTATAATCATCAAGTATTTTTTTTGCATAAGGATTATTCTTAATGCTATACTTTGTGTAATGTGGGTCAGACAAACTTTTTTTATCTTTAATATTTGAATAATAAAATACTGAAAAGACATTTCTATAAATATTTTTAGGACAAGTAACTGGAATTGGTTGGCCATGAAAAGTTTCGGAATTTGTATTAAATACTACGACCCTATTAAATATTGGATCTATTTCTGTTATTTTTTTCTTCTTGTTTTTAGACCAAAGTTCTAATTTTCCACCCCATTTTTTTTTCCAATTTGGCGTTAAATAAAAAAGAACATTTAGCCTTCTCCACGATTGCAACTTATGATGAAAATTAAAATCAGCGTGCACATTCAAAAAACCACCACTGCCAGTTGTCATGGCGCCTCCACCTACAAAATAAGGGTCTGGTATGATTGAGTCTAATCCTGTTAATGTTTCTAAAAATAGTAAAAACTTTCTTGAATTTGTTAACATTGAAAATAATTTTAGATTTTTTTTAAATAACGAAGAATCTTCCAACATAAATCTTGTGACATTTTGGTTTTTGTGAATTTTCCAATTACGGTCTATTTTATTTATTTTAGGATAGTCTTTAAATAGCGATAGGGCTAATTCTTTTGGAAGAAAGTTATCAAAATAAATATGTGGAAACGGTTTATTTTTTTTATAGGCTTTTTGATTATCAATTGCCAATTTTTGATATTTTTTATTATCAAATGTTTTTAATAGTTTTTCCATATAGTTAAAGTCTATATACTATATATATAAATAATTATTAAGCAGTTTATTTTGAATTATTGTAGACTTCTAATTTTTCATCTTTAATTGAATATACTTTGCCAGCTAAACATGTAATAGCAAGTCTATGAGTAACCATTATAAATATCTCATTTTTTAAGTTTTTTTATATCTTTTATCACTTTAAAAACTAATTAAAGTATTTTAGTTTGATTATAAATAAAATATTTATTTTAAAAAACTGGTTATTTTATTTAAAATTTTACTACCAATGTAACTAAAGAAATATAATTTTCGGATTTTTTTAATTTCAAGGTTATCAAGTTTAGAATTTTCTTTTATTTTTAATGGATGTATAAGAGGAAAGTCTATTTCTTCAGCTATTATTTCTGGATGTCTATCTGAACCTTTTCCGTGCGTTGCATCATCACCCCACCCGATATGTTTACTTAAGTTTACAAATGGCTTAATAATTAATCCATTATTTTTCCATATTGAGTATAAAAACTGATAATCCCAGCTCACGATCTGTGAATTTTTTGATAGTTGAAATTTTTTATAAAAGTAATGAGCTTTAACGATATTAAGTTTAAAAAATATCAATAACCAAATAAAATCTTTGTAAGGTGACCATTTTTCCATATTAATATCATATTCTTTCCATGCTCTTCGCCAACTAGCCCAACCATGGGTTCCAGGAAGTCTACTGAAATAATAAGTATTTTTAAAATAATTTTTGAAATAGAAATTACCTGAAATTACTTTAATTCTATTGTTTTGTTCATATTTAATTAGAAGCTCCTTGCAAAATTTGAAAAAACTAAAATTCACCTCGCAGTCATCTTCAAGGATTATTCCTTTTTCTTCATTTATAAAAAACCAATCTATTGCCTGACAAACATTATTTTTTACACCCAAATTACTTGTTTGATATCTTTTTACCAAGGTGCACTTCCAATCAATCTCAGATTCTAAAATAGCCTTTGTTTCTTTACATAGATAAATATCATTTTCATTTCTTGGACCATCAGCGGCAACATAGATTTTGAGAGGCTTCAGTGATTTTAAGGAATTTATAAGTTTTTTAGTTAACTCTGGTCTATTGAAAACAATTATTAATATAGGTATATCTAATTGACTGCTCATTAAATTTTAAATTATTTTATTAATATATACTATATCATTAAAGATGAAAAAATTTTTTTTTTTAATAAAATTATCATTAGACTCCATAAGAGATACTAAAAAAATTATTAAATATTTTAATTTAATTAATTTAAATGGATATGGAATTATTTTAAAATTTTTTGTTATAAGATTTTTTTACTCCATAGAATCTATAAGATCAAAACAAAAAATTTTATTAACCAACAAAATAGAAAAAAATTTTTTTTTAACAGAAGAGAGATTCGATGTAGATAAAATTAGTAAAGAAATAGATAATAGAGGATATTCAGAAATTTTAAAAATTCAAGATTCTTTCATAGAAAATTTTAAAAATCACATTTTTCAATCTAAAAATATAGATGTGAAAATAGAAGGTATTGAAAAATCAAAAATTCTTAAAAGTGAAAAAGAAGCAATTAGCGATTACTTTCTACGATTAAAAAAACTTAAAGTTAGTAGACTTACTGGAACTATAAATCTAAATGAAAACTCCTTATTAAAAGATTTTTTATTATCAGACTCATTGGTTAATCTTGCCAAATCGTATTTAAATACAAAAGATTTTTCGATAAATGCATCATTTTTTATTTCGAACCCACTTCAAATACCTAAGAAAGAAAAATATAAAAATGCGCAATATTTTCACTGGGACAATGATTTCAAAAAATTCTTTAAATTATACATATACTTAAATGATGTTGATGAAAGTAATGGACCTCATATTTTTATTCCAAGAACACATAAAAAAAAATTACCTGACCATAAATTGTGTAGGCTTTATTCTGACTCAGATATATATTCATCATATGAAGAATCTAAAAAGTTTATAGGTAAAGCGGGGACACTGTTTTTTGCTGATAGTTATGGAATACACAAAGGAGAAGCACCTCAATTGAACTCAAGACTATTATTGAATGTGCACTTTGGCAAAGGGAAAATATTATATAATAAAGATGATTTATATTTTAATGAAGAATAAAAACGTACATGAAAAATTTAATTAAATTATTACTAAGAAAGCTTGGCTGGAGACTGGAAAAGCTTAGGAAACGTAAGGATTATAATAATGAAATACCACCAGAAAAATTATTACATGCTCTTGCTAATTGTAGTGGAGTTTTTCATTTGGGAGCCCACAGAGGTGAAGAAGCTCCTATTTATGAATGGTTTGGTAAAAAAGTAATATGGATTGAAGCCAATCCAATTATATTTCAAGATCTAACTGATAACTTAATAAAATATAAATTTCAAAAAGCTTATCAAGCTTTAATCTCAAATAGCGACAATCAAAAAATTGATTTTTATCTATCCAGCAATGATTATGCTTCTTCATCAATTTTTAAATTTGGAAACTTAAGCTCGGGTAAGAATTCTTTATGGCCTGATAAAAATTTGAAACATATAGATAAAAAAGAATTATTATCAATCACAATTGATTCTTTGATTAAAATAAATTCTATAGATATAAAAAATTATGACCACTGGGTTGTCGATTTACAAGGTGCAGAACTTTTAGCATTAGAAGGTTCGATACAAAATTTAAAGTTTTGTAAAACTTTGTACATAGAGGTTAGTGAAGGTGAAGTGTATAACAATGGTGCTAAATGGAATGATATCTTAAATTTTTTAAGTAAAAATAAATATAGACAAATGTGGGATCTTAAATCTAACCATACAAATGTGCTATTTATAAAAAGTAATTAGTTTAAGGACATTTATCAAAACCACCTAAATTCACAGGTAGAATACTTTTGATGTACCAAAGATATTGAGCAATTAAAACATTATTTGAATTATATCCATTATTAACTTCAAGAAATTCAATTTTTTTCCTCCTATTAATAAATTTACATGCGTCTGGTAAATGAGAATTTGTACATATGATTTTTTTAGCTTTGCTTAATAGAAGCATATCTATAATATTTTCCTTACCTATCTTAAATCGGTGATTTTTCCTAAAATTTTGTTCAAAAATATTATGTTTTTCTGATCTAAAAGCATCAGTAAAACAAATTTTATTTCCAAACTCTTTAGAAAGAATTTCTACATACCTGGACTCTTCTGTGACAAGAAAAATTTTACTATATTTATTTTTATTTAATTCTTTATGTATTAGAAATATAATCTGTTTTGGGGTGGCTGGAAAAGGGTGCCTTTCTTGAGTTTTCATATCAGTACCCCTAAAATGAACTCCTAAAACTTTTTCTTTTGAAAAATTTTTTTTTTCAAAAGAGCTCACTTCATTTATTAAAAAAGGTTTGAATTTAATTAATTGTTTATAAATTTTGAAGTGATCGTCATTCAAGTTAGTAAACTTATCAAATTCAATGTTTCCTTTTGTCTGCCCATCTGCAATAATTACACGATGACTTTTATAGACTTCATCTAAATTATATTTGTTAATTGGATGAAAATAGTAATCCCAAGCATTGAGTGTATTATTTATTTTGTTTTTTTCGTTATATTTTGTCGGAAAATTCATCATATCAATAATAGGAATAAGATCTAAATTTTTCGCAATTAATAAGTGATGAATTACAAAGTTTAAATTTGAAAACATACCACCTCCACGAAACCGCTGTATTACATAAAATGTTTTATTTTTATTTTTATTACCAAAGCTCCTGATAAAATAAGTAAGATTTGTTCTATTTAAAAGTGTATTATTAAATTTAATAGTTTTATCAATATTTGATCTTTTTTTGTTAATATTAAATCTTATAAATTTTTTTATATAATTCATCATTCTTACAAATATTTACTTATTATAATTAAGTATTTTTTACAATTTTTTTCATAATCAAATCTATTTAAATGCTTAAAACCAATTTTAATTTTTTTAATTGTATCTTTTTTTTTATAATTATTAATTAACACTGAAAGTCTAGCAGCATCTCCAACTTTAAAAAGTGTTCCAGCATTTCCCGATAGTAAAATTTCTTTTGGTCCTGTGGGGCAATCAGTTGATATAATGTATTTTTTTAAAAACTGTGCTTCTAGTAAAACATTTGGCAGACCTTCAAATTTTGAGGGTAAAATAAATATATCAGATTGTTTTATATAAGGATGTGGATTTTTACAGTAACCTAGCAATTTCACACTATTCTTAATTTTATTTTCGTTTATAAACTTTTTTAAGTTATCGTGCATCACACCCTTTCCTATAATAAGTAATTTAGCTTTAAGTTTTTTTTTTATTAATATAAAAGATTTTAAAAGAGTTATTTGATCTTTTTGATCAGTTAGACGACCTACAGTAATTATATTTAAATTTTTTTTACTAAAAAAATTAAAATTAATCTTTTTATTAGATTTTTTTTTAATAATACTTTTATTAAATGGATTATAAATACACTTTGTTCGTACACTAAACTTTTGTAGAAATTGTTTTTTAAAAGCTAATGAATTAACAATTACACAATCAGATTTACTTAGTAGAAACTTAAAAATAACGTTTTTTAAAGGATTATTAGACCAACCAGAAGGTGACGAATTAGATCTTGCTATAATCCTTATAAAAAAAATTTTTGCTATCACTATTGCAAAGATATTTGCTTGTAGTGTGAATATTACTAGATTACGCTTACTAATAATTATTTGTTTTATTAAAAAAATTAATGAAATGAAGTATTTAAAATATCTTCCTTTTTGTAGTAAAAATTTGTACTTTGGGCCAATAAATTTAATTTTTTTATTAAAATAATTTTTTTTATTGTAACTAGTTGTAACAATCTCTAAATAATTTAAATTTTTATATAAGTAGTCTGCCAAGATGTATAAGTTTTTTTCAACCCCTCCATCTTCTATTGATGGTATAAAAATGAGTAGTTTTCTTGTCATAAATAAATATTAAGACCTTTTATATATTTTAATATAAATGTTAATTAAATAATTAATTATTATGGCTTTAAAGATATTTTATTGGTCTCCTATAATTAGCAAAATTGCAACAACGAAAGCTGTAATTAATTCAGCAAAAAGTTTAAAAATACATTCAAAAAACTTTGATTGCACATTAATAAACACTATTGGTGAATTCAACACTTTTAAAAGAATGCTACAAAAACATAATATTAAATTAAATAATTTTTATAAATTTGATATTATACGTTATTTGCCAAATAAAGGTTATTTTTTTAGTAGATTATCTTTTCTAATAATTTTTCTTTTATCTTTTTTTAAACTAAAAAATCTTTTAGTTAAGAATAAACCTGATTATTTAATAATTCATCTAATTACATCCTTGCCACTACTTTTGAATTTAATTTACAACTTTGAAACAAAATTTATTTTAAGAATATCTGGCTTACCTAGACTAAATTTATTTAGAAGACTATTCTGGAAAAATGCACTTAAAAGAGTTCATTATATAACATGCCCAACAGAAGAAACAAAAAAACTTTTAATTATGAATAAACTTGTAAGAAGAAATCAAGTCATGGTACTAGAGGATCCAATAATTAACCCAGTAGATTTTAAAAATTTAGAAAAAACTAGCAAATATTATAAAAAAAAATATAAGAATTTTATTTTCTGCGCTGGAAGACTTACTATTCAGAAAAATTTTGAATTAATTATAAAATCATTTCATCATGTTTCATCAAAAATAAATAACTTAAATTTAGTAATAGCAGGAGATGGAGAACAAAGACACAAACTGATAAAATTAATACGAAGCCTCAAATTAGAAAACAGAGTTTATTTGATAGGTTATAATAAGAATATCTATGAGCTATTCCGATCTTGTAAAATATTCTGTCTACCATCACTATGGGAAGACCCTGGGTTTGTTTTGATTGAGGCAGCTTTTTGCAAGTCAAATATTGTTTCTTCAAATTGCCCTAATGGTCCTAAAGATTTCTTTAAAAAAATGAAATATAATTATAATTTTAATTCTAACAACTTAAAAGAGTTAAATAAAAGACTTCTTAAAATTATTGATTTAAATTATAAGATTCCACATAAAGTTAAAAAAATTTTATTTGAAAAATCAATGAATTACACTTTAGAAAATCATTTTAAAAAATTGGATAAATTACTAAGAAAATCTTAAATTGAATATTATATGAATAAAAGACATGAATATGGATCAGAATTTTACAACATAACACTTAAAAAAATTGTTAAGAACGAAATTTTAAGTTTTTTTGGGAGAATGCTATCAAGGAATAATATTTTACCTAATACAAAATATTTACAATTGGGCTGTGGTGAATCTGATGTTAAAAATGATTTTATTAATTGTGATTTTTATACACTTGATTTTTTCAACCCATTTAAAAAAAAAAAAATTCATTTTTTAGACTTAAGATATCCACTTCCATTTAAAGATAACTCTTTCGAGGGATGTTTTTCTGAACACACCTTAGAGCACTTGTATCCTTCAGAGGCTAATAGGCTATTTAAAGAGGTATATAGAATTTTAAAGCCTGGAGCTATTTTAAGAGTGATAACTCCAGATCTAAAAAAATATATTAAATATTATGTTGATAAAAATTTTTCTATAGGTAGAGATTTTGGATTGGGTTGTGAAGCTATTTGGAATTTAACACACAACTTTTCTCATAGAAGTGTCTGGGATAGTGAAATGTTAATACACCACTTAAAAAAAAACAAATTTACAAAATGTATTGAGCTTAAATACAAACATTCACAAAATCAAAACCTAATTCTTGACAAGGAAGGCAGAGAAATTGAAAGTATATATGTGGAAGCCACAAAACCACAAATATGATTTTATTTGAACTTATATTAAGACTGAAAAAAAATATAACAATTCATAACCTATGAGCAGAGTATCGATTATCATACCTTATTTTAGAAATTTCATTTTTTTCAAAAAAACAATAAAATCTGTTTTAAAACAATCTTATCAAAATTATGAAATAATAATAATATATGACGATAATGAAAAAAGGGAATTACATTTATTAAAAAAATTAATTTCAAATACAAAAAAGATAAAATTAATTATTAATAAATTTAATATTGGTCCAGGTCTTTCAAGAAATAAAGGTGTTAAAAGAGCAAGTGGAAGATATTTAGCATTTATAGATACAGATGACAAATGGAGTAAAAATAAACTAAAAAAACAAATTAAATTTATGGAAAAAAAAAAAATTAGTATTAGCCATACTTCTTACATAATAATTGATGAAAAGGATAGGGAACTGTCAAAACGAAAGGCTAAAAAAGTAATAAATTATAAACAATTATTAAACTCATGTGATATTGGTCTTTCCACAGTAATCATAACAAGAAAATTATTTAATCAATATAAATTTTCAAAAAATAAAACAAAAGAGGATTATTCTTTATGGCTAAAAATTTCAAAAAAAAAAATTATATATGGTTTAGATGAAAATCTAACAAAATGGAGAAAAACACATAATTCATTATCGTCAAGTATATTTCAAAAACTCTTTGATGCTTTTGACTTATATCATAATCAGGAAAAATTTAATTTTTTATATTCAATAATAAGAGTTTTCTATCTATCATGGAATTATCTAAGAAAAAGTAATTAAAAAAATGCTATTAATATTTTTTATATTTTTAATAATCCTAAACGAAATTATTATTAAACATAATTTATTACCAGACAGAATTGAGCTATCTAAGCATAAATTATTTGTAAGTAAAATAAAAATACCACCATCGGCAGGCCTTTTTTTGATCATCTTTATTTTTACTTTTAAAAATGATCTTGGTTATTTAAATTTGTTTTGTTTTTTTGCAATTTTTTTAATTGGAATTTCATCAGATAGGATTAGAAATTTTTCACCAACACTACGATTAGCTTTACAAATTACTTTTTCTTTACTGCTAATACTAAATACCCAAACTATTATTCAAGACGTAAGAATTGATAGCATAAATATATTTTTACAAAAAAATATTATCATATCAGCCACATTTACTGTCTTTTGCTTTCTAGTCTTGATGAATGGAACAAATTTTATAGATGGAATTAATTTAAATACTATTGGATATTATATTATTATTTACTTTTTTATCACACTTATTTCAAAAAATAATAATCTTAATTTAGATTATAACTTTAATCAAAAAATATTAATTTTTTTATTTACAATTTTTTTACTAAATTATTTAAATAAAACTCAGCTTGGGGATTCAGGTGCATATTTATTATCTTTTTTTACAGCATATTATGTAATCGAATTCATAAATTTAAATCCATCTGTATCTCCTTATTTTGCAGTTTTGATATTATGGTATCCTTGTTTTGAAAATTTATTTTCTATCTTCAGAAAAATTTATCAAAAACAAAGTGTATCTGCTGCTGATAATTCTCACCTACATCATAAAGTTTTTATTTTTTTAAAGGACAGTAAATTTAAACGTGCAAACAATATTTCAGGATTTATATTAAATCTATTAAATTTATTTTTAGTACTATTGAGTTTAATATATTTCGATTCGACTATAGTATTAATAACCATGATAATGATTAATATACTTTGTTATTTATTATTATATTATTTTTTATCAAAAAAATTATTTAAAAAACCTAGAGATCATATAAATTAAAATTTTTAAACCATCATAAAACGCATTAACTTTTTTTTTACCTTTAAGTCTCTTTCTTTCATTGCTTTTGTTATTGGTGTACGTATCACCTGATCTTGCAATATTAATAGGAATTTCTGGACAAATACTAAAATCTTTTTGTTTTAATTGCAGATTTTTAAACTTGCTAGATTTACCTAACACAAATGTGTATAAAATATCAGTAACTTTAAGAGAAAAAAAAATTTTACCAATATTAGTAAAAACAAAATTGCCAAATGATGTTATCAAGGTATCGTCATCACTGCTACAATCTGTTTCATAACGTGTGCCAAATATAAAATCATAACTTTTTGCTTTTTCATACATTTTAGATAACTCAGAGGGTCTAAAAGAACCATCAGCATTAAATATGCACAAGTAATTAGTTTTTATATGGTCTATACCTTCTTGAAGTGCAGCGCCATAACCTTTATTTTTCTGAAATAAAATTTCTATATCATAATTTAATATAGCTTGTTCAGTTTGAAAATCATTTTTTGCAATAACTACTAAAATTTTTAGATTGTATTGTTTTAACTCATCAAGAACTAAGGGGAGGGACTCCCCCTCTTGTTTGGCTGGAATTAATAATGTTAAATCATTCATGTTTTCTTTAAACAGTAATATATCAAGCTTATATTAATAAAAAATATTGTGGAACCAAAACTTGTAAAAAAACTACCGGTTGGCAAAAGTGGAATTAATTGAATTAAAAAAAAGCTACCACAAGTTAAAAGTAATATATTTTTTGTGATAAAATAGTTTTTAATGATTCGAATTGTGAGATAAACAAAGAATAAAACAAAAATAATTAACCCAACCAAGCCTAATCCAGATAATATTTCGAAGTAATATTGATGTGGGTGTGAGCTGCATCCAGATTTTGCTAAGTGATTACTTTTTCCATAATACTTATCTATAGATACGTTCTTGCAAGATACTCTAAAAGTTTTTATACCCGTTCCAAATAATTTATTTTCATTAAATATCTCTAAACTTGTGAGATAGTGAGGTCCATAATTGGAAAAAATTACATAATTTGCCATTGATTTATTCGTATTCATTGCCAGTATTTCATTTATAAATCTATCTTTTATTGGTTGTATAAAAAACAACGTTAGCGAAAAAATTACTACGATTAATAGAGAAAAAATTATTCTTATCTTAACTTTAAAGTATGGGATCATGATAGTAAAAATTATTATTACTAAATAGCCCCTTATAATATTCGCTCTTTCGTTAGTCAAAATAAGTATTAAAAGATATGAAAGCATAGCCAAATATAAAAAAAAATTTTTCGGATTTTTTTGAAAAAAATAAGAAAATGCTGGTAAAAAAAATCCAGTTAGCAAATGAGCCACTTTTAATTCTTGGTTGAAAAAACCTGATAACCTTTGATCCCAGGGACTTTTATAACCCAATATGTTTTCACCCGAAAAAAACTGAATATATAAATCCATTATTGTTATCATGACAGTTAACATCCACATTAAAAAAACTATTCGAGAATGATCAGGATTTTTTATTAAAAAGTGTGTGATAGCTAAAATTAGTAATGGATATCTAATAAAAAAGATAGATCTATTAAAACTTAATTGAAAATCAATTGAATGAATTAAATTTAATAATAAATATATCCATATGAATATTAATAAATAAATTATTGGATCATGAAAAAATAAAATTGTTTTTTTCTTAATGCAATCAAAAATAAAAAGTATAATTAGGAAAAGCGTAAGAATTTCTGATATGAGAGTTCCTAAAATTAGAGCAACTGGATAAAACCCAATTAGATAAAACGGAAGAGATTTTTTAATTGTCATTTTTTGAATACTTATTTCTTAAGATTCTTTTTAATGGAATTTCAATAAATTTATATGAATAAAAAGAAATCAAAACAGTAATAGTAATGTATATTAAAAAAATAATAGGCATATTAAAATCCATTTTTAATTCAAGGACATTTAACAAAAATAAAATAGTTAAAATAAAGGGGTAGTGAATTAAATATATGGAATAACTTATATCTCCAAGAATAGATATTCCTTTTCCTAATTGCAGGTATCTATTATTAATTAAATTAAGTAAATTAATTATTGATGGAAATAAAATAGTCAATAAAATTATTTTTTCTATAATAATACTTGTATTCAAAATAATTAAAAACATTATCGATAAAAATATAATCAGCATTAAGGATGTGATTTTTATTTTATTACTAATTTTTAACTTATCAATAATCAAAAAACTCAATCCACCAATAAAAAAACAATAACCTCCATAACCAATTAATTTAAATTTAAAAAAAATTATTGTACTTATGGCAATTATTAGCATTGTATAAAAAAAATTATTTTGTTTAATGGAAACATAAAAAAAAATTATATACATTAATATTTCTACAGATATTGACCAAGCTGGCTCATTAAAAGACGCAAATGAACTTATGCCCCATTGTTGAATTAAAAATAAATTGTAAATAAAATGTTTTAAATCACCCTGAATTGGATTGTAAAAATTATTACTATTCAGTGCTATGTAGATTAATAAAACTGCAATTAATGTTACTAAATGTAGTGGATATAATCTTGAAATCCTTAATACTAAAAATTCATAAAAATTAATTTTTTTTTGGTAAATTTTTTTTAAATATAATTTAAAAAAGATAAAACCTGAAAGAATAAAAAAAAATTGTACAGCAATCCATCCATCTTGATATATTAATTTTATGTATCTATAAAATGGTTGGTTTTCCATTATGTATTCTTCCGTATTAATATTGTAAGAATAAAATAATTTGTAATGAAAGATTACTACTGAGATAGCAGCAATTCCACGAGCAATATCAAGTAAATAAATTCTATTCATTGTGATGTTTTGTATTTTTTTTAAATCTTTAATTTACTCTTAATCTTTTTGATACTTTGACAAACATAATCTATATCTTTAATGGTAGTTTCTAATCCCGACGGTACATAAAACCCATATTTGCTTAAATATTCAGAATTAGGATAACTTTTTTTAAATTTAAAATTATTTTTTTTTAATGCTGTTTGTTTGTTTATTGGCCAAAAAAAATCTCTAGTTTCTATCTTGAGCTTTTTTAATTCATTTCTAAACTTTTTGGCTGTAACTTTTTTATTTAGTATTAAAATTCCTACTACCCAGTATACATTTTCAATATTGTTTAACTTAGGCTTTTGAATATAGATATTATCTAAATTTTTTAGTTTATTATAATATCTTTTTCCAATTTTTATTTTTTTTTCTATTATTTTATCTATCCTTTTGATTTGGCTTATACCTAATGAAGCTTGTAGATTTGTATATCTATAATTCCATCCAATATCATAATGATTAAATCTATTTTCTTTTCCAAAACATAAATTTTTAAAATCAAATATTTTCGTACTATATTTCTTTTTACTAGTTAGTAGCATACCACCCTCACCAGTAGTAATATGTTTATTAGAATATAAGCTAAATATGCTAAGATCTCCAAAACTACCACAAAACTTGCCATTATATTTGTGTCCTAACATTTCAGCAGCATCTTCTATTAAAATCAACTTATATTTATTACAAATTTTTTTTATTTTATCTATTTCAATTGGATACCCATAAATATGAGTAGCAATTATAGCTTTTGTTTTTTTTGAAATATTTTTTTCAATTTCTAGTATTTTCATATTCCAGTTATAGAAATCACAATCAATTGGTATTGGTGTTCCACCTAATTTAACAACTGAAATCGCAGAGGAAATAATAGTAAAATTTGGAATTATAACTTCATCTCCCTTTTTAATATCTATAACTTTTAAGGCTACATCTAGCGCAGCAGAACCACTTGATACTGAAGAGCAATACTTATGCCCAATTAGTTTTTTAAACTTATTTTCAAACTCTTTTACCTCTGGTCCAGCAGATGAAATCCAATTGTTTTTTAGTGCCTTAATTAAAATATTTCTATCAGTAGCTAATAGCTTAAATTTATTAACTGGTATCATTTTATTTTTACAACATTATCTTCAATGTTATTAAAAACTTTTTTATCAGAATTTAAGTTGTATGGGCCTTGCTTAACTTCAATCATTTCTACAGTTTCAATCACTTTGAAACCATGTCCACCACTATTCAAAATTATTATGTCATCTTTTCTAATTATTTTACTAAATAAATATATCTCTTTATCAGAATAAAAATCCACCCTAAGCTTACCCTTTAAGATAATTAAAACTTCTGATGTATACTCGATTCTTCTAACATTTTTATAGTGCTTATGTGGCTTAATTAAATGTTTAGCTTTATGTTTAATAAATCCCACTTGATGACTTAAACTTTTAGGTGTCAAAAAATTAACACCTAGTTTTTTTTTATATTTAAGGATATATCCAAACTTTTTTTTATTATGAGAAATTTCTTCGATCATTTAATTTGATTTTTATTAAATAAATATGCAACTGTTAACAGATAAAATCCAGAGGTCTCAAACATTACTCTTTTAAGTCCAACTCTTACTTGCCACTCAACATTTTCAAAGGAAAAAATGAAAGCTGCAAATATGAATATTAAGTTTAATATCATATAGCAGATAATGAATATCTGAGTTTTATCAACTTTGAAAGTATAAAAATTATAAACGATAAGTATTAAACCAACTAAGATTAGTGGCAATGAAACCATGTATACAATAAAATAAAAAGAAATTATTTTAATATTTGTAAATAAATTTTCAAAATGAGCAAAATTAAGTGTTTTATCAAATTGAAAACTTTCCAAACTTGTATCAAGAAGCACAAAGATCGATATTCTTAAGATTATCAAGGATGCAGATGCAATAAATAATATTTTTTTTTGACCCAGGGTAATATTACTTAGAATTAAAACAAGAAAAAGCATAAATCCTACAAAAAAAACACCTTCATTTTTAATCCAGATAGCAGCGTTAAATAATAATAATAAAAAGATTATATTAGTTATTGGATTTATATTTTTTTTTGAAAGAATTTCATAACTTAGTTTTGTGGAGATTAAAACTAATGAAAAGACAAGAACTTCTTGATTTCCAGAAAATAGTTCACCAGAATATGATGTTATGATTATTAAACTACTTAATATTATCTTATATAAGTTAGAAGTTTTAAAAATTTCACAGAAATAAAAAATACTTAAAGTATATATGGACACATAAAATATTCTTCCTAAATATTCATAAGCATTGAATGGAAACTTCCAAAAAAAAGACCAAATGTAAACTCCCAAATGAGGATAATCAGTTGCAGGTAGTTTGCCTAAACTAAGTAAGTCGTTATTTTGATAAAAATTAATTGTTTTTAGAAACCAAAAAAACTTAGCATCCCATCCAAATTCAAGTTCATTAGCCATAACAATTGAAATGAGGAATGTATAGATAACAATAAAAAAAATTTTTAGATTAAAATTTAATACAAAATAACTTCTTTTGTTAATTATAAAAAATATAGAAGAAAAAAGTAAAGCAAGTAATAAATAAATTGTATTTATGTTTAAAAATGAAAATAATAAAAAAATATTCATTATGAGAATTGATTTCATTGTTAATGTATTTATTAAATTTATAGGATTTTTTGATCCAATCACTGAATCCGGAATGCTATAAAACATTAAAAATCCAATAAATAAAACTTGTAAAAAAATTAAAATTATTTCTATCATTTGATGTAAAAACAATTATCTTTTGAATAAATGATATCATCTTCATCAAATAGATATTCATTTGTTAAATTAAGAGTTATGGAATAAATATTGTTTTCATCATGTCTAAAGTTTTCTATTTCAATGTATAATGGATCCCACCTTGAATTAAGTTTTTTAGTTTGAAGAGAGATATTTATGGTCTCTTCATTTACAATTTTTTTATTAATAAACTTTTCAAAAATAATATTTTT
>TARA_B110000483_G_scaffold43057_1_pt1 | contig 29059 bp, 26 predicted proteins | sample TARA_B110000483 | Tara Oceans TARA_B110000483 (sample SAMEA4398176) | marine metagenome | biome: Polar Biome; feature: [SRF] surface water layer (ENVO:00010504); material: water (ENVO:00002006), including particulate matter (ENVO:01000060) such as... | depth 5 m
TTGGCTTTGAGTTAACTGAAGGTTTCACTGCCAATCGAAGACCTTTTGACTTCCATCTTCAGCGTGCATTGAAAGAATCTAGAGTTGACCTTATGTATGGAGTGAAAATTTCCTGGATGATTCCAGTTTACCTCGGTCAAAGTTCTAGCAATCAATACTACACCTATTAAACATGGGCTTGTTTATTTCTAAAATAGTATACAGACTGGTGGTGCATTTCTACCATTTTTTCATTGGTCTTTTCAGTTTATTTAATGAAAAAGCTTATCAGTTTAGCAAAGGACGAATCAATCAACAAGTTGAAAGACAAATCACTCCCACGATTTGGTTTCACTGTGCTTCTCTTGGTGAGTTTGAGCAAGCCAAACCATTGATGAAATGGTTTTATGACAACCACGATGCGCCCATTATTCTTACTTTTTTTTCACCTTCAGGGTATACATATAAAAACAATTATCCTTTAGCTAAAGCAGTATATTACTTACCAAAAGACAGTCCGAGTAATGCACAAGCATTTATAGATAAAATAAATCCCAAGGCAGCCTTTTTCATCAAATACGAATTTTGGTTTTTTTATTTACACGAATTAAAGAATCAAGACATTCCTCACTTCCTTGTTGCAGGAATTTTTAGAAAAAATCAGATCTTTTTCAAGCCCTATGGCATCTTACATAGATCCATGTTATCAAGCTTCAACCATTTGTTTGTTCAAGGGGAAAACTCACTTCAACTATTGAAAAAAAATGATTTCCATAGAGCCTCTGTTGCATTGGATACTCGCTTTGACACAGTTAAGCAAATAAGTCAACTCAATTTTACAGATGACATTATTGAAAATTTTATAAAGAAAGGAAAGGTTATAGTTATTGGGAGTAGTTGGCTAAAAGATGAATTGATTATTAAGCAGATAGTGGATAGTCTTCCTAGTTATCGGTTTATTATTGCTCCGCATGAAGTAAATCCTCAACGAGTTAAGCAGTTGTTAAAACTCTTCCCAACTGCCATTTTACTTTCTAATCCAATCATGGATGGCCATCATAATGTATTGATTGTGGATAGTATTGGGAAATTAGCCTTATTGTATAGGTATGCCGATATTTGCTATATAGGTGGAGGGTTTGGAGTTAGTGTGCATAATGTTTTAGAAGCTGCCGTTTATGGTAAAGCCTTAATCTATGGACCGAGGTATTCTAAATCTAAGGAAGCTGTTGAATTGATTCAAAAAGGAGCTGCAATATGTATCAATAACGCTGAAGATTTCAAAAAAACCTTATTGACTTATGAGAATACTAATTCTTATCAAAACGCATGTAATGTAGCTTTTGAATATGTAAATATAAGAGCAGGAGGGACACTAGATGTCATTAACAGATTGAAGAAAGATGAAATCTTCTGAAGGAATTCATAGCAGTTTAAATCCGTAAGCGCAGTGCCTACAATTACTTCTGCAGCATTTTCCTTTTACCATATGGTATAGCTCAGTGAACACAACAAATCCATTTTCATAGTAGAAGTCTCGTTTCTCTTTTAGCTGCTCAGAACTTCCTAACTCCGAAATAGAGGCTATTTTATTATTTACATCATCCAGACATGAATTACAAAGACAATCATAATTAGTTTTTTGAAGAAACTCTTTCGTATTTTCAGAAAGCTTGATGGAATTGCATTTGCAAGCTGAAATATCCTGCGCGGAGCAGGAAAGTTTATTTTTACACCTTGAGCAAACTTTTGGCGTCATGCTAGTGAAAACATATTAGTTAAGAGATTGTTTATACTTTGAAGATTTACTTTGAAATTAGTAAAATAAATTCTTGAATGATTGAATTTAATGTTTTACTTTTGCAATCCTTTTAAGCCAAAGGTAGAGTTCTTGTGAATAGGTCACAGGATTCATATCCGCCATTGGCGGGCGTTGATTCAAGAGCCAGAAAATAAATATTCTGAGAAGAATTAAAAGATCAACCTCATGCCGAGGTAGCTCAGGTGGTTAGAGCGCAGGATTCATAACCCTGAGGTCGGCGGTTCAATTCCGCCTCTCGGTACTTCAAGACAAAGCGTTGGGATGCAAACTGCAGCTCAACGCTTTTTTATTTCTTTTGGAAATTAAAGCTTGTGCGCCCCTTCACCAACCTCATCTTCGATGATTAGACCGTTTTCGCAATACAGTTGACATTCTTCCTTAATGAATACTCGTACTTGAGTAGCAATATATTCGGGGTATAAGACGTGTAAATTAGGACCGGCATCTAAAGTAAAGCAAACAGGTAATCCCGTTTTTTCTCTAAAAGCTTTAATCTTTTCTATCAAAACCAAACTATTTGGCTTCATCAAAACATAGCTTGGAGTGGAGGTCATCATCAGGGCGTGAAGTGTTAAAGCTTCTTCCTCTACTATTTGCATGAATACATCTATATCACCTTTTTTCATGGCGCTCATCAGCTTAGCTAAGTTATCTTTGGCTTGCTTAAAGCGAACAGCCGCGTATGGGTTGTTTTCCATCAACTGATGCCCTGCGGAACTGCTTACAGACTTCTCCTTGGCTGAAGCAATTAAAATTGAATTTTTGAAGGTGTAAAAGATTGGATCTACCGCATCACTCACATCAATGGCAAAAGAGTTGGTACTGCCTTGAATCTTTTCATGATCTCCCCATTGCCCTAACTTAGGATAAACTGATCGACAAGCAGAACCACTTGCTAATCGAGACAAATAAGAGGCTTTCTGTAAGAATTCGTCCTCATCGGTCAAACTGCCGAAAACTTGACGTTCAATAGAACATAAACACAAGGCTAAAGCAGACATAGCTGAAGCAGACGAAGCAATTCCAGCCGAGTGTGGGAATGAATTATCCGAATGAATTTCTAGATTTAATCCTTGTAAAAATGGATAGATATCTTCTATAGATTTGATAAAATTAGCAATGCGCGACTCAAAAGCCGTATTGCGCTCCTTTTCAAAGAATAAAACCACTTGCCCATTTCCTGGCTGATAATTCATACGCATATTCGTATGCGCATTTTTCAAGGTGAAACTTACTGATGGGTTACTTGGCAGTTGCCGGCCATACTTGCCCCAATATTTGACTAGAGCAATATTTGAAGGGCTTCTCCAAGCTGTTTTACCAGTTAACTCATTTATCGCCAAGCTCAATTCGATGGCTTGATAATTCTCCTTTACTTCCATATCATTTCTTCAAATGCAAAAATGGTGTCTAAACCTTTCTTCGTGAAATAATCCTTTATATACTTAGGCTCTTCTTTACTCAATACCATTACATAATCGCCTCCCCAGGCACCCAATGATTTACAAGCTCCCTTAAAATTATCGAATAAGTCAACATTAACACTAGGTAAATTGAGCTTATTGCTCATTAAGGCTTCATGTTCAACTAAAATATCAATGGAAGAATCCACATCCGATGAATCTCCCAAAGCCATAGTCAAGACATTTATTGCTTCAACAATTTCTTTTGTATTTGACAAAGATCGATAATGCGCTATTGCCTCTCTTGAATTTTTCTTTTGATTCAAGTATACAAAGTAAGTATGATCTGTCCATTGGGCAGATAACTTGCAGTTTTCTATTTGAATTTGATCATTCAAATTTTGATAGATAATTGGTTCATTTGCTGTAGCACAGGCAATATCGTAGCCACTCCCCCCGAAGGTCTTGTCAAGCAATTCATAAGGATCAATATTTGCCCATTGCGCAAGCAGACTTACTAATGTGCTGCTCGTACCTAGCCCCCAGTTTTGCGGGAATTCCAGAAAAGTTTTAAAACTAATATTCTTTTGGCAGAAAACGGATGGATTTAAATCATCTACAGCTCTCAATATTTGCTGCAGTCGAGCAATCTCTTGACTTTCAATGTCTGAATTTGGCAACTTTGCCTGCAGCCATAATTCATTTTCACTATTGTAACTTTGCCAATCTATTTGATGACTGGTCTTGCCCGAATCGCTTATTTCTAGTCTTTGGCCAAAACGTGTTGGTATGGCAAGAGCTTTGGCGCCATCCAAAACAGCATACTCGCCAGTTAACATAAGTTTACCGTGCGCATAAAAGCGTGTTGCATCCATGACTTAAACCGTTCTAAGTAATTGTAAATACTCTCTTACTGCGCTGAAAGAAACCACCCTATCCTTAAAGTGCACTAAAGCAACTTCCATTTCCCCTTCAGTAGCATGGAAATGACTTAAAATATTATTTAAATGCATTTTCATATGACCCGCTTGTATTCCTGTAGTCGTTAATGATTTGAGCGCTGCAAAATTTTGAGCCAAGCCGACAACAGCGACAATTTTCATCAATTCGTGTGCTTTGGGATTCCCCATTAGCTCCATTGATTTTTTAGCTAGGGGATGAAGACCAGTAAGGCCACCAACCGTTCCCAGAGCAAGAGGGACTTCTATGTAGAACCTGAAAATATTATTCTCAATTGAGCAATGTGTTAAACTTTTATATTGACCATCCTTGGCCGCATAAGTATGCGCACAAGCTTCAACCGCTCTAAAATCATTTCCTGTTGCAATTACAACAGAATCAATTCCGTTCATAATCCCTTTATTATGCGTTGTAGCCCGATAAGGATCTATTTCAGCAATCCGAACCGCAGTTGCAAACTTCTCTGCAAACTCCTCCGGTTTCATAGCACCGTCATTAAAATAACCAAGCTGATCGATTGGACAACTCACTTCTGCTCTCACGACGCAATCTGGAGTAAAATTTGAAAGAATAGACATAATGACATTCACGTCTTTCTCTTTCAGCGAGAAAAGAGGAGAAAGTTGAATTTCTTCAACTAATATTTCCGCAAATGCCTCTAAACAGGAGTTAATGAAATTAGCTCCCATTGAATCCACCGTTTCGAAACTACATTTCAATTGAAACAGGTATTCTTCTTTTTGGCTGAGGTCTAGAAGTTCAATATTAGAGATACCTCCACCCCTATTTTCCATATTTTGTGTAATATCCTTAACTCCGCTAATTAATTTCGACTTGAGCTCAGGAAAGAAAGTTTTTAACTTATCTGTATCTCCTTTATAGGTAAAATGAACGTGACCTAACTTAACTGAATTCAGAACCACAGACTTAAAACCCCCTTTCTCGTACCAAAACTTTGCCGCGTTAGCACAAGCTGCTACTACAGAGCTTTCCTCTGTAACCATAGGAATAGCGTAATCATTGCCATTTATAAGAAAATTCGGTGCAATACCGAAAGGCATATGAAAGTTTGATACCGTATTTTCACTAAACCCTTCAAAAACTTTTTGATCCTCGATGTTATCATGCCAGAAACTTGCGAAATCCTTGACAACCTCAATAGGATTAGAATATAAGAAATTTTGAGCTAACCACTGAATCTTTTCAGTCTTGCTTAATTTTGAAAATCCAGAAATCTTTTTTCCGCCTTGCATCATGTAAAAATACTGATTTTTTTTGAACTAAAATCTTTGTATCAATTGATACAAATTTAACAAATAAATATTTAAGATTTTTCTGACTGTATGCTTTGAATTACAACCTTTGGAACAAACTTACTTACGTCTCCGTTTCCTTTGATTATCTCCCGAACGATAGTAGACGAAATCGAACTAAGCTCAGGTTTTGAAAGAATTAAAATAGTTTCTATAGTTTCATACATTGCATTATTTAAATGCGCAATAGTCTTCTCATATTCAAAATCAGCAGCCGAACGAATACCTCTTAGGATGTAATCTGCATTTTTTTCTTTACAAAAATTGATAGTTAGCCCTTCGTAGCTAGCGATTTCAATCTTCTTTTCACTACCAAAAGTTTCCTGCAACCAATGCATCCTTTGCTCTAATGAATACAAATATTTCTTCTGTGTATTAACACCAATAGCAATGATGATTCTATCAAAAAGTGGTAAAGCGCGATTTACAATATCCACATGTCCAACAGTTATAGGATCGAAAGATCCCGGGAAAATGGCAATTTTAGACATAGCAACTAGTTTTTTCCTGCATTCGTAAAGATACTAAATATAGTTTGACCATATTTTTTCTGCTTCACATAATGGGGGTGTTTCTTGAAATTGTGTTGAGGATTATGCTCCATAATAAACCAACCTTCTCCTTCCACTAAGTCGTGCTCAAAAATCAAATCCGGAATATCTGGTAAATTAGGCAAAGGATAAGGAGGACCTGCGAATATGAGATCAAATTTTTCTCTACTGTGTTTCATGAATTTGAAGATATCCATTGGCATTACTTTCATTCCTTCAATATCGAGTAGGTCTCTTGTTTTTTCAATAAACTTAACACACTTTGGATATTGCTCTACAATTGTAATATCCGTGCAACCTCTAGATGCTATTTCATAAGACAACTGTCCGGTCCCTCCGAACAAATCTAAAAAGCGGATATTTTCAAAATTGTAGTAATTCTCTAGAGTATTAAAAAGCGCTTCCTTAGCAATATTAGTCGTAGGTCTTGTAGGAGAAAATTCTGGAACCTTTAGCACCCGTCCCCCATATTTTCCTGCAATAATTCTCATAAAATACTAGCATAATGGTGGATAAAATAATGACTAGGAGTCGCAGCTACACTTGTCGAATAATTTAACTTATTCGTTCGCTCAAGAGGCTTTAAAAATTTAACATATTGATTTAACAGTTCGATGTGTGCAGAATCCTCGGGCATCATACCTGTGTAATAAACCACACACCTTTCATTACTTAAACCAAGTTCATTTAAAACGTTTAACACATTGTAAACGATATCTTCTGAACTGATATATGGAAATGAATTATAAAATTGAAGATGACTTTCTTTATAGCAGAAAACAAATAACTCATCCCCATTAAAATGTACCCCAAAGAATTCATCAAGTTGTGTGAATTTAGAAAAATAATTAAGCAGCGAAACTTGACTTATAGAATAGTGTACATTGATGAAATGTTTTGATAATGATTCCTGCAGTAATTTAGGCAGAGCATATATCAATTGGTAATCTGTCGACAAAATTGCTTCATTGGGAAAGGTGAAATTCCCCGAAGGTAAATCATGTACAAATCTTAGAAATTCTTCATTTTCTCCTGTTGTAAATAAATCATTAGGCACCAGAGTAGCGTATTTGGTGTCTACTAAACAAAGCGTTTTTTCAAAGGAATAGCCGAAAATCGAATGCGCTTTAAAAAAACGATTAAAATCTTGTTTCGTAAAATCAATAAGCTCCTTCTCAAATTCAAGAATATCGGTATGTAAAACCCGATTGTCTTGCTCATGAAAAACAGAAAAGGACAAACTGCGTTTGCCCCATTCAACTATTAGTGTACTTTCCCTGCTTTGGGATGGATTTGTAAAAATCAATTTATCTGGTTTATTCCCAATTTCCTTTATCTGTGGCTTCAACTACTGAACCCATTACTAAATCATCTTTCAATGACCAATATTCACTTTTTAAATTCTTAAGGTATTTAACTTTCGGAGCGCGCAGTTCGTAAACCGGAACTTTCACTCTTTGAAGTTTTAAAATTCCTGCCTGCATTTCAAAATCTTCACCGGTCAATGGGATTTTTCGCAATGAATCTACATTTGATGCGGTTGACAGCTCAATTTTATCGCTGATATAATATTTTAAGGTATCATAAGTGGTAACTATCGAAGTATCATCTGCATTACCATTTATAACTATTTCCGTAATTAGATCATTTTTAATACTAGCGATTAAGTCATCAAAATTACCTGCATACTCCCCTTTAGATTTGAAATAAAAACCTTGAGCAACGCGAACATCTTCCATGCGCTCAGTGGTCATTTTAAATCTTGTGTCATAATCTTTTTCAAATTGTACCGGATCCTGAATGATTTTGTAAAGCCAAAATCCTAAGCCGGCAACAATAATCCAAAGAACTCCTGTAATAGCAACTTTCCCTAATTTCATATATTCTAGTCTTAAATTGATTATATATTCAACCACAAAATAAAAACATTTTAAGAATATTTAGGTCAAAGTACATTCATTTTTTGTGTTTAGCGTATTTTAAGATGACTTACAATGGTTTAAACTTCAGGAATAAGGATAATAGTATAAATTTGGACCATGGATTTAGCTCAAGAGCAAAATACTTTTAGTTTCTTTGTGCGCTGTACAAATGATGAAGAACTTAAGCTATAGTTACAAGGATATATTGAAAATTGCATTTCCACTGATGGTCAGCAATTTCTTCTTCACCCTTATTGCTGTCACGGACATTGGCTTCATGAGAGAAATTGGGGTTACTGAGCAAGCCGCAATCGGCTACATCTCCCTGCTATACTTATTCTTTTTCATGGCTGGCTTCAGTTATACTCGTGGTGCTCAGATACTTATCGCTCAAAAAGATGGTCAAAACAAACACAAGGCTATTGGCTTAATCTTGGACAATATGTTGGTGGTATTAATGTGCGTGGCAACTTTACTTTGGCTCATTCTTTTCTTTTGGGGAAGAGCAATACTAGAAGCCATCCTTCAGGACCCTGACGTTATTGAAGCTTCTTATGCTTTTTTAAATATAAGAAAATGGGGATTCTTTGCTAGTTTTTTAGGTAGCGCGATGATTGCCTATTATTCTGGCATTGGTCGAACTAAAATTTTAGCAGTTGCTATCATCACGATGTCTGTTAGTAATATATTTATGAATTGGGTTTTGATTTTTGGTCACTTTGGATTTCCCGCTTTAGGAATAAAGGGGGCTGCTTATGCCAGTAATTTAGCGGAGTTTCTTTCAACGGGCATAATGATTGCAGGCATAGTCGTGCTCAATTTGAAAGAGAAAAATCATCTCTTTTATTTTCAGAAAATCACAAAAGACATCATTTCTAAAATCACAAATTTATCTTTCCCATTAGTGGTTCAGACCCTGATAGGACTTGCTGCTTGGGTAGTCTTCTTTACTTTAATAGAGAAAATGGGTAAAGCAGAATTAGCCATTTCCAATAACGTTAAACAGATCTATACCCTCTTAGGGATTCCAACCTATGCGCTTGCCTCAAGTACAAATACGGTCATAGGCAATTTAGTCGGTCAGAAAAAGATTGATGAAATCATACCTACGCTTAAGCGAATTATTATAATCAGCAGTATATTAATATTCCTCTTTACTTTACCAACTTTCATTTTCCCTAAAATGCTCTTAACCTTAATTTCTGAAAAAGGATTAGTAGGAGATTCAATCGGTCCTTTGTATGTTGCTTTGGTTGCCTTATGGCTGTATGGTTTCTCCACTATTTTGTTTAATTGTATAGCGAGTATAGGGGCAAGTTTACACAGCTTAATCGTTGAAACGATAACCATTGTTGTCTACCTGTTTTTTGTTTATATCATATTTTATATACTTGATGTAAATCTTACAGTTGCTTGGACCACAGAATTATTCTATTGGGGTTCTCTAGCCCTTTTATCCCTGCTTTATTTGAGGTTCTTTAACTGGAAAAAGAAGCTTAAACACTAGATATCGATAGGATGACGCTCAAAGAATGGGCGATCATCTTCAGTATAAAGCTCTTGAGGTTTTATGTAATCCTTATACACATATAAAGCTAAAATTACACCTATAATTGCACCTGACAAGTGACCTTCCCAACTTACATTAGCTTGAACAGTAAATGGTGTAAGCCCCCAAATCATGCTGCCATACATAAGAATAATGAAAAAAGACAAGGCCATAGAATTTCTATTCCCTTCTCGAACGCTTCCCACAAATAAGAAAAACGCTACGGCATAGATAAGCCCGCTTGCACCGATATGATTCGTCCCACTTTGACCTATAAACCACAGCAAAATACCAGAAGCAAGGTACATGATTAACAAATACAACAAGCTTTTTCTCGTGTGAAAAACAAACAAGCCTGTAAACAGAATTATTGCGCTAGAAGCATTGGAAAGCAGGTGGTTCCAGTCACCATGTAGAAAAGGAAATGTAAGAATACCGATCAAGCCCTCTACAGATTTTGGCTTTAGTCCGTAATTCTCTAATCCCAATTTAAACATATTATCAAGCAACTCTACCACAAACCAGGTAAATACGATCAAAACAGACAATTTCAGTTTGAAATAAAATGATTGCCGTTCCTTTAAATTCTTGATATTAGCACTTATATTAGCCATTTCTTCTTATCCTATACAAAAACCTTACCCTTGAATAAATTTCGCTTTATCCTTACTTTTTTGCTGACAATTTGTCTAATGATTGCTTTAAATCTTAGGATAGACGGAAATCCAGCGTTTGGAAAGCTACTCAACCCATTCTCGGGCTTTTATAATTTAGGTGAAGATAGTAAAGACTTGCATTTACCAAGTCAATTACTCATTGAAGAACTTGAAGGAGATGTAGATATCTATTTTGATGAACGACGAATTCCGCACATTTTTGCTCAAAATGAGCAAGATCTCTATTTTGCGCAAGGCTATGTAGTGGCTAGTCTTCGCCTATGGCAAATGGAATTTCAGGTACTAGCTGCTGAAGGGAGAATCGCGGAGTTGATTGGCCCTGGCGAGGATGATAAATTTGTAAAATTTGATAAGAAGCAACGACGATTAGGCCTAAAACTTGGTGCCCAAAACAAATTGCTCGTTATAGAAGCAGACCCCTTTTCTAAAAACTTAATGAATCAGTTTACTGCAGGTGTTAATGCCTACATGAATAGCGTAAAGAAAAAAGATTTACCTATTGAATATCAATTAATGGGTTATGCGCCTGAACCTTGGAGTTCTTATAAAACCGCTCTATTGTTGATGAACATGAGTAATGTGTTGACTTCAACAGAATATGACATTGAGAATAGCAACTTCGCCATTAAATATGGGGAGTCTTTGTTTGACTCCTTATTCAATGATTATTCCGATCAATTAGAACCAATTTTCCCAACACCTAACAACGGTTGGAAAGCCTCATTCGAAAAAGATACCGCTTTGGAAATAATGGACCTTCCGGTGAATACAGCTAATTTACAAGATTTAGGTGCGCTCTACGAAAAGAGTGATGTACAAATTGGTAGTAATAATTGGGCAGTCTCAGGTGAAAAAACAGCTTCAGGGTATCCACTATTGGCCAATGATCCCCACTTAAAATTATCATTCCCTTCAGTATGGTTAGAAATGCATTTAAATGCTCCAAACTTAAATACTTATGGAGTGGTTTTCCCGGGAGCACCAGGAATCATTATTGGGTTTAATGACCATATAGGATGGGGAGTAACTAATGCTGGAAGAGATGTTAAAGATTGGTATAGCATAGAATACAAGGACGATTCAAAAGACTTCTATAAATGGCAGGATTCATGGAGAGCGACTACTAAAATTTATGAAGAGTTTGCGGTGAAAGGGGGAAATCCTGTCTACGACACAATCATCATGACACATTTAGGACCAGTGGTATATGAAGACTTCCCAACTCAGGATGGCCCAAAGAACTTTGCCCTTCAATGGATGGCCCATCAAGATGGTCAAGAATACATGACGTTTTACCTATTAAACAGAGCGAAGAACTTTGAGGACTATTTAGAAGCCTTACAATATTATGAATGTCCTGCACAGAATTTCGTTTTTGCTTGCGTTGATGGAGATATTGCCTTGCGTCAACAGGGTAAGTTTCCTGTGCTTGATGATAATCAAGGGGTGTTCTTCATGGATGGATCACAAAAAGAGGCATGGAGCGAATTCATTCCTTACGATGAAATTCCAATGATGCATAATCCAGATCGAGAATATGTCTATAGCGCCAATCAACATGTAGCCGATAGCACATACCCTTACTTCACTAACGGTGTTTTTGAATATTACAGAAACAGAGTTATCAATAGGGAATTGAAAGAGATGCGGCAAGTTACAAAAGAAGATTTTAAAGCGCTGCAATTCAATGAATACAATTTAATGGCCGAAGAATCCTTGCCCCTATTATTGAGTTATCTCGATAGGGATTCCTTAGATGAAAAAGGGAAAGAGATATTTGATGCATTGAGCGAATGGGATTATGTAAATGATCTTGATTCTAAAGAAGCGACTTACTATCAATTGTTTAATGATGGATATTACACTTCGTTATGGGATGAATTCGTTGAAACAGAAGTTCCCGGGGGTTGGGATCCTTATAAATGGAAAGACGGCTGGAAAGCTCCTAATGAGTATCAGACCTATAGATTGCTTGCTGATAGCGTAGGGCACCGATTCATTGACATGGAAGGGACTAATGCCATAGAAACCAGTGGCGAGATAATCGAACGAGCTTTTGATAATGTTGTGAATCAAATGGATGACTTAGAAAGTACGGATTGGGGGAAATACAAAAATACCTTGATTGAGCATTTAGGAATGATACCCGCTTTCTCTACGAATTTAGATATTGGGGGTAACTATAAAATTGTTAATGCATCGGGAAAATTTCATGGACCTAGCTGGCGAATGATTTTAGATTTTGATGGCGGTAAGATAAAAGGTTATGGAGTCTATCCAGGCGGGCAAAGTGGTAATCCTGGAAGTAAGTATTACGACAACATGGTGAAAGAATGGGCAAATGGAGAATATCACGATTTAATAAATTCGAATGACCAATCCTTTTATCAGCAAGGTAATTTTAAAACTGTACGATTAAAAAAACAATAAAATGAAAACAATTTTTGCATTAATATTTATGCTCATTCTAGGAACAATATTTTCATTATTCTTACCCTGGTGGACGATTGCTATAGTATGTTTTGGTGTTGCAATGTATTACTTGGACAATAGCAGCGAAGCTGCACTTGCGGGCTTTTTTTCTGTTTTTATTCTATGGGGGTTTGTGGCCCTAATCAAAAGCTATCAAAACGATTTTATCTTGTTAACTAGAATGGCTGAATTATTGCCATTACACAATGAACCGTTAATAATCATTAGTACGGCTTTTTTGGGTGGCATTATTGGTATGCTAAGTTCAATGAGTGGGGTATTTTTACAATCCATCAATAAGAAACCTAGAAAGGAGAAATATTACACCTAGTTTGTTAACGTTCTTCTATTTGAAGTTTGAGCAACTTTGCATAAAACCCTTCCTCATCCTTCAATAAGCGGCTGTGCGTGCCTCTTTCAACAATATCCCCTTGATGCAATACCAATATCTCATCTGCACTTCTCACAGTACTTAATCTGTGAGCAATAATGAAAGTTGTTCTATTTTGCATTAAGTTTTCTAGCGCATCCTGCACTTGTTTTTCAGATTCAGCATCCAATGAACTTGTTGCTTCATCCAAGATTAATATCGCCGGATTTTTGAGTATCGCTCTAGCGATTGCCACTCGTTGTTTCTGACCACCCGATAGTTGAACTCCTCGCTCTCCAACCAGCGTATCAAATTGCTCAGGAAAGCCTTTAATAAAATCTAAAGCATTAGCCTGCTTGGCAGCAGCTTTTACTTCTTCCATACTAGCATCTAATTTTCCATATCGAATATTTTCCAAAATACTTCCTCCAAACAAGATGACTTCTTGCGGAACAATACCAATAATTTTTCGAACAGATTTTATCTCTAAATCTTTGATATTATTATTGTCGACAAAAATATTCCCTTGTTCTAAATCATAGAATCTACTCAGCAATTTTATAATAGTAGATTTACCCGAGCCACTACTACCAACCAAGGCCACCTTTTGACCTTTCTTCACGGTAAAACTTATCTTGTGTAAGACTTCGATATCGGGTCTTGTAGGATAAGAAAAAACTACGTTTTCATATCGAATTTCTTGCTCGAATTGAATAACTTGTACATCACCCTCATCAATGTTTAATTCTTGATCTTCATCCAATATTTCTTTCACCCTTTCCGTAGCACCTAAAACGCCTAACAACTCTGTATATTGATTTCCGAGTCCAGCGATAGAGCCTCCAATAACCATTGCATAAAATATAAAGGCAGTTAACTCCTCTACTTCAATACTTCCCTCGTAAACTTGAATTCCCCCCATCCATAAAATAAAAAAAAGTGCACCGAATAAGCCTGTAATGATGAAGGTGAAAAATACACCTTTAGCTCTCGCATATTTTAGGGCGATCTCTACTAGCTCAATCATTTTAGCACTATATCTATTCAACTCAAAACTTTCGTTTACATAGGCTTTTACTGACTGGAAGGATTGAAATGTTTCGTCGACAATCACATTAGTTTGTGCTAAATATTCTTGTCTTTCTTTAGCCAGGCGTTTAATGTATTTACCAAATATTATTGCTAGAATAATGACTAAAGGAAAAACTGCTAGCATCACTAAAGTCAGTTTAACGGAGTATAGCAAAAGCAATGCGACACCTACGACAAATACAATAATTTGGCGAAGAAATTCGGGCAAGGTAATCGAAAAAGCTTGCTGAAGTTTTTCAACGTCCGTTGATAACCTACTGACAACATCTCCTACTCTATTTTTCTCGAAAAAAGCCATGTTTTGAGCCAGAAGTTTATTATATAAATCCATACGGATTTGTGCTAAACTATTCTCCGTTACAATAGCAAATACATTCACCCTAAGATAAGAGAGTAATCCTTGAGATAAGAGGATTGCTAAAAACAACCAGCCATACTGGAAAATATTCATATGAATATTGAGATAAGGAATCAAAGTATCTCCTTTGGCAGCCTTCAACATTTGCCCAACTGCAGCAGGAACAACCATAAAAATCAAGCTGCTAAAGGCCAAAAATATCAAGCCTAAAATGAAATAGCCCTTATAAGGCTTTATGTATTTAAATAGATCTTGCGCAGATTGCAATTGTTTCTTACTGGCTCGTTTTGCTTGCTGTGTTTTTTCCATGCTTCACTAAAGTAATGCCTAGTTGTCAAATAGGTCTTGGAATACAGTAATTTTATTTTAGAAAAGACTGGTTAAATCCTTTACACCAATGTGCCTTTGAGCCACGAAACCTTCAGCGTATTTTACTCCAGCTATTTGCCCAAATTCTTGGTGACGAGCTTTCAAAAAATCAAGAAATTCAGGTGAGCTAATAAAGGTGTTTTTTTCTTTTGAATCTGGGTTAAAGAATTGTGACTTATAAGCTAAAATTGCTTGCATTTTAACGGCATAGCTGTCTGAAATATCAACTACAAAGTCAGGTTTTATGTGTTCAGCTTGAATATAGTGATACACGTTCTTCGGTCGCCATGCATCTTGTATTTTACCGTTATGTTTGGTTTCAATTTTTGCTAATCCAGAAAGAAATGCTGCATCTGATGCTAGTTGAGCTCCTTTGCCATGGTCAGGGTGTCGATCATGCGGTGCATTAATGAGTAAAATATCGGGTTGATACTTGCGAATAGCTGAAATCAATCTAAGTTGATGTGCTTTGTCATTTAAGAAAAATCCGTCTTCCATTTCTAGATTCTCACGAACTGCTAATTTTAAAATCTTAGCTGCTTCATGCGATTCTTTAATTCGTAATGCTGGCGTACCTCGAGTACCTAGCTGCCCGGTGGTCAAATCTACAATCCCTGTTTTCTTTCCGGCAAGAGCATGCTGATATAAGGTCGCTCCACATGATAACTCAGCATCATCTGGGTGCGCAGCTATTGCTAATATGTCTAGTTTCATCGAACTCATCTATTCCTCTAAAAGCCTATCAATGGCTCTCCTCATTTTACCTGAGTTAGGGTTGGTAATGGTGTAGAAATAATCTACTACTTTTCCTTCCTTGTTCACTAAAAATTTATGGAAGTTCCATTTTGGTGTAGAGTTTATTTCTCCATTTAAATCCTTGTTGGATAGGTATTGGAATAAAGGTGACGCGTTATCCCCTTTAACCTCTACTTTGTCAAAAATTTTGAAGGTCACTCCATAATTAATTTCACAGAATTGACTCAACTCCTCACCTTCTAATGGTTCTTGATTTTGAAACTGATTACTTGGAAATCCAAGGATTTCAAAATCCTTATCCTTATAGTCTTGATACAAAGCCTCTAGGTCTTTGAACTGAGGAGTAAAACCACATTTAGATGCTGTATTCACTATGAGCAATACTTTTCCTTTATAATCTCCTAAATCCTTTGAATCACCATTGATTTCTTTAACGGCTATATCGTGTATTGTTTGCATATTTCTAATTTACAAATTCTATTAAATTTTCGATCATATTAAATGGTGTTTTTGTGGCAGCACCTTGCACCATCCAATCTGGAACACTTCCCCCAGGATCTGTCTGGTATTCTAAAACAACCTTTACCCCTTCACTAGTTTTTAGTATTTCCCATGCACCAAAGTAAATTGGAATTCGAGTTGCATTATCTCTAAGTTCGATAAAGCTCGCCTCATTTGACATATCAATACGCACGCCATTGGCAATAGCTACTTTTTTGATTTTAATTACCAAATCTCTATCAGCTGCAGGCCAAGGAGAATCAAAAAGTCCGTAATAAATTAATTCATCACTTCCCTTCCGTTGAAGCACTTCTATTTTTGCACAATCGGGCACATAGCTCACGTAATTTTCTACCTCAAAAACTGCTTTAACCACTTCATCGAAAGAAGCTTTGAAAGTCGCAGTTACTTTCGATGCCGGCATACCATATTCCGCTGAACTTTTGGTATATACCTGAATACCATTTTTCTCTTTCTTAAGATTCCATTCTTGTGCTTGAATTCCGAAGATTATCATTAAACTGAAAATACTTGCAATTATTTTTTTCATAATTTCTATTTATAAACTTTTAAGATCCAATATTATGCCAAAACCTAAATGATTTCCTTTTCTGCTAAAAATCGCTCAGCTTCTAAGGCTGCCATACATCCTGTGCCTGCAGCTGTAACTGCTTGTCTAAACACGCTATCTTGTAGGTCACCACAAGCATAAACACCTTCCACGTTGGTTTGAGAAGAATCTGTTTTAGTCAGCACATATCCTACGTCATCGGTATCTAAGAAATCCTTAAACACATCAGAATTTGGTTTGTGTCCAATAGCTACAAAAAACCCAGCTAAAGGAATTTCTTTTTTATCCCCCGTTTTATTGTTCAATATTCGAACGCCTTCCACCTCTTCAGCACCTAAAATTTCATCTGTTTCTGTATTCCAATATACCTCAATATTCTTGGTCTTCAGTACACGATCTTGCATAATTTTAGAGGCTCTCATTTCATCCCTTCTCACTAACATGTGCACCTTGGTGCAAAGTTTTGAAAGGTATAAAGCTTCTTCTGCAGCAGTATCACCTGCACCTACAATTCCTACTTCAGTATTCTTATAAAAAAAACCATCACACACAGCGCAAGCTGAAACACCTCTTCCGTTAAGTCGCTTTTCAGATTCAATACCTAGCCACTTCGCTGAAGCACCTGTCGCTAAAATAACAGTTTCCGCTTGAACTTGCTTTTCATCATCGATGGTCAAAGTGAAAGGTCGCTTTGAAAAATCTACCTTAGTAATCATTCCGTAACGGATATCCGTTCCAAAGCGTTCTGCTTGAGCTTTAAAGTCATTCATCATTTGAGGCCCCATTACGCCATCAGCATAACCGGGATAATTCTCCACATCTGTTGTTTGCATTAACTGGCCGCCAGGCTCCAAGCCCATATACATAATAGGTTTCATATTTGCTCTTGCAGCATAAATCGCAGCGGTATAGCCTGCTGGTCCTGACCCTACGATTATTACATTGTGTTTTTCCATTCTTTTATAGTATTAAGGTTATTGTATTGTTATCGTTGTATAGCTCGTGTTGTATCCTGCCCATATTCCAATGCCACCATTTAGATTACTTTGTATTTTCGTGGCTGAAGAAAAAGGTGTATCTCCACCATCATTAAAGACGGAGAACCAAAAATTATAAGTCGCCTCATCTATATTTTGCCATTTTAAGGTAATCTCATCACCTACTTCAAATAAACCGATAACACTTAACTCGGGATTTTCATTGTCAGCGTATCCGCGCAATAAAGGTAAATCAATAGTTCCACTGCCCGCATATATCCCGTTGTCAGATAAGCCTCCATCAAAATAATCGGGGATATAAAATGCTGTGGTATCGCTTCTTCGATTGGAAAGCAAAACAAATGCATCAAAATTATTTGGGACTGTAAGATTGACATTAACCTCCGCATAATTAGGGTAATCGGCGCTCATGGTATAGCTGAGAAAGTTAATATCCTGTTTAACAGGTATCGTGGTGAGCGCATTTAACTGTTTTCCGTCAACTTCAATATTTAGTTCATAAGCTATTCCACCCATGCCGATCAGGGTGTTTGTGGTATCAATATAGAAATTTAAACTATTGACATACTGAATGAAAGTACTATCCTGAACGTCTTCAGCAAATGCCAATTGCTGTTCTAAAGTAAACCCTGCTAACTGCCCTGCAAACTGACCGAAAAAGCGAGGAATTCGATTAGCATCAAGAAACTGATCCAGCAAATCACTCGGCAAATCGAACAAGCTTTGTTCAACTAATTGAACCACATTACCCCCGATAGCATTAACCGTTATTGTAGCGTCCCGTACCGTTAACGAATCAGCCAAAGTGGCCTGATTAAATGTCCCGTAACCAGAAAATTGTTTTGAAAGTGTTACTAGAGGACCTGAACCATTATATATCCATGCTTCAACCACAAAATCAATTTCCCCTGGACTAATATCCAAAATGATCTCTTTTTCGCATGAAAAAACCAGTGCGGAACTCATTAGTATTGATATGGCAAACAAAAGATTTCTCATAACTAATATTTAAAATTCCAGGTTATAGTAGGTAAAATAGGGAATAAAGAAACTTGTCTAGCTTGAATAGCAATATCTCCATTATCTGAAAAATTAACATCATCAAAAATAAAATAAGGATTTTGACGACTGTATAAATTGTAAACAGAAAAATTGAGGTCGGAATATCGCTTACCATTATCTTTTAGGATATAAGATGCTCCTATATCCATGCGATGGTAAGCCGGTAGCCTAAAACTATTTCTATCCCCGTACTCATTGACTATTTCCCCAGATATTAGATATCGATTAACAACAGGTGTTGTGGTTTGACCTGAGCCATATACAAACGTAGCATTCAAATTCCACCGATCATTAATATCATATTGGAAGACCACTGATAAATCATGTCGTCTATCATAGCGATTATAAAATGTTTTCCCATTATCTATATCTGGAAATGAGCGATTCGTCCACGCTAGAGTATAGCCAACCCAACCAGTAATTTTTCCTAACACTTTTGCCGCGTAAAATTCTGCGCCATAAGCCTGACCCTCGCCAAAAACAAATTGATCTTCTATTTCCTCATTAGCCGATACTACGGGCTGGTCACCATACTCAATTTGATTCCATAATTTTTTGTAGTATCCTTCAATAGACATTTCAAACATATTATTCTTAAAGTTCCTGAACAAACCCAAAGAAACTTGAGCCCCTATCTCAGGTTTCACAATATCGGTACTAGTAACCCACAAATCAGTTGGTAATGTAGTTGTTGATTGAGAAACTGAATGGATGTATTGATAATTTAGATTTGCACCAACCTTGACTGAGGTTTTATCATCTATCTTGAAGCGCGCATTTAATCTTGGTTCTGCCCCAAAATACGTGGCATATGAATCAAAAGCACCCTTCTGGACAGTATCAACGGGCACAGCTCCATTAAAGTAAACCCTTTCATTAGGACCCGTACTTGCGTATAAAGACCCCCTTAAACCTGCATTTATTTTTAACCAAGTAGTGATATCTATTTCATCTTGAATAAACAGGGCAAACTCATGGCCATATTTAACATCAATTTCGGAGGTAAACGCTTCATCTTGAATGTTTGCTTCAAAAATATAAGGTGTAAACTGGTGAAAAACGTATTCATATCCAGCCTTAAATTTATTGGTGATTCTAGGAAAAAACTCTAAGGATCCCTTCAAACCAAAATCCCGTATTCCTGAATTCAATTCAAAACTATTTTCTTGAAAACCAGCACTAATTTTAGATACGTAATCATTAAATACAAAGGTATTATTCATGAAAAGTTTACCGTTAAATTGATGATTCCATCGAACGCTTGTTGTCGCATTTCCGTATGGCAATTCAAAAGACAAACCTCCATCACCACCAGAGCTAAAAGAAAAGCGGTCTCTACCAAAGTATGAACTGATGAACAGTCTATCCTTTTCACCCATTTTAAAGTTCATTTTAGCATTCACATCAAAGAACCAGGGAATGCTTACTGGGTTTTCTTGTCTTTCTAAAATTGGGTTTAATAAAAAACTCAAATAGGTAAATCTACCCGACACAATAAATGCGGCCTTATCTTTTATGATAGGTCCCTGGGCCGTTATTCTAGAAGAGATGGCACCAATTCCACCTTCAAACTCATACTCTTTCATATTCCCCTCTCGCATGGTCATATCAAGTACTGATGAAATTCGTCCACCATATTCCGCAGGAATTCCGCCTTTAATCAATGTGGAACTTTTAATTGCATCTGCATTAAAGACAGAAAAGAATCCGAGTAAGTGTCCAGGATTATAAACTGTGGCATTATCTAAAAGTACTAAGTTTTGGGAAGGTCCTCCACCTCTGACATACAAACCTGAATTACCTTCGCCTGCACTGGCAACACCTGGTTTAAGTTGAAGCGTTCGAAAAATGTCTGCTTCCCCTAACAAGGCAGGCAGCTCCTTTACCGTTTTCATTTCTAACTCAATAACACTCGTCTGAGCGTCTTCTATATTTCTATCTGCTTTGCGCCCAGTAACCAGAACCTCTGCCGTAATCACTTCATTTTCAGAAAGTTCTACATTTAATGTGAAGTCTTTATCTAAGGTTATTATTTTTTCTACCTCCGTTGTACCTAAGTAAGAATAAACTATGGTGTATGTGCCTGGATCGGTAGAAAGCGAGTAAAATCCATAAACATTTGTAGTAGTGCCTTTCAGTAACTCTTTGATGTAGACATTAGCAGCGAATAAGTCTTCCCCACTTTTTGCATCTTTCACATATCCACTTACCGTATATTGTTTTTGCGCTTTAACTTGATTGGTCAGAATCAAACCAAAAATTAAAATCAATAAGAGGCATTTGCGCATTTCTAGAATTTGTACAAAGATAAAAAAAGTAAGTCGCTAGTGGTAACATTATGGAAGCTTAAATTGTTCCTAGGCAAGAATAAATTATAAAAATGATTAAAGACAATATCTATTTTATAAACACATCATTAATTGGACTCAGATTCAATAGAAAAGGCTCCAACATGGAGCCTTTTCTTAGTCAATTTTATCGTGAAAATCGATTACATCATACCGGGCATTCCACCACCCATTCCACCTGGCATTCCTGCAGGCGCAGCAGCAGCCTCCTCAGGCTTATCAACAATCACACATTCAGTGGTTAAAAGCATTCCCGCTACTGAAGAAGCATTTTCTAATGCTACTCTTGTAACTTTCGTTGGATCAATGACACCAATCTTCTTCAATTTGTCGTACTTATCGTCTCTTGCGTTGTATCCGAAGTCACCCTTACCTTCTCTAACTTTATTTACAACTACACTTCCTTCAACTCCGCAATTTCTTGCTATTTGACGCAAAGGTTCTTGAATAGCTCTTTTGATAATTTCAATACCCACATTTTGGTCTTCATTATCGCCTTTCAATGAATCTAAATCATCGATTGAACGGATATAAGCAACTCCTCCACCTGGAACAATTCCTTCTTCTACTGCAGCTCGAGTGGCATGCAATGCATCATCAACTCTATCCTTCTTTTCCTTCATTTCTACTTCACTTGGAGCACCTACATAAAGCACTGCTACACCGCCAGCCAATTTGGCTAAACGTTCCTGAAGTTTTTCTCTGTCGTAATCAGACGTAGTTGTTTCAATTTGAGATTTGATTTGACCGACTCTTGCGCTGATGCTATCTGCTTTCCCTGCTCCATTAACAATAACCGTATTGTCTTTGTCAATAACAATTTTATCACAAGTACCTAAATCAGTCAATTCAACTGCTTCTAGGGTTCTTCCAGTTTCTTCAGCAATAACGACACCTCCCGTAAGGATAGCGATATCTTCAAGCATTGCCTTTCTTCTATCTCCAAATCCAGGTGCTTTTACCGCAGCAACCTTGATGGTACCTCTTAATTTATTTACAACTAAGGTTGTTAATGCCTCACCTTCCAAATCCTCAGCGATAATCATTAAACCACGGCCGCTTTGAGCTACTTTTTCCAAAGTTGGCAACAAATCCTTCATTGAAGAAATCTTCTTATCATAAATTAAGATAAATGGATTCTCCATTTGAGTTTCCATTTTCTCCGTATCCGTCACGAAATAAGGACTTAAGTACCCTCTATCAAATTGCATACCTTCAACAGTTTCTACATAAGTTTCGGTACCTTTTGCTTCTTCAACAGTAATTACACCTTCGTTACCTACTTTCTTCATTGCTTCCGCAATTAGACTTCCAATAGTTTCATCATTATTAGCAGAAATTGTTCCTACTTGTTGGATTTTTTCAATATTGTTTCCAACTTCTTCACTTTGCTTTTTAATATTTGCAATGACCACAGCCACCGCTTTATCCATTCCTCTTTTCATATCTAACGGATTAGAACCTGCAGCTAAAGATTTTAACCCCGGAGTGATAATCGCTTGAGCTAAAACAGTTGCAGTAGTGGTTCCATCACCTGCCAAATCATTGGTTCTTGAAGCTACTTCTTTCACCATTTGAGCGCCCATATTTTCAATAGGGTCTTCCAATTCTATTTCTTTAGCAACCGATACACCATCCTTTGTAATTACTGGGGACCCGAATTTTCGATCGATAACTACATTACGTCCTTTAGGACCAAGTGTCACTTTTACCGCATCAGCCAATTGATCAACGCCCAATTTAAGCGAGTTTCTCGCTTCTGTATCAAATTTTATAATTTTTGCCATCTTCTTTAAGTTTTTTAGTTTTTCAATTCAATTAAACAATTGCCATGATATCTGACTCACGCATGATTAGATAATCTTTACCATCAATACTTACTTCTGTACCAGAATATTTACCGTAAAGAACGATATCTCCTGTTTTTACTTTCGGTTTCATCATTTTCTCATCTTCATCACTAACTGAAATAACTTCTCCTTTTTGAGGCTTCTCTTGTGCTGAATCTGGAATAATTATTCCACTCACCGTCGTTTCTTCTGCAGCAGTAGGGAGAACAACAACTCTGTTGTTTGTACCTGCTATTGGTTTAATGTTAATCTTGCTCATAAGTATATCAATTTTTAGTTTTTAATTGTACACTCCTTATCAAGCACTTTTTGTGCCAAGTGCTAAAGAAGTAAGTTTGTCAGTATTACATGAACATTGTGTCAGTTTAAGTGAAAAATGAGGTGAAAAATTGTCGGTTTAGGTCAGCAATCAGTTTTATTATGCCTTATCCACAAAGTATCAGCAAGATGAAAGAAACAACGAGGACATCAATAAAATTAATATTGATAAGGTTAAGGTTTCGTAAATATTAAATAAATGGCTTTTCACTAAAGCCCCAACTAAAAAGCGCCCATTAACTGAATTCAATGGGCGCTTTTCTATAAATGATTGGAAGAACTTTCTATTCCCCTTCCGTAGGCAGAACAGGTAAGTCCAAGGACTCTACTTCCTGATTAGGATTAAAGTCACCTTCTTCGTTAAAAATTTCGGCATCTGAACGTTCGATCTCATCAAAACTTGTTTCTCCTGAAATAAACATAACTGAAGACATGCTAAGAACAACAATCGCTAAAGCTAGGTACCAGGTCACTTTTTCTACTAAACCGGCAGAATTTTTGGCGCCAAATACTTGAGAACTTACACCTCCTAAAGATTGAGTTAGTCCACCACCTTTTGGGTTTTGAACCAATACTACTAAACTAAGAAGTACGCAAAGTAAAAGGATTACAATTGAAATGACAATATACATGATTAATTAGGTTTTAATTTCTCTATTTGACGTGCAAAAATAGAACTTTTTTTCGGATATTTTATACTGAGCTCTTTATAAATACTTATTGCTTGCTCTAATTTTCCTTGATTAGCAAGAATTTTAGCATAAGTTTCACTTACGGCATTAATACGAGTCACGCTAGCTCCTTCTTTCTTATTCTGCTTGCGTTGGATTTGATTGACAAGAAAGTCTTCTAATTTAAACGACGATCGCTTCGCCTCAAGAATCAACTCCGCTTCACGGCTAACCGCTGGGTCTATTGGCACTTGGGATTGACTAGCTAAGTCAACCGGTTTTTGATTTTTCAGCCAATCCGTAAACGAATTAGTGGCTTGTATCTTCTTATCCTGGTCCTTCTTCCTAGGCGCCAACAGTTTCTCCCGTTTGGATTTAGATTTATTTTTGTTTACCGAACCTTCTATATTCTTCGGGCTTCTTTCCTTTGCTTGCGAAGAGGTTTGCTTCTTTCGATTGGAGCGAATGGCTTGCACCAATGATTTTAAATCTTCACTATTCTCGTCTATCACGGGCTCATTTGGAACAAGGACATCTTCTTTTATAGGACTGATTTTGTTTACTAGCGGAGTTGATTTTTTTGATTTTATAACACCGTATTTTCGATGGACAAGATCATATAAAACTGTTCTATCATTCACGTGAACTGCTATATTAGGGAGAGCTTGCTCATAATGCTCTTCATCTTGTTGCTTTAAATAAATTCCCTTCAATAAAAACATGCCATGAAAACAAGGGTATTTATTCAGCATTTTATCAATCCACAACTGATCCAATGCGGGTACTTGGTTTTTTTCAAGAGATTGAATGGATTCTATGTAATTTTTATTTACCACTTTACAAATGCTTGATTGAAAATATCATCTACGAGTTGTGTGCTTATTTCTGTGATTATTGTCTCCTCAACGGCGGTCAAATCTTCACTAACTGGATAATCTGCAAAGCGTGTGAATTTCTTTTGTTCGAAACTATCTGTCTCATCTACTCGATTATAAAAATTGATGGTAACTGAAATCGTGATTCGTCTTAAATCCGAACTTGTATTTCCCGATGGTGCTTGAATGGTATAATTGTAATTTGAAATCTCTCCAGAAAAATGCACATCCCCATTCGCGTTAATCATCTTGAGGTTGGTATTGGTATTCATTTTGTCTTTCAATAGATTAGTGAAAACGTCACTTGCACTCGCGGGACCATTGCCACTTTTATTATAAATGTAGGCAACTGATATTGTACCAATATCCGGATTGATATTTGCTCCAGTAAAACTGTATACTTTGCAGGCACTAAGTGCTACAAACAAACTTAATATGCTTACTAAAATTCTCATAAGTTAATTTCGTATTCCTTTATTTTACGATATAAGGTACGCTCAGAAATGCCCAATTCATCAGCTGCATTTTTACGCTTCCCTTTAAATTTCTCTAAAGATTTTATGATCATCATCTTTTCCATATCTGCTAAAGACAAGGTCTCCTCGACCTCCTCACTTTCATTAAAATTGTCATTGTTTTGGATAATAAAAGCTGCCTTACTTTCCGCCTCGCTCTTGACTTGCCCCGAATAGCTCTGAGGCAGCTGCTCGATCTCATTATTGCTTTCTTGCCCTACATCTTGTATTGCATCAGTGGAAAAACCCTTAGACTTGGCCATTTGTAAAACAAACTTTTTCAGCTCATTCATATCATTTTTTAAATCAAACATAATTTTATACAGAATCTCTCGTTCTGAAAAATTATCCTGCGAACCTTTACTATCTATTAGTTTTGGTAAGTTGCTTGGGTTGTCTGGTATAAATCTGGAAAGTTCTGCTCCATTTAACTCTACTTGATCGCTTAAAATTGCACATTGCTCAGCAATATTTTTTAATTGACGAACATTTCCTGGCCAAGCATATCTTTTTAACACGGATGCTGCATCAGGCATTAATCGAATATTGTGCGAACGATTCTTTTCGGCGAAATCAGATGAAAACTTTCGGAAAAGCAGTTCAATATCTTCTCCTCGATCTCGCAACGCTGGCATTTCAATTTGAACGGTGCTTAAGCGATAATACAAGTCCTCTCTGAATTTCCCTTTTTGAATATCTTTTAAAAGGTTTTTATTAGTAGCTGCAACTACGCGAACATCTGTTTTTTGAACTTGAGAAGAACCCACTTTTATAAATTCACCTGTTTCTAGCACTCTCAACAAGCGAGATTGTGTGCCAATTGGCATTTCGCCAATTTCATCCAAAAATATAGTACCTCCATCAACCGTCTCGAAATATCCTTTTCTTTTATCGTTAGCACCAGTAAAAGATCCTTTTTCATGTCCGAACAGTTCAGAATCAATCGTGCCTTCAGGAATTGCCCCGCAGTTTACTGCGATAAATTTATTATGTTTTCTAGCACTTAGTTGATGAATAATTTGAGAAAAGACCTCCTTACCTGTTCCACTTTCTCCACTTATGAGAACTGAGAGATTAGTTGGCGCAACACGTTCCGCAATGCTGATAGCAAAGTTTAATGCTGACGAATTCCCAATTATCCCAAAACGTTGTTTTATACTTTGTGTGCTCATTTGTTTTTAAATAAATTAGCTATATGGCTGATAGGCAATCTAATATTATGCCATTGACCAATATCCATTAATTAAATTTATACTTTTTTACTCTTCTATCATTCTTCCTAACAAAACATTTGATGTACAAGCTGTTATTTTTACTTTTACATAATCCCCTGGTTTTGCATTTCCTTTCGGAAAAACGACCATATTAATTCTATTATCTCTTCCTGCGAGGTCATCCTCACTTTTCTTGGAGTACTTCTCTACCAGGACTTCAACTGTTTCCCCTACCATATTTTTATTGTGCGCAAGGGAATGCTTTTTCTGCAGCGAAATAACCTCAGTTAGCCTACTTTTCTTTAATTCTTCCGGCACATCGTCCTCGTAGCGTTTTGCAGCTAAAGTACCTGGTCGCTCGGAATAAAAATACATGTAAGATAGATTATACTTCACGGCTTCCATTAATGAAATTGTCTCGCTGTGCTGTGCATTTGTTTCCCCACAAAAACCGGTTATAATATCTGTTGATATAGTACATCCAGGAATAATTCTTCGAATTGCTTCTATTCTATCCAAATAATATTCTCTGGTGTATCCTCTATTCATTTTTTTCAATAGTTCACTATTACCACTTTGAACTGGCAAATGTACATTGTTGCAGATATTTGGATATTTAGCAATAATGTGAAGCACATTGTCATGCATATCTTTGGGATGGGAAGTTGAAAACCGAACCCTTAAATCAGGTGCAAGTTTAGCGACCTCTTCCAAAAGATTGGCAAAATTAAAGACCTTATCGGTATCTCTAAGTTCTATTAGCTTTTTGCCTCTAATTTTTTCATCTTCGCTCCACCGGTAAGAATCCACATTTTGTCCAAGTAAAGTTACTTCCTTATACCCATTATCATATAAATGCTGAACTTCTGCAAGTATACTATCTGGATGGCGACTTCTCTCTCTTCCTCTGGTCTGTGGTACTACGCAAAACGAGCAAATATTATCACATCCTCTTGTAATTGAAACAAATGCATTGACTCCATTGGAGTTTAGACGGACAGGGTTGATATCTGCATAAGTCTCATCTCGAGATAAGAGTACATTTATTGTTTTTTGACCAGATTCGGCTTCTACGATTAAATCCGGAAGCGATCGATAAGCGTCTGGGCCAATGACCATATCTACCAATTGTTCCTCTTCTAAAAACTTATCTTTTAACCTTTCGGCCATGCAACCCAACACCCCAACTAAAGCGCCTTTATTCCTCTTTTTTACACTTTTAAAGTGCATCAGTCGTTTGCGAATAGTTTGTTCTGCTTTATCCCGTATGGAGCAAGTATTTATAAATACCAAATCTGCTTCATTATAATCTTTTGTGGCATCATAGCCACTATTCCCTAATATCGAAGCTACAACTTCACTGTCTGCGAAGTTCATGGCACATCCATAACTTTCAATGTAGTATTTCTTTCCATTACTCCTGATATCTGCCGGGCGCTCAAGTTCAAGCGCATTCCCCTGCATGGATTCATCCATAGACTTGGCATGCAATTCAAAGGGAATTTTATTGTTATATAAATCAGGCATCTCGTGTTTTAAGGATTGTAAATATAAGTAAAATGAGAAATAGAACTGACAGTTTGGCAGATTATTATTTGGTCTTAAGTTTTTTTAAGCGCTTTTTTATAATTTATTTTGCGTGAACATTATCACTTAAATTTCAATTAACTAATTTCAATCAAAAGTATTATGCCAGCAACCAAACTCAACAGTCCTATCACTTTTCCTTCTGGTAAAACCTTAAACAATCGGTTTATGTTAGCACCGATGACGAATACACAGAGCGAGGAAAATGGTCAATTGAGTGAAGATGAATACCAATGGCTGGTCATGCGAGCAAAAGGCGGCTTTGGTTTAGTTTGCACTTGTGCTTCACATGTAGATCCTTTGGGCAAAGGGTTTCCTGGTCAATTGGGTATTTTTAACGATGAGCAAATTGAAGGACATAAAAGACTTTCGGCAGGTATCCAAGCTGAAGGAAGTATAGCAATGATTCAATTGCATCATGCTGGTATGCGCTCACCTGAAAAATTGATTGGAGAAAAACCTGTATGTCCTTCTGATAATGAAGAAACTGGTGCAAGAGCTTTAAGACTTGATGAGGTACATACCCTTAGAGATCGATTTGTCGAAGCGGCTGTTCGTGCTGAAAAGAGTGGATATGACGGTGTTCAGATTCATGGGGCACATGGATATATTCTTTGTCAATTTTTAAGCACTGAGCATAATCATCGAACTGATCGATATGGAGGTAGTTTAGAAAACCGAGCAAGAATTATTAAAGAAATCATAGATGGAATCCGCAAGCAATGCAAGCCAAATTTTATTTTAAGTTTACGCCTATCTCCGGAAAGAATGGGGATGAAATTAGCGGAGATTAAACAACTTTGTATGGAATTTGAGAAGGAGAAAACCTTAGATTTTTTAGATATCTCTTTATGGGATTGCTCAAAGATGCCTGAAGAAGAAGTACACCAAGACAAAACACTACTTGCTCATTTTACTGAATTAGGACTGGAGCATACCCTATTGACAGTAGCAGG
>TARA_B110000483_G_scaffold64481_1_pt1 | contig 29048 bp, 31 predicted proteins | sample TARA_B110000483 | Tara Oceans TARA_B110000483 (sample SAMEA4398176) | marine metagenome | biome: Polar Biome; feature: [SRF] surface water layer (ENVO:00010504); material: water (ENVO:00002006), including particulate matter (ENVO:01000060) such as... | depth 5 m
AAAAAAAAATTTACACACATCGTAATAAAAGTGTAAAAATCTCAATAATACAAAAAAATCACTATTTCAAAACACAAAAGTATTTCTCTGCTAAGGAGAAACATCTTTTGAGTGCTCATAAAGATATATTTAATTTTAAAATATTACAATATATTCTCAATTAAGTGACAAGTAAAAATTAACAAAGAAGACTAATAATACTTAATCAAAACAAAATGAAAATTTTAGTAATAGGCGCAGGAAACATGGGACTTACATATGCCCAAGGAATGTCAAAATCAAAATTATTGAAGAAAAAAAACATCATGATTCTAGACAACTCTGAAGAAAAGCTTGAGGAGTTGAATGAAATTTCTCACTTTGACGCTTTTAAGGAATTGGAAGATTGTGTACCGAAAGCCGATATTATTTTTATTGCCGTAAAACCATACCATGCAGAAAACCTTTTTAAAAATTTAAAACCCTTTACAAAGCCTGGTCAGATTGTAGTATCTATTATGGCAGGTATTAATATTGACAGTATCAAAAAATATTCAGGATTGCAAAAAATTGTAAGAGCAATGCCAAACCTACCAGCACAAATTGGGAAAGGTTTGACCTCTTATGTAACTTCACCGGAAATATCAAGAATAGAAAAATTGACTATTGAAAGTTTATTAGACACTACTGGAAAATCTATGGAAGTAAATAGTGAAACACTTATAGATGCCTCTACAGGTATTTCGGGAAGTGGACCTGCCTATGTTTTTTACTTTATGCAAAGCATGATGGAAGCCGCATTAAAAATGGGGTTTTCAAAAAACGACTCTTCCGTTTTAGTGAGTCAGACGTTTACTGGAGCCATAGAACTCTTTAATCAATCCAATTTATCACCAAACTCTTGGATAAAGAAAGTAGCTTCAAAAGGAGGAACTACAAGGGCGGCCCTAGACTCTATGGAAGGGAACAATGTAAATGAATTAATTAAAGATGCCGCTTTTGCTGCTTTTAACAGAGCGGTAGAATTGGATAAAGAAAATTAATATGTATAAAGAACGAATTGTAATAAAAGTAGGAACCAATGTAATGACAAACAAGGATAACAGAATTGTTAGACCTGTTTTAAGGCGCTTGGTAAAGCAAGTTGCTGAATTATATGAGCGTGGAATTATTTGTATTTTAGTTTCCTCTGGATCTGTGATCGCCGGAAAAGAAGTTTTAGGAGACTCTAATATTAAAAATGAGACCCAAAGAAGACAAGTGTACTCTGCCATTGGACAACCACGCATGATGCGTCATTATTATAATATTTTTAATGATTACGGAATGAAATGCGCACAGGTATTGCCAACTAAAAGAGATTTTAGTGAGGGTGTTCACAGAGAAAACATGATCAATTGTTGCGAAGGCTTGTTAGCAGAAGGGGTGATACCTATTGCAAATGAAGACGATGCTGTATCGGTTACCATGTCGATGTTTTCGGACAATGATGAATTGGCATGTTTAATAGCACAGTTAATGAAGGCTGACAAACTAATTATCTTAACAGATATTGATGGCTTGTATTCAGGGCATCCAGAAGCAGAAAATAGTGATTTAATTACCAATGTAAACCCAAATGAAGATTTAGATAAGTATATTGCAGACAGTGATAAAAAACCTGGCGAAGGTCGTGGTGGCATGGGATCTAAATTAGACCATGCGCAGGAGGCTGCAGCGAATAATATTCCCACTTATATTGCTAATGGAAAAAGAGACAATACCATTATTGATATTATCGACGGAAAATCCGTAGGTACAAAAGTGGCACTTTAAAATTTATAGTATGAAGTTATTAGAGACAACTGTAAAGAACAATGTTCTAGAAAGCATGACTAAAATTCTCGATACAAATCGAGCACAATTATTAGAAGCGAATAAAAGAGATTTAGACGCATTTCAAAAAGAAGATCAAGCCATGTATGATCGCTTGATCTTGAACGATCAAAAAATTGATGGAATGATTATTGCCATCAATGAGGTGAAAGCGCAAGAAGACCCCGTAAATCGTGTTATTAGCGATAAAAAGTTAGCAAATGGCCTAATCGTTACGAATAAAACAATACCCTTTGGAACCATCATGATTATTTATGAATCCAGACCAGATGTAACTGTAGAAGCAGCCGTTTTGGCTTTTAAATCAAATAACAAAATTTTATTAAAAGGCGGTAAAGAAGCTATTTTTAGCAATAAAATACTGGTTGATTTTTGGCACAAAGCATTGCTTGAAAATAAAGTAACGTCTGATTATATAAAATTACTGCAGATGGACAGAGCAGAAACACAGTCTTTTTTAAAAAACCCAACAGAACAATTAGATTTAGTGGTGCCAAGAGGTGGTGAGCGTTTAATTGACTTTGTAAAGGAACACGCCAAATGCGCAGTACTGATAAGCGGAAGAGGAAATAACTTTTTATACATTGATGAAAGTGCAGATTGGGACAAAACACTCGCTGTTATTATCGATGCTAAAACTGCCAAAATTTCTGCTTGTAATGCGCTAGATAAAATTTTAATCAATAAAAATATTCCAAATTTCGAGAGAAAACTTGCAGCATTACAAACTATTTTAAAGCAAAGAAGTGTAACGATTTTCGTAGACAATGAGATACATAAAGTATTAAGCGAGGAAGTACTTATCACTGAAAATGCTATTTGGCATGAAGAATTTTTAGCTTTAAAATGTTGTATTGGCGCCGTAAACCACTTAGAAGAAGCAATAGACGTGATCAACACCTATTCTGGTGGTCATTCTGCTTCCATTATGACCACAAAAGATGCAAATGCTGCTGACTTTATGCAACAAGTAGATTGCGCTGCAGTCTACAAAAATGCTTCTACAAGATTCACAGACGGTGGGCAGTTAGGTGTGGGCGCAGAACTCGCAATTAGTACCGATAAATTGCACCACAGAGGTCCTTTAGGCTTAAAGAAACTAGTGACCAACAAATATTATATATATGGTGAAGGGCATGTGCGAAACTAAATTAAAGTAACATTTCATGAAAATAAAAACGCCTCATTTTCATGAGGCGTTTTCTTATATGCACAATTGCAAAATTATGCTTCTAAAACTGCTTGTACTTTATCTGCAGCTTCCTGAAACTCTGTTGCAGAAATAATTTCCATACCAGAATTATCTATTAACTCTTTTGCTTCTTTCGCATTTGTACCTTGTAATCTACATATAATAGGCACATTAATTCGGTCACCCATACTCTTATAAGCGTCTACAACCCCTTGTGCTACTCTATCGCAACGAACAATACCACCAAAAATATTTACCAGAATCGCTTTTACATTTGGGTCTTTTAAAATTATACCAAAAGCAATTTCAACTCTTTGAGCATCTGCGGTACCTCCAACATCTAAAAAATTAGCAGGCTCACCACCAGATTCTTTAATCAAATCCATAGTTCCCATTGCCAAACCAGCACCGTTTACCATACAACCTACATTTCCATCTAAGTCCACATAATTTAAACCTGCAGCCTTCGCTTCTACCTCAATTGGATTTTCTTCACGTAAATCCCGCATTGCGGCATAATCTCTATGTCTAAATAATGCATTTTCATCTAAAGAAACTTTTGCATCTACGGCCATTATTTTGTCGTCTGAAGTTTTTAAAACCGGATTGATTTCAAACATTGCAGAGTCAGACTTGATATAGGCGGTGTATAAAGACGCAACGAATTTTGTCATTTCTTTAAAAGCCATTCCTGATAACCCTAAATTAAATGCTATTTTTCGTGCTTGAAAGGGCATTAATCCCAATAAAGGATCTACTTCTTCTGTAAATATTAAGTGCGGAGTCTCCTCTGCTACCGTTTCAATATCCATTCCACCTTCGGTAGAATACATAATCATATTTTTTCCTGTGGCTCTGTTTAACAAAACAGACATATAATACTCTTCTGGCTCAGAATCTCCGGGATAATATACATCCTCACAAATTAAGACTTGATTTACCAATTTTCCTTCCGCAGAAGTCTGAGGTGTCACCAACATCATTCCAATAATATCATTCGCAATCCGCTCTACTTCTTGTAGATTTTTGGCTAATTTCACACCACCACCTTTTCCACGGCCACCAGCATGCACCTGTGCTTTGATTACGTGCCACCCTGTGCCAGTTTCAGTAGTTAATTGTTTGGCTGCATCCACAGCTTCCTTATGATTACTTGCCACAATTCCGCGCTGTATTCTAACACCAAAACTGCTTAAAATTTCTTTTCCTTGATATTCGTGTAGGTTCATCCTATAAATGTTTTAAAACGGCTCAAAAATACAAATTCAGATGCTATTTTATACCATAATTCAACTAAAATAAAAACAAAAAAAAGTGTCTGCGCTTATTCTGTAAACTTTAGATGTGAAATGAGGAATGGGCATCCATATTTGTGCTTTCTTTTTTATACTTTCGTAAACAAATTAATAAAGTATGATTGTTTGTAACAATATTCATAAGCATTATGGAGACGTAGCAGTTTTAAAAGGTGTGGATTTACACATTAAAAAAGGGGAGATTGTGGCAATTGTTGGTCCTTCTGGTGCTGGAAAAACGACACTTCTCCAAATTTTAGGAACACTTGACAAACCAGCACAAACGAATGACTTTGAGCTTTCTTTAAATAATAAATCGCTTAAAAACTTAACAGATAAAGAATTGTCTTCTTTCCGGAATTCACACATTGGTTTTATTTTTCAATTTCATCAGTTGTTGCCTGAATTTACCGCATTAGAAAATGTATGTATTCCTGCTTTTATTGCTAAGAAGCCTAAGAAAGAAGCTGAACAGAAAGCAAAAGAAATTCTCGAATTTTTAGGGATTGGACACCGAATGGATCACAAACCAAGCGAACTTTCTGGTGGAGAGCAGCAACGGGTAGCTGTTGCACGTGCGCTCATCAACAACCCTTCAGTGATTTTAGCAGATGAACCTAGTGGAAATTTAGACAGTGAATCTGCTAAAAATTTACATGAATTATTCTTTCAGCTACGCGATAAATTTGGACAAACTTTTATTTTAGTCACTCATAATGAGGAGTTAGCCGAAATGGCAGACCGGAAACTAACCATGAAAGATGGTGTTATAATTTAGCCTTTAAGTTTTTTTAGTGATACTCAAACGACACATAACAGCAACATGATAGAAACTTTCAAAAACTTAATTGGGTACCTGAAAAACCCTGTTTTGAAAAAAGACGACAACATTGACTTAAAGTACCGCTTTAAAATATTTTTTCAACTACTACTCATTTGCATTTTAACTGGACTCATCCTCTCCCCTATTTTTGCACTATTTGACGCACTAGATTGGATTTACTTGAAAGACCATAAAGTAGATATGCTCTTTAAAAATATGACCGAGGTCCAAATATTACTGCTTGGAGCTTTGTTACTGCCCATTGTAGAAGAAATGATATTTCGAGCACCCTTAGCCTTATTTAAAAAAGCAACAACTTTTAAAATTGCATTTTATGCTTTTACACTGCTCTTTGGATTTATGCATATCAACAACTTTGAAACAACTAATAGTGTGCTCTTCCTAGCCCCAATACTCGTATTGCCTCAAATCTTAGTAGGTGCTTATTTTGGATATATACGGGTTCGTTTTGGCTTACTTTGGTCTATACTTTTGCACGGATCCTACAATGCAGTTTTTATTATTTTAAGTTTTATTCCTGAATTTTAATATGAAAAAAGCCGACCTTAAAGAGTTTTTAGACGAAAAAGTAATGTTGTACAATAGCCCTGAATTCATTACCTCAGACCCTATTCAGATTCCACATTTATTTTCTAAAAAAGAAGATATAGAAATAGCCGGTTTTTTAACTTCCATTATTTCATGGGGAAATAGGAACATGATTATTCGGAATGCTTCTAAAATGATGGAGTTACTAGATCATGCTCCCTATGATTTTGTCACAAACCACCAAGAAAGCGACTTAAAAAGCTTAGAAGGTTTTGTACACCGTACTTTTAATCATACAGATTTTCAACAATTCATACAATCACTACAACATATCTATTTAAAACATGGCGGCTTAGAACAAGCGCTATTAATTACAGACACTGCTACAAACTATCGAAGTGCTATTCATCATCTTAAAAGCTGCTTTTTTGAAATAGCTCACCCACAAAGAACTCAAAAACACATTTCCGATCCGCTAAAAAATTCTGCTGCAAAACGAATCAATATGTTCTTGCGATGGATGGTAAGAAGCAATGCAGGAGGCGTAGACTTCGGTCTGTGGAAAACCCATAATCCTGCATATTTATCTTGTCCGTTAGACGTACACTCTGGCAATGTAGCTCGGAAACTAAAACTATTACTCCGAAAACAAAATGATTGGAAAGCGGTTGCTGAATTGGATAGTACCCTCAGAAGATTAGACAAGGAGGATCCTGTGAAATACGATTTTGCTCTTTTTGGTTTAGGTGTTTTTGAAAAGTTTTAATTAGAAGTTAACAAGTATTTCTAGTTCCTTATTTTTTTGATAAATTTAGGTTTGGAAATCTGAATTAAAAGACAAAATGCAATTTAAAAATCCTGAAGTTTTATATTTTTTAGCACTGCTCATCATCCCTATTTTGGTGCATCTTTTTCAGCTTCAAAAGTTTGTAAAAGTACCATTTACTAATGTTGCTTTTTTACAAACGATTCAACAACAATCTCGTAAAAGTTCCCGCTTAAAAAAATGGTTAATTTTGTGCACGCGACTGCTCTTATTTACAGCGATTATATTTGCTTTTTCTGAACCTTACTTCAGTCCAAACAACCATGCCGAAGAGCAACATTATTTTATCTATTTAGATACTTCTCTAAGCACAAGTACTAGCGGAGAAAAAGGCAATTTATTAAAGATTGCAGCACAAGAAATTATAGAAAACACACCTGTTAATAATAGCTATTCTTTGCTAACAAATACTGATTTTTACAAAAAACTTAATAAAAAAGAATTAAAAAAAGTCCTGTTATCAATAGAAAATTCAACTTTAAAACTAGATTTAAAAACTGTTTTACTCAAAATTAAACAAGAAAACAAAAATAAAAGTAAAACTTTACATAGAAACATATTGATATCTGATTTTCAGACTACTTATGATAATAAGTTTACAAATGTAACAACAGACTTTACCGCTATACAATTAGTAGGGAATCAAAAAAACAATATTTCAATAGACAGTGTTTTTATCAGCAATAAAAATAGCGATAACTTCACAGTGCATGCACGTATAAAAAACCAAGGTCCAAAAAAAGAAAATGTGCCTATTGCCCTTTTCAACGTAAAAAAATTACGCAACAAACAAACCTTCTTTATCGAAAAAAATACAACAAAAGAAATTCAGTTTAGGGTAAATAATACAGGTAATTTTTTAGGGAAATTAAAGATTACTTTTAACGATACTTTCTTGTTTGACAACAGTTATTTCTTTGCGTTAGATACAAAAAAAACAAACGTTTTAGCCATTGGAAATACCACTTCTTTTTTATCAAAAATATATACCGAAGAAACATTTAAATTTGAACACAAATCCTTACCAGAGGTAAATTACAATACGCTAGAAAAGCAAGAATTAATTATCTTAAATGAGTTAGAAATTATTCCAGAAGTTTTAGCAAAAAAGTTAGCAGAATTTTCTAAAAATGGTGGAAGCATTGTTATTGTACCCTCTGAAAAACTATTGATAAACACTTACAACACCTTTTTAAGAAGTTTGAATTTAGGAAAAATAGGAGCTCATAAAAAAGATACCCTAAAGATAACGGCAATAAATTATGAACATCCACTGTTTAAAAATGTCTTTTCAAAAAGAATCACAAACTTCCAGTACCCCATCGTTAGAAGCTATACTCCTATTTCAGGTGTGATCTCTAAAATAGTTTCTTTTGAGAACAATGCTGCTTTTATCAGTCAATTAGGCAATAAAAAGGTATACTATATTTCTTCTGCATTAAATACAAACAATAGCAATTTTATAAACGCCCCATTAATTGTACCTATTTTTTATAATCTTGGAGCTATGAGTGCTAGATATCCCATATTGGCATACAGGGCTGGACAAAAAAACACAATTGAAATAGCAACAAAGACGAATAAAAATCAATTACTAACAATTGAAAATACTGAGAATTCGTTTATACCAGTCCAACAAGCATCTCAAAATAAGATAACGATCACAACAAAAAAACAGCCAAAAAAAGCTGGATTTTATGCAGTATTAAAAGAAAATATCAAAATTCAGGACCTCGCTTATAATGCTCCTTTAGAAGAAAGTCTATTAAATTTTTTAGATTTTAATAAACTCCGTAGCGCTGAAAACATTACAGTTTCGTCTTCAATAAAAGAAGTCTTTAAAAAAATTGTTAAAAATAATGAAGTTCATTGGCTTTGGAAATGGTTTTTAGTCCTAGCAATTGTATCTTTGTTTTTAGAAATTTTGATTTTAAAATTCTATACACCATGAGTACGCTTATAAAATCGGCAACGATTATAGACAGTTCGAGTCCTTACCATCAGCAAAAAAAAGATATTTTAATTGAAGATGGAGTCATCACAAAAATTGACAACCACATCCCTTCCCAAAAAGATTTTAGTGTCGTAACAAAAGAAAACCTGCATGTTTCCTGTGGTTGGTTTGATACCAGTGTCTCTTTTGGTGAACCTGGCTACGAAGAACGTGAAACAATTAAAAATGGTTTAAAAGTAGCTGCAAAAAGTGGTTTTACCGCGGTAGCAGTAAACGCAAATACCAATCCCGTAATAGATAATAAAGCTGCTGTAGAATTTCTAACACACAAAGCACACGGTTTTGCTACTAAATTATATCCAATTGCAGCGTTAACAAAGCAGAGTCAAGGAAAAGAAATGGCAGAATTGTACGATATGCAACAATCTGGAGCAATTGCTTTTGGTGATTATAAAAAACCTATTGTCAATGATAATTTGATGAAAATCTCTTTATTATATGCTCAAAACTTCAATGGTCTCGTATTAAGTTTTCCTAAGAACTTGTCGATTGCAGGCAACGGAATTGCAAACGAGGGCATTAATAGTACAAAATTGGGTTTGAAAGGAATTCCGGCATTGGCCGAAGCATTACAGATTGCTAGCAACTTATTTATTTTAGAATACACGGGTGGAAAATTACATATCCCAACAATTTCTACCGCCAGATCGGTTGCGCTTATTAAGGAAGCAAAGAAAAAAGGTTTGCAGGTTTCTTGCAGTGTTACAGCACATCATCTGGTTTTAACAGATGATGAATTGCATGAGTTTGAAAGCAATTATAAAACCAATCCACCATTGAGAACAAAAGCAGACTGTAAGGCTTTACAAAAAGGAATCCGCACCGGAGTTATAGACATCATCACTTCTGATCACAATCCAATAGACATTGAAAGCAAAAAGGTGGAATTTAGTGAAGCAAAAAACGGTACTATTGGATTGGAAAGTTTTTTCGGAGCTGTGAATTCCGTTTTAGATTTATCAGATTTCATTGAAAATATCACTTCAAAACCAAGAACTATTTTTGGAATAGACGCTGCTGCGATCGCTCTTGGTGAAAAGGCAGACATCTCACTCTTTAATCCTGAAGGAAAAAATACGTTTACAAAAAATAATATTTTATCTACTTCAAAAAACAGTGCATTTATCAATAAACAAGTGATCGGGAAGGTCTATGGAGTTTTCTCAAACAATCAACTTATTTTAAATTCTTAAAATTTGAAAAACAACAGTATCACAGAAGGAAAGAAAATTGCAATTATTAGCTACATCCCTTTTGTTGGATTGATCATATCAATTATTTTAAATAAGGAAAAACGGAATTACTTTGCACGATTTCACATGCGACAAAGCATTGGTTTAAATGCCCTTTACTTTATAAATAGATTTATTATCTATGGTTATTTTGGAACTACAGCAGGTGATATCGGAAACGTTGGTGTTTTAGTACTTTTTATACTTGGCGTTTTAGGAGCGCTTCAAGGAAAAGAAAAATTGATACCTGTTTTTGGAGCACAATTTCAAGAATGGTTTAAAAATATTTAAAATACCCTTTTTTTAGTATGAGTGAATTACATTATATCGTAAGAACACCAAAAATTACATCAGAAAACCCTCCGCTACTATTGCTACTGCACGGTTACGGCAGTAATGAAGAAGATTTATTCTCATTTGCAGAAGAACTTCCTGACGAGTTGCTCATTGTAAGTCCACAAGCACCTCTTTCCATGGGCTTTGGGAGCTATGCATGGTATTCTATTAATTTTGACGAAATCAATGGTAAATTCTCTGATTTAAAGGAAGCTAAAGAATCAATTGATAAAATTTCACTATTCATTGATACCATAAAAAAGAAGTATCAGACCCATCCAAATAAAACATTTTTACTGGGTTTCAGCCAAGGCGCTATTTTAAGCTATGCACTCAGCTTTTTCCACCCTAATAAAATTCAGCATGTACTTGCTTTAAGCGGCTATATCAACACAGAGTTGCTTCCGGAAAATATTTCATCAGAGATTAGAACAGACTATTACTGTTCACACGGAACTGTAGATCAAGTTTTGCCAGTAGCTTGGGCAAGAAACTCTAAACCCTTTTTAGATGCATTAAAACTGAATACAGTATATTCAGAATACAATGTAGGGCATGGTGTTGCTCCACAAAACTTTTACAGTTTTAAGAAATGGATCGAAGAACGCTTATCCCCTTGAAAAAACTAAGTCTACATAAACGAATTTAGCTATGGATACTTGTAAAATATGTAGTCAAAAATTTAATTTTTGGCAGGTATATAAAAATTACTGGAGTATCAAAGAACAAATTAAATGTTTAAATTGTTTAGCACCACATAACATTACAATAACAAGTAGGGTGCTTTCAAGCATCTTCGTTATATTTGTTCCTGGTACTATTCAAGCTACAATACAGGATTGTGATAAGTTAAAGGTATTTGGAATATGGAGCATAATCGTCCTATATCTTTTGGTCTCATTAATCATGTCCCTGTTAACCAATCCTCTTTTAAGATATAAATCAATCAAAAATAGAGCACAAAGGAATCTTAAAAAATAGTATATAGCGTTGTTACTAAAACACCTTTTGCACCATCTAAAGAAATAGACAATAGTTCCTTTTCTTTTTTTACTTCAAGACAAAACGGAGCTTCGAGCAAATTAACACCACTATTTTTTTTTATTCGAATTCCTTGTCCAGAAATAAGATCTTTATTCGCTATAAAATCTCCCTGTGGTAGGTGTTCCGTTACAATAATATATTTAAAAGCGAGTAGTTTGTTTGCAATACTATGCACCTCTGTGTTTGATAAATGCTGTAGCACTTGCCGAACGATCGCACAGTCTCCTGAAGGCAAGACGTCTTTGGCAATATCCAAGCAATAGAACTCTAAATTTTCTGATACAAAATGTTCCCTGTGATGAAGAATAAGTGCTGAAACAATGTCAACAGCGCTATATTTCTTTGCATGCTGTACCAGTTCTTTTCCTATATTAAAATCACCACAGCCTAAATCACAGACTTCAAGGGGCGTTTTAAAACTCCTTAAAAAAGCAGTGACTGTTTCAATATAAGGCCTTATGATGTCTGGCTGGTGTGAACCAATACCAGAATAAAAAGCTTCTGAATTGTCACCCCAAAGTTTCATATCATAAACCTGCTCCATGGCTTCTTTTGTCGGCCAAGGTTCTTTTCTAGTATTCTCTTTTTCTTTCATACATCATAATCTAATAAGAGCAAACAAAAGTTTCACCTGCTAACTACTTTTATTCGCAGAGGCACCTGCTCTTTCATGACTACAAATTTAAATAAAATTCTCTTTTAATAATTTCCAATTCAACAAAAACCATTGTTTCTTTTAAACTACCTTTGCATGAAAAATAATACATGCAGTTTTCTGACTTTACTTTCAATAAATCGATCTTAAAAGCAGTAGCGGAAGCGCGCTTTCAAACACCCAGTTTAGTGCAACAAAGAGCGATTCCTTTAGTTTTAGAGAAAAAGAACGTGATTGTATCTGCACAAACAGGAACGGGGAAAACGGCTGCCTTTGCGTTGCCAATTATTCAGCTTCTATTTGACAGACAAGATGCTGAAAAAGGAGAGAAAAAAATAAAATCGTTGATCATCACGCCCACACGTGAGTTGGCAATACAAATATTAGAAAACTTCAAAAGCTTTAGCAAATACTCCAATCTAAGAGCAACGGCTGTTTTTGGAGGTGTGTCTTTGGAACCTCAAAAAGAAATTTTAGCAAAAGGTATTGATATTCTAATCGCAACTCCAGGGAGGTTGATAGACCTCCAAATGCAAGGGAATATTGACTTGAGTGCAATTGAAATATTTGTACTAGATGAAGCTGACCTTATGTTAGACATGGGATTTATAAACGATGTAAAAAAAATAGAACGTTTCTGCCCAAAACAAAAACAGACTTTACTTTTTTCTGCAACCATGCCAGAAAAAATAGTTGATTTGGCAAAAAAAGTAATTAAAAGTCCAGTTATTATTGAGATAAACCCTGAGGAAACTACTGCAAAAAATATTGGACAACTGCTCTATTATCTTCCCAAAAAGAATAAAACTGATTTGTGTTTGAACTTATTAAAAAACACAATTAATGGAAGAATAATTATATTTAGACGCACAAAATTTGGTGTTGATAAGCTAGAAGAGTCTTTGATCAAAAACGGTTATAAAGTAGCGAGTATCCATGGAGACAAGACCCAGGGAGTAAGAAATAAAGCAATTGAAGATTTTAAAAACAAAACTGTTCATATTTTAATTGCTACCGACGTTGCATCTCGAGGAATAGACATTACCAATGTTGATGCTATTATTAATTTTGACATCCCGAATGTTCCGGAAACCTATGTTCACAGAATTGGTAGAACGGGAAGAGCGGGTAAATCTGGAATCGCATTTTCTTTCTGTTCTCCTGATGAAAACGCATATATCAAGTTGATTGAGACTTTAATTGAAAAACCAATTAAAATAATTACAGATCATCTGTATATCATTTCTAAGCCAAAACAAAAAAGGACACAAGAAAATACAGTGAGTAAACACAAAAAAGGAAGAAAGTCTGAAGCATCTAAAAAGAAGAAAAAACGCTGGTATTAAAACTTTAAACCTGAATTTTCAAGCCATCAAAAGCTAAAAAAACATTATGTGGAAGTTTTTTTGAAATCTCATTATGAAAACCTAACTTGTGGCTAATGTGGGTAAAATAAGCCTTTTTAGGTTGTATTTCTTCTACAAAATCCAATGCTTCTTGTAGATTGAAATGCGTTGGATGTTCCTCTATTCGCAATGCATTTAAAATTAAAACATCTAAATTTCTCAACTTTTCTTTCTCTCCTTTAGAAATTGTTTTTACGTCTGTTAAATAGGCTATATTCTGAATTCTATATCCAAGTATCGGCAACATACCATGCTTTACTGAAATTGGTACCACCGGCACACTGTCCAATAAAAAAGGAGTTTCCTCTACAATATAAGGCTTTACACTCGGTGCCCCAGGATATCTATTCTCCTTTGAAAAAATATATTCAAAACGCTGCTCTAAACTATCAAATGTTTTCTGATTTAAATAAATAGGCATCTCTCCTATTTTGTAACAAAAAGGACGTAAATCGTCTATTCCTGCAGTATGATCGGAATGCTCATGTGTAAACAAAACACCATGAACTAATTGTACATTTTCTCTTAACATTTGCTGCCTAAAGTCCGGACCACAGTCAATTACATAGGTTTTTTCATCCCATGAAATTAAAATAGAAGAACGCAAACGTTTGTCATTCACATCTGTGGATAAACATACAGGATCTTTACTTGCAATCATTGGCACGCCCTGGGAAGTCCCTGTTCCTAAAAAGGTAATATTTAATGTCTTTTTATCAAATTTCATTAAAACAAAAATAAGATAAAAATTGACTGATAGCACACTAATTCCTTACATTTGTTAGAACGTATAAAAATTCATTTATGGCAATTTCTTTAAAAGGAGATCAAGAGATAACAAGTGCACCTACCACCAAAAGTAAAGCACTGAGAATTAATTTAAACTCAGATATCTACGGAACTTTTGCGGAAATTGGAGCAGGGCAAGAAACGGCTCGTAACTTTTTTAGATCTGGCGCTGCATCTGGCACCATTGCAAAAGCGATGAGTGCGTACGATAAAGATTTTTCTGACGCTATTTATGGTATCGAGGAAGACAAGCGGTACGTTACACAACCAAGACTAAAAAAAATGTTACGTCACGAAATCGATTTAATGGAAGATCGATTAAGCAGATCGAAGCATCCTGATAAATTATTTTTTAGTTATGCCAATACGGTTACCACTATCGATTTTGCGAAACAATTTAAAGGCCACGGGTGGATCGGTATTCGTTTTCAACTAGACCCTCTAGAAGAGTATAACGAAATCATATTACACCTTCGATTTAAAGAGACAGATGCGCGTTTGCAACAAGAAACTTTAGGAATATTGGGAGTCAATTTAATTTATGGTGCATTCTATTTAAATGACAATCCCAAAGAATTGGTAAAGTCCTTTTATGATAATTTAAGCAACGATCAATTAGAGATTGACATGATTAATTTTTCTGGTCCCCGCTTCATGTATGTCGATAACCGATTAATGAGCTTACAATTGCTTAAAAACGGAATGACAAATGCAGTAATGTTTGGACCTGATGGAAACAACCTACTTCCTGCGCAAGTTTTATACAAAAAAAATATTTTGGCTTTACGTGGTAGTTTTAGACCCGTTACCAAAGTAAACATGGACATGTATGAGAAATCTAAAAAACTTTTTTTAGCCGAAAATAAAGTAAAAGAAAGTAGAACTCAAGTAATTTTTGAAATTACCTTGAGCAATCTAAGTGCAGAAGGAAAAATTAACGAAAGAGATTTCTTAGATCGCGCAGAATTACTCTGCTCTTTGGGTCAAAATGTAATGATCACCAACTTTCAACAATACTTTAAGCTGGTCGAATATTTTAGTGAATTCACAAAGGAAAGAATGGCACTTGCCATGGGAGTAAACAACCTGATTCAAATTTTTGATGAAAAATACTATCGAAATTTAAGTGGTGGTATTTTAGAAGCGTTTGGCAAACTTTTCTATCGAGATTTAAAAGTTTATATGTATCCTTATAAGGATCAAGAAACCGGAACATATGTCAATACAGAGAATCTTAAAGTCCATCCAAGAATGAAAGAATTATACAAGTTCTTTAAAAATAACGGAAGGCTTATAAATATTGATGATTTTGACCCAGAGACACTTGATATATTTTCTCGAACCGTCTTGAAAATGATTGTAAATGGAGATAAAGGCTGGGAAGAAATGTTACCCGAAGGCATTCCTGAAATCATCAAACAAAAACGTTTATTTGGATATTCTAAAACTAGAGTAAAAAAATAATTCTCATTTAAAACTTTTTAGCGCTATTGTTGTCTAAATAAGAAAATATTTCGAAATTGGATCTATTGGAGAGAACATTTCCATAAAAACGAATGCGATAACGCAGAAGTGGGGAAAACAAAAAAACTAATAACTAATCTATTTTAAACAGTTTTAGATTTCTTTGTTTTTACTTTATCAATGCCATACAAATTAGCAAGTCTGGCTTATTTTCGATAAAACATTGCAACCAAATACTAAGCTCATCAACCTCATTCGGTAGCAGATTTTCTAAGCCTTTTTTTAATTCTTTACAAAACAATTCTGAATTAAAACTCACCTTCTTTAACACAGTGATTGTGTAATCAAACATTGCTCTTGCCATATTTATTTGTATTTAATATCTATAACGCAAATAAATAAGGGTTTAGTATTCCAAAAACAGATAATAAAAAAAACCATCAACAGATCGTCAATGGTATTTAAAAAATATTTTAAAAAAGTACGCTTATAGCTTGTTGATTTTGAGAACTAATTCCTTAGCCTTTGCCTCTAAATCTGCGCTTACACCGTTATAATGTGCTTTTTTGTTTTCAACACCTTTGGCGTTAATCTTTGCGATCAAGGCGTCAAAAATAGTTATAGTTTCATCTATAATTGCTTCAACTTCCTTATTATCTCCCTTAAGATCTACTTTTTCGGAAACGTATCCAATAATATCCCCTAATGTATAATTGATATCTCTTTTTAAGTTTTTTATGCTAGCCATAATATATTTTAATTTTAAAAGTGCAAAGTTAGTTTAATTATTTAAAAAAGCGCTATCAATTCTTTAATATTTCTTAGGGTTTTGAAATCTAAGTTCTGTCCCTCCGCTAGAAAAACTTCTTCATGCATCCATGTAGTATGAAAAGGAATATGAATTGCATTGGCTCCAATTTCTAAAAGAGGTAAGACGTCTGACTTTAAAGAATTTCCAATCATTAAAAGTTGTGCGGGAATAATATCTAAATGTTTCACAAGCTTTAGATACTCTTTTTCTTTTTTATCACTCATTACCTCGATGTGATGAAAATAATGTGACAAATTAGACTTTTCTAACTTCCTCTCCTGATCTAATAAATCGCCTTTTGTAGCAACAATCAATTTATACTTGCCTTGTAAACTTTTTAATACCTCTTCCACTCCATCTAATAGCTGTATGGGTTTCTCCAACATTCCCTTTCCAATCGCTATTATTTTTCCAAAGGTTTCTGGTGGTAATTGGTAATTTGAAAGCACTAAGGCACATTCTAATAACGAAAGTACAAAACCTTTCACACCATATCCATAAATCGGCAGGTTTTTGATTTCTGTCTTGAATAATTCTTGGGCTATTTTATTTTTAGTTTCATACTGAGAAAGCAAATCTGTAAAAGCATCCTCTGCCTCTCTGAAATACGTTTCATTTACCCACAAAGTGTCATCTGCATCAAAAGCAATTACTTTGATATCCTGTCTCATTGCAGTAGGTTTAAGTATTTCTTTGCCTTTTCTAAATCTTCTGGCGTATCGATGCCTATCGATTCTATTGTAGTTTCTACCATTTTAATTTTTTTTCCAAGCTCCTGATACCGAATTGCTTCAATTTTCTCGGAGGCTTCTAATGGAGTCATTGGTGTTTTGTGAAAATCTAACAAGGCTTGCTTTCTAAATGCATATACCCCTTTGTGCTTATAGTATTTAACCACAACATCCTCATCTCTATGATAGGGAATTACACTTCTAGAAAAGTAAATTGCCAAGTTATTTATATCTGTAATTACTTTGACATTATTCGGATTTTCAATCTCTTCTTTCGCTGTGATTTGTACTTTTAAAGAAGCCAAGTCAATTTTTTTTCCTGTATCATTTTTAAAAACAGCAATCAATTTCGACAAAGAAACTTTATCTATAAAAGGTTCATCTCCTTGCACATTAATTACAATGTCTACATCTAGATGTGCTACAGCTTCTGCAATTCTGTCGGACCCACATTGGTGTTCAGCAACACTCATAATTACAGCTCCCCCTGCATTCGATATATTTTCTTGGATAATTTCTGAATCCGTTACTACATACACCGCTTCAAATAGCTTAGTATCCAATGCAGCCTCATATGTTCTAAGAATAACTGACTTTCCTCCCAGATCTTTCATTAATTTTCCTGGAAATCGGCTTGCACTGTAACGTGCGGGAATCATTGCAATAATTTTCATAAATACTTTAAATATACTTCAAATATACTATTTTAAACATGGAAAGCTAAAAACAAAAAGCCCCTAAAACACGGTATACCACAATGCGTTAGAAGCTTTCTATTTATTAGAAACTTTTCTTTATTATTTCTTGATCATATTTTCTGAAGATAACAGTGCAAAAAACTTGTCTAAATTTGGTAAAATTACAATTTTAGTTCTCCTGTTTTTTCTTCTATTTTCACTTGAAGAATTGTCTACCAAGGGCATCGTGCTTCCTCTTCCTGAGGCAATTAACCTGCTTCCTTCTACTAGATACTTACTTTCTAAAAGTCTCACAATAGAAGTCGCTCTCTTCACACTCAAATCCCAGTTATCCTGCACTATTTCATTGCTAATAGTTCTAGAATCTGTGTGTCCTTCGATCATGACATCCATACTTGGCTCCGACTTTATAAGTGCTGCTAATTTTGCAATTAATTTGTAAGCTCCTTTTTTTACGCGATAACTTGCGGTATTGAATAGTAATTTGTCTGAGACAGAAATCATAACAACGGTCTGATCAATATTAATATCAATGGCATTAGAATTTTCTAAATCAGAAGTATCTATTGATTTTTTTAGATTATAAGCAATTGCTAAGTTCAAAGAATCTTTTAAAGTCTTCGCTTCTGAAAGCATAATAACGTCCACCTTTGTTAAGGTTTCATTCATTAGCGCTCTCGTTTGTTTTGAAATAACTGCGGTATTTCCAACCATTGATAATTTTACTTCATTTTCTCTCTCTAAAATAACATTATCACCCTTTAAAGAGTTAATTTTATTATTATAGTGTTCAACACGTTTTTCTATTGCTGTAAATTTTGCAGCCAACTTTTCTTTTTCTATCGTTGTTTTTTGAAGATCTCCTTTCGTGTTTGTATACTGACTTTGGAGAGCCACGTATTTTTTCTTTGAAACACAAGAGGTTGCTAATAAGGCTAAAATTACTGCGGGGATAATGACTTTTTTCATTTTACTTTGTTTACTTGTTACGAGTCCAACTATTTGGAACTCTTCTTATATTTAACTTTGGGGCATTCTTAAAATATAATCGAAATAGTTTCACTTTTAGGAACGACAAGCTCAAAAAGTGATGGTCATCAACTTTTTTAACACCCACCCTAAAACACTATTTCAAAGAGTTCAAACTACTTTTAATCGTTTCAATTTTTGCAATTGTATCTGCTTCTTTTTTACGTTCTATGACAATTACCTGTTCTGGAGCATTTGCTACAAAGCGTTCATTCGAAAGTTTCTTTGAAATTCCAAACAAAAACCCTTCTGCTCTTTTTAATTCGCTTTCTAATTTCTTTATTTCTGCCTCTACATCAATATTTTCAATGGCAATTGGTATAAAGTATTCATTTGATTTTACTCTAAAGGATGCGCCTTCAACTTTCTCTGACACTGTTTTTATTACTGAAGTATTTGTTAGCTTCTGAATAACAGCATCAAATTCATTTGAATTCTTTTCAGGAGCAATCACAAACAATTCAACGGCATCCTTAAAAGCAATATTTTTATCTTTTCTAATAGTTCTAATTCCTGAAATAACACCGGCAGCAAATTCAAAGTCCGCAATAATGGTAGGGTCGAAATCTTTTACTACTGGATATTTTGAAATAATCAACGCTTCCTCTGGCGCTCTATCTGCAATGTATTGCCAAATCTCTTCGGTTAAGAAAGGCATAAATGGATGCAATACTTTTAAATTATTTTCTAAAACTTTAATAATTGAATCAAATGTTTTTTTGTCTATCGGTTGTTGATATGCGGGCTTCACAATTTCTAATAACCAAGAGGAAAAATCATCATTAATTAGTTTATAAATTGCCATTATAGCGTCAGACAGACGGTATTTAGAAAAGTGATCTTCTATTTCTGCCAAGGTTTTTTGAAACTTTGCTTCATACCAAACCAACCCAATTTTTGAAGTTTCTGGTTGCGGTAAACTTGCGTCTACTTGCCAGCCTTTTATCAGGCGGAAAGCATTCCATATTTTATTTGCAAACCCTTTTCCTTGCTTACACAAATCTTCTTCAAACATTAAGTCGTTTCCGGCAGCAGCGCTTAATAACAAGCCAACTCTTACTCCATCTGCACCATAATCTTCAATTAATTTTAAAGCATCTGGAGAATTCCCCAAAGATTTAGACATTTTTCGTCTTTGTTTATCTCTAACTAACCCTGTTAAATAAACATTCTGAAAAGGTTTTTCATCTTTATATTCATAACCCGCAACAATCATTCTTGCCACCCAGAAAAATAAAATATCTGGACCCGTTACTAAATCGTTTGTTGGATAATAGTATTTAATTTCTTCATTTTCAGGATTTCGAATTCCGTCAAAAACAGACATTGGCCATAACCAAGAAGAAAACCAAGTGTCTAATGCATCTTCATCTTGTTTTAAGTCTTTAATTGTAAGCTTTAAGTTGTTCGTTTTTTCTTGAGCAAGTAGTAGTGCATCCTCAATACTTTCGGCTACAACAAAGTCTTCTTTTCCATCTCCATAGAAATACGCAGGAATTTGTTGTCCCCACCAAAGCTGACGACTAATGTTCCAATCACGAACATTCTCCATCCAATGACGATAGGTATTTTCGAATTTCTTCGGATATAAATTAATTTCTGTGTCCGCTCCTAAGACAGCATCAATAGCAGGTTTTGCTAAATCTTTCATCTTTAAAAACCATTGATCTGACAATCTTGGTTCTATTACCGCTTTTGTTCTTTCTGAGGTTCCTACTTTATTGATATGTACTTCCGTCTTTACTAAAAAACCTTTTTCTTCTAATTCTTTAGAAATTTCTGCACGAACAACAAACCTGTCTTTTCCTTGGTAATGCAATCCAAAAGAATTTAAAGAAGCATCGTCATTAAAAATATCAATTACTTCTAACTGGTGCTTATCCCCTAAGTTTTTATCATTTTCGTCATGGGCAGGCGTTACCTTTAAACATCCTGTTCCAAATTCTACATCTACATATTCGTCTTCAATAATAGGAATTACCCTGTTACATAAAGGAACAATTGCTTTCTTTCCCTTTAAATGCGTAAAACGTTCGTCGTTAGGATTGATACAAATAGCGGTATCTCCAAAAATGGTTTCAGGCCTTGTAGTTGCAATTGTTAAGGTCTCCTCTGAACCTTCAATTTTATATTCTAAATAGTAAAGATTCCCCTGGCGCTCTTCATGAATCACTTCTTCATCAGAAAGCGTTGTTTTTGCCTCAGGATCCCAATTTACCATTCTATAACCTCTATAGATTAAACCTTTGTTATAGAGGTCTACAAAAACTTTAATAACAGATTCAGACATTTCTGGATCCATTGTAAAAGCTGTTCTTTCCCAATCACAGGAAGCTCCTAACTTTTTTAATTGTTCTAAAATAATTCCTCCATATTCATCTTTCCACTCAAAAGCATGTTGCAAGAATTCATTCCGCGTCAAATCGCTTTTCTGAATTCCTTGTGCTTTTAACTTTGCGACCACTTTTGCCTCGGTAGCAATAGATGCATGATCTGTTCCAGGAACCCAACACGCATTTTTACCCAACAGACGTGCTCGCCTAATTAAAACATCTTGAATGGTATTGTTCAACATATGACCCATGTGCAAAACACCCGTTACATTTGGTGGTGGAATTACAATTGTATAAGGCTCTCTTTCATCTGGTGTTGAATGAAAATAATTATTTTTCATCCAGTAAGCATACCATTTACCTTCTACCTGGCTTGCATCGTATTTAGATGGAATTGTCATATTTTTAGAATAATTTTTAAATATAGGTCGCAAAAATACAAAACTCTATTTTGTAGAAAAAATTAGCGGTTGATTTTTTAAAACAAATTATTAATAGTAATTTTACTTCTTTTAAATTTAATTATGAAAACAATCACATTATTTTTTGCAATACTCTTTATTAGTATTTCTTTCAACGCCCAAGAGTTCAAATTTGAAGATGAAACCATTGATTATGGTAAAATTGAAAAAGCCTCAAACGGAGAACGAACTTTTGTATTTACAAACACTGGCGATCAACCATTAATTATTCAAAAAATAAAATCTTCTTGCGGTTGTACTGTCCCTAAAAAACCATCAGGACCAGTAATGCCTGGAGAAAAAGGTGAAATCAAAGTTTCGTATGACACCAAAAGAGTTGGTGGCTTCTCCAAATCTATTACCATCACTTCCAATGCAAAAAACGCTGTGAAAGTAATTAAAATTAAAGGTTTTGTGAACAAAGAAATTTCTTTAGAAAAAGAAAAAAGTATTCTTTCAGACAATTAGATTTTTTTTTCCAAGCGAAATTTAAAAGTCATTTCAATACCAAATCTTTTTATTTTCATTCGGATCTTCTTATTTCCTTTTTCGCTAAACTCATTTACAATATCGTTCAGACTGAATTCAGATGCTGGTTTATTGTTAATTCTAACAATTATATCTCCATCTTTTAAACCTGCTTTGTCGGCACTCGAGTTTTTGACTACTGTTTTAATTTTAAAAGAGGGTTTAAATTGATAAGAATACGCCGTGCTAAATGTTACCAAATTATTTTTACGAGGTCGATAATTAGAAATATCAGGTACTATTTCCTCCACCAACTGTTTTCCGTTGTACACAATATCTAAGCCACTCATATTATAGTAAAAAGGAGACTTAAAAGAGCTGTTTTTTTTAAGCATCACTTGTTTATTAGGGTAGTCTAACCAAACTGTAAACCTTTTTAAAATACCACCACCTAAACTGCCATTGCGCGCTTTGAAACGCCTTGCAACACGGGTAGAAATCGTGTCTAAAAAAGAAACTGTTGGTTTCTTAATTTCAAAAATCCCTATTTTTAGTTTTGGAATTTTACTTCGATTCCCATAAATCACACCACTTAAGCCTTCTCCTAAAATATCTTTAAAATATTTTTTCGGAGTTTTAATCGTCGTTTTAAAATCTTCAAATAACCAAAGCGCATCTGTACCTCCAGAATCCAGCAACATTTTCACAGGTATCAATTGATTCCCAATAGTATCTATTTGAACTTCAATATCTACATATGGTTTTTTTCCGTGAAACTGAATAGACAAAATTTCACATTTTCGACACTTTTTGTATTGATATTTTTCTGAATTATAAAAATTTATTTTTTTACTCTTATAATTAATTTTTAAAATTAGGTTTTTTAACAAAGCATGACCAATAATTCCATGAATAGGAACTCCCATCTTACTGGATACATCAAAAAAACCGGCTTCAATTGCAAATAAAGTTTCATTTTCAGCAACTAAACCTTTTATTTTTAAACGATTGCCTGTGGACTGCAAAGCAGCAATTGACAAACCGGTCCCTAAACCTCTTAAAAACACCTCTTTAGGTTGAAATAACATGCTGCTATCCGTATCTTTAGTCTGAAAAATAATCGTTTTACTTACACCTGTGTCTAAAATAAACGAAAGATTCTTGCCATTAACCGCAATAGGAATCACAATTAAATTATGTATCAATTTAAAGGATATCCGCTGTTTTTTTTGTTTTTTTTCTTTGAACCGAAATCCACTCTGGGAATGAGCACAAATTATGATCGAAAAAATTAGTAACCAAAAGAAAAAATATTTTTTATTCAAGTTGTTTTTTTTATTACTTTTAAAATTACGATAATTAAATTATTTGAAATTCATTTTTTACAAAAAACAGCCCTAAACTTTCTTTAATTTAAGCGTTAAAGCAAAATATATTTCGGAAATTTGCAAAGATCAATTTTTTAAAAAAACAATATGCCATCAATATCTAAAAAAGGAACACAAATGCCGGAATCCCCAATTAGAAAATTGGTGCCATATGCAGAGGATGCAAAAAAAAGAGGTGTGAAAGTTTTTCATCTGAACATTGGGCAACCAGATATTAAAACGCCTCAAGTTGCTTTAGACGCTGTTAAAAACAATACGCTAGAAACACTTGCATATGCGCGTTCTGAAGGTTCTGAAGAATACAGAATTAAGTTGGCAAAATATTATGTAAAAAACAACATTCCTGTTACTGCAAATAACCTTGTAATTACCACTGGAGGTTCTGAAGCGTTATTGTTTACCATGGGTAGTATTACAGATCCAGGAGATGAAATTATAATTCCAGAACCTTTTTATGCAAATTATAATGGCTTTTCTACTGCTTCTGGTGTTACCGTTGTTCCGGTAATTTCTAAAATTGAAAATAATTTTGCATTGCCAAAAATTGAAGAGTTTGAAAAATTAATTACTCCGAATACAAAAGCAATCTTAATTTGCAACCCTGGAAACCCAACAGGCTATTTATATTCTAAAGAAGAAATTGAAAAATTAAAAAAGATTGTTTTAAAACACGACTTATTTTTAATTGCGGATGAAGTATATCGAGAATTTACTTATGACGGATTAACACATACTTCTGTACTTTCTTTAGACGGTTTAGAGCATAATGCCATAGTAATTGATTCTGTTTCGAAACGTTACAGCATGTGTGGCGCGAGAATTGGTTGTATTGTTTCTAAAAACGAAGAATTTATTCAAACTGCAATTAAATTTGCACAAGCAAGATTAAGTCCACCAACATACGCATTAATTGCTAGTGAAGCTGCCTTAGATACACCAGATTCTTATTTTACTGACGTAAAAGAAGAATATGTAGCAAGAAGAAATACATTAATTTCTGAATTAGAAAAAATAGACGGAGTAACAGTTGCAAATCCTAAAGGTGCTTTTTACTGCGTTGCTCAATTACCGGTAAAAGATTCTGATCATTTTGCGCAATGGCTGTTAGAGGATTTTAATATTAGTAATGAAACTGTAATGGTTGCGCCAGCAAGCGGGTTTTACTCAACTCCTGGAGAGGGTAAGAACCAAGTTAGAATAGCGTATGTTTTAAATAAAGCCGATTTAATACGTTCGGTAGAAATTTTAGCAACAGCCTTAAAACAATATCCTAATTAGTTGAATATTCAAGAAAACATATCTTTAAAGAAGTATAATACATTTGGCATTGCGGCAAATGCCAAACGTTTTATTTCTGTGGCTTCTGTTTATGAATTACAACAACTTCTAAAAGTTGAAAAAAATATTTTCTTACTATCTGGAGGAAGTAATATGTTACTTACAAAAGATATTGACACCCTAGTTGTTCATATAGATATTAAAGGAATTTCTATTGATAAAGAAGATGAGAAAGCAGTTTACTTAACTGTAAATGCGGGAGAAGATTGGCACGAATTTGTATTATGGTGTATTTCTAATGATTTTGGTGGAATTGAAAATTTATCTTTAATTCCTGGAAATGTGGGTACTTGCCCAATTCAGAATATTGGTGCGTATGGTGTGGAAGTAAAGGATACCATTACCAAAATAGAAGGTCTCGAAGTTGCCTCAGGTAAATTAGTTACCTTTTCTAACAAAGCGTGTAAATTTGGATATCGAAATTCTATTTTTAAAAATTCACACAAAGGAAAAATTATCTTAACCTCTGTTGGTTTTAAATTGACGAAAAAAGAACACCAATTAAATACTTCTTACGGAGCAATTGAAACTGAGTTAACTTCAAAAAAGATTTTAAAACCGACTTTAAAAAATGTTTCTGATGCAGTAATCGCTATTAGAAAATCGAAACTTCCAGATCCAAAAGAAATTGGAAATAGCGGCAGTTTTTTTAAAAACCCTGTAATTTCTCAATCCAAATTTTTAGAACTTCAGAAAAAGTATCCAAAAGTTCCAAGTTATAGCGTTTCTAATGCTGATGTTAAAGTTCCTGCTGGTTGGTTAATTGAACAAGCTGGATTTAGAGGAAAACGTTTTGGAAACTGTGGCGTCCATGAAAAACAAGCACTTGTTTTGGTTAATTATGGCAATGCATCGGGAAAAGAAATCTATAAACTTGCACAAAAAATTCAAGAAACAATTTTGCATACATTTGGTATTTCTTTAGAAATTGAGGTAAATATCATTTAATAAAAAGAGCCTCACTGTCTTAAATAGTAAAGAAAAAATCGGTGATATATATTCTAGATTTTTTCTCTTTTTAAGATTTTTATATGACGTTTTAATCGCTGTACATCTATAGCTAGTGTTCCATTATAAACGCCTCTAATCCTTCCTTTTTTATCAACTAAAACAAAGTTCTCTGTATGAATAAACTCGCTTTCATCTTTGGTTTTTTTAAAGTTTTCATCTGCAAAATAAGAAGCTCTTGCTATTTTATAAATTTGATCTCTATCTGCGGTAACTAAATGCCATTTGCCATCTATGGCTTTTTGAGTACTGGCATATTCTTTAATTTTCTCTACAGAATCTACCCAAGGCATGACAGAGTGTGATAACAATAAAATATTTTCGTCTTCTTTATACGTTTCTTGAAGCGAACCCATATTTTTTGATAAAATTGGACAGATACTAGGACAGGTTGTAAAGAAAAAATCTGCAATATAAATCTTCCCTTCAAAATCTTTATTTGTTATTTTCTCACCATTCTGATTGATAAACTCAAATGGTGCAATGGTATGAATTTGAGTGTACTGTTTATCACTTTTTAAAATCCATTCTGGTGTGAATTCTTCTGAGTTATAAAAAGGAAGCGTTTGTGTCTTGTCTATAGGAACTTCTTGCACACAAGCAACACAAAGCAGACAAAACAATAGCAGTTGTTTAATATTCATTTATCTTTAATTTTTATCGTGCAATACGCTCACACATTTTTTTAAACCAATTAGACCGTGTCTTTCATTGGCTACAGTAAAAAAATTAGCTTTAATGCGCCCTTTAAAATCCCACATTTTCTGCGCTCCAGCTTCTTTACCCTCTATAAAATTGAAGCTTTTTGCTAACACTCCGTTTGTATACCAATCCTTTACACTACCATTATACACGCCGGTATTCTTAAAATGATAAACAAACATTTGCATCCCATTTTTATGCCAACCTTTATGAACTTTTGCTTTCAAACCATTTACATAAAAACGTTCAAACCATTTTTTCTTATTTTGATACCACCCAAAATAAGGTCCCTGCTTTTTTCCAAGATAATATTGTGCAGTTGATTTAATAGTACCTTCTTTATAAAACTCCTTGACAACACCAGAAAATGGTTTTATATCATAAAATAATACCCCATTTTTTAATTGAAATAACGGATGCTTTCTATTTTTTTCAATAGCAGGAATGATGCTTTTTTTACCAATAATTTCCTCATTTATCTCCTTACGAGTTTCATCGCAAGAAATAAAGAATAGTATTGAGAAAAGAAAAAATAGCGCTTTCAAGATATTACCTTGTTATCGTTCCTGCAGAACCAAAGAAACCATTTCCATTTAAATACGGATCTTCATTTGTAATATGATAATGATAAATTCCCTCAGGAAAATCTGATGTTACAGAGGTGTGGCCATGATAATCATCTAAATCTGCATTCGTAATTGTAGTTCCATTTTCTAGAGGGCCGTATACTGGAAATCCATCAGAAAGAAGTCCTAAAAAGGCATCTTTACCAAAGGTTGTTGTCAAATAAGATGGCTCTATATGGTAATGATATTGGGTTCTTGCAGGATGTCCTAGCCATTGATCAAAAGAATTTATTTCATTCGTTAAAGGTTGATTGTTTGGCCCTGCATATTGATTAAAAAATACAATTCCATTTCTAGAAATTCCAATAGGTCCCAAAGGAGTTGCACTTTTAATCGCTGCTTCTGCAGGATTAAGAGTCATTGTAAACGTAATATTTTGTTCTCCGATAGCACCCGGATTTTGGTTCCAATTAGAGTTTGTACCGTTATAAGGTTCATATAAAGGGTGAGAGGTACTCCAGTAAGGACTTGTATGATTTGGTAAGTCTGTTGTTATAAAAGTGACTGTGTTACCCGATACAGCATAAGAAACGGCATCAATTCCATCAAATTTTGAGAGAATAGAAGTAATATCATAACTCACTGTTGTCAATGCTGCTGCACTTGTAAAGCTAAATACTGCACTTGCACTTCCTCCTTTTCCGTCCGAAGCGACAACTGTACCTGTATAATTTGTTGCTGCTGTTAATCCTGTAAAAGAATATGTTAATGCGGAAATTTCGCTTTTTACTGCTGTACCGTCTAAATTAACAGTATAGCTTACAGTATCTCCATCAGCATCTGTGGCTACTGTCCAAAAAATAGTAGCCGTATTTTCAGTAAGTGTTCCATTGCTAACGATAAAGGCTGCTGGAGAACTATTAACTACTATAGGATCATCTGAGCTGCAAGAGTAAAAAAGTGTTATTGCTATAAATAAAATAGATAGTGTTTTAAGTAATTGATTTTTTTTCATTTTAATTGTATTTCTTTTATATTCGACCTCTAAAATTGTAAATAGTTTATGCTCTCCATAATTTAGTTGCATCATTTCAAAAAAAATATGGTTTTTTAAAGTGTTCTTTTAAAAGGTATTATTTTCTATCTTTTGGAGGTAGTATTCTTCTACCTTTAGGAGGACCATTCTTTCCACTCTTTAAAGCTTTACTTATAATTTTATCAAATTTGGTTTGTTGCTCTTTTGTACAAATTTTTCTCACAGATTTAAAAAAACGAAAAACTTCAACTTCTTTTTTCCTTGTTAATTCTCCAATGAGTATACTAAGAGCATCAATACTTGTAAGACCTTCAGAAAAAGAATTGAACATAACCTTTTTTTGCCTTCTTATTTGTTGATCAAAGTGCATCATATTTTCTCTGTGAACAGCATCAAAAGACAAAAATTTATCTTTTTGATGCTCTGTAAATTGAAGTTCACGTAGTAAGAAGTTTCGTTCTTGTGAATGTCTTTTATTTTCCTGTGGTTTTTTAAGCAACATAAAAATTAAAATACCATTTAATATTATCAATAAAATTAATAAAACAGGAAGTAATTTTGATTTCATTATATTTAATTTAAAATAAAACTGTCCCTAGATTGTAAGGAGTATTCTTGCGCGAAAGCCATAATATTGGTTACAGATGTTTCTTTAATATTAGAAAATGAATAAAAAATAACACTTGCGTTTAATACCAAAATAACTACTAAGGTTACCAACTGAAATTGTGGTGTAAACCAAGTAATAATAGGTTGTTTCAAATGCTGTTCAGCTTGTATTTTTTGTAATACCTTGTGCTTAAAAAAGTGATTTACTGGCACTTTTTCTATAGCTTCTAATACTTTAAAAGTAGCATCAACTTGCCGATCTAGGTACTCTTTCTTTTTCATTTCTTTTTATGCTAATGAATAACTACCTTTATTTAGATGCAACAAGTTAAAAAAACTTGCGCCTATGTCTCATTTTTATAAAAATTTTCTAATTTTTGTTGCAAGGCTT
>TARA_B110000483_G_scaffold143826_1_pt1 | contig 28956 bp, 31 predicted proteins | sample TARA_B110000483 | Tara Oceans TARA_B110000483 (sample SAMEA4398176) | marine metagenome | biome: Polar Biome; feature: [SRF] surface water layer (ENVO:00010504); material: water (ENVO:00002006), including particulate matter (ENVO:01000060) such as... | depth 5 m
AACCACAATCAGGCGCTCTAACCAACTGAGCTACAACCACCATTCTGAAATGCAAATTTAATTTTTTTTACCTAGCAATAACAATAGCTTTTAATAAATTTTAATTTAATTTAACTACTATCGCTTGAGTAATATATTCCACATATTTGACGAATTGAATCCATCAATTTCGTCAATTCTAAACTATTTTTTAATGACCATTTTTTGGACTCTTTTTTACCTTGACGAATACATTCACTTGCTTCATTAATTTCATAAGAATAGCCTGTGCCAATAAAATCAAAGGCTTTTGAAATTGTATTCTCCTTGTTAATTAATGATAATTTAGGGGACTCATGCCAACGATTTTCAATATAAATCTCTCCTGCATCCCCAGCAATGGTGGCTCGCATGTCTTCATTATGAGCAAAACTAGAATATAATACTGCGTGAGCATTTTTATAAGTCAAAATAACTGCCAATTGTAGGTCAATATTATTATCTGTTAGATGCGCACTTGCTTTAATATCATCCGGCATTCCAAGGATTTGATAAGCCAAAAAAAGTGGATAAATCCCAATATCTAACATAGATCCCCCCCCTTTCTCTGAACTGAATAAACGCGAATCAGATTCTCTATCCAAACCGTTAAAGCTAAAAGATGCGTTAATATATCGAATCTCGCCTAATTTACCTTCATTAATCCAACTTTGAGCTTGATTAAAGCATGGATTAAATCTTGTCCAAAGACCTTCCATTATAAAAGTTGATTGTGATTTTGCAATTGCTATAATACTTTCAACTTGACGCTGATTCATTGCCAAAGGTTTTTCGCACAAAACGGCTTTCCCTTTTTTTAATGCTGCAATTGATAATTCAGCATGTTGAGGATGCAAAGAGGCGATATAAATAATTTGTACTTCAGAATCGTTAAAAAGTCCAACATAACTGTCGTAAAAACGTTTTGATTTATATTTTGACGAAAAAGACTTTGCCCTTTCAAGATTTGAGGAAGCTACTGCAACAAGTTTTGTGTTTTTAACTAAAAGTAAATCAGCTGCAAATTTATGAGCAATATTTCCTAATCCTAAGATTCCCCAACGAACTATTTCCATGATTTAACGAATCAGGCTATTCAAGTTATTTATCGATAGAGGTTGTCTGGAGGTAAATCCTTCGCCTGCATTTGTGCCAATTAAACGGCCCAAATTTTGTGCTCTGTATGATACGCTTTCAAGAAAATTAATACTACTGATGGGTGTGCTTTTTTCAACAGTATCTGGATTATAAAATTGACTTGAATATGCTTTTACTGCATTAAGTTTTATTTCTAAAAATCCTGTTATATCCACAACAATATCAGGTTGAATTTCATTCCACTGGATATATTCCAAAACTAGACTAGGTCTCCAGGCATCTTGAATTTTGCCTGTTTCATTCCGAGTTTTTATTTTCGTAAGTCCACTCAAGAAACACGAATCATTAATAAGTTTATTTCCTTTTCCATGATCAATATGGCGATCATCAACAGCATTACAAATAACAATATTGGGCTTATATGCTCTTATTTTTTGAATCACAGCAAGCTGATGCGCTTCATCATTAATAAAAAATCCATCCCGAAAGGAAAGATTTTCTCTTAAGCTTACATTTAAAATATTCTTCGCTTTTACTGCTTCTTTCCTTCTAACATCAACACTTCCTCGTGTTCCCATTTCACCTTGAGTAAGATCTATAATACCTGCGATTTTTCCTTGAGATGTAGAAAGAGCGATTGTACCACCACAGCCCAATTCTACATCATCTGGATGTGCTCCAAAAGCAAGTATATCTAGTCTCATTGTTTTGCTTTTTTATAGGCTTGAAATAGGTCTGATTTTAAATCATCTACCGCTTCGATTCCCGAAGAAAAGCGTATCATTTGAGGTGATATTCCTTGAGCGGAACGTTCATTTTCGTTAAGTAAGGCATGTGAAGTTAAATGTGGACTTAAAGCAGTACTCTCGACACCCGCTAAACTCATGGTGGGCTTAATAAGCATTAAGCTTAATAAGAATTTTTTACTATTAATAAATGATTTTAAATTAAAGGAAAGCATGCCTCCAAAACCATTCATTTGTGCTTTAGCAAGTTCATGATTAGGATGGGTGATTAAGCCAGGATAAAAAACGTGATCTACCCAGTCTTCTTTGTCTAAAAATTCAGCAATTTGTTGAGCGTTATTATTTTGAGCTTGAACTCGAATGAAAAGGGTTTTGACACTTCTTTCTAAAAGCCAAACGGTATAATCACTTAGACTTCCTCCAAGATTTTTAGCGGAAGTAAACACAATATTTATAGCCTTTTTTGAGCCCAAAACAACTCCTGCACAAATATCACTATGACCACCTAAATATTTAGTAGCACTATGCAAGACAATGTCAATTCCGAAAGAAATTGGATTCTGATTAACCGGACTTGCAAAGGTATTGTCAATCATCGTCCAGATACCTGACTTTTTAGCAATCGAACTTATGGACTTTAAATCAATTATTTTTAGTGTTGGATTACTGGGCGTTTCAATATAGATTCCTTTAGTATTATTTTTTATCTCTACGCTAAAATTTTTAGCTAGTGAACCCTTTGCAAAACTGTATTCAATACCATATTTAGAGAATTCATGCTTGATAAAATTTCGTGTTCCTCCATACAGATCATTTTGAAAAACTACATGATCTCCTGATTTAAGATGAGATAAAAGTGCCGTACTGATTGCAGCCATTCCAGATCCAAAGATCATTCCAGCTTCTGCTCCTTCAAGAGCGGCTATCTTTTTACAAAGTCCACGCTGATTAGGTGTGTTGAAATACCGAGGATACTGTCCAACTTTTACGTCTGTAAATGTATAAGATGTTGAAGCGTATAAAGGAGATATAGCCCCACCATATTGAGTATCTTTTAATTCGCCTGCATGAACACAAAGTGTTCGAAAGTCTCCTTTTTTTGCCATCTATTCTTCGATCCAAGAAATTATACTAGGATCATCTGGAAGTGTTCTTGGAGAAATTACTTTTGCTAAATGACCATCGGGGTTAATTAAGTATTTTTGAAAATTCCATGAAACGCTAGAATCAATTACTCCATTCTTATTCTTTTGGGTTAAAAATTTATAGATGGGATGCTTGTTTTTTCCTTTAACTGAAATTTTACTCATCATAGGAAACGTAACCCCATAATTTTGTTCACAAAAAACAGCAATTTCTTCATCTGAACCTGGTTCTTGAAATAAAAAGTTATTTGCAGGAAATCCAATTATTACAAAATCATTCTCACTATATTTTTCATAAATAGTTTGAAGCATCTTAAACTGCGGAGTCAATCCACATTTTGAAGCAGTATTGACAATCATTATTTTTTTGCCTTTTAATGAATTAAAATCAAATTCATCTCCTTCAAGACTTTGAACTTTATATTGAAATATAGTTGTGTCTTCGTCTTCTTTTTGGCTTCTGGCTGAAAGAGTTGCAATCATAATTATAAGCAAGTTTAAGTTTATAAAATTCATTTTAAAAATATTTTATTAAATTTCGGCTATTTATTGTTAAGAAAAAAATTAGCTAAACGCTTTATACAACTTCAGCAGAAAGACCCTCTTCCAAAAGAGCAGAACACTTGGGGACAAGTTCATCTAAAGATCCAGACTTTACCGCACATCTTCCTGAATAATGAACTAAATAAGCACACTGTTCTGCTTGTAAAGCGGAATGGCTACAGATAGTAATCAAACATTCAATAACATGCTCAAAAGTGTTGACATCATCATTATATAAAATGATTTCATGCTCATTATCAATCAAAGTACTTACCTCAAAATCCTCTTTAGGTTTAGTATTGGGAAGTTCCTGATTCATTTTATAAACTTTAAAGCTCTCCAGTTGTCAAGTTGTTTTTCTTCTAATAAAGATAGGGATTCTGCTTCACAACAATCTTTTAAAATTAATATGTCTGTTTCATAAAATCCAGATAATAATAATACACCTCCTTTAATTAAAACCTTGCTATACGATGAGATTTGTTTTAAAAGAACATTTCTATTAATATTAGCAAAAATAAATTCATAAGTGGGATCTTTATCAGCTATCGAAGAACCTAAAAAACATTTTATATTTGAACATTTATTTTTTTTTGCATTCTCATTAGTATTATCGACACACCCTTGATCTATGTCAATTGCATCAACACAAGCAGCCCCTTTCATAGAAGCCAAAATAGCAAGAACTCCAGTTCCACATCCCATGTCCAAAACGTTTATCCCTTCAAAACTTTCTTTTAGAGCAAAATCCAACATCATATGGGTTGTCTGGTGATGGCCAGTTCCAAAACTCATTTTAGGGTTAATTATCAATTCAAAAGCTTTTCCTTGTGAAGGATGAAAATCAGCTCTTACAACACAGTCTTTACTAATTTCAATTGGATGAAACTCTGATTCCCATTTAGCATTCCAATTAACAGTTTTAATTGTTCTAATCTTAAAGTCAATAGAAACCTCTAGCTTTTTGAAAAGATTAATGGAATTCAAAAAACCTTCGTGATGAAGATCCTCAGAAACATAGGCAAAAAGTAAATTGTTTTTAGTATCGAAACTCTCAAATGGTAGCTCTTGCAAAGTAGCAAGTAGAATTTCTTCCCAAGGGTATCTGGGATTTACTTTAAATTGATATTCTATATAGTTTTGTGGCATTTAAAATGCATTGACAATTGCCATAAAATCATCAGAATTCAAAGAAGCACCTCCAATTAAGCCACCATCAACATCTTGCATAGAAAATATTTCTTCTGCATTTCCAGGCTTAACACTTCCTCCGTAAAGAATTGAAACTTTTTGAGCTAAATTTTCATTGTAATGTTCTTGAATTAAACTTCTAATATATGCATGCATTTCTTGTGCCTGGTCTGGACTAGCAGTTTCACCTGTTCCAATGGCCCAAACCGGTTCATAAGCTAGTATAATTTGTGACCAAGCAGCTACAGAAAGACTAAATAAAGCCTCAGATAACTGCTCTTTTACCACATTAAAATGACGATTAGATTTACGTTCCTCTAACTGTTCTCCAAAACAGAAAATAATTTCCATTCCAGCTTCAAGTGCAGTATTTACTTTACCTGCTAAAGTTAAATTGTTTTCATGGTAAAGAGAACGGCGCTCAGAATGACCTAACACAACTAAATTTACACCAACTCCCTTTAACATATTCACAGAAATCTCACCTGTATGAGCTCCTGAAACAGCTAAATTCATATTTTGTGCAGCGACAGTAATAATATCATCTTTCAATAAGTCAACACTTTGTGAAAGCTGAGTAAAGGCAGGGGCTACTATTACACGGATTTTTTCAGGCTTGTTATATTTCTTTAATTCATTTAATAAAGATTGGGTTTCATTCTGGTCATTATTCATTTTCCAATTTCCAGCTACTATTTGATCTCTCATGATTATGTTGTTTTTATTCTTGGGTCTAAATATTCGTATATAAAATCGACCACAATATTAATAATAATAAAAAGAAAGGCAATTACCAAAACAGCACCCATTACGACAGGAATATCTAATTGATTCAATGATTCTACAATTTCCTTTCCTAATCCTTTCCAACCAAAAATATATTCTACAAAAATAGCTCCTGCTAAAAGGGAAGCAAACCATCCTGATATAGCTGTTATTACTGGATTCAAAGCATTCTTTAATCCGTGCTTAAAAACAACTTGATTTTTAGAAAGTCCCTTTGAATAAGCAGTTCGAATATAATCTTGTGAAAAAACATCCAATAAATTACTACGCATTAATTGAATAATAACGGCCAAAGGTCTAATTCCAAGTACAAATGAAGGTAAAATAAGATTTTTCCAAACAATTTGATAAGACTCCCCTAGATCATCCAATTCATATAAACTACCAGTCATATTAAGGTGAGTATAACTATTAAGAACATACCCAAAAAACCAGGAAAATAAAATAGCACTAAAAAAAGATGGAACACTCATTCCTAAAGTACTAAAGAAAAGTAAAAAGCGATCCAACCAACTATCTTTGTTAAGCATAGCAACTACTCCTAAAAAAATTCCTACAAAAATTGCAATACACATCGCCGATACTGCCAGTATTGCTGTATTAGGAAGAGTTTCTTTAATAATTTCAGAAATTGGTTTTCCTCTTTTTTGGTAGGAAGTTCTGAAATATGGTAATTTGATGACCCAAACTTTATTTTCTGAATTAAACACTACCATTCCCCCATATACAGAAGGATCATAAAACGCAAAGTCTTCAGTATTTATAGAATGAACTGAAAGTGGTGATAAATCATTAATATAAAAAAAATATTGGTGAGACAGAGGAAGGTTAAATCCAAACTTAGCTTTTAAAACTTCGAGTTGAACACTATCTTCATTTTGATCTAACATCATCTGGGCTGGATCACCAGGTAATACTGTAAATAAAAAAAAAACTAAAGTCGCCACCCCAAAAAGTGTCAGTAAAACAAAACCCATTTTATTGGCGAAGTATGCAATCATTTATTTTTCTCTGAATTCAGGTGAATTAATGCAAAAACAGCATAATTAACCATGTCATGATAATTTGCATCTATACCTTCACTAACCAACGTTTCTCCTTTATTTTCTTCAATTTGTTTAACTCTTAGTAACTTTTGTAAAATCAAATCAGTAAGTGAACTTACTCTCATTTCACGCCAAGCTTCTCCATAGTCATGATTCTTTTTGAGCATTAGATCAAAAATAATCTCTTGATGTTTATCATATAATTGTAATGCCTTAGACAAATCTAAATCAGGTTGTTCAGCTATCCCCTTGTCAATTTGTATCAAACCCATAAGACTATAATTTACAATTCCAATGAATTCAGACTCTTGTCCTTCCTCAACTTTTTGAATGGCATTTATTTGTAAACTTCTTATGCGTTGTGCCTTAATAAAAATTTGATCTGTTAGTGAGGGAAGTCTTAATATTCTCCATGCTGCCCCATAATCTTTCATTTTCTTTTCAAATAATTCCCTACATTTAAAAATAATTTTTAGATACTCCTTGCGCGTAAGCTCCATTTAATTATAAATTTGCAATAAATTTCCAATTTATTTATTTAGTTAACCCAATACGAAGAAGAAAGTTATCAAAAAGAATATTAAATATCAGACTCTCAATTGCAAAGGGAAACTTATTGATTTGAGTAAACCCAAAATTATGGGGATTTTAAATATAAGCTCTGATTCATTTTATGATGGAGGAAAATATAATTCCATAAAAAAAGCTTTACATCAAACTGAAAAAATGCTTAAGGAGGGAGCCTTTTTTGTAGATCTTGGTGCAGCAAGCAGTAAGCCAGGAAGTGAACTAATTAAATCAGAAATCGAAAAAAATAAAATATTACCTGTATTGGAAATATTAATTAATCATTTCCCTGAAGTACATTTCTCGATTGACACGTATAATCATGAAGTTGCTAAAGCTAGCATTGAACTTGGCGCATCTATGATCAATGATATTTCAGGAGGTCTCTTTGACAATAAAATGCACGAAACAGTAGCAAAATTCGCTGTTCCTTATGTTATCATGCATATGAAAGGTACTCCAAAGATAATGCAGGTGAAACCCCATTATAAAAACATTGTTGTAGAAGTATTGAGTTTTTTTTCAAGACAAACAAAAATAGCTTATGCAAATGGAATAAATGACATTCTTGTTGATCCTGGCTTTGGATTTGGAAAAAATATTGAACATAATTATAATCTCTTAAAATGCCTCAGTCAATTTAAAACACTTGGATGTCCAATTTTAATTGGAGTTAGCAGAAAATCCATGATCTACAAACTTTTAAACACTACTTCAGAAGAAGCACTAAATGGAACTTCAGTCTTAAATTCCCTAGCTTTAGATAGGGGTGCTCAAATACTTCGTGTTCATGACGTTAAAGAAGCCAAAGAATGTGTTGACTTATGGCTAGCACTCCAATAGTTTTCATAGTTTTACAAAAAAAGTATTGGATTTAACTGACTTTATTAATTTTTCTTTTATCGATGTCATCGACATACTTCTTGTTGCAATGTTACTGTTTTACCTATACAAACTTGTAAAGGGAACTGTAGCTATTAATATTTTTATTGGAATTGTTATTATTTATTTGATTTGGAAGCTTACCGATCTTCTAAATATGGATGTGTTAAGTAATCTTTTAGGGAAGTTTATTAGTGTTGGTTTTTTTGCTTTGATTGTAGTTTTTCAACAAGAGATAAGAAAGTTTTTACTTTTAATAGGATCATCAAACTTCACCAATCGAAGAAATGTGGTTCGCTATTTTCGCTTTTTAAACCAAAATGATCGAGTACTGAATTTGAATTTGAATATTTTACTTGATTCTTGTGAGGAAATGTCAAAAAGTAAAACAGGAGGAATAATCGTTTTACAACGAAGTAATTCATTAGACTTTACAATAAGTGAAACCAATGGCGCTAAAATCAAATTAGTCCCGCAAATTTTAGAAACTATTTTCTTTAAAAACAGTCCTCTTCACGATGGAGCCGTTGTTATTGATAAGAATACAATTATAGCTTCCCGTGTAATTCTCCCAGTATCAGACAGAAAAAAAATTCCGTCAAAATATGGCCTTCGCCATAGAGCTGCTCTTGGTATAACAGAAAAAACAGATGCCTTAGTTTTAGTTATTTCTGAACAAACTGGAAATATAGTTTATGTTAAGAATGGTGAATTTTTATCTTTCAAATCCATACATGCCCTCAAGGAAGTTCTTACACAAGATATTAGTGAATAGTCTAAAATGCTGAGTTTTCTAAAAACTGAACTTCGTGTAATTTTGCATAAAATCCATTGGGTATTTTCAATAACTCGTTGTGCGTCCCTTGTTCTACAATTTTACCATTATCCATTACTAAAATTCGATTTGCTTTTTTTACTGTAGCTAGGCGGTGAGCAATCACAATAGATGTTTTTCCTTTGGTTATGGCATCTATTGCATTTTGTATTATTTCCTCTGAATAACTATCTACAGAAGAAGTCGCCTCATCTAAAACTAATATATTAGGCTCTGAAATATATGCTCTTAAAAATGCAATTAATTGACGCTGCCCTGATGAAAGCATGATTCCACGTTCCTTAACATTATAATCATAACCCTCGGGTAAAGATTCTATAAACTCATGGACTCCTATTTTTTTTGCAGCTTTCATTACTTGTCCTCGGGTAATTTCAGTGTTAAAAAGGGTGATATTATTATAAAGACTGTCAGCAAATAAAAATACATCTTGCAGCACAACAGCTACATGTTTTCTTAATGTATTTAGTGTATAATCACGAATAGATATTCCGTCAATAGAAATCGACCCCGATTCAAATTCATAAAATCGAGATAACAAATTAATAATGGTTGATTTACCTGCACCTGTAGAACCCACAATTGCAATATTTTCTCCCGCTTTTATTTCTAAAGAAATACCATGTAGAACCTCATCTCCACGTACATATGAAAAATAGAGTTGATCAATAGAAATGGCTCCTTTTAACTTTTCGGGCGCTAAAGTTCCATCGTCGTCAATACTACTAACTGTTTCAATAATTTTAAAGATACGATCGGTTGCAACCATGCCCATTTGAAGAGTATTGAATTTATCTGCTATTTGCCTCAAAGGACGAAATAACATCTGTGACATTTGAATAAACAAAAAAATAGAACCCAAAGAAATATCACCTCCTGAAATTAAATTAAAACCACCATACCATACCAAAAATCCAATTGTAATAGAGGATGAAATTTCTGCAATTGGAAAGAAAATAGAGTTAAACCAAACTGTTTTTAACCATGCCTGCTTATGTTTTTCATTAATACTTATAAAATTATTGTATTCAATTTTTTCACGATGAAATAACTGAACTATTTTCATTCCACTAATGCGCTCTTGTACAAAAGAATTCAAATTGGCTACTTGCAAACGCACTTCTTCAAAAGCTTTCTTCATTGACTTCTGAAACAATCGTGTAGCATAAATAATAACAGGAAGTATTGAGAAAACTATCAAGGACAAACGCCAATCAACATACAACATCACTCCTATTACTAAAATCATTTTTAACAAATCAGCAATAATCATAAATAAACCTTGAGAAAAAATACTAGCAATGGTTTCGATATCACTCACGGCACGTGTAACCAGTCTACCTACCGCAGACTTATCAAAATAAGCCATTTTAAAATAGATAATCTTTTCAAATAATTTAACACGCAAATCTTTAATTACTTTTTGTCCAAGCAAATTGGCATAAAAGACAAATAAAAACTGGAAAAGAACCTCAAATATTAAAGTACCTATCATCAAACTAACCATTAAAACCATGCCCTTATAATCCTGTAATCGAATATAATCGTCAACTGTTACTTTCAATAAATAGGGCGTAAGAGTTGAAAAAAAAGATAATAAGATTGCAGATGTCATTACAAAATAATAAGTAGTCTTATAGGGCTTTACAAACTCCAAAAGTTTTCTAAAAAGTTGTGTGTCAAATATTTTACCACTTACTTTAGTCATAGTTTATTTATAAATTGAAATAGGATATTCAATTGATGTTAAAAACAATCCTTTAGCTGGAACAGAAAATCCAGCCTTTGATCGACTTTTACTTTTTATAATATCTCTTAAGTCTTTTATTGCCTTCTTCTTTAAACCAATTTCCATAAGGGTTCCTACAATAGCACGAACCATATTTCGCAAAAACCTATTTGCGGTTATCGTAAAGATATAACCCTTTTTGGTTTTACTCCAATGAGCATAACTTATGTCACAAAGAAAAGTTTTTACATCAGTTTTTGATTTTGAAAAACATTCAAAATCTTTATACTCTAAGAGGAGCTTAGCAGCTTGATTCATAATTTCTATATCCAAAGCTTGATTTATACAATAATGGATACTGTTTTCAAAAGGAGTTTTGCCCAAAGCAATATGATACTGATAAGAGCGAGAAAACGCATCAAAACGAGCATGAGTATCAAAGTTGACCTCACGAAGCGAAAGAATTACAATATCTTGAGGTAAAAATTGATTGAGTTTACGCACCAATTGATTTAGGGTTTCCTGACAAAGTTCTCCATCAAAATGTGCAAACAACTGTTTTGCGTGAACACCAGTATCTGTTCTGCCTGCAGCAATTAAAGGAGTCTTCTTTTTTATTATTATACTCAAAGCATTTTCCAATACTTCTTGCACCGAAATTGCATTAGGTTGACGTTGCCAACCATGATAGTTAGTTCCTGCGTAAGAAAATTCTAAAAAATATCGCACAAAAGGATTGTTATCTTAAACAAAGTTACTGGGAATTTTTTATTATGAAAATTGTAGAATGTCTATTTAACGTTATCAAATAAAGCACTTTCCACCCCCAAACGATAGGAGTCTAAACCAAACCCTACAATCAGTCCTTTAGCAACTGGAGTGACATAAGAAATATGCCTAAAATCATCACGAGCAAAAGTGTTTGAAATATGAATTTCAATTACACTTACATCAATTCCTTTTATTGCGTCACCAATTGCAACTGAGGTATGGGAATAAGCTCCTGCATTAAGTAAAATTATATCAGAAGAAAATCCTACTTCATGTAAACGATTAATCAACTCTCCCTCAATATTAGATTGGAAATAATCAAAAATAACATTGGAAAATTTTTTTTCAAGTGATTTATAATAAGTCTCAAAGGATTGTTTTCCGTAAACTTTTGGCTCACGAGTCCCTAATAGATTTAAGTTGGGTCCGTTAATGATACTAATCTTCATTTTTGTTATTTTAGCAAAAGTATATAAATTAGATTTATTCCCGTAAAACAAATGGTGTGAATTGGAAACAGGCTCTTAACGATTATCGAATGTATCTTACCATCGAAAGAGGGCTTTCAGAAAATTCAATACAAAATTATACACTGGATGTTATAGCACTTCAGGATTTTTTAGCTTTTGAAAAAATTGAAGAATCCCCAATTGAGTGTAGTTTAGATTCTGTTCAGAAATTTATTTATGAAACTGCAAAAAAATTGAGTCCACATACGCAAGCTCGACGGCTGTCTGGTTTGAGAAGTTTTTTTGATTATTTAATCTTTGAGTCCTATAGAAAAAGTAACCCTACCGATCTGATTGAGGCGCCAAAACTAGGTAGAAAAATCCCAGATGTTTTAAGTATCGATGAAATTGAATTGATGATTAATCAAATTGATCTGAGTCATCCCCAAGGTCATAGGAATAGAGCAATATTAGAATTACTATACGGGAGTGGTATCCGAGTTTCAGAATTAACCGAGTTAAATCTCTCTAATCTTTTTTTTAAGGAAGATATGATAAGGGTCACTGGAAAAGGAAATAAACAGCGACTTGTTCCCATGGGTGGAGTTACAAAAAAATACTTAAAGCTTTATATAAATAATTCTCGTTTACAGCAAGAGGTTGATCCGAACGATCAAGACATCGTTTTTATTAATCGAAGAGGGAATAGTTTAACACGTCAAATGATTTTTAAAATAATAAAGGAGTTAGCTATAAAATCCAATATAAAAAAACAAGTTGGTCCACATACTTTTAGGCATTCATTTGCCACACATCTATTGGAAAATGGAGCTGACTTAAGAACCATACAAATCTTAATGGGACATGAAAGTATAACAACAACCGAAGTATACACCCATTTAGACACTAAACATTTACGATCGATTATTGAACGTTTTCATCCAAGAACTTAAATCTTTAGGTTATAACGAGTCTAAACCCTTCACCGTGTATGTTTAAAATTTGAACTTTTTTATCTGAACTTAAATACTTCCTCAACTTAGCTATATAAACATCCATACTTCTGGATGTAAAATAATTATCATCTCTCCAAATTTTATTTAAAGCTAAATCTCTTGGTAAGAGGTCATTAATGTGAATTACCAACAAACGTAACAACTGATTCTCTTTTGGAGAAAGTTTAATCGGCTTATTTCCTTGATGTGTCAAAAAGCGGAGTTTAGAATTAAATTTAAAACTACTGAACTCAAATTCGAAATCATCGCTATTGGGTAAAGTAATGACTTTTTTACGATTTATAATAGCTTTAATTTTTGCTAGTAAAACTTCAGAATCAAAAGGCTTTGTCAAGTAATCATCTGCTCCAATTTTAAATCCTTTCAAAACATCTTCTTTGAGATTTTTAGCTGTTAAAAAAAATATAGGCACAATATCATTGATTTCTCTAATCTCCTTAGCTAAGGTAAACCCGTCTTTATATGGCATCATTACATCTAAAATACATAAATCAAAATCGTCTTTTTTGAATTTTTCAAATCCTTCAATTCCATTTTTTGAGAGGGTAATATCGTAATCATTAATTATTAAGTATTCTTTCAAAATACTTCCAAAATTTGGATCATCTTCTACAATTAAAATTTTTTTATTTGAATCTTTCATATCATTCAGGTTGAGAAATTTTATGTTAATCTTTCATTTGGAACGCTAACACTAATAGTAGTTCCTTTATCTTTTTTGCTTTCTAAATTGATGCTTCCTTTGTGAATATCAATAATATGTTTTACATATGCTAAACCAAGACCATGTCCCTTAGTATTGTGAATATTTCCTGAACTTACTCTGTAAAACTTTTCGAAAACTTTCTTCTGAACACTTGGAGTCATTCCTATCCCATTGTCTTTTATTTTAAATATAAAGTCAGAATCTTTATTAAACGTTTCTATAATAACTTCAGGAGTTTGTTCACAGTATTTTAAGGCGTTGTCCAAAAGATTAATTACAATATTAGTCATATGACTATTGTTTCCATATATAAAACTATTATCGGCATTAAAATTAGTTTTTAATTTTCCAGATTTACTTTTCAAAATTAAATCAATATGATTAATTGAATTTTTTATTATATCATGAAAATCAATTGATGATTTTTGAATTGGCTCATTACTTCGTTCAAGTTGTGAAATTCGTAATACGCTCTCAACTTGAGAAAGCATTCTACTATTCTCCTCACGAATCATTTTAACATAACGTTCTACTTTTTCTTTAACAACTATTGACTTGGGGTTTGAAATAGCGTCTAATGCTAAAGTAATAGTTGCTATAGGTGTTTTAAACTCATGAGACATATTATTAATAAAATCGGTTTTAATCTCAGAAATTTTCTTCTGATGAATAATTTGATATAGTGCACTACTGGAAACTAAAACGATGAATAAAGTGAGAAAAAGGGTTAACCCTCCAACTACTATAATTGAAGAAAAAACATATTCATCTTTCTGAGGAAATGAAACAACAAGTTCATATTTACCTACTCCATTCTGATCTGTGAAAATTGGAGAGATATATCTAAATTCTCCTTGTTCCTCACTATAATTATTGGATTTAATTTTTGTTGATAATCCGTCATTATTGATTCCAAATTCATAGGGCGTTACAATTTTTTTAGAATCAAATTCCCGTTTTAAAACAAAATCTAACTCATCAGTATTTAGACGTTTGTGAATAGGGATATTTGATGTATAACCCATAAAAGCATTACGTATTCTTTGATTATCAAAATTCATTCGATCCACTGTCTTAATCTTTTCTATTGAACTTGCAATATTATTCTCTCTATCAAAAACGTCATTTTTGTTTATAATAGTTGTACTTTTTATCTGTTTTATATCAGTTAGTCTACTTATCGTATCTCCAAGCTTTGGATTTAGATATGGAATGATATTGTAATTTTCTTCCAGGATTCCAAAGGCATAGTAAGAAAAAAGGTTGTTAGTTTTGTCCTCATCTAAGAATAAAAATAAATTTGCAAAACTTTCATCATCTGGAGTCTCTAAAGAATCTATTAAACTCTCATACTTTAAAATATAATCAGTTAGTTCCCTTTCTTGAATCTCTTTAGCAACAATTTGAAGAGATTGTTGGACTGCAAGCGAAAACTCTTTTTCTTTATCGTTCCATGCCGAATATATCCAATATCCCTGTAAGATGATTATGCCCAAAATGGAAATAATCATAAAGCTCACTAATGGGATAAATAAAGTTTTCTTCATTATTTTAATCCAATTACCGTTGAGGGTAATATTATTTTTTTAACAAATCTCATTATTTTTAAATGAAAAAAATATTAATAGAATGTTAATCATTAACTGTTTTTTATTAAAATCTTCATAATTCTCTTTGCCTCATTAATACCAACCTCAAGATATTCATTTTGTATTACATAATCTGAAAGTAACTTTTTTTTGGTATCCGACCATTGATGTTGGATTCTTGCTTCAATTGCTTCTTTAGTAATATGATCTCGATTTATTATACGTTGTATTCTTTGTGCTTTTGGAGCACATACTAAAATAGTGGTATCACAATTCATATAAGCTCCTGATTCAAATAAAATTGCTGCTTCTTTTATGACAAAAGATGCCGAACCGTTATTTTTCTTAAACCTTTCAAAAGAATTTGCTACTGCAGGATGGACGATATTATTTAATCTTTCTAGGGCTTCAGAATTATTAAAAACAAGATTGGCTAATTGAAAACGATCCAAAGTACCATTTTCATCATAAAAAATAGACCCAAATTCTTCTATTATGAGACTTTTTAATTTTGAATTGAGCAATTTTTTTCCAATAACATCAGAATCAAAACCAGGAATTCCTTGAGATTCAAACCACTTCCGAATCAAACTTTTTCCGCTGCCAATTCCACCTGTCAAACCAATTACTTTCATTTTCGTATTAGATAATTAACACTAAGAGGGGACCAAATAATTTTTTTAACTTGTTTGGGTCGCTTAATCAAACTTAGAGGAAGCTCATTGGAATTGCTTTTATAAATTAAATTATAATCAACAACTAGACTAAAATCTGACGCTTTAATTCCTTTTAAAATAGCTAAAGGAAGAGTGGCTTTAATTTTTGCGCTTGGAGGAAACAACTTAACTCTTAAATTTTTTGGCAAATTAACAATCTTAATAGGAAGTTTAAATTCCTTTTCAGAATATTTCGAAATCATTTGTTCAATTTGAATAGAATCCATATCAAATTGCAATTCATCAATAGTCTTTAATTTTATTCTATTTTTAAAATCTTCATGAGCATCATTTAAAACAAAAGGCAAGGTTTGAATTTGAAGTAAAGTATCTAAAACGATATCAGAACCACGAACCCAAATACTATCTGGAATACAAATAATTTGATGGTCAGGAAGATACCCAGGACGCATTTTTATTGATGTATTTGGAAATATTTTAACCTTTTTAGCCCCCAACTTGCTATATTCAATTTTTACATTCTCTGTATTTAAAGCATGTAATTCTGTGTTGTCAAATAAATGTTTACGAATGGTAAAAAGTTGGCTCTCAATAGAAACAAAGCCATTCATTGAAGTGAAATCTGATTCTTTTAGCTCTAATTTAATTGTATTTTTAAACAAACGGTACCATAAAATTTGAACACCACTTGCTGAAATCGACAAATTAATCTTTGACTTATTATTATTTAAAATAATCCCCTTTGGAGAGCTATTCCAAATTAAGTTAAAATCCTGATCTATATTATAGGTGTTAGATAATTTAGTACTGGCCCAAAAACTAAAGGAGAGAAGAATAAAAAATAAAAAACGCCCTCGAGATGGAAATCGGTTTAAAATTATTTCAAGGCGTTTTATTTTTGGTTGCATAATTCTTCAACATTTTAAAACCTTCAAATTTCTTACAAAGAGTCTATAATATCTTGACTTACCCCTACATTTGAAAATCCACCATCATGAAAAAGGTTTTGAAGGGTTACTTTTCGAGTGTAGTCTGAAAACAAAGAAACAGTATAGTCTGCACACTCTTTAGCTGTTGCATTCCCCAGAGGTGACATTTTCTCTGCATATTTTAGAAAACCATCTAAACCCTCTACCCCTTTCCCAGCAGTTGTTAAAGTGGGAGATTGAGAAATTGTATTTACACGGACTTTTTTCTCCTTTCCAAAGAAATAGCCAAAACTTCGAGCAATAGATTCTAAATAAGCTTTATTGTCAGCCATATCGTTATAATTGGGAAAAGTACGCTGTGAAGCAATATAGGAGAAAGCAACAATACTTCCCCAAGGATTCATTGCGTCTTTTTTATAAAGACATTGCATTAGTTTATGAAAAGAAACTGCTGAAATATCCCACCCTTTAGTCATCCAATCATGGTTTAAATCAGTGTAATTTTTGCCTTTACGGACATTGACAGACATTCCAATAGAATGAAGGATAAAATCGAGTTTGCCTCCAAGTGTTTCTTGAGCCTGATCAATTAAAGCGTTTAGATCATCGATATTAGTTGCATCAGCTGCAACAACCTGAGAGTCAGTTTTTTTTGCCAAAGTTTTAATTGTCCCCATTCTTAGTGCAACAGGGGCATTAGTTAACACAAAAGCCCCTCCTGCATCAGCAACAGATTCTGCTGTTTTCCAGGCAATAGATTGTTCATCTAAAGCACCAAAAATAATTCCTTTTTTTCCTTCTAAGATCTTGTGTTTCATTAATTAAAATTTGTTTTCAAAGATACATTTAATTCATTAATTGTTTTGCATGCGCTATTGCCGTGGGAGTAATTTTATTTCCAGATAACATCATGGCTATTTCCTCAATTCGTTCATCCACTGTTAATGAAATAAGTTGAGAGCGTGTTTTACCTTGAGAAGTAATTTTCTGAACCTTAAAATGATGATTTCCTTTTGCTGCCACCTGAGGTAAATGTGTGATTGTCAAAATCTGTAATTTATTTGAAAGGGAAATCATTAAATCGGCTACACTATCTGATATTTTTCCTGAAACACCTGTATCAATTTCATCAAAAATAAGAGTAGGAAGTTTTTTATAGCGAGACAATATAAATTTTATTCCCAACATTATTCTAGAAAGCTCTCCTCCGGAAGCTACTTTTTTTAATAAATTAAATTGACCTCCTATATTTGGACAAAATTGAAAAGAAATTGTGTCCATTCCATTAATTAAATATTCAACACTCTGATTTAATTCAATTTTAAAAATCGCATCAGGCATTCCCATTTTACCAACTAAATTCTTTAATTCCAATTCAAGAACCAAAGCTGATTGAATACGATTATTAGATATTGATTGAGCTATTTTTTTTAATTCAATTTCTAATTTAGTTTTCTCTTCAATCAAATCCTTTAGGATGTCTTCTATATTCAAAGTATCCTGAAGTTCTTTTTCTAATGTATTTTTCACCTCCAAAAGCTCCTCAACAGTCAAAACTTTGTGTTTTTGAAACAAACCATTAATATGATCTAATTCTGCTTGCATTTGCTCTAATTCATTTGGGTTTGCTTCAAGATTTTCAAGTAGAATCTTACATTCACCCAATAAATCTTCTGTCTCTGCAGCTAGGCCTTTCATACGTTCACCGATTGAAGAAAACTGAGCAGACTTTTTTAACAATCCTTGGGTAAGTGAATTTAATCTTAGTATCTGATCAAAAACACCTGAAGTATCATTCTCTAAAATCAAGATACATTCTCCTAGATGAGATTGAAGATATTCTATATGGGAGAGAGAGTTTATTTTCAATTCTAACTCTAAAAATCTACTTGATTTTAAGTTTGCAAAATCCAATTCATCAAATTGAAATTTTTTAAACTCTAGAGACTCAAGAGATTTATTTTTTTGATTAAGCCAGTAAGTATAATCTTTTGATTTTTTTTTGAAAACTTGTAAGTTTAAAGCAAACTTATTTAATAATAAATTATTCCCTCCCAAAGCATCTAAAACTTCAAATTGACTTTCATTTTCAAGTAAGGATTGGGTTTCATTTTGAGAATGAATATCTATCAGCCTGTTTCCTATTTGTTGTAAAACAGACAATGAAACAGGACTATCATTTATAAAAGCCCTTGACTTGCCCTGCGGGAGAATCTCACGTCTCAAATGTGTTTGATCATCATAATCTAAATCTAATGATTGAAATAAGCTACTTAGTTCATATGCTTTTAAATCAAAGGCTGCTTCAATAATACATTTTTTTGATCCGTCTAAAAGACTTGACATATCAGCACGCTTTCCTAAAACTAAAGAAAGACCACCCAATAAAATTGATTTTCCAGCACCTGTTTCTCCTGTAATACAGGTCATTCCTTCCAAAAAAGAAACCTCTAGATATTCAATAAGAGCAAAGTTTTGTATTTGAAGATTAGTTAACAAAGCGTTTCTACTGATTAAAAATTACTCTGAAAGATACGGATATTATAAAAATCAAGCTTTTATTTCTTTCCATCTTACGCCAAAGAAAGGAGCTATTTTCATTAAAATTTCGTAGGTTTCTTTAAAATCAATCTTAGAGCCATCTTGAAAGATATTAACAATCTCTTCTACTTTTGCATCGAAAAAAATTTGTATGAGAAAGTTATTAGGTCTTCTCGTGTTTAAAGGATAAAGTTTATTTATAGCTTTCATAAGACTTTTTTTCCCTGCCAAAGGATATTTAGTCATCTTATCTAAACCGTTTCGATGATAATCATATAAAGCTTGTCTATACTCCAGGAAGGTATTGGATCGTAAAGCATCAATCAACCAAAATCGATTGCGTGATCCGTCTGAAGGTTTCCAACCTTTTCTTGATGAAGATTGTGCTAAATTAACTACTTGTAATGCCCTATCGTAAAAAGGACTTCCTCCGTTTTGTTTAAAACTATCGGCATCCATACCAATAATTACATATGCATAATAGCTAATCAATGAGATCAAATTTGACTCAAAACTAGTTTGATTAAAAAAGAGTGGTTCAAATTCTTGGTATGAAAAAATAATATCTTTATCAGAGAAATTCAATATTGGACTTTGATAGTTTGTATCAAAAACTGGTCGTTGAGACTGAACTTGAAGATTAGCCTCAAACTGTCCATTACTAAATCGAGTAAGATTAAACACAAAAGAACAAGTGATTCTTTCCTGGCTTAAATAAGACTCACCCGTCCATACTTGGGTATTAATAAGCTCCTTCAATGAACGCTCAAGGGTTTTAAAAATCTGTTGGTTGGTTTGATTGACTAGATCAGAATTTACGACAACCTGTGCGTTTAGCTCTTGCGCCTGAACATTTCCAATTATACTAATTAATAATAAAAATAAAAAGCTACGAATCATGTTTTATAATTTGATCAAAAATAGCTTCTGCACAACCTGTTTTAGACTGTATTTGAAAAGTCTGAATGCTTTTATTTGAATGTATATATGTAATTTTATTGGTCGACACAGAAAATCCTGCTCCTGGATCTTGGAGCGAATTTAAAACAATCCCATCTAAATTTTTTCTTTGAAGTTTCTCAATTGCATTTACTAGCTCATTCTCCGTTTCAAGAGCAAAACCCACGAGATATTGATTTTTTTTATGAGTCCCCATATAGGCGAGTATATCTTGTGTAGGTACAAGATTAATAGAAATGTTGTTATTTTTTTTCTTAATCTTATGTTCTGCAACCAGTTCAGGTTTATAATCCGCAACAGCGGCAGCTCCAATTGCAATGTCTACAGAGGGGTAAACTTCTTTAACTTCTTCAAACATTTCCATAGCACTAACAATAGATTTAACTTGTATTTGTGGATGTTGTGTTTTCTCAGTTGTAGGGCCACATACTAGAATAACTTTTGCTCCTAAATTGGCCGCAACTTCTGCTAATGCAAAACCCATTTTACCAGAAGCATGATTACCAATAAATCGAACTGGATCAATTGCTTCATAGGTTGGCCCAGCTGTAATTAATACTCTTTTATCTTTTAAAGGTAAAGTGGGATTAAAAAAATCAATAACGTGCATTGCAATTGCTTTAGGCTCTAACATTCTCCCCTTACCTTGAAGGCCACTGGCTAAAAAGCCTTCACCAACAGGCAATACTTTATTACCAAAAGAAGACAAAGTCTCCATATTCTTTTGGTTAGATGGATGTGCAAACATATCTAAATCCATTGCTGGAGCAATGAAAATTGGACATTTAGCAGAAAGATAAACCGCAAGAAGTAAATTGTTACAGCGACCTTGAGCCATTGCAGAAAGAGTATTTGAAGTTGCGGGGGCAATAAGAAAAACATCTGCCCAAAGACCTAATTCTACATGATCGTTCCAAACTGGATTATCTAAATCTGTAGATGTGAAAGATGAGAGTACCGGATTTTTAGATAGAGTTGCTAAAGCCAATGGTGCGACAAAATCTTTTGCGGAAGGGGTCATAACAACACGAACCTCGGAACCATTTTTAATCAATTCCCTAACTAACAAAGGAGATTTGTAAGCAGCAATTCCTCCCGAAATTCCGAGTAAAATATTTACACCGCTCAGTAAGCCCATCTTTAGCTATTAGGTTCTTCAGTGTTACGATGGTATATTTTATCATTCAACCACTCTTCAACTGCTAATGCATGAGCTTTTGGTAAACGCTCATAAAAACGAGAAACTTCAATTTGCTCTTTGTTTTCAAAGATTTCTTCTAAACTATCATTGTGAGTGGCAAATTCCTCTAACTTCTCATGTAATTCTTTTTTTATATCTAAATTAATCTGAATAGAACGTTTTGCGATAATTGTTAAAGCTTCATAAATATTTTCAGTAGGTGCCTCAAGTTTGTTACGGTCATATGTTTTTGAATTAAGGGCAGCGTTTGTTTCTCTATACTTGGTCATAATTTTATTTTGTAAGGGTTGTAACGGTCTGGTTATATTTTTCTATTTCTGAATTCACAGTATTCATCTTATCCTCCAATTCATCTAAAAACAAAGTTTCAGGATAATAACGTAAAATAACTTCTTGTTGTTGTTGTAATTCGACTAAGCGATCTAACTTTTTTAATGCAACACTATTAACTGCTATAACATATGATGCTCTAAATTTATTTAATAATGCAGCTTCTCTATATTTTGTTCCAGGAAAACCTGCAATAAAAATCTCACTTGCTCTTATTGCAGATCGATAATCTCTAATCTTAAAGTACTGTTTGGCAATTTCAAAATCTTTTTGTTCCAATTTTTCCTGTAACTCAGATATCATCTGATTAGCTTCAGCAGTAAATTCTGAATCTGGATAAAGATTTATAAAAACCTGGAGCTTTTCAATAGCTGTATAAGTGTCTTTTTGATCTAAACTATATTTGGGTGAAGAGAAATAATAACTTTTAGCCGCTTTAAAAGTAGCTTCTTGAATTCGATCACTTTCAGGATATGACTTTATAAAATTTTCATATTGATACGAAGCCAAATAGTAGCTCTTGGTTTGGAAATATGAATCTGCAAAAAAGAAAATAATTCTCTGAGCCTGAGGCTTTGCTCTATATTTAGGTATAATTTGCTCAAATAATCGATTTGCCTTACGATATTCACCATTGTTGTAATATAATTCTGCTTGTTTATATTTTTCTGAAGCGTCATCGCTATTCAATAACTTTTGGTATTCATTACATGAAATAAATGTCGAAACCTGTAAAAATAAAATTAAGACCGAAAAGAGATTGAAATTCATCTTGTAAAAGTACTAAATATCACCGACATTGAGAATTTTTATTCCAAAGACAATTTTAAAGTTTTATTCTTAAAATTAATGTGAAGCAATAAAAGCTTCCATAACTCTCTGAAGACGATCATGAAGTGAAGTAGAAGCTTTAATTAATGGAAGACGAACTGTTTTGGAACAAAGCCCTATTGACTCTAATAGAGCTTTTACTCCTACAGGATTTCCTTCTTCGAAAAGAAGATTAATTACATCTAACAATTGATAATGTAAAGTATATGCCTTTTTTAAATTACCCATTTCAACAAAGTGAAATATTTCTTTCAAGGGAACAGGAATGGCATTTCCTAGAACTGAAATAGTTCCAACTGCCCCCGCCAGTAACATTGGGAGAGTTAAAGAATCATCCCCAGAAATAACCTGAATGTGTGGAGCACAATGTTTAAGCATCTGTTGGGCTTGATCCATATCTCCGCTTGCATCTTTAATTCCAATAATATTTTCTATTTCTTCCGCTAATCGAATAAATGTATGAGGTTCAATATTACTTCCTGTTCTCGAAGGAACATTATATACGATTATGGGAAGCGGACTTGATTTTGCGATATGTTTGTAATGCTCATAAATTCCTTCTTGTGTAGGCTTATTGTAATAGGGAGAAACAGACAGAATTGCTTGAAAAGGATTTAAATCTGTTGAATGAATTTCGTCAATTACTTTAGCTGTATTGTTTCCACCAATACCTATTATTAAGGGAAGTTTATTTTTATTTGCTCCAATAACTGCTTTTAAAACTGTCTTTTTTTCTAAATCGGAAAGCGAAGATACTTCGGCAGTGGTCCCGAGAACCACAATGTAATCTGCACGACCTGTAATAATATTTTCCACTATTCTTGGAATAGCATTAAAATCAATATTACCATCTTCTTTAAACGGAGTTACCATTGCAACCCCTAAACCTTTTAAATTCATTAAGCCTTTTTTAAAATTGTTTTCAAATATCTTGTAGATTCAGAAAGAAACAGCTCCGTTTCTTTAGGGTTAATTGTCAACATTAAATCATTCAAAGCATGATTTGAATTAGAAAAACCTAATCTTACCTTTGCGTTACAAAATGCACTAACAAATGAGGGAATAAGAGCTTTGTCATCAAAATAATTAACAATCAAATCAAACTCTTGTTGAAAAAGCGAAGTAAACTCTTGGTTTACATTACCCCAAAAACTTATATCATCTCTTGAGAAATTCATTCTGTTTTTTATTCTTGTACTAAGTTCTTCTTTTTTTTTTGAGCTAAAAACCACTATTGTAATATTTTGATAAGGAATTTTAAATGCCCTTGATAGTGTTAAAAAGATCTCATCATCAATCTCATGATTTTGAGCAATCAAAACAGCCATTGTTTTAAACTGATTTAAATTCTCTTTTGAAACAAAAGCTAAAGACTTTAACTTCTTTTTTAGCTTATAACCAATAACAAAATCAGATAAAAATTTAACCATAATGTACATGCAATATTAAATAAACAATTAGATGACGCATAAAAATTAAATGTTTTATGTTTTTTTTTAGAAAAATGTTACAGGTGTAACAATCAAAAAGGTTTTTGCCTAATGGTATTGTAAGATTTCTCATCTAAAATAGTCACACCAAGCTTTTCGGCTTTTTCTTTTTTTGATGGGCCCATCCCTTCACCTGCAACTAGATAATCTGTTTTTGCTGAAATGGAACTGGTAATTTTACCTCCAAAATACTCTATTTCAGCTTTCAACTCCTCTCTTGAGAAATTTTCAAAAACTCCCGAAACTACAAATTTTTTCTCCACAAAAGCATGGTGTAAGTCTTGTTTTGTCTTTATTACCTCCATTTGAAGTCCAAAATCTTTCAAAGCTTGAATTTGTTCTTTATTTTGTTCAGATGCAAAATAATCTACTACACTTTGAGCAATACGATTCCCTATTTCTTCTGTTTTAATTAATGACTCAAAGCTTACTCCCGCTAAACTTTCTATAGATTTAAACTCTTTCGCTAACTTCTTTGCAACAGTCTCTCCAACAAATCGAATTCCTAGACCAAACAGAACTTTAGCAAAAGGTTTTGCTTTTGATTTTTCAATTCCTTCAAGTAAATTAGCTACTGACTTTTGAGCCATTCGTTCGATAGGTAAAATCTGTTCAGGACTCAAGCGATACAGATCGGAAATACTATTTAACAATCCTTCTTTGTGAAGAAGGCTTACGGTCTCACCTCCTAAGCCTTCAATATCCATGGCTTTACGTCCAATAAAATGGAGAATTTTTCCAATTTTTTGAGGAGGACAACCTAATTCATTTATACAATAATGCTGTGCCTCCCCTTCTTCTCTTTTCAAAGGAGTAAAACACTTGGGACAATTTTCAATAAATACAACTCGATCTTCAAAGGCACCACGCTTTTTCTCATCTACTCCAGTGATTTTGGGAATTATTTCTCCCCCTTTTTCTACACAAACTGTATCTCCAATTCTTATGTCTAATTTTTTAATTTGATCAGCATTATGCAAAGAAGCTCTTTTTACCTTAGTTCCAGAAATCAAAACTGGTTCTAATTCTGCCACTGGAGTAATTGCTCCTGTCCTACCTACTTGATATTGCAATCCATTCAGACGTGTGAAGGCTTGTTCAGCTTTATATTTATAAGCCATTGCCCATCGCGGTGCTTTAGCTGTAAATCCTAATTCTTCTTGCTGAAAGAAACTATTAACTTTAATAACAATACCGTCAATTTCATAAGGAAGTGATTTTCGTTTGACTTCCCAAGAGGTTATATAATCAAATACATCATCAATGGAGTTAACCAGTTCGGCAGATTCTGGAACTTTAAAACCCCACATTCTTGCTTTTTGTAAGGCCTCAAATTGTGAGCTCACCGGTAAGCTTTCTCCTGCCAAAGAATATAAAAAACAACTAAGTGGTCTGGCTGCTACCAGTTGGCTATCTTGAAGTTTTAAACTTCCAGAAGCAGTGTTTCTGGGGTTTCGATATAGAGGTTCTCCTAACGCTGCTCTTTTCTGGTTAATTTCATTGAACCCTTTCCAAGGCAAAAGTATTTCACCTCTGATTTCAAAAAATGCTGGAAAATCATTTTTAAGTTTCAGTGGGATGGTTTTGATTGTTTTTACATTGGTAATAATATTATCTCCTTGCACCCCATCACCTCTAGTTACAGCTTGTATTAAATTCCCATTCTCATAGGTTAAACTAATCGAAGCCCCATCAAATTTCAATTCGCAGCTATATTCAATCTGAACGTCCTCTCCAAGAATTTTTTTAAGACGTTCCTCCCACTGAATTAACTCATCCTTAGAATAAGTATTTGACAAAGAATACATTGGATATTTGTGAGGAACTGTTTGAAAAGATTTTGTAATCCCGCCACCAACTCGCTGAGTTGGTGAATTAGAATCATAATAAGTTGGATGTTTTTCCTCTAAATATTGTAAGTTTTTTAATAATTGATCAAACTCGTAATCAGAAATAGTTGGACTATCAAGAGTATAATACTGGTGATTATGATCATGTAATTTTTGGCGTAATGCTTTAATTTGATTTTCGATTTCTTCCATATTACTTTTTTTGAACACGTAACATTCGAACTTTCCCGAAAATATCTTCCCGCTTTTCAAAAGAGTAAATATTAAACGATAAAATAAGACTTTTCATCTCTGACAAAAAACGAGGATTAATTTCAAAATAAATAAATCCCCCAGAAAATAGGTGAACTAATGCATACTCAAGAATTGAGCGATAAAAAATAAGAGGATCATTTTCAGGTACAAATAATGCTAAATGAGGCTCATAGTTCAAAACATTAGATTTCATCTTAGTTTTTTCACTCGGAGGGATATAGGGTGGATTAGAGACTACCACATTAGCTTTTACATCGAAATTATCTAATTTTAAAATATCCTGTTTTATGAAAGTAATTGATACTTTATTATTATCTGCATTTTGAATAGCAATTTCTAACACTTCATCAACAAGATCTATGGCTTTAATCTCAAAATTAGATTGCTCTTTTGCCAGGGCTATTGAAATACAGCCACTCCCTGTTCCAAAATCAATAAGGCTTTGTTTTTGTTTTAATTCTTTATGATCTTCTAAAACCCAACTTACTAACTCTTCAGTTTCTGGACGTGGTATCAGGACATCAGAATTTACATTTATAATCATTTCTCGGAAATAAGTTTTACCTAAAACATATTGCAAAGGTTTTTCTTTTAAAAGATATTGTAACGCTTCTTTTAAACGTTGCTTCTCATCCTCGCTAAATTTTGTATGTGGCTCTAATGCCAATAAAGCGGACTCAATATTAAAAAGCGAATGGAGTATTGCTTTGAAATAAAAATCAATTTCGTTAATATCCAAAAGTGATATCAACTCATTTCTAAAAATGGTTCTCCCCTCAATGTATGTCATGCTATTTTTTTTGTCATCCATATGGGACAAGAATAGTGTCCGGTGTTTCCCATGGGATGATCAATGTATTCAAATCCCACTTTTCTGTATAATTTTTGAGCTGTCTCCATGTTAGACATTGTTTCAATATAACATAATTCAAAATCTTTCGAATGAACAAATTCAAGACATTTATTTATCATAGTATATCCAAGACCTTTTCCTCTAGCTTCTTGAGTAAAATACATTTTTTGTAATTCACAAACTGATGAATCTTCTCCTTTTAAGGGGGCAATTCCAGCTCCACCGAAAATCGATTCTCCTTCAAAAACAACATAGTAGATTGCTCGAGAGTCCATGTAAGCCTCAAACATAGTGTCGAGTTGTTTGTCTTCATAAGCTGTCCCTTTTTTTGGCACTCCCATTTCTATCAAAACAGAACGCAAGGCAACTGCAAGAGGTAAATTGTCGGAGGCTTTTATTGGTCTAATACGCATTCCTTAAATTTTATTCTAAATTTACATTCAATTTTAATTTTCTTCGATAATGAAAGCAAATTAATTTACATTAAGATTTGAACAAAGAACAAGATTTAATCTATATGCAACGTTGCCTTGAACTTGCAAAAAAGGGATTAGGAGCAACCTATCCCAACCCTATGGTGGGTTCTGTAATTGTTCATAATAATATAATCATTGGTGAGGGTTGGCATAAAGAAGCAGGAACACCCCATGCTGAAGTTCATGCAATTAAGCAGGTAAAAAACAAGGCACTCTTAAAAAATTCAACCATATATGTTAATCTTGAGCCATGTAATCATTTTGGAAAAACATCTCCTTGTACCGATTTAATTATTCAATCAAAAATTCCGAGGGTCGTCATTGGTTCTAAAGATCAAAATCCAATTGTTGCAGGAAAGGGGATAAAAATATTACAAGATGCTGGCTGTAGAGTTTCAACTGGTATATTAAAAAAAGAAAGCGATTTTTTAAATCGTCGTTTTTTTAGTTTTTATAATAAGAAGCGTCCATATATCATATTAAAGTGGGCACAAACAAAAGATACCTTTATCGCCCCGATAAACGAAAGAAACAAAAAAGGTGAAATTTTTTGGATTTCAAACTCAATATCAAGACAGCGAGTTCATCAATGGCGAAGTGAAGAAGTTGCTATATTGGTTGGCGTTCAAACAATTATCCAAGACGACCCTTACCTCACCACAAGAGAATGGGAAGGAAAAAGTCCACTACGCTTAATAATTGATCCCAGTGGTAGAGCACCGATGAATTCAAAAGTAGTTACTGATTCTGAACCTAGTACTTTTTTTACTAAGAATATACCCTTAAGCTTTTCTGGAAATAAAGAACAAATAATATTAAATCCATTTTCTTTAAAAGAAATTGTAAATAGTTGCTACAAAAAACAAATACAATCAATAATAGTAGAAGGTGGATTGAAAACTATTCAATCATTTATTGATGCTGATTTATGGGACGAAGCAAGGGTTTTTACGAGTGAAAAAAAAATAATTCATGGGGTAAAGGCACCCAAAATAAAAAAAGTGCCTCTTAATAAAAGAAAAATTGATTCTGATATTCTCTCAATCTATTTTAACTAAACTTTTCAAGTAAAAACTTAGGACAGCGAATTGGTCTTTTAGTCTTGGGTGATAGAAAAGCTAAAACTGTATTCCCTTCACAAATAATTTCGTCATTTTGATTTACAACTTCATAATCAAAATCAAGTGTTGCTTTTGGGTGTTTTTTTAATAGAACTATTATATAAAAGAAATCACCATAAAATAATGGTTTCTTAAATGAAAGAGAAGCATTCACTACGGGCATCAAAATGCCATCCCGTTCCATTTTTGCATAAGATATCCCTAACGATGTTAACCACTCAAGTCTTGCTAATTCAAAATATTTCAGATAATTACTGTGATGCACAAATTGCATTTGATCTGTTTCCGAATAACGCACAATAATTTTTTTTGTCTTATATTTCAT
>TARA_B110000483_G_scaffold66477_1_pt1 | contig 28213 bp, 27 predicted proteins | sample TARA_B110000483 | Tara Oceans TARA_B110000483 (sample SAMEA4398176) | marine metagenome | biome: Polar Biome; feature: [SRF] surface water layer (ENVO:00010504); material: water (ENVO:00002006), including particulate matter (ENVO:01000060) such as... | depth 5 m
CTATTTATGAGCCAGGACTCGAACTTTTATTGGAACGCAATGTAGATCAAGGTCGTCTAAGTTTTACAACCGATCTGAAATATGCCATTGATAATACCGATATTGTTTTCTTAGCATTACCTACACCTCCGGGTGGGGATGGAGCTGCAGATTTATCTTATGTGCTAGGTATGGCAGAAAAGTTAGGTACAATTATTAAGGAGTATAAAGTTATCGTGGATAAGAGCACGGTGCCTGTAGGAACTGCAGACTTGGTTTATGCAGCGATTTCGAAAAATGCTACTGTTGATTTCGATGTAGTTTCAAATCCAGAGTTTTTAAGAGAGGGAGTTGCTGTCGATGACTTTATGAAACCTGACCGAGTGGTTATTGGAACTTCCTCTGAAAAGGCGAAGAAAATAATGGAACGACTTTATAAGCCTTATGTGATGTCAGGTAATCCTTTGGTCTTTATGGACGAGCGATCTGCTGAGTTAACCAAATATGCTGCTAATTCATTTTTAGCAACGAAAATTTCGTTCATGAACGAAATAGCAAATCTGTGCGAAAGAACAGGTGCTAATGTTGACATGATAAGAAAAGGAATGGGCTCAGATGAAAGAATTGGTAAAAGATTCTTGTTTGCGGGCATTGGTTATGGGGGAAGTTGCTTCCCTAAAGACGTGCAAGCTTTAGAAAGAACTGCAAAAGACTATGACTATGACTTTAAGATTTTAAATGCGGTTATGGATGTGAATGCCAACCAGAAGCAATTGTTTTTCAATCGAGTTAAAGCGGCTTATCAAGGAGGAATTAAGGGTAAAAAAGCAGCAATTTGGGGGCTGGCATTTAAACCAAATACTGATGATGTCAGAGAAGCTCCAGCCTTAGAAATAATCACCAATTTGTTGGCGGAAGGTTGCGAAGTTGCGGCTTATGACCCAGAGGCAATGGGCAATGTAGAAGCAGTTTTTGGGGATAAAGTTACTTTTTGTAAATCGATGTACAAGGCAACAGAAAATGCTGATTTTTTGATTATAGCTACAGAGTGGTCAGTGTTTCGAACACCGGATTTTGAAAAGCTTGCCAAAAATTTAAAAGACAAGACTATCTTTGATGGTAGAAATATCTATGAAAAAGATCAAGTGAAAGAATTAGGATTTAGTTATTTTAGTATTGGACGACCATAGCGTATGAAAAAAATATTAGTTACAGGAGCAGCCGGGTTTTTGGGATCACATTTGTGTGATCGATTTATCAAAGAAGGTTATTATGTAATTGGTATGGATAATTTGATTACCGGAAGAATGGAAAATATTCAACACCTTTTCAAATTGCCAAATTTTGAGTTTTATCACCATGATGTAACTAATTTTATACATATTCCCGGTGATTTAGATTATGTTTTACATTTTGCATCTCCAGCAAGTCCCATAGATTATTTAAAAATACCCATTCAAACATTAAAAGTGAGTTCATTAGGAACGCATAATTGTCTGGGTTTAGCAAAAGCAAAAAATGCCAGAATTCTAGTGGCTTCTACTTCTGAGATTTATGGAAATCCTCAGGTGCATCCTCAAAACGAAGAGTATTGGGGCAATGTAAATCCGATTGGTCCAAGAGGGGTTTATGATGAAGCGAAAAGATTTCAAGAAGCCTTAACAATGGCTTATCATACCTATCATAAGGTGGAAACTAGGATAGTTCGAATTTTTAATACCTATGGCCCAAGAATGAGGTTGAATGATGGCCGTGCTTTGCCGGCATTTATTGGACAAGCTTTGCGTGGAGAAGATATAACGGTCTTTGGTGATGGCTCACAAACAAGGTCTTTTTGCTATGTGGACGATCTCGTTGAAGGAATTTATCGTTTATTAATGAGTGATCATGCACAACCTATAAACATCGGTAATCCGGATGAAATTAGTATCAAAGAATTTGCTGAAGAGATTATACAGCTTACAAATACAAAACAGCAAGTCGTTTTGAGAGAATTACCTATTGATGATCCAAAACAAAGGCAACCGGATATAAGTCGGGCTAAAGAAATTTTAAATTGGAGCCCAAAGGTTTCTAGAAGGGAAGGATTAGCGCGGACATATGAGTATTTCAAGCAACTGAGTCAAGAGGAATTGCACAAGAAAGATCATAATGATTTTAGTAATTATAAACGGTAAAAATTATGAACACTTATTACGCACACCCAACTGCAGTAATCGATGAAGGCTGCGAAATAGGACATGGAACAAAAATTTGGCATTTTACGCATGTAATGCCTAATGCTAAGCTAGGTAAAAACTGTAATTTAGGCCAAAATGTAGTCGTTTCTCCTGAGGTTGTCTTAGGGGATAATGTTAAAGTTCAAAATAATGTTTCCATCTACACTGGAGTTATCTGCGAAGATGATGTATTTTTGGGTCCTTCTATGGTTTTCACTAATGTTATGAATCCTAGAAGTGCGGTGGATAGAAAAAATCAATTCATGCGGACAAACGTAGGGAGGGGAGCTAGTATTGGTGCGAATGCAACAATTATTTGCGGGAATGATATCGGTGAATTCGCTTTTATCGGTGCCGGAACAGTAATTGTTGAAGATGTGCCATCCTACTCGTTATGGGTAGGAAATCCGGGTAAAATGATAGGTTGGATGAGTGAGTTTGGTCACCGGCTAGAATTTAATGAGGCAGGTATCGCTGCTTGCCCTGAAAGCGGCGAAGAATATAAATTAGAATTAGATAGGGTTTTAAAGTTATAGATTATGTATGAGGAAATACTTAATAAAGAGAAGAAACTAGCAGTGATTGGTTTAGGTTATGTCGGCTTGCCAATTGCGCTTGAGTTTGCTAAGAGTGTTTCGGTTATTGGTTTTGATATTCATCCTGGTCGTATAGAAATGATGAAAAATGGGGTGGATCCTAGTCAAGAGCTTAAAAAAGAAGCCTTTGAAGGAGCTGATATTCATTTCACCGCTAATCCTGATGATTTGAAAGATGCGAGTTTCTTTATAGTTGCTGTTCCAACTCCAGTAGACTCGCACAAGGTTCCAGATTTAGCTCCAGTCTTAAAAGCTTCTGAAACTGTGGGCAAGGTATTAAATGAAGGGGATTATGTGGTTTATGAGTCTACAGTATATCCCGGTTGTACCGAGGAAGATTGTATTCCTGTATTGGAAAAAATGTCAGGATTAAAGTTTGTAAACGATTTCAAGGTTGGTTATTCTCCTGAGCGAATCAATCCAGGTGACAAGGAACATACGCTTACTAAAATTATAAAAGTAGTTTCTGGATGTGATGAGGAATCACTTGATAATATAGCAAAGGTTTATGAGCTTGTGGTTGAAGCCGGAGTTCATCGCGCAACAACCATTAAGGTGGCTGAAGCTGCAAAAATTATCGAAAATACCCAAAGAGATTTAAATATCGCGCTGATGAATGAGCTTTCTAAGATATTTGACAGAATGGATATTAATACTTTCGATGTCCTAGAAGCAGCCGGAACAAAATGGAACTTCTTGAAGTTTTTTCCCGGCCTCGTTGGGGGGCATTGTATTGGTGTAGATCCTTACTACTTAACCTATAAAGCTATAGGTCTAGGATATAAGCCTGAAGTAATCTTGTCTGGTAGAAGAATCAATGACAGTATGGGTGCCTACGTTGCCCAACGTTTAGTTCAAAAGCTTATCAAGAATGGTAAACAAATTGCTAGTGCTAAAGTCTTGGTTATGGGATCCACTTTTAAAGAGGATGTGGCGGATATAAGGAATTCAAAAGTTGTCGATGTTATTAAAGAGCTTAAAGGCTTTTCGGTTAATGTAGATGTAACAGATGCTTATGCTGAAAAAAGAGAGATGAAAGAAGAATATGGAATTGAGCTAATTGACGAGGTGGAGACTAAGTATGATGCAATAATTGTTGCAGTTAATCACGATAAGTATTTAGCATACGATGATGCATATTTTGATAGTATCACAACAGAAAACTCAATACTGGTAGATATTAAAGGTATTTTTAGAGGTAAAATTAAGAGTTTAGAATATTGGTCATTATAAAATACTATGAAAAAGATACTAATAACGGGAGGAGCTGGATTTATTGGATCCCATGTGGTTCGATTGTTTTTGAAGAATTATCCTGAATATCAGATATATAATTTGGATAAGTTGACTTATGCAGGTAATCTTGAAAATCTCAAAGATATTGAGGATAATCCAAATTACAATTTTGTAAAAGGAGACATCGTAGATGCTGACTTTATTCATAAGTTGTTTGAGAAAGAATTATTCGATGGGGTCATTCATCTCGCGGCTGAATCGCATGTTGACCGCTCGATATCTAATCCATTAGAATTTGTCATGACCAATGTAATCGGAACAGTAAACTTATTAAACGCCGCTAAATTTCATTGGAAATCTTTTGAGGATAAATTGTTTTATCACGTCAGTACGGATGAAGTGTATGGTAGTTTGGGCGCTACAGGATTTTTTACCGAAGAGACGTCCTATGACCCGCATAGTCCGTATTCATCGTCAAAAGCAAGCAGTGATCATTTCGTCAGAGCTTATCATGACACATACGAATTGCCTGTGGTAATCTCTAATTGCAGTAACAACTATGGTTCTCATCAGTTTCCTGAAAAATTGATTCCACTATGTATTAATAATATTAAAAATAATCAACCTTTACCTATATATGGAAATGGCAAATATACAAGGGACTGGTTGTGGGTTTTTGACCATGCTAGAGCAATTGATTTGGTTTTTCATCAAGGTAAAAAAGGGGAAACCTATAACATTGGTGGTTTTAACGAATGGCAAAACATTGAATTAGTAAAGACTTTATGCAGGTTAATGGATAAGAAACTTCAAAGAGATCCGGGCACTAATGAAAAATTGATAACTTTTGTGAAAGACAGACCTGGTCACGATTTGCGATATGCTATAGATGCAAGCAAGATTCAAAAAGAGTTGGGCTTTGAGCCTTCAGTTCAATTTGAAGAGGGTTTAGAAAAAACAGTTGACTGGTATTTGAAAAATGAGGAATGGTTGAGTAACGTTACCTCTGGAACATATAAAAATTATTACATTAAACAATATACTTCTTAAATATGGAGATGTACCAAAATAAGTATCACGAAGGTAGCATTGAAGACAAGAAGTTTTTGGTTACCGGTGGAGCCGGATTTATTGGTTCGCACATAGTAGCTTACTTGCTAAAAAATAAGGCCGGGCTTGTTCGAGTACTCGACAATCTGATTACGGGAAATTATTCCAATATTCAAGAATGGGAAGAGCATCCAAATTTTGAATTTATTGAAGGAGATATCACGGATACTGCAACCTGCTTGCATGCCTGTGAAGGAATAGAGTATTTATCTCATCAGGCTGCATTGGGTTCTGTTCCTCGATCTATCAAAGACCCTGCTCGAACAAATTCAATCAATGTGGATGGGTTTTTAAACATGATGATAGCAGCAAAAGACTGTCAAGTGAGTAAAATTGTTTTTGCTAGTTCCTCTTCGGTTTATGGTACGGAAAAGTCATTGCCAAAATTTGAAGATAAAATTGGTGATCCACTTTCTCCTTATGCAGTTTCAAAGTACACGAATGAACTTTATGCAAAGGTGTTCGGGCTGACTTATGGAATGAAAATTATTGGTTTGCGTTATTTTAATGTTTTTGGACCAAGGCAAGATCCTTCAGGACCTTATGCCGCCGTAATTCCAATTTTTATTGATAAGTTGAAAAGAATAAGTCCTGTTTATATAGATGGAGATGGCGAGCAAACTCGAGATTTCACTTTTGTGGAAAATGCTGTCCAAGCGAATATTCGGGCCATGTTATGTGGTAATGAGAAAGCTTTCGGACAAATCTATAACATAGCCTATGGAGAGAATTATTCAGTCAATTACTTATATAATTCTATTAGAGAATCGTTAGAAAGTGAGCAAGAAGCATTTCACAGAGAAAGTCGGAAAGGTGATGTTAAGAATTCTTTAGCAGATATTTCAAAAGCGAAGGAACTATTAGGATATCAGCCTTTGTTTAATTTTAAAGATGGGCTGCCAATAACCATTGAATCCTATAAATAGATATGTGTTTAGTATTTTAAAAGACTTATTTAAATCAAAACCTAAGCAGATCCTAAGCGATCTATCTGATATTGGTGTGGATATGCATTCGCATTTGATACCTGGTATTGATGATGGTTCAAAGTCCAATGAACAGTCTTTGGAAATGATTTCACGCTTACAAGATTATGGTTTTTCAAAATTGATTACCACACCCCATATCATGAGTGGAGGATATGACAATACCACCAGTATTATTCAAAAGGGTTCGGAGAGTCTCAATCTTTATTTAGAAAAAAATAAAGTAGACATAGAACTAAAATGTTCCTCGGAGTATTATTTGGATGGACATTTTGAGGATTTAATCAAACAAAAGGATTTAATGCCAATCGGCGATAATTATATTTTGTTTGAATTTTCATATATGTTTCGACCAACAGATGGTGAAAGGGTGATCTTTGATTTAGGACTAGATGGATTTAGGCCGATATTAGCCCATCCTGAGCGTTATAATTATATGGCTGACAAGAACTTATCTAAGTTAAAAACACTTAAGGATACCGGTGTTTTGTTTCAGCTTAACTTATTTTCTTTAGTGGGGGCATATGGTCCTATAGCTCAAAAAGTAGGGGAGCATTTAATTCGTGAAAGAATGATCGATTTCGTTGGAACTGATTTACATAATCCATCGCAACTCGAGTATTTAAATAAGTTATTGGAAAGTGAATCCTTAATGGATTTAATTCAGCAAGATCAATTGAAGAATAAAGTATTATAAAATGAAGTTTACATCGGCAGGTATGCAGGATTTATGGTTAATTGAACCAACTGTTTTAGAAGATCATAGAGGCTACTTCTTTGAAGGCTTTAATAAAAAAACATTTGAGGCTAAAACAAACTTAAACATCGATTTTGTTCAAGATAATGAATCTAAATCAACTAAAGGAGTGCTGCGTGGACTGCATTTTCAGCATGGTAGGTATGCTCAAGCAAAATTAGTACGCGTCTTGCAAGGCGAAGTACAGGATGTTGTAGTTGATTTAAGAGAAGGGTCATTAAGCTATGGCAAACACTATTCAGTAATCCTTTCCGGAAAAAACCGTAAACAGTTATTTATTCCTAGAGGTTTTGCACATGGTTTCTTAGTGCTAAGTGATTCGGCAATCTTTAGTTATAAATGTGATAACTATTACAATAAAGAGAGTGAAGGTGGTTTATTGTTTAACTGTCCTAAACTAGCCATATCGTGGGAGCTACCAGGCCAAGAATTGAAGCTCTCCGAAAAAGACCTTGTTCTTTCATGCTTCGAAGGTTAATCCGGTTTTATTCTTCTGCTCGAATTATTTTATAATTAATAGAATCCGTTGACTGTATCGCATAATCGTAATAGTGCTTCATTTGGGTCTCATCCATGTGATGTGTGCAAAAAGTAAAGTTGAAATTTTGCTTAATGAGATAGTTTTGATTAACAAGCGGTCCATTTTTTAGGTAATAATCTTCCAAAATCTTCCTATTTCGTCTAAGACAGCTATTAATCAGTCGTATGGTTTGATTGCTTGTTCTGTTTTGCCGACTATGATAACTTGCGCGACAATAGTCATTACAAAATTTTTTGTCTATTCTGCCTATAAGGGCTGATTCACACTCTTTACAAAATGATTTCATTGCTGAAAATTAGGAAAAATAGTTTGAGCGTATGTTTCTATTGCGTGATGACCTATTAGCTTTGAGTAGATTTATCTAACCATAAATTATTCAAAACGATATCGGGGTCTTTTTGTAAATTTGGGATGCATAAGAAGAGGTTTAAAAAACCAATGCACCAAAAAAATGATCTCACTTTCTAAGAAGGGTATCCGATGAATAAATTTATATGTTTAGGGGTTTTGATAACAATTGGTTTTGTAATGGGCTGCTCAAAGAAAAACAGTATTCAACAAGATTGTATGGGTGTAATCAAGGATGATTGTATCTGTACGCAACAATATGAGCCTGTTTGCGGTTGCGATTTTAAAACGTATAGTAATAGTTGCACTGCTAATTGTGCCGGAGTATTGCGCTATACATTAGGAAGATGTAAATAAGACTGATTAGGAATACGTGGTTGGTTTCCCAAGGGCTTTTGTCCATGCTATTTCATTAAAATTTTCGTTTCTTTGTAGCATGTTGAAAATAGACATGCATAGTCATATCTTACCTAAGAATTTACCTAGATGGGCCGATAAGTTTGGATATGGAGATTTTATTTATTTGGATTTCCATAAAAAAAATTATGCCCGAATGATGAAGGGGAATGAGTTTTTTAGGGAGATTTTTATTAATTGTTGGGATCCGGAATATCGTATTAAAGAATACGAACGATTTGAGACGCAAGTTCAGGTAGTATGCACGATTCCAGTACTTTTTTCCTATTGGGCAAAGCCAAAGGATGGTTTAGAAGTGGCACAATTTTTAAATGATGATATCGCTAATTTGCAGCAGAAATACCCTAAAAACTATATTGCTTTGGGTACTTTACCCATGCAGGACACAGAGTTTGCTGTTCAGGAATTGGAGCGATGTAAGACAGTACTTAATTTGCCTGGTATTCAAATTGGTTCAAATATCAATGATATTAACTTAAGTGATGAACGATTTTTTCCGATATATGAAGCTGCAGAGCGTCTAGGGATGGCGATTATGATTCATCCTTGGAATATGATGGGTTTCAATAGTATGGAGAAGTATTGGTTGCCATGGTTAGTGGGTATGCCTGCAGAAACGAGTAGAGCGATTTGCTCCCTGATTTTTTCAGGGGTTTTGGAGAAATTTCCGAAACTTCGTTTTTGTTTTTCTCATGCCAGTGGATCTTTCTTATCTACAATAGGTCGAGTCGAGCATGGTTTTAATTGTCGACCTGATCTTGTGGCTATTGACAATCCAATCAACCCTAGGGAATATCTGGGTAAATTTTGGGTAGACAGTATTACTCATGATGATAAGATGTTAAACTATGTACTAGATTTACAGGGAAGCAATCGAGTGTGTTTGGGGACAGATTACCCCTTTCCTCTTGGAGATTTAGAAATTGGTAAGTTTATAAGTGAAATGGGATTATCTGAAGAAACAGTAGACGATATTTTCTGTAATTCTACCCTGAGCTGGTTGAATCTTGATAAGGCTCAATTTTTATAGTAGTTAGATCCCTGCACTGAATATTAAATCCAAATTGGTGAATTTAATATCAAAAATTTGAGATAAATTTCGTTGAGTTAAATGTCCATTGTACGTGTATAAGCCTAGACACGTTCCTCTATCCATTCTTACCCAACTTTCCATTCCGCCATGCTCATGAGCTTTAAACAATATAGGGGTGAGTAGGTGACTGAATGCATAACTTGCGGTCTGGGAAACCCTTGAAGGTATGTTTGGCACACAATAATGAATCACTTCATGTTTGACAAATGTAGGTTTCTTCAGCGTTGTCATTTCACTTGTTTCAAAACAACCACCTTGATCAATACTTACATCAATAACCACGGAGCCCGCTTTCATGCTTGCAATCATTTCTTCTGAAACAATTACGGGAGTTCTTCCCGTTTTGCTATGGATTGCACCAATCATTAAGTCCGCTTGTTCTAATTCCCTTTTAAGTACTTCTGGAGTAATTACTGAATTGAATACTCGTTGACCAATATTATTCTGTAAATCACTTAATCGGTGCACGTCATTGTCAAAAATAGATACCAGTGCTCCAAGACCAATTGCAGCGCGGGAAGCAAAAGTCCCTACTACTCCTGCACCAATAATTACTACTTTTGCTGGGGGCACTCCAGAGATTCCTCCTAGAAGCAATCCCTTGCCGTTGTGGGCATTGCTTAAGAGCTCTGCGCCTATAAGAACAGCATTAGAACCAGCTATTTCGCTCATTGCGCTTACAAAAGGATAATTGCCTGATTCATCTCTGAGGAATTCATATGCAATAGCATTGATTTTTTTCTTCATTAAGGCATACAGATACTCCTTACTAATGCTAGGCATGTGTATCGGAGATATGAGATGATGTCCAGGCTGCATCAACTCAATTTCAAAAAGGGTAGGTGGAGCAACCTTAATAACAATATTTGCTTTGAAAACCTCCTCTGTATTTTTGGTAATTTCTGCTCCTGCTTCAGAATACATATAATCGAAAAAACCGCATGCTTTTCCTGCATCATGCTCAACAATTACTTGATGTCCATTAGCGATAAGTAACTCTACGGCATCTGGCGTTAATCCAATTCTTTTTTCTTCAAAGGTTCGTTCTTTGGGTAGACCAATAAACAATTTACCTTTCTTTGTGCCTGCTAAAGCAATTTGTTCTTGAGGCAATAAGCCAAGTTTCTTGGTAATTCCTTCAAATTTTTTCCCCTGGGTAGACATAAATAAATAGAGCTTAGCTAAAAGTTAAAAGTACTAATTTTTCTGCTATTTACATCTATTTTCTTTATTTGAATCTTCATGCCATGATCTATAAGGTCTATTGCTTTATCGGGCCATTCCACTAAACAGATTCCCGTACTATCTAAATATTCTTCAAACCCAATATCCAAGACCTCTTCTAAGTTCTTTAACCGGAATAAGTCAAAGTGATAGATTAGAATCTTGTTATTAGCGTATTCATTAACAATAGAGTATGTAGGGCTAGTTACATCTTCAGTATAGCCAATTTCTTTGCAAATGGCTTTGATTAAACTGGTTTTTCCTGCTCCCATTTCACCTTCAAACAGAATAATTCTTTCTTGCTTAATCTGGATAATTAACTGCTTCGCAAGTATGTTTAATTCATCTAAACTATGAATAGTGTATTCCATGACTATTTGCTTTTTAAGATAACAAATGGAATGATCATTTCTTCTAGAGAAAGTCCGCCATGTTGAAAGGTATCTTTAAAGTAAGTGGCAAACTTGTTATAGTTGTTTTGATAGATTAGGTAATTGTCATCTTTTGCAAAGATGTAACTTGAACTTAATCGAGAAGATGGGAGTTGAGCATCTTTCGGGTTCTTAATTTCGAATACATCACGTGAATCAAAAGCTAAGCTTTTCCCAGTTTTATATCGGATGTTAGATGTTGTATCTCTGTCTCCAATACATTTTGAAGGATGGGCAACTAACTTTGTACCGTGATCAGTTGTAATAACAATATTTACGTCTTTATTGGCTAGTTTCTGAATGGCATTTTGCAGAGGTGAGTGTTCAAACCAACTCAAGGTCAAAGATCGGAAGGCACTGTCATCGCTTGCCAGTTCTTTAATCATATCCATCTCCGTTTTTGCGTGTGAAATGGTATCGACAAAATTGTATACTATAACATTTAACCGATTATTCATCCCATTTAGAATTTTGTCCTCTAAATCTTTTCCTTTTTCAAAGTTGGTTACTTTGGTATATGAAATTTTTAAATCGTCTTTGAAGTTTCTTTTAATAAGCGCTTTAACTAGTTCTTCCTCGTATAAGTTTTTACCTCCATCTTCCTCGTCATTTTTCCAATAATTCGGGTAGTGCTCTTGAATTTGAAGTGGCGTTAGTCCGCTAAAAATTGCATTTCTTGCATACTGAGTAGCTGTTGGCAAGATGCTGTAAAACATTTCCTCATTTTGCACTTTAAAATTATCCAATAAGGAAGGTTCGAGCATTTTCCATTGGTCATATCTTAAATTGTCTATAAGGATAAAGTAAGTAGGTTTATCTTCTTTTAATAAGTCAAATACTCGCTCTTTAAATAGATTGTGGGAAAGAAGAGGCTTGTCTTCATCTTCACCGAACCAGTCTAAATAGTTTTTACTTACATACTTACAAAATTCTCGATTGGCTTCTGTTTTCTGCGATGCCAAAATTTCTGCCATTTCATAGGTGTTAGATTTCTCCAATTCTAATTCCCAAAATACCAATTTCTTATACAAATCTGCCCATTCGTTATAATCTAAATGGTCTTGCATTCGCATGAAAAGTCGTTGAAATTCTTGCTGATAATTCGATTGAGTCTTTTCTTTCACTAATCGTTTATTATCTACTATTTTTTTTAAGGTAAGTAGTATTTGCTGAGATTTTACAGGCTTAATTAGATAGTCTGTAATTTGAGAACCAATAGCTTCCTCCATCAAGTCCTCTTCTTCATTTTTGGTTATCATAACTACTGGAAGGTGTTGCTTAATTTCTTTTATTTTAGGTAGGGTCTCTAGTCCGGATAAACCGGGCATTGATTCATCGAGGAATACGACATCCACGTCTTCCTCTTTCACCTTATCAATGGCATCTTGACCATTAGTTACTGGTATTATTTCATAACCTTTATTTTCAAGGAACATGATTTGTGGCTTAAGCAAATCAATTTCATCATCAGCCCACAGGATTCTAATTTTTGACATAATTTTTATTTTTTAACAGTCATCTTAGACCGTCAATTAGCAAGATGGAATCTCCCAGTTTACAGACATTAAACTTCTTAAACACCTATTTTATTTTAGAGAGTGAAACTTAAATTGAGTTAAAATTGAAAACTGCTTATTCTGCAGAAAAATCTAAGTTAATTTTTGCAATTTTTTGTAGTAGTTCTTCCTTTAAAGTTTCATTGATAATGCCAAAACCTTGTTGAAATGTTTCCTCAAAGCTAGGAAGGGAGAAGGTATCTAAAACTTTCCCTCCATTCCATGGAAAACGACTCTTTGCCATTTCAAGAACACCTGCACCACCTCTTGCTCCGGGTGACGTCGCCATGATGAAAACACCTTTATCTTGAAAAACGGATTGCTTTGGTATTCGAGAGATCCAATCGAATATATTTTTAAATGCTGCAGAATATGCGCCGTTGTGTTCGGCTAATGAGATGAGTATGATATCCGCATGAGCAATTTTATCAGCAAAGGTATAAGCTAAATCAGGTATTCCATGCTCAGTTTCCTTGTCTATGCCAAATATGGTCATTTCAAAATCATTGATATCTAAAAGCTCGACTATTCCGTTCTCGAAAAGGGAAGCGGCATACTCGACTAACTGTTTATTTATTGAGGCTTTACTATTGCTTCCTGCGAATGCTAAGACTTTCATTATTTTTGGTTTTTTATTTCATTACGTTTAGTTTCGAAACACTAAGAAGTGAAGAATGATTTCTAATCTGCACAAAGTAAACACCATTGCGAAGTCCTGTAATATCAAACTGAACATTTCCACCTGCGATTGGCTCATTCATGATTAACTTACCCACTTGATCATACAAGCTCACGGAAAGCTGATTGCCCTCGAAGTGATGTTGAATATTGAAAACATCCTTGCTTGGATTAGGGAAAATAGAGAAGTAATTGCTGACAAGATCTTTGATGCTTGTCGGGCTAGAAGAGAAGCTAACCGTTCCATTTTCAGTAGCATTTGCTATTGCTGAGACCATAATAGAAACACTTGCATCCGTTACGATATAGTTAAACCCATTATTCTCATTAAGAAACATGACTTCATCTTCAGCTTGTAAGTCGATCGTAACACCCGCTATCATTTGAAAGGTATCAGTTCCATTCACCACTATCCAATCCCCATTATTTAAGTTGAACTGTTCGTCTTGAATAACATGAACTACATTAGGACGACCAATTACCGCCATACTTCTCATTAAGCCCGCCTGTTGTTGGGTGAACATATTTTGGCAAGACTCAGTAGAATAATCCATATAATTTTCGACCATATCTGGTTCATCTGGCGTTTCTCCATTGGTACAAGAGTTCTTATTGAAGCTACATCCTGCTTGCTGTGAATTGTTGCCCATATGTGGCGTATCCAAAAATCCATCATCCTGTGTTAGGTCACAATCTGGTGTTCCTAAAAATGGATTTCCGCTGTCTCCCCAAATGTGCCGTAAGCCCCAATAATGGCCAACTTCATGCACTGCCGTTCTACCTCGGTCCGCTATAGAGAGTTGACCTGAAGCTAATGGATTGTTTCTGCCGACAACCTCATAATGCAAGACTACACCTTCTTCACCTGGATTTCCTGCACCTTGACCTGCAGGCCAATTTGGAGCATTTGATGGCGGATAAGCAAAACCTAAGATTGCTCCACCTAAATCACAGACCCAAATATTTAAATATTTGTCTGAATCCCACGCATCTTTTCCTCCCGAAGATGAGGATTTCATCGCATCTAGGTTGAAAAAACTAAAGGTCGTGGACGTTGAAGTTCTTGTCACTCCATTGCTTGGGTTGCCCTCAGGATCGATGGTGGCAAAAAAGAACTCGAAGCCAACATCACTCGCTCTATTCTTAAAAATGGCTCTCGTATTGCTTGTATCTCCATTTAATCGCCGAAAATCTTCATTTAAAACATCAAGCTGACTTTGCAACAAGGCGTAGTTTGTATTTTGGTTACTTCCATTAAATACCACATGAAAAACAACAGGAATTCGAAAAATAGTATCGGGCGCTGCATTTGTTGATTTGTGCGCATGAAATTCTTCACTATGTAACTTTGCTGCGTTAAATAATGAATGAACATTACTCTTGAAATCGGGTGTTTTTTGCTCCAATATTTGCATATACTCAGTTGTATAGCATTTATGTATTTGCTGCTGTGCAAACAGGTTGTTAGCGGATAAGATTAAAAGAATTAGAAGTTTTTTCATTACTTAAATTTACGTGAAAATACAACAAATTATGAAAACTTAGGTATCAGTTATTGCACATGAAAGGGTTATTGTTTCTGCCGTAAAAACTTATATTTGCATATATGATGAAGCAAAAAGTAATCAATGACCCTGTTCATGGTTTTATTGCCGTTAATGATCCTTTGATATATCAAATCATTGAGCATCCTTTCTTTCAGCGCTTAAAGCGAATTAAGCAATTGGGCTTAACTGATTTTGTGTACCCTGGGGCAAATCATACTCGATTTCACCATGCCTTGGGTGCTTATCACCTGATGCGAAAAGCACTTTTTACCTTGAAACAAAAAGGAGTGAAAATTACGGAAGAAGAGGAGCGAGGAGCTCAAATTGCTATACTTTTGCATGATATAGGACATGGCCCATTTTCTCATACCCTTGAGAATACCTTAATTCAAGACCTCGCTCATGAGAAAATTTCACTGATGTTTATGGCTAAACTTAATGCGATTTTCAATGGGCAGTTGGATGTTGCTATTCGGATATTTAAGAATGAGTATCCGAAGCGTTTTTTATATCAATTGGTTAGCGGACAGTTAGACGTTGATCGTTTAGATTACCTAACTCGAGATAGCTTTTTTACGGGGGTAAGTGAAGGGGTTATTAACTACAATCGTTTGATAGATATGATGGATGTTGTCGATAATGAAATGGTGGTAGAAGCAAAGGGTATATACTCTGTTGAAAAATTCCTTATTTCTAGAAGAATCATGTATTGGCAGGTTTATTTACATAAAACAGTTATCTGTGCAGAAGAAATGTTGGTTAAACTTATCCTAAGGGCAAAACATTTGGTCAATCAAGGAGTGGGATTAGAATGCTCAAAAGCATTAATGTTTTTTATTGAAAATGAGGTGAATCAATCCAATTTTGAATTCGATGAGCATACGTTAATAAGGTATTCAAATTTAGATGACATTGATATTCTTGCAGCTGTTAAAGTATGGATGAATCATGAGGATAAAATCCTTGCACATTTGGCCAAGTGTCTGGTTAATCGCAGTTTGTTCAAGATTAAACTTCAGGATAACCAGTTTGAGGAAGAGGAAATTTCAGCGATTAGAAATGATATAATTAAGCGTTTTGGGGTCTCAGAGAAAGATGCGGAATATCTTTTGATTAATCAGGAAATAACAAGTTATCTCTACAACCCTAAGCATGCTAAAATTAAAATTCTAATGAAGGGCGGCAAGGTGAAGGATTTTGCTGACGCATCAGACCAATGGAGTTCACTTGCCATGCAGAAAGCTGTAAGTAAGTATTATTGCTGCTATCCTAAAAAGAACTAGTTCAATTGAAATTCACGTTATAATGAATTAATTGTTATTTTTGCCCAATGCGCGTAACTGCTCAAGAACTTGCCATATTGTTAGATGCCAAAATAGAAGGTAATCCTAAAGCTGTAGTTAACAAATTAGTTAAAATAGAAGAAGCAGATAAGGACTCACTTTGTTTTATTGCTAATCCTAAGTATGAGCATTATGCGGAAACAACGCATGCAGGAGTTTTGGTAGTTGCAGAAAATTTACTTCTAAAGAACAAGAATGGAACAACTTTTTTGCGGGTTAAAGATCCGTACAACAGCTTTGCAATTCTTCTAGAAAAATTTTCTGCTGAAACTAATGATGATAAAAAGGGAATAGAGCAACCTTCATTCATTCATGAAACCGCAAAAATCCATCCTAGTGCATACATTGGCGCATTTTCATACATTGGCTCGAATGTTATGGTCGGTGAGGGAGTGAAAGTTTATCCTAATTGTTATATAGGTGATTCAGTCGCAATAGAAAAGAATTCCACCATTTCTGCAGGTGTTAAAATTCATCGAGATAGTTTACTCGGCGAACGATGCATTATTCACTCAGGAGTGGTCATTGGTAGTGATGGTTTTGGCTTTGCACCACAAAAAGATGGTTCCTTTTTAAAAGTACCTCAAACGGGTAATGTTAAAATTGGAAATGATGTAGAAATTGGAGCCAATACGGTGATTGATAGGGCTACTCTTGGCAGCACTTGGATTAAGGATGGCGCGAAGCTTGATAATCTTGTTCAAATAGCCCATAATGTGGAGGTAGGATCGCACAGTATTATTGCTGCTCAGGCAGGAGTTTCAGGAAGTACTAAGCTTGGTAAGCATGTTATGGTAGGTGGTCAAGCGGGATTTGTTGGTCACATACAAATAGCAGATGGCGTCAAAATCAATGCGCAAAGTGGTGTGAGTAAATCAATTGAAAATCAAGGGGCATCTATTAGTGGATCACCAGCTGAGCCCTTTCGTCAACATTATAAAAACATTGCTCACACTCGAAAAATTGGTGAGTTAATCGATAGAATAGAAAAACTAGAAAAGGCCTTGTCTAAAAATAAAGAATGAATTTATATCAACAAACTATAAAAAAATCAACTCAATTAAGTGGAGTTGGTTTGCATACAGGTGAGGCAGTTACGCTTACCTTTCATCCTGCAGCACCTAATTTTGGAATCAAATTCAAACGCGTGGATAGTCCTGAACAGACTGTTATACCCGCAGATTGTGACTTGGTTGTCTCTGTCGATCGTGGAACTACCCTTGAGAAGAATGGGGTTAAAGTTGCTACGGTTGAACATTTAATGGCAGGAATATTTGGTCTTCAAATCGATAATTTATTAATCGAATTGGATGGGATTGAAATACCGATTATGGATGGTAGTTCAGCTCCATTTATTGAAGTATTGTTAGCCGCTGGTTTGGAAGAGCAAGCCGAAGAAAGAGAAATATACGAGCTAAGAGAAACCATTAAATACGTTGATGACGAAAAAGGCGTAGAGATGCTTGCAATGCCAAGTTCAAATTATAAAATTACAGCACTTATTGATTATCAATCAAAGGTCCTGGGCCAACAGCATTCTTCCATTGATAATATTGCTGATTTTGAGCAAGAGTTTTCGAAGGCAAGGACCTTCTGCTTTTTACATGAATTGGAGTATCTAGTAGAAGCGAATTTGATAAAAGGCGGCGATTTAAATAATGCAATTGTGGTTGTTGATCAGCCTGTTAGTGAGAAAGAACTTGAAAAACTTCGCATAATTTTTGATAAACCCGATGTTGCGGTGGAAAAAGAGGGTATTCTAAACAATGTCACATTGCGTTACCCTAATGAGCCAGCTCGGCATAAGTTATTAGATGTAATTGGAGATTTAGCCTTAATTGGAACACCTGTAAGAGCTAATATTATTGCAAGTAAGCCAGGTCATAAGACCAATATTGAATTTGCAAAGAAATTAAAGGCCTTGGTAAAAAAGGCTAGACATAATCCGCAAGTTCCAGCTTATGACCCTAACAAAGAACCTATATTTGATTTGATAGCCATTGAGAAAATGTTGCCACATCGCGCTCCATTTTTGTTAGTAGACAAGATTATTAGCTTGTCAGAAAAGGAAGTAGTAGGTATCAAGAATGTAACTTTTAATGAACCATATTTTCAAGGGCATTTCCCGGGAAATCCCGTTATGCCTGGGGTATTACAAGTTGAAGCAATGGCTCAAACCGGTGGTATTCTGGCTTTGAATACAATGGATGATCCAGGTAATTATGATACGTACTTTTTAAAAATCAGTAATTGCCGATTTAAAAGTATGGTAAAACCAGGCGATACTCTGATTCTCAAGTTGGAACTTTTAGGTCCAATGCGAAGAGGGATTATGGAAATGAAAGGAACTGCCTTTGTAGGTGACAAAGTTGTAACTGAAGCAGAATTAATGGCTAAAATACAGAAGAGAAACTAATGCATCAACCCTTATCATACGTACATCCTCAAGCAGAATTAGCTGACAATGTAGTTGTTGAACCCTTTGTAACCATCCATAAGGATGTTATCATAGATGAAGGTACATGGATTGGTCCACATGTTACTATCATGGAAGGAGCACGAATTGGTAAAAATTGTAAAATTTTTCCAGGTTCTGTCATCTCTGCTGTTCCTCAAGATTTAAAATATAAAGGAGAAAAAACTACTACCGAAATCGGTGATAACGTGATTATTCGTGAATATGTTACCATAAACAAAGGAACAGAATTTAGTGGAACCACTAAAATTGGCGATAATAGTATGTTAATGGCTTATGTACATATTGCACATGACTGTATAATCGGTAAACACGTTATTTTAGCAAACAACGTGAATTTAGCTGGACATGTAGAGATAGATAATTGGGCTATTTTGGGTGGATCAGTCAATGTGCAGCAGTTTACTAAAATTGGTAAGCATGCTTTTATTTCAGGTGGCGGGGGAGTCAATAAAGATGTCCCACCATACGTAAAAGCAGCTCGATTTCCTTTATCCTATATTGGAGTAAATTCTGTAGGGATGCGGAGAAGAGGCTTTGATTCGAAAACTATTAATTCTATTTTAGAAATATACAGAATCTTGTTTGTGCGTGGTTATAATACCCGAAATGCGCTTAAACTCATAGAAGCAGAAATTGAGGATTCACGCGAAAAAGACGAGATAACAACGTTTGTAAGAGAATCTGTGCGCGGAATTATGAAAGGATTTGCTGCTTCAGATAATCGTTAGTCTATATGCGTATAACCTTAGAACATGTTGGCAAAAAATATGGGAAAAGCTGGATTTTTAAGAATGTAAATCTAAGTTTTGAACCTGGACAGACTTATGCTATACTGGGAAATAATGGTTCTGGTAAATCTACCTTACTTAAATTACTTTCCGGACAAACAGCTCCGAACCAAGGTGAAATTGAATTTGAAAACACAGCTATTGAAAAAGTCTATCAGAAAATAAGCTTTTGTGCTCCATATATTGATTTAATTGAAGAGTTGACATTAGATGAGTTATTAGATTTTGTCGAAAAGCACAAACCATTTTTGCCGGATTATCCTAAAAAGCGAATAGTTGAACTTTTTGCTTTTGATAGCAAAAAGTGGATTAAGGATTATTCTTCAGGGATGAAGCAGCGTGTTAAAATTGCTTTAGCCTTATTTGCCGATGTAGAGTTGTGTTTATTGGATGAGCCCACCAGTAATTTAGATGAGCAAGGAGTTGAATGGTATTTGAATACCTTAGAAAAAATGCCAAAGAATAGAACCTTAATTATTGCTTCTAATTTGGAACGCGAATATGGGTTTTGCACACATAAAATAGATATCAATCAATATAAAAAGTAGCTATGAAGAAAGCATTTGTTTTTCCAGGACAAGGAAGTCAGTTCGTCGGAATGGGTAAAGAATTAATACAAGAACGATCATCCTTTAAAGAGTACATGGACCAAGCCAAGGAGATTTTGGGCTTTGACATAGCTAAAATAATGCTCGAAGGACCTGAGGAAAAACTACTCCAAACCAGTGTTACTCAACCTGCTATATTTGTGCATGCAGTGGCAGATGCGCTTACCCGAGAGGAGTTTAATCCAGAAGCTGTCGCAGGTCATTCTTTAGGTGAGTTTTCTGCATTAGTAGCTGCAAAGGTCTTGAGTTTTGAAGATGGATTACAATTAGTTAAGGCTAGAGCAAACGCTATGCAGAAAGCTTGTGATGTTCAGAAAAGTGGTATGGCTGCGATTATTGGTTTAGAAAATGAACAGGTTGAAGAAATTTGTTCAAGTATTGATGAGCTTGTTGTGCCTGCAAATTATAATACGATTGGTCAAGTGGTTATCTCCGGTACCGAGAGGGGGATAGACATAGCTGTCGATAAGTTTAAGGAAGCAGGTGCCAGAATGGCTATCAAGTTAAAAGTAAACGGAGCTTTTCATTCGCCTTTAATGAAAAGTGCTGAGGAGGAGCTAGCTGCTCAGATAGAAGCGATTACATTTAATATGCCTGTTTGCCCAATTTATCAAAATGTTGTCGCTGCCCCCGTAGTTGATGTCGAAGAGATTAAAATGAATTTAATCAAACAACTTACGGCACCTGTGCTATGGACGCAGTCTGTAATTCGTATGAAAGCTGATGGATTTGAGTCGTTTGAAGAAGTAGGACCGGGGAAAGTTTTAAGCGGTCTTATTCGAAAGATTCGTTAAAGACATTCATTTTTTGTTAAATTACATTTGCAGTACTAGCTTTTATTTAAGGACTAGAGTAATAGATATTATTTGATATTTAATTTGACCCTGCATGAAGGAACCCGTCAACAAAAAATCAAATAGTGCCCTTATAATAGTTTTCATATTAAGTAAGTTTGTAATTTTACACAGATCTGCCGAAACAAAGTAAAATATTTAACTTGAAATTAGCTTAATTATGTTGATGTTATTAAAAAGAAGAATACCTTATTTTTTATTGTTAGTTGTTGTTTTTAGTTCAATTTCGTGCAACAATAACAGCACTGAAAATCATAATAATGAGCGTAAGGTTGAGGATGAAATTGATATTTCGGATTCGAATATTTCATCAAATCGGAATGAGGAAAGCAGTAATGCAGAAACCCTAGTTGATGCAATAGATCTATCCAAGTTAAATGAGTGCCAAAAAAATGTGCAACAGTTATTAGGAAGTTGTTTAGATGAAAACTATTCTGCTGCTGCCAAAGTAATTATGTATCGAGGATCAGATGAAAGCAGAATTGGGCAAGATTCATTTAATCTTTCAAATGCTAGTGAAGCCAATACGGTGAAGGTTACTTGTGCTGTCATTTCAGCCTGGCTGGGGGCCTCGAAATCCTATGAGTTTATCTCTTACCAAGAAGAGGAAACTGAATTTGGAATGCAATACGCAGTTGAAGTCTTGTTTACTCAAGAAAAGTTGGGTGCAAAGCGGCATTTCTTTTACTTTATGGACACGCCAAAAGGTAAACTCCTCGTGGATATGCTCTAGTATAACATCCCAGCAATTGTTGCTGTCATAAAGCAAGCAATGGTTCCACCAATTAAAGCTCTTACGCCTAATTTAGCAAGGGTGGATTGTTGGTTTTGAGCCAAAGCACTTATTCCTCCAATTTGAATGCCAATAGAAGCAAAGTTGGCAAAGCCACATAATGCATAGGTTGCAATTATAATTGACTTTTTATGATGGAATAATTCCGCTGCTTTTAACTTACCTAGACTTGCATATGCAAAGAATTCATTAAGTATAGTTTTTTCACCGAGAAGTTGCCCAACCATTACTGCATCAGACCAGTCAACGCCGAGCATCCAAGCTACAGGAGAAAAAATCATCCCTAAGATATACTGTAGGGTAAGTCCTTCAAATCGGCCAGCGGTATTCGCATAAATTTTAGCATTAAGGTTAGTCCACTCACCAATCTGAAAACTCATTGCATTAAACATATACATGAAGGCGGTAAATACCAATAACATTACGCCAACATTTACGGCGAGTTTTAAGCCATCTCTTGTTCCTGTGGAGATTGCATCCAGAATATTGGTACCAATTTTTTCCTTAGAAATACTTAGGTTACTATCTATATCCTCGGGATTTGATTCAGGGACTAGCATTTTTGCAGCAACAATAGCTGCAGGAGCAGACATTATAGATGCTGCGAGTAGGTGAGACGCAAATACCTGTTGTTCTTGGATACTATCTCCACCAAGATACCCAACATAAGCACCAAGCACACCTCCAGCAATTGTAGCCATTCCTCCTGTCATCAAACACATGATTTCAGATTTGGTCATTTTTTCTAAATAAGGTCTCACCAACAAGGGTGATTCTGTTTGACCCAAAAATATATTGCCAGCTGCAGCTAAGCTCTCAGCGCCTGAAAGCTTCATAGTTTTACTCATGATCCAAGCGAAGGCATAAACAATCCATTGGATAATCCCCAAATAATATAATGCCGATGTAAGGGCTGCAAAGAATACGATGGTCGGTAAAATCTGAAAGGCGAATATGAAGCCCATAGTATCAATATCCGTGACTAGATTCCCAAACAAAAAGCTTGAGCCTTCTTTGGTGAAATTCAATACAGTAACAAATCCTTTAGAGACTATATCAAAAATACTTTTCACAAACGGCACTTTCAACACAAGAAGTGCTAAGACCAATTGTAAACCAACACCTATACAAACTAGACGCCAGTTAATGTTTTTCCTATCCGTGCTTAACAAGAATGCTATCAACAAAAGAAAAACTATGCCCATCATTCCCCTTAGAATAGAAATGAATGATATGCCAATTTCCGCAATAGCTTCTTCTTTTTGAGCCTTAAAATTTAGTGTTTCATTTGTGCTGGATAGTATGCTAAGCTGACCTTCATTAACAGCTAAAATAGTAAAGGTATTCTCGGCTAATATGCTAGAAATCTTCCCAAACTCTTCTGTTGCTATCAATTCTCCCTCATGGTAATAGGAAAGAGAAGGAGCACCTACTGAATTAAAGTAGCTTTCTGTGGAATCAATTGTCATAGATTGATTCTGTAAAGGAATATTAATTCTTAATATAGAATCACCCTCGAGTTCATAGAGACCGAAAAATTCATTTCCAAAGATATTGCTGCTGACTGTATTATCTGCAAGGATACTAAGATAGAAACTCTCCTGATTTTCACTGATCCAAGTATTTATAATTGGTTGATTTTCATTATCTTGACCACAACTAACTAATCCAAAAGAAGAAACTGCTAATAAGAAGGTTAGTGTAAGAATACTTGAATATTGTTTAATCATAAGGTTTGGGTTTAGGCATTAATTGCAATGGTTTAGCTTACTTTCTGCGGCTAATTTCGTCTCTCAAATTCGCAGCTAATTCGTAGTCTTCGTTTTTCAATGCCCTGTTAAGCATTTTGCTCAATTCGGTAACTGTTTTTTTGGAAAAGTCTTTTTTTTCTTCTTCAATTTGGTCAATACTAGTTTTCTCTAAGTCATTTAATTCTTCTTCGAGCTCCTCTTCAAATTCTTGGATGGTTTGATTCGAATCCTTTTTATCCTCTATACTGACTTTATCGAGTAAATCTTTATTTATAAAAATTGGACAATCAAAACGTAATGCTAGGGCTAGTGCATCTGAGCTTCGGCTATCCATATCAATGATTGAATCTCCTTTTTTACAAATCAAGTTAGCAAAATAGACTCCTTCCTTTAAATGAGTGATTGCAACCTCCAATAATTCTATGTTGTATGATTGGCATACCCGATGAAATAGGTCATGTGTCAACGGCCTATTAGGCTTAACATTCCCATCCAGAGAAATTGCTATTGCTTGTGCTTCTGTATAACCAATAACAATCACAAAACGCTTACTACCATGCTTTTCTTGCAATAAAACAGTATAAGAGTTTGATTGTGAAACTCCCTCAGCTAAAGTAACTACTTCTAATTGTACTCTTTCCATTACATTGTAAAAATACTGAAAAATGGGGATTAATCTAGTATTCTATTTTTGGTTTCAATTAATCTCTATAAAGTACAAAAAAAAGACGAGCATTGCTCGTCTTTTTTTTGTTGAATTGCACTTAATCTGCTTGCTTAAAAGCTTTTACTTCTTCCAGCAACTTGGGGATGACTTCGAATGCATCACCAACAATACCATAATCGGCAGCCTTAAAAAATGGAGCCTCTGGATCATTATTAATTACGACCATAACCTTACTTTGATTGACTCCAGCTAAATGTTGAATAGCTCCTGAAATACCAACAGCAATATATAAGTTTGGCTTAACTGTTACGCCTGTTTGACCTACGTGCTCGTGATGAGGTCTCCATCCGATATCAGAAACTGGACGAGAGCAAGCTGTAGCTGCAGTAAGTGCTTTGGCTAAATCCTGTATCATTCCCCAGTTTTCTGGTCCTTTTAGACCTCTGCCAGCAGAAACAACTCTTTCTGCTTCAGTTAGGGGAATTTCACCCTCTAAAACTTCTTTTTTCAGAACCTTTGTTGCAAAATCTTCAGCAGAGACTCCACTTGAGAAAGCTTCGACAGCTGCAATTTCATCAGTCTTTTCTGCTTGAATTGAATTTGCGGATAGACCAATGATTGCTTTATCGGTAGCTACTGTATAGTCTGCATAAGATTTGCCAGAAAAAACGGCTTTCGTTAACTGTCCATTATCATTTGGTAGTGAAGAGGCACCTGGCACATAGCCAGCATTTAACTTCACAGATAAACGCGGACCTAACTGTTTACCATTTTGATTAAAAGGTACTACTATATCACTAGCATTAACTTGCTCTGCAGCTGCTGCTACAGCTTTTGCAAATGCTTTTGAATCAAAATCATTAAACATGCTATCGTTGGCATGTAAAACTTTGCTTAGTCCGTAATTTCCTAATGAACCTACTTTATCCTCACTCGCTTCACCAAGATAAACACCTATAGCCTCAGTACTTTTTGCTGCAGCTAAAGTTTTTCCATAAAATGAGGCTTCCAAGCTGGCTTTTTTTGCCGCTCCATTTGATTGATCTATATATACTAAAATTGACATTTTCTTTCTTTTTTAAATTAAATCACTTTGGCTTCTTCATGTAATAATCGAACCAATTCACCAACATTTTCAGCATCTACATAGGTGCACCCACTTTTAGCAGGCGGTAAATGATAGGCTGCAATATTTACTATTGAGTTCGTTCCATTTGCAGGAATGACATTCAAAGGTTTTGTTCTTGCTTGCATAATACCCCGCATGTTAGGAATTCTTTGCTCAGCCATTCCTTTCTGGGCACTTACTACAAGTGGAAGACTAGCTTCCACAACTTCTTCTCCACCTTCTATTTCCCTGTTTAAGCTCACTTTGCCATCTTCAATGTCCAAGCGTGTAACTAGGCCTACATATCCAGCGTCCATGAATTCAGCAATCATGCCTCCGATTTGAGCACCATTGTAATCGATAGTTTCTTTACCCGTAATCACCAAATCATAAGCGTTCGCTTTTGCATAATCAGCAATCTGAGAAGCCGTAAAAAAAGCATCCTTTGCATGAGCATCAATGCGCACAGCATCATTTGCACCTATAGCCAGGGCTTTTCTAATGAATTGATCATTTTCTGCAGTACCAACGTTGATAACAGTAACGGATCCACCATTTTTCTCTACTAACTCAATTGCTCTAACCAACGCATACCATTCATCTGTAGGATTGATAATGAATTGTACATTGCTTGTATCGAATTCAGTATTATTATTTGTAAAAGCAATTTTTGCCGTAGTATCAGGCACTTTGCTTAAGGGAACTAAAATTTTCATAAACAACTAATTTTTATTATACCACAAAAGTAATAAAAAAGCTTCTATTTTAAAAGATAAAACAAACGTTTGGTAAATAAAGTTTATGCTGCAAGACTACCTGGTTAAAATCCTTATATTTACTACATTCTTATCATACAGTTAAAATAGAGTTTACCATAAGAAATTCTATATTTGCATCATGCTCGAGCAAGTTCAAAACTTCATCCGACAAGAAGCTTTATTTAAAACATCGGACAGATTAATTCTGGCCTGTAGTGGAGGAAAAGACTCTATGGTTTTATTGGATGTCTTACGGAAGCTGAATTACGCATTCGTCGTTGCACATTGCAACTATAATCTAAGGGGTGATGAGAGTGAAGCGGACCTTGTTTTTTTAAAAAAATATTGTGAATGCCATCAACTTGATTTTCGAAGTGTTTCATTTGAAACATCTCGCATAAGTCAAGAGCAGAAGCGATCTATTCAGGATCTAGCACGATCACTTCGATATAATTGGTTGGAAGAAATACGAAAGGAAGAGAAGGCGCAAACGATCTTAACAGCTCATCACTTACAGGACAATATTGAAACATTGCTTTTTAAGTTGGCAAAGGGGACGGGTATAAAAGGAATAAGAGGAATGTTACCCAAACAAGGGAATGTTGTAAGGCCTTTACTTCAAGTTTCACTGGAAGAAATTCAACAGTATATCAAGCTTAATGAGATTGAATACCGAGAAGATAGTTCAAATTTAACGCTTAAATATGATCGCAATAAAATTAGACATCAAGTTTTAGGACCTTTAAAAGAAATTAATCAAAGTTTGGATGCAACTATGAAAGATCATTTTACTCGATGGAATGATATTGAACGGATGCATGATATAATTGTAGCAGAGTGGCGACAAAAACTTGTAAAGCCACGGAAAGGCAGTTTTTTTATTAGTATAAAAAAACTCCTTCATTATGGTGTCAATTATAGTTTAATCTTTGAGTTGTTTAGGCCTTATGGTTTTAATGCTAGTGATGTGACTGATTTGGTTCAAGGCATGCAGCAAAACGATGTTAAAGTGTATTTAAGCAAAGATTATCGGATACTAAAAGATCGTAAGTTTTTAATAGTTACCCCACTGAAGCAAGCATTTAAAGCTGAACGCTATCCAATATCGAAGGGATGCAGAAAGTTAAAGGTGGAAAATGATTTTACTTTATCGTTTAGTGTAAAAACGATTGATAAGTTAAGTAAAATAAACAAAAAGCCGTCGCATGCTTACCTTGATGTTAGCAAGCTGTCTTATCCATTAATCCTAAGGAAATGGAAAACTGGTGATTATTTTTATCCTATTGGACTCCAAAAATCTTCAGGAAAAACAAGTAAAAAGAATATTGGTAAATTTTTGCGCGATCAAAAGATTTCTGCTTTTGATAAGGAAAATACTTGGGTATTAGTCTCGGGTGAAAGGATTGCCTGGGTATTAGCCCATCGCATTGATGATCGCTTTAAGATTACTCCAAATACCCTTGAGATGATGGCCATAAGTCAAAAATAAAAAAGCCTTAGGAAGTATACCTAAGGCTTTAAGAAGATCTTTGATTTTTACTAGCGTATCAGTAGTTTCGCACTTTGAGCTGCGGAGGAAGATTGCGCATGCACAATGTAAACGCCTTTACTAAGATTGCTTAAATCTAATTGGAAAGTGTTTAGGCCTTGTTTTGTCTGTAAGTTATGATTATTCAATACTTTTCCACTGACATCCATTATTGATACCTCCAGATTCTCGGCAGTTTTCATTGGAACTACAAGCTTAACTAAACCGCTTTGGCTTGGGTTTGGAGCTAGGAGAATATTACCGATTAGATTTTGGTCTCTAATTCCTGTGGCCTGATTATTAAAACTACCAATATCAGATTTTTGACATCCAAACTGATCAATAACAATAAAGGTATAATCACCACTTTCGATATTTGCTAACGTCAAGCTCTCACTGCCATTATCCCATATGAATGAATATGGAGGTGTTCCTCCTGAAACGCTAGCAACAAGTTCATTTCCTACTTGATTGATATCTACGATAAGTTCGTCTGGCGCATCAACATTAATTTGACTGAATAAAGTATCACCCGCATTGCTAACAACAGTAACCGTATATGTTTCAGGACCTAAATTACTGATGACGTTTGAATTGACATTTTGAATATCGCTATTTACAAATGGATCACTACATGACCAATAGTAATCATAAGACCCCGGTTGGTTCATCACTATTTCAATGCTTCCATCCGCATTTTGAATACATGAACTATTATCTACATTAACTTCCGCGCTTAAGGTTGAAATTGAAAATGTTCTTATCGATGTAAATGGAGCACAAACATAAGTAAAGTTAACTGGCTTCACTCTCCACTC
>TARA_B110000483_G_scaffold22548_1_pt1 | contig 28117 bp, 25 predicted proteins | sample TARA_B110000483 | Tara Oceans TARA_B110000483 (sample SAMEA4398176) | marine metagenome | biome: Polar Biome; feature: [SRF] surface water layer (ENVO:00010504); material: water (ENVO:00002006), including particulate matter (ENVO:01000060) such as... | depth 5 m
ACAATAATTCCTCACGGCTGGTACCACGACATCCCCAATACCAAAACCTCTGAAAGTGCCAGAGCAAAACTAGGTCTATCTACTGAAGCCTTTGTTATACTAGCATTTGGTGCTTTTAGAAATAAACAAGAGGAAGATTTTGTTATTGATGCATTCAAGAAACTCGATTTACCGCAGAAACAACTAATTATACCAAGAGGATTCTTCTTCAATAATTTCCTTTTCTTTAGACTTTTAGATTATCTAAAGCTAAATTTTTACAAAAAGCTGATAAAACGGAAAAAGAAAAAACTTGCTCCTTTTAGCGTTCACTGGGATCAAAAGTTCACCTCGAAAGATGAAATTCAAGATTACTTCAACGCTTCTAATGTTGTTCTAATTCCTAGATTAAAAATATTGAATTCGGGAAATGTTCCATTAGCTTTTTATTTCCAGAAACCGGTGATAGGACCTAACCAAGGAAATGTTGGAAGTATATTAAAAGAAACGGGTAATTTAATATTTGATGTAAAGTCAGTTGATTCGCTTACAAATGCTATGCAAAATTCAATCAATAAAAATTCTAAAGGCAATGAAAACTATCAATTTGCTAAAGAAAATTGGACTTGGGAAATTATCGGCCAGAGCCATATTGATTTTTATACTTCACTTATTTAGCTTGCTTCAATTCTCTAATCAGCTTGTATAAATCTATCAAATAGAAAAGTACGGCAATCGAAATACCGATAAATAACGAATTGATACAAATGCTCAAAATTGGATTGGAAATATCTGGCAAGAAATTGTAAAACAACACGTAAGTGATAGTCGTGTAGGACAAAATAATTAGTGTGTTTTTTGAAAAAGGACTGATCTCACTTTTCACCCAAACTAAGAGGAATGACAGCAAATTAGAAATCGTAATCGCTATTAATGATGCCAGAGCCGCGCCGGTTATTCCATATTTAGGTATAAAAAACAGATTTAAACCCACTACTAAAATTGAAAGCAATATATTGATATATAAATTATAATTAAAATAGTCAGACATTTCAATAATCTGTTTATTCAATCCAAAGCCGATATCTACAATTTTAGCTATACTAATGAGCAGAACCACCCAAACTCCTCCTTTATAGAGATCTCCATTGGGCATAATTTGATAAAAAGCATCAAGATTAAACCAAATCATAGTAAACAAACAATAGCCCACGAAAAGTTGAATAATACTGGATTTTTTGTAAATATTCTTTAGTTCGTCCATCTTATTCTCTTCTAACTTAAGACTCAATATTGGAGAGGCCACTTGGATTAACATGCGTTGTGGTATTTCTATCACAGTAGCTATGAAGAAGGCGATTGTATATACTGCGGTCTGAGAAGTTCCCTGCATCGAACTAATCATTAAAGTATCTATACTTACTATCATAATGCTGGAAGTAATGGTAAAATACAGATAAGTATTATACCTAAGTGTATCGTTAAAAACTCCTTTTAGTTGATTAATAGTTGGAACCGAAAATTCAACTTTAAGTATTTTTAAAACATAAAATACAATAAGTAGTAGAGGTATAATGTAGAAAAAAAATAAATACAGATGCACGAATTGATTAAATGCCAGTACGTGCCAGGCAAATAGCAAAATAGCAACAATTACGAGAAGCCTATTAACAACGCTATTAAATATATTTGGAATTGCGATTCGCGAGAATGAACCTGCAACAGCAAAAAAATATTGAAAGAAGACACTTCCAATAGCTAATGCTAAGGGTAAGTATAGAAAATCTAACAACTGAGATGAATTCGTTATAAAAACCTTTATGAAAATCTCATGGAAAAGAAAATATAAAAGAGAGAAAAAACATATTGAAGCAAGCAGGAAAATAAAGTTTGCTCCCAAAAATTGCGCATGATTGTATACCTTACTTTTTAAGTTGCTTTTGTTGAATTTCCTAATCGAGAATACAACACCAAGAAGCATAAACGAATAAAGTAGTATAGAAGCACGTTGTAAAGTACTTAAAACTCCAATTTCATCAGGAGTTAAATATTTCGGTAAAATAAAAAGAACGGTAAGTGCTCCGATTCCCACTCCCATAAAACCTGCGAGACTTGCCTTAATACTCTGTCTAGCTATAATTCCCATAGCTATATCTGTTTCTCCACTAGATAGTCGTTTCTATCCGGTGCACTTCGTACAACTAACTCACCAAGAAAGCCAGCCAAAAACAGCTGAGTCCCTATTAGCATAGCCACTAGAGCTAAATAGAAGATTACATTATCTGTCACTAAGGTAGGTTTAATACCAATTTGCCAAAATACAAAGAGCGCTTTTTCTAGTAGTACCCAGAACGTAAACAAGAAGCCCAACATAAACATTAAGCCACCCAAAAATCCAAAAACATGCATCGGACGTTTTCCAAAACGAGTCATGAACAATACAGACATTAAATCTAAGGGGCCATTAACGAATCGCTCCATACCAAACTTGGTTACCCCAAATTTTCTAGCTTGATGTTGAACAACTTTTTCTCCAATTTTATTGAAACCGGCTTTTTTTGCTAGTACTGGAATATAGCGATGCATATCTCCATAAACCTCTATACTTTTTACCACATCCCGATGATAAGCTTTTAAACCACAATTCATATCATGAAGCTTGATGCCTGACATCATGCGCGTCACTCCATTGTATATTTTTGTCGGGATGGTCTTGGTAATAGGATCGAAACGTTTTTGCTTCCAGCCGCTTACTAAATCGAATTTATCTTCAACGATCATTCGGTACATCTCAGGAATTTCCTCTGGGCTATCTTGCAGATCAGCATCCATGGTAACAACCACATCCCCTTTCGCCGCTTGAAAACCAAGTTGCAAGGCTGCTGATTTACCGTAGTTTCTTTGGAATTTTATTCCGTGAATATTCGAATCTTTTAAAGAAATATCTTCAATAATTTTCCAAGTATCATCCTTGCTTCCATCATCTACAAAAATAACTTCATAAGAAAACTTATTCTTCTGCATAACGGTAGTTATCCATTGATATAACTCTGTTAAACTCTCTTCTTCATTAAAGGCTGGTATGACTAGGGATAACTGCATATATTAATCGGTAAGCTTTTCATCAATAATCAACTCAACAGGCTTCTCTTTCCGCATAACCAAGCTCGTTAACAATGAACCTAACAAGCCTACGAGTAGTATATTCAATAGACTAGTCAAAACGAAAAATATAAGCCCTATAAAAGCGGTAGCTACTACCCCTAACAAACCCCATTTAAAGGCAATTTGCATTTTCTGACTCATAGCAAGTTCGTTTTATTTCCCTTTATAATACCGAATACCTTTCCCAACAAATTACGCCCTACAAATGGATTGTTTTTACCCTTTGAATAGACTTCTTCTTTAGTAAAAACCTCATCACCCTGCATACTAAACACAGTTAAATCTACTTTATTACCAACCTGGATAAGCGGTTTATTTTGCTTGAATATTCCGTATGCATTGGTGAGTTTTTCGACTAACTCATCTTCGTTCAATGCTTTTTCTGTTGCCTTTCTAGCTGCCCTAAAAGCGCAATCGATTGTGCTCATTCCGAACGCTGAATGATCGAACTCAAGCTTTTTCTCATCTAAATGTAAAGGGAGATGCCCACTACTAATAACATCAATAGTCCCATCTGCCAACCCTTTAAGTAATGCGCTGATATCTTCTTTTTCTCGTAAATGTGGTGTTACCTTAAAATTAGTATCATAATCAAGCAATTCACTGTCCTCAAAGAATAAGTTTGCTACATTAACACCAGCTGTTACATTTAAACCCTTCTTTTTAGCGCTGCGAATCAAATCGACAGACTTCTTTGTAGAAATGTTTATAAAATGCAATCTAGATTGGGTATGTTCCAATAAGTACAAATCTCTTGAAACCATCAATTCCTCTGCCAATTTAGGAACTCCTTCTAGTCCAAGCTTGGTACTATTCAAGCCCTCATTCATTTGACCTTTACCTGCTAAATCATCTTGATTAGGCTGACTTAAAACCACTCCATCAAACTTTTTAACGTACCAAAGAGCTCGCTCCATTAATCCTGCATCATGTATTGGCTTAATTCCATCCGTAAATCCTACAGCACCATGATGATGCATATCATATATTTCAGCAATATCTTTCCCACCAGTACCTTGTGAAACAGCTCCTAAGCAAAATACATCTACTAAAGAATGTTTAGAAGATTTCTGGGCAAAAGCCAATTGTGCACTATTATCTATTGGCGGTATAGTATTTGGCATCAAGCAAAGATTGGAAAATCCGCCTTTTTCAGCAGCATTCAATCCCGAATTAAAGTCTTCACGATATTCATAACCAGGCTCAAAAATATGAAAGTTGCTATCCATCCATGCGGTTGAAACACATGCACCTTGTTCCTTAAAAACTTTGGTATGATTATCTGGCAAAATATTAATACCTATTTCCCTTATCTCTCCCGATTCGATGAAAATATCCATTTTCTTCAAATGATATTTCGAAGTTTTATCAAAAATTTTAATGGATTTAAGTAGTAATTTCATTTGTTATCTGGGTAAAAACCGAAGTAAAAATATTTCAATTGCTAAAAAAAGTAAAGCTAAAATAATACATAACTTCCAAAAGGACTCACCATCTTCGATTTGTTTTACATTATCCTTAATTAAGGCTAGGTTATTTTCAAGAACTTTCACGGATGTATTTAGGTAATTTTCGTTCAAATTATCCAAGGTATAATAAGATAAATCACCCTCACTTCTGTCATAATTTAAGGCAACTTTAGCAAAATACTCTTCTCTATCATCAACAACTTCATACACACCATTTTTCAGCGACAAGCCAGGTAAACTTAATAATAACTGACTGTTTATATTAGATTTACTAGGGATAAACTCCTGCTCTTTATTGCGAATTGTTAGCATACGCTCATCATTCGTGAGTTGGGCAGATAAGATAATTTTTGTACTCATTTCAATTGTATAGGCAATGTTCACATTTTTAACTCCTAAAACGGCCATTCTATAACATAAAGGAGCAAAAATCGCTTGTTGCGTAATATTGCCGTAAGCATCGCCTAATGCGGCACTTAAGATATAAAGCTGCCCATTCCCCACAGAAACAGACGATAAATAATTCGTCCCATCTGCAAAGGCCATTATAGATTCTTGAGAAATTGATGAAGACAACGAATAGTATGCCTGCAATGTGGGTAATTCCAGTTGAGTCGGCACTTCTTCAAACATATCTGTTAACAGTGGATGCTCGAGATTAATCGTATTTACCTTCCGTTTATCCTCTTTCTTTTGTAAAAAAGTTCCTGCGTTTAAAGCGCCTAAAAATTGATTATAATTTTGAATATCTCCTTTATTATGGGGTATAAATAAAATTTGGCCACCCGAGTTTACATATGCTTTTAATGACTCCATCAAGCCTGAAGGAATATCGATCAGATTACTGACAAGCACTAAATGTTGTTGATCTAATAATTTATAGTCTATATTACTTACCCTGTCAGCTTGCAAAAAAACTTGCTCGTTATTGGAAAAGACAGCTTTTGGATACTTTTCACCAGCTTCCTCATAAATACAATAAACTCTTAACTGCTCTTCTACAAGAAATGTGAAGTAATACGTGTCGTCAAAGCTTAAAGGGTAATCATTGATCACAATTTTACCTTGATTCCAACCATTTGCTGATATTGTGAATGCAACCGTATCGTAAATCGTATTATTTGGAGCTATCGTATAATTACCAATTGATTTAGTTTCTTCATTTATGGAGAGCTGGAAACTTCCACTTTGCTCCTCTTTACTTTGATTTCTTAACCTTACAATCAATTTATTTTGTTGACCTTTTAATTGTGTTGGGGTCTGAAAATAAACCTCTTCGATGCTTATGTTTCTTATGTTACTTGGTGAAAGTTTAATAAGACTGGCTTGATATGCTGAATCCGCATTGAACAATCCATCATTTTTCTGAAAGTCTGACAATTGATAAATCAATTTACTTCCTAAAGTATTTTTTAGACTAATTTTCTGTTTTTCAAAAACAAGATCTTTCTTTTGATGAGCTGCGCTTACTTGAATTTGATCAAGTAAATTAAGAACCTCTACTTTTCCTAATAAGCGTTGATGCTTGGCCTCAAAATCATTCGTTAGAATTTGGAATTTATTATTCTCTCCGTATGCTTCAATGATATTTCTGGCCGCAGTTTTGGCTTCATCAAACAAGATAAACCCATCGCCTTCTGTTTGCATACTAAAAGAATTATCGAGGTAAATAGATATTCCCTTTTCTCTTAAATTACTATCCGTATTATTTGGAATAAATGGTTGTGCAAATGCTAGCACCAAAAAGAATACGGCAAATAAACGGCTAGCAAGAACTAAAATATGCTTTAGCTTATTTCTAGTGGCTTGCTCATCCTTTATTTCGTTTAAAAATTGAGTATTGGAAAAAAGGATTCGTTGATACCTTCTAAAATAGAATAAGTGAATAACTATCGGTAATGCCAAGAAGAATAAGGCCCATAAAAAATTAGGGTGTAAAAACTTCATTTACAAATTTTTATGCCTGAGCTGTATTTCCTCCGAAGTTCATTGGCATGCCTGGTAATACATCGTTATCTTCAATTTCACCATATGCATTTTCAAATTTATCGATGTTGTCTGCCAATGCTTTATACAAGCGTTTTGCATGTTGTGGAGTTAAAATAATTCGAGATTTAACCTTGGCTTTATTTACACCCGGTAATATTCGCACAAAATCCACGATGAATTCTGACTGAGAATGTGAAATGATCGCCAAATTTGAATATATTCCATCCGCTATCTCTTCGGTTAACTCAATATTTATCTGATTGCCTTGTTGTTTTTTTTGCTCTTCACTCATGTTTAATGTTTATTGAACAAATATAGGATAATTCTAAAAGGGTGAACAGTTAAATTATGTTTGTTGTTAAAAAATAATATAATTTCATCTAAAAAAAATCACCAAATCAATAAGATTTCAATAATACTACGATTTTTGACTTGTTGGTCTAAGTAAATTGATAGAATGAATTATCTTTACTGTCCAAACTTATAAAAATATGAGAGAAATTCGCTTTAGAGATGCCTTAAGAGAAGCCATGCAAGAAGAAATGAGACGAGATGAGCTGGTTTTTTTAATGGGTGAAGAAGTCGCAGAATACAATGGCGCCTACAAGGTCAGTCAAGGTATGCTTGATGAGTTTGGTGAAAAACGAGTTATCGATACTCCAATATCTGAATTAGGATTTGCCGGTATCGCCACAGGTGCGGCCATCAACGGTGTTCGACCGATTGTAGAGTTTATGACTTGGAACTTTGCTGTCTTAGCTTTTGACCAAATCATTAATGGTGCTGCTAAAATTCATAGTATGAGTGGAGGGCAGTTTTCTTGCCCTATCGTTTTTAGAGGGCCTAGTGGGTCAGCTGGACAGTTGGGTGCTTCGCATTCACAGGCATTTGAAAGTTGGATGGCCAATACACCTGGATTAAAAGTTATAAGTCCTTCAAATCCTTATGATGCTAAAGGTTTATTGAAAAGTGCTATAAGAGATGCAGATCCGGTTGTTTTTATGGAGTCTGAAATGATGTATAGTGATCTTGGTGAAGTACCTGAAGAAGAATACCTCATTCCAATAGGAAAGGCTGAAGTTGTGCGAACAGGTAAAGACATCACCATTGTTTCTTTTAACAAAATGATGAAGGTAGCCAAAGAAAGTGCAGATGCATTAGCTAAAGAAGGCATAGAAGCTGAGGTAATCGATCTTCGAACTATTCGTCCCTTAGATTTCCCGACTATTGTTGAGTCGGTTAAAAAAACTAATCGAATAGTTATCATCGATGAATCTTGGCCTTTCGGCAGTATCTCTTCAGAAATCAGTTTTCAAATTCAAAAACATGCATTTGATTATTTAGATGCGCCCATCAAAAGAATTAATGGAGCAGACGCAAATATGCATTATGCCCCTAATTTAGTAGAGGCCTATCTTCCATCTGTTAAAAGAGTCGTAGAAGCAGTAAAATCGGCCTTGTACGTATAAACTATAGAAAGGAGTCCAAGGCTAAGACATAACTTTCCAAGCCAAATCCTGCAATAACTCCCTTACTTACAGCAGATATCAAAGAATGTTGTCTAAATTCCTCGCGCGCATAAATATTGGAAATATGAACTTCAATAACGGGAGTCGTGATAGCTTGTACAGCATCTCTAATCGCTACTGAAGTATGGGTATATCCTCCTGCGTTAAGTATTATACCGTCATAATTAAAGCCAGTTTCCTGCAATTTATTGACTATTTCTCCTTCAATGTTACTTTGGAAATCAGTAAGTTGAATGTCTGCGCTATAAACCTCTTTCATCTCCTTAAAAAAATCATCGAATGACATATCCCCATATATATTCTTTTCTCGCTTTCCTAACAAATTCAAATTCGGGCCATTGAGAATGATTATCTTTTTCATAACTAGCTAATTAACTTTCTTTCCTTAAACTTTAATATATGTAAATTTACTTTAGATATTTAGAAATGGCTATAGAAGAAGAATATATTATTGATTTTAGCAATTATCTCAAGTTAGAGAAAGGAAGGTCTGATAACACCGTTCAAGGATATATACGTGATGTTCGGAAACTACTTCAATACATAGATATAGAATTACCGACAAAAAGTTTTAGGGATTTAAACTTAAAAGACATTCAAACATTCATAGGATTTTTGAATACTGAATTTGGACTTAGTGAACAATCACAATCACGCATTATATCAGGAATTAAAGCGTTCTATAAGTATTTGAGGATTGAACAAATAATTAGTAAGGATCCTTGTGAAATGTTAGATGCTCCGAAGCTAAGTCGGAAACTTCCTGATACACTAAGCTATGCGGAAATACAACAAATAATTGATCATATAGATTTAAGTACGGATGAAGGCATTAGAAATCGAGCTATTATAGAAACCTTGTACAGTTGTGGCTTAAGAGTTTCCGAACTAACCACCTTGAAAAGAGCGCATTTATTCTTCGATGCTGATTTCATCAAAGTATTTGGGAAAGGGGAAAAGGAGCGTTTAGTTCCTATTGGTAGTGAAGCCATTAAGCAAATTAATATATATATAGATAATATTCGGAATCACATAAACATTCAGAAAGGACATGAGAATACCTTGTTTCTAAATCGAAGGGGCAAAGGTTTAAGCCGTGTGATGATTTTTTATATTATTAAGGATGCCGTTAAAAAGGCAGGTATTCAGAAAAAAGTTAGTCCGCATACCTTTCGCCATTCATTTGCAACCCATTTGGTCGAAGGTGGCGCAGATTTGAGAGCTGTGCAAGAAATGCTGGGACACTCCTCCATTACAACAACTGAAATATACACTCATTTAGACCAAAGTTATTTGCAAGAAACCATTGCACAATTCCATCCCCGCCATCGAGCCTCTTCTTAAGAATTTAGTTCCCTACTTAGAGCTTCGTTAATCTTGAGTACATGTGTTAAAATCATGACATGTGTCCCTCCTTCAATCCGTAAGTTTAAATTTTTTATTCTAAAGCAAGGAAACAAATAATCACTTCCTCCATGAATATGGTAAGCCTTAAAGTCGATAATTGGATTATTCCACTTTACTATTTGATTAGCAGCCCAATAAACAAAATTGGGATTAACATCTTCAGCCATATTTTTTAGATTAGCTATGATATGATTACTCTTTGAGCCTAAGGTTTTAAACCACATCAACACCATAAACATCCATAAATAAAGTTTGCCTGGAATCAGTTTGGGAATAGGTATATACTTGAACAACCGGATCCAAAGGGGCAACTCACGTGTACTTTTAACACTAGAAATAATAATAGTCTTTTTAGGAGGATAATGTACTGCAATTTCTTGTGCAACCATACCTCCCAAAGAAACCCCAACTAGTATAAAAGGGTGATTCTTATCGATACCTTCTGCCAAGCGATAGGCATAATTTGAAATGGTCTCTCCTTTCAATGGTTCGATAAACTCCAAGACTTTGGTTTGCGGAAATTTACTTAGTTGTCCCGCATACATCCGTTTATCACCTCCCAAGCCAGGAATTAAATAGACATTCATTAAAAAGATCTTTTAAGTGTTAAATGTGTCACTTTCTTTTAAGCCATCCCGCAATCGAACTATGCGTTTAGCATACTGAGCAATATCTTCCTCGTGTGTTACAAGAATTACGGTATTCCCACTTGACTGAATTTCATCAAAAATGCCCATAATTTCATTGGACGTCTTTGAATCTAGATTTCCAGTTGGTTCATCTGCTAATATAATAGAGGGCTTATTTACTAAAGCTCTAGCTATTGCAACCCGTTGACGCTGTCCTCCAGATAACTCATTCGGCTTGTGACTCATCCTGTCAGTTAAGCTTACTAATCCCATGACCTCTTCTCCTCTTAATATTCTTTCTTTTTTTGATATTCCTGCATAAATTAAAGGCAACATCACATTTTCGAGTGCAGACAATCGAGGAAGTAAATTAAAGGTTTGAAAAACAAAACCTATTTCTTTATTTCTTACGTGTGCCAGCTCATCATCTGTCATTTTTTCTACAGCGACATTATTCAGTAGATAAGCACCATTTGAAGGCACATCCAAACAGCCTAAGATATTCATCAGAGTAGATTTCCCAGATCCTGATGGCCCCATGAGCGCGAGATACTCATTTTCCTTAACCTCTAGATCAACGCCTGCCAAGGCATGAATCAGTTCTGCCCCCATTAAATAGGACTTCTTAACTTGTTGAAGCTCAATGATATTCACTTGCTAATTACTTTAGGCACTTTTATGTAATCTGAATCCTTATTAGGTGCATTTTTCAATGCTTCCTCTTTAGAAATAAGCTGTTTCACTTTATCCGCACGAAATACATTAGTATTGCCATTCATAAACACCAATGGCTCTACTCCATCCGTATCTACTTCTTGCAATTTTTCTACTAAATCTAAAATATTTCCTAGATTTTTCTGAATTTCTAGAGCGTCTTCATTATTAAACTCAAGTTTAGATAACTCAGCTAACTTATTTATTAAATCACTATCAATTTTCATCTCAATTTTATCTTTACTAGGTGAAGATAAAAGTAAATCTAAGATGTACTTAATATTAGTTATAAACAATTTAAAATTTATGTAACATCGACCAAAAAATAAACCTAAAATTTACATAATTTAGCTCATCAATAAAATATTAAACGCAACAGGTATTATGGGGGAAGAAATTGTTTTGAGTGGGATGCGTTCTTCCGGCAAATTACACTTAGGCAACTATTTAGGTGCAGCGGTCAATTTTGTTAAAATGCAACATGATTATCAATGTTTTTATTTTATCGCAGATTGGCATAGTTTGACGACAAAAAACAACAAAGCTGAACTTCAAGAAAGTGTAAAAGACGTGCTTGCCAATTACATTGGAGTAGGTATAGATCCTGAAATTGCCACTATTTATTTGCAAAGTGATGTTCCCGAGATTGCAGAATTATATCTGTATTTAAACATGTTTGCCCATAAGGGTGAATTGGAAAAAACAGCTTCGTTTAAAGAAAAGATAAGAGCGAAAGGAGTAACAATAAATGCGGGTCTACTCACCTACCCTTCTTTGATGGCTGCAGACATTTTGATACATCGAGCAAAATATGTTCCGGTGGGTAAAGATCAAGAACAGCATCTAGAAATGACCCGAACATTTGCCAATAGGTTTAATCGGATATATGACACCGACTTTTTACCAGAACCTAAGGCATTCAACTTTGGATCTGACTTGGTTAAAATACCTGGTTTAGATGGTGGAGGGAAAATGAGTAAAAGTGATAACAACGAAAATAATGCAATTTTTTTAACCGATGATGAGGCTACTATTTTAAAGAAATTTAAGAAAGCCAAAACCTCAGACTCTCCAACAGAAAAAGATCAAGTTATTCCTTTAGAAATTAACAACCTATTTAGTATCATGGAGCATGTATCTAAACCGGAGACTGTTCAACAGTTTAAAGATTCCTATAAGGATTGTAGTATACGATACGGAGACTTAAAAATGCAGTTAGCAAAAGATACCAATGAATTCCTAAAGCCTATTAGAGAGCGCATCACAGATCTTCGCGCAAATGAAAAGTTCCTTAAGGAAGTCGCAGAATTAGGTAAAGAGAAAGCAAGAAAAAGCGCCAAAGAAACCTTGGATGGTGTAAGAGAAATTATGGGTTTCCAATATTTTAAATAAGACGAATACTAAACTCAAACTAAACAAAACATGGGAAGTAAGAAAATAAATCACATCGCAGTTGCAGGAAACATTGGAGCCGGCAAATCGACCCTAACTAGCTTATTGGCAAAAAACTTTAATTGGCAACCTCAATTTGAGGATGTCGAAAACAATCCTTACCTCAATGATTTTTATGATGACATGCCGAGGTGGTCATTTAATTTACAAGTTTATTTTCTCAATAGTCGATATCAACAAGTTATTGAAATAAAAAACAATTCAAATCCGATCATTCAAGATCGAACTATTTATGAGGATGCAGAGATATTTGCACCTAATCTCCATAAAATGGGTTTGATGTCATCGAGAGATTTTGAAAATTATAAAAGTTTGTATAGTACGATAATTTCCCAAACAAAAGCTCCTGACTTGATGATATACTTAAAAGCATCAATTCCCAGGCTCGTTGATAATATTCAAAAAAGAGGGCGAGATTATGAAGAAAACATACGATTGGATTATTTAAAGCGATTAAACGAATTTTATAATTCATGGATTGCTAATTATGATCAAGGCAAATTATTAGTTATTGATTGTGATAAGCTCAATTTTGTAGAGAGTGAAGACGATTTAGCGGAAATTTACAATAAGGTGCAAGCCGAGCTTCATGGTTTATTTTAGATAAGAAATCTTAATGCAAACAAAAAGCTCCGTTAAACAATGTTTAACGGAGCTTTTAATTTATTTTAAAAATAATGCGTTAATCTATCGCTTGCTAATATCCACGAAAGTACGCTCTGCAGTGCCAATATATATTTGTCTTGGTCGACCAATAGGTTGACCTTCAGCTCTTAATTCTTTCCATTGAGCCATCCAACCTGGCAAACGCCCTAGAGCAAACAAAACCGTAAACATTTCTACAGGAAATCCTAGAGCTCTATAGATAATACCTGAGTAGAAATCTACATTAGGAAATAATTTTCTATCGATAAAATAGCTATCACTCAAAGCAGCTTGTTCCAACTTCTTGGCTATTTCTAGAATTGGATCATTAATACCCATTTTTTCTAAAATCTCATCTGCAGATTTTTTAATAATCTTAGCTCGAGGATCAAAGTTTTTATACACCCGATGACCAAAACCCATTAATCTAAAAGAGTCACTCTTATCTTTTGCTTTATTCAACCATTTGTCAGTATCTCCACCATCATCTTTAATGGCTTCAAGCATTTCTAAAACTTTCTGATTGGCTCCGCCGTGAAGCGGCCCCCATAAAGCGGCAACTCCAGCACCAACTGATGCATACAAATTTGCATTAGAAGATCCGACTAAACGAACTGCGGATGTAGAACAGTTTTGCTCGTGATCAGCATGTAAGATTAAAAGCTTGTTCATCGCACTTACCACAACTGGATCAATTGTATAATCCTCGGTTACATGACCAAAAGTCATTTGCAAGAAGTTCTCAACGTAACCCAACTTGTTTTTAGGATATACATTTGGATGACCTTGCTTATTTTTCATTATCATTGCTACTAGTGTTGGCATCTTCGCCAACAAGCGGATAGTTGTTAATTTTCTTTCCTCTTCACTGCGATGAGGGTTTAAGGCTTCAGGATAGTACGCCGAAAACATACTTAACATAGTCATTAATTGACCCATAGGATGCGCTCCGCTAGGAAGAGCATCAAAAACAAATTTCAATTTTTCGTTGACGAGTGTATGTCGCGTGATTTCTTCCTCAAAACTTGACAATTCAGATGCAGTAGGAAGTTCACCTTCCAACAATAAATAAGCAACTTCCAAGAAACTAGCTTTGTTTGCTATTTCCTCGATGTTATATCCTCTATATCTTAAAATTCCTTCTTCCCCACTAATGTATGTGATACTACTTTTCGTAGCACCCGTGTTTTTATATCCGACATCATAAGTTACATAACCACTTACCCCTCTCAAGGTGCTAATATCAATTCCTTTCTCATTTTCGGTTCCTACGTGAACTGGAAACTCATGTGTTTCATCACCTAATATAAACTTTGCAGTTTCAGACATACCTTCTTAGGGTTTTAGATTAAAGTAAAATTTGGCTTTTTCGCTCGGCAAATTTACGAAATATTTAACTTAAATAAAAGTTAATTGCAGAGTTGAAATTAAAAAATATCATTCGTTTTGATTTACAGTATACTCGTTGTATTTTTGTTTTTCAATAAGTTTTCAAAACTAGCGTATGCAATTTAAAAATAAAAGTGTTTTAATGATCACTGCGATAGTGGTTTTTGGGGTCATAGCTAGGCTGCTTCCCCACTTCCCTAACTTCGCTCCAATGGGAGCAATAGCGCTATTTGCAGTTGCTTTCTATAAACGAAAATCACTGGCTTTAATTATGCCAGTTACCGCTTGGTGGTTGAGTGATTTATTTTTAAATAATACAAGATACGCGGTAACGGAAGAGATCTCATGGTTTACCTTAGATCAATTGTTTTCAATCATCGCCTTAATAATTATTGTCGTTTTGGGTGGACTCTTGCTTAAAAAAGTATCCTTATCTAAAGTAATTTTGGGAAGTACTGGAGCAAGTTTAGTGTTTTTTGTCATTTCAAATTTTGGAGTTTGGATGAAAGGTATGTTATATCCGAAAACCATTCAAGGCTTAATTGAGTGTTATTCAATGGCTCTCCCCTTTTACCAAGCAACTTTTCTTTCAGACATGATTTATACCAGTATGTTTTTTGGAGCAATGTATTTTTACGGAAGCTACAATAATCAAATAGCTGATCGATTTAACATGGCGAGGTAGACAAATTGTCAGTACTTTATAAAAAAGAACGACATTATGTCGCTCTTTTTTATGTTTATACCACACCATGACCGAAAAAACCAATTGGTACTTAATTTGAAGAATTGTTTTTCTATTTAATCAAATAAAAAAACAATTATGAGAAATTTAGTAAAAAGAACAAGCTCTAGATCGGGAAATTACCCTTCTATATTTAACAATTTATTTTTGACAGAAAACAGCAGAGGTAATAGCTTTAACCGTCAATTTCCCTCAGTAAACATTAAAGATGAGGAAAAAGCATATACGCTCGAATTAGCTTTGCCCGGATATCAAAAAGAAGATTTATCTATCAAGCTTGAAAAGGATATGCTGATCATTTCTTCTGAAAACAAGGAGGAGAACGCAGAAAAAGAGGCAGCTTATACTCGAAGAGAGTTTAGTCATACAAGTTTTAGCAGAAGCTTTACTTTGCCTGAAAGAGTAGACATAGAAAATATCGATGCCATTGCAGTTAATGGAATCCTAGTACTAACGCTACCAAAAATAGAAGAGCCCCTTAAAAATAAAGTAAAGCTCATATCCATCAAATAATTAACATTTGCGCAAATAAGCGTTCTATTTTATCAGCACGCTTATTTGTATTTTAAAGTCTAACTTTGTTGCATAATTATCAACTTATGGAGAAGAAAGTCTTATTGGATGAAATGATTGAGAAGTATCGCGTATTGGTTTCTGAACGATATGAGTTTGATTCTTTAGAAGCGAAGTTCATTCTTGATGAAAGTGTGACTCCTGAGCTCATTAATAAAGTGAAGTTATACTTTCTTGATTACATCTATCCTTCCAAAGATCAGCGAGAAATCTTAAACGATGCATTTGATGATTTGGACAAGCATATTAAGAATCCTGGTCACCTATTGAAATTGCTTGGTGATGCTCCTGGAATAATTTTTAACTTTGGATGGCAATTCCCAAAAGCCTTAAAAGCTGGTTTTCAAGCCTTAAAAAGTTTTAAGGCAGCTTCAAGATTTGAAAAAGAACTTGTCGCTATTGCAAAGAAGAAAAAGGTCAAGCTCCCTATAAGTGATGAACTTTTTGAGGAAATATTAGCTGATTTACCGCAAGATGAATTACGTGATTTCATTAGTGAAATGGAGGATTTACTGAGCGCACTTACCGATAGCAAGTTACTTAAAAAGACTACGGCAATCTTAACTGAGCTTATTAAAAAAATGAATGAACAAAAAGACTTTTTTTCTGACGAAGAGATAAATGCCTTAAAAATTGGAATCGATATTTTGGATAATGGATACAATCTTTTTGACAATATGAGTGAGGCGGAAAAAAGAGAAATGATTGAACTTATTATTAAAGCTGAAAACGATTTTTTAGAAGATCTCGATGAAAAGTACCACCAAAATAGATAGTTCATTTTGGCGCTGTACAGTTTTACCATCTCTTTTGTTAGTATTTAAGCAAGTGACTTAAGTCAATCGATTAATAAAATAAAAAATGATACCATGATATTATCACAAGTGAAATCAGTCCTTCAACAATTAGAAAATATATCGTTTCAATTACCCAATGGAGAATGGGTGCCCAAGCATTTCCATGTTACAGAAGTTGGTAAAATTACCAAGCATTTTATCGATTGTGGTGGAAGCATCAGAAATGAAGAAGTCATAAGTTTTCAACTTTGGAATACCGATGATTATGACCACAGATTGCATCCAGAAAAGCTATTGAATATTATAGCACTGTCTGAAAAAATTTTAGGACTGGAGGATTTGGAAATTGAAGTGGAATATCAAGCAGAAACCATTGGGAAATTCGGACTTGATTTTGATGGTGAAAAATTCCTATTAACATCTAAGCAAACCGACTGTTTGGCAAAAGATAATTGCGGAATTACAGAAGTAAAACCTAAAGCGAATTTTTTAGACTTAAACAATGAAGCTTCTTGTCCTCCTGGCAGCAACTGTTGCTAAGCTTAAGGATATACAGCATAATTTAAACAGAACGGCCATTAGAGGTTTATAAAGCCTTTTGATTCAAAAAGGGATGAAAGCGCTTAATTAATATAGCCGTGACCAAAAAGCACAGCAGATCAGGTTTCGGCTAAGATAAAATTCATTGTATTTTACTAGACGTTATAGATAGCCGTAATCAAATCTTTATAACTCTCAATAACAACCTTACGTTTAACCTTCATCGTCGGTGTTAATTCTCCTGTTTCAATAGACCACTCATCGACTAACAATTCGAATTTCTTAACTTTCTCCACCTTACCAAAGCTTTCATTTAAACGCTCTACCTCTTCTTTAAAAAGGGCCAAAACCTCCGGTGCTTTTACCATGGATTCTTTAGTAGAACAATCCAATGCATTCTTAGAACACCACTCCGATAAATTCAAGAAAGAAGGAACAATCAAAGCACTCACAAATTTCTCATTCTCTCCGACAACCATTATTTGCTCTACAAAAACTGATTCTTTCATTTTTTCTTCAATCACTTGAGGAGCGACATATTTGCCTCCAGAAGTTTTGAATAAGGCCTTCACTCTATCCGTTATTTTCAGGAATTTCCCATCAACCAACTTACCTACATCTCCCGTGTGTAACCAACCATCTTTATCAATCGTTTTGGCAGTTTCTTCTGGTTTATTGTAATACCCCATCATTACACTTGGTCCCTTACATAATATCTCTCCATTATCAGCAAACTTCATTTCCACATCCGGCAATACAGGCCCTACAGTTCCAAACTTAAACCCTCCAGGCTCAAATCGGTTAACGGTGATCACTACCGCAGACTCGGTCTGACCGTATCCTTCTCTTATCGCTATACCTGCAGCACTAAAGACCCTGGCTAATCGTTCTTGAAGAGCCGCAGCACCTGTTACTATTCCAATTACATTGCCGCCCAATGCTTCTCTCCATTTACTAAAAATCAATTTATCTGCGATTTTAAATCGCAAGCCTGGCTGATACTCTTCATGGTATTCATTAGAAGCTATATCTAAAGCCCAAAAGAATAGTTTTTTCTTCAAGCCAGTAAGCTCCATACCCTTACTAACAATCTTATCATATACTTTTTCCAACAATCGAGGAACAGTTGAAAAGAAATGAGGTTTTACATCTTTTAAGTCATCTGTAAGTGTCTCGAGACTTGTCGCATAATAGCACCCTGTACCTGTAGCAAAATAGGTGTAGGTTACCACACGTTCAAAAATATGGCAAAGAGGCAAGAAACTCAAGGCATGGTTATCCTTAGTTAATGGCAATAAGGTTAAAACTGTCTTAATATTACTGACAATATTGAAATGAGATATCATTACCCCTTTTGGTTTACCCGTTGTACCAGAAGTATAAATAATTGTAGCCATTTCTTCCGGCTGTATCTCATTCGCACGTTTATGAACTTCCACAATATCAACATCCTCGCCATCTTTCAAAAAGGTTTCCCAATTTTCACAACCCTCTACTTCATCAAATGAGTAGATCTTTTCAAGAGAAGGTAAGCGATCTTTAATCGCATCTATTTTTTCATAAAGTCCTGCATCCGCTACAAAAACCATTTTTATCTGCGCATCATCGAAGATGTAAGCATATTCATCTTTTGAAATCGTTGGATAAATCGGAACGTTTACGGCACCCACTTGAAGCATTCCATTATCAATAAAATTCCATTCCGGTCGATTATTCGAAATTAAAGCGACTTTATCACCTTTTTGAATACCTGCCTTTACAAATGCCTTACTGACCTTATCAATGATTTCATTGACTTCGGAGGTGCTATAATTTCTCCACTTCCCATTATATTTAAAATTTAAACAATCAAATCGAGGATATTTTTGTTCCTGGTACTTTAAAATGTCAAATAATCTAGTGTAGTCTTTCATGAGTTTAGTTTGAGTTTTTTATGGATTATTGTCTAAAGATAACATCTAAAACATTAAGTACAAATCTTAAATTAAAGATTTGTATTCGCCTAAACCCTGATCACTATAATCCTTAAGTAGGGTCCTGGATATGATGTTCCTCTTTATAGTTTCTGTTCATGATAAAAAATATAAGAGCAGCTACAAACATCAATCCGGTAAAGAACCAATAGTAAGCTGCTCCCTCCAACATTAGGGAGCCATCAGGTCTTTTAATAAATAAGTTAACCAAAGCGGTAAATAAATTACCCATCGCAACAGCAATCAACCAAAAACTTAAAACTAGCGATTTGAGCGCTTTAGGTGCCTGCGTATACGAGAATTCTAAAGAAGAAATCGATACAAATATTTCCGCAGCCGTCAATACAACATAAGCCAAAATTTGCCAAGCAATATTCATGGCAATACCATTATCCATTTGAGCTTGAACCCATGCAATCAATGCGAAACTTAGCGCTGCCAAGACCATGCCAATGGACATTTTATTTACATAGCTCAGCTTTATCACCTTCCCTAATTGTGGGTATACATAGTAGGCGAAAATAGGTATAAACATGACAATAAACAATGCATTCATCACACCCAATTGTGAAGGGTAAACCGTAATTGAAGTAAATCCCAAATTCATTGTTTTAATCATTAAATCCGATTGAGCCTGCAATACCCAAGCTCCAGCAGTTTGATCAAACAATGACCAAAATACAGCAAGAAAAATATAAATAGGGGAAAGTTTTAGGATTAACTGAATACCTTTTTTACTAAATAATTCCTTTGCATATAAAGACCATCCTGCCGGTGGAATATGAACAAATTTATTCCGTCCCAACCAAAATACAAACGTTGCAATAACCATCAATACTCCGGGCAATCCAAACGCAACTGCACTATTCAAGCCTTTTGAAATCAGGTATTCACTGCGCAGCAATGGCTCTGCACTTAAATAGGCTAACACTGCACCAGCATTGATCGAAAAGTAAAACCAGTTGTACATCTTATCCAATAAATGCGAATTGGATGCATTGAATTGATCACCAACATGCGCAGACACGCAGGGTTTAATTCCTCCAGCGCCTATTGCAATTAAACTGCATCCAATAAAAAACCCATACTGATTTTCAAAAAGAGCAAGCACAAAGTGACCCATACAATATACAATCGAGAGGCTCATAATCGTCTTATACTTACCTAAGTATACGTCAGCAAAAAATGCGCCTGCCAAGGACAAGCCATACGTGGAGAAAATAAAAATATGCAACCAAAATTTCGCATCTGTTTCATCGAAAATAGCTAAATCTCCTGCAGCATTTGTGATAAATCTGGTAAGAAAAACGACAAATATCGCCTTCATGCCATAGAAACTGTATCGTTCTGCTGCTTCGTTACCTATAATATATGGAATGCCTTTTGGAAATTTAAAACTTTGCTGAGACATACTTCTGGATTTAAGGCGAAAATTAAAGCTTAAATATATGTATATTTATTTATTAAATCCTTTTTGAAAAATGATTCTTAATCGGCTGCTTTTACTACTCTTATTCAACTTTATATGGCTCATTTCCTTGGCCATAAATGATGGCTTGCAGTTTACTGAAAATAAGGGGCAATGGCAAGAAGAGATTATATACAATGGACGTTTGAACTTTGGCAATATATATCTTGAACGAAATCAAGTAACCTTCCGCCTCGTTGACATCCCAGACCAACACCAGCATAATGGAGATTTAAATGCGTCCCTTGAAGGACATCAATATTCAATCGCCTTTTTAAATGCTAACCCCAATCCTCATTTCACCTACTCTGGTAAGAGCGCGCACAGCTATAATTATTTCTTAGGTAACAATCCGGATAAGTGGGTAAACAATGTAAAGGCTTATTCCTCCATTACCTATCGCAATCTTTATGATGGCGTGAACATGGGGATTTTCGGAGATGGACAGGATATCAAATATGAATATTATATCAGTCCCAAGCATAATCCTGATCAAATCAAGGTGGCGTATAAAGGGATAGATAAAATAGTACTGCTTGATGGCAATCTAGTCTACCAAACTACAGTTTGTGAAATAACTGAAATGGCACCATATGCTTATCAAATCATTAATGGAAAAGAGCAAGCAGTTCGTTGTCATTATAACCTAGATGCAAAGAATAAAGAAGTATCATTTGAATTTCCACAAGGTTATGACTCGAATTACGAGCTGGTTATTGACCCCAGTATAGTCTTTGCTAGATTAAGTAACTCGACAAGTGATAATTTTGGATTCACCGCCACCTATGATGATATTGGAAGAGCTTATTCTGGTGGAATTGTATTTGGCGTCTCCGGACAATACGAAACTACATCGGGCAGTTTTAGTCAAACCTTTGTCGGAGGAACGGCTAATCTCACTGGAACCGGTCAGTTGGATATCGGCATATCCTGTTACGACGGCACCAGTGGAAATCTTATTTACGGCACCTATGTCGGTGGTACAAATAATGAGTTGCCCAACAGTATGATCGTTAATAATGCAGGTGAGTTAATCGTTCTAGCCACAACAGGATCCAATGATTTTCCGCTTGGACCGAGCCCCTATGACAATAGTTTTGCGGGTGGGCAAGTGGTTGATTTGCAGAACAATGGAATTTACTTTGATGACGGTAGTGACATCGTTTTGTTTAAGTTAAATGCAAGTGGTTCAAGCCTTACCGGAGGTACTTATATGGGCGGTTCGGGAAATGACGGGCTGAATGATGATGCCGCAATACAACTCAGTTATGATGGGTCTGATCTCCACTTTAACTATGGTGACGCCTTTAGAGGGGAGGTTATTGTAGATAATCAAGACAATGTTTATGTCGCTTCTTCTACAAATTCTACAGATTTTGAAAGTTTAGGAGTTGTGTCGAGTCTCCAAGGGGAGCAAGATGCAATAATTTTTAAATTAGATTCAAACCTTAATACATTGCTATTTTCTAGATATCTCGGCGGAGCTGATGATGATGCCGGATATTCGATGAAAATAGACAACAACAATAACTTGTTTGTAGACGGAGGAACAAAAAGTTCTAATTTCCCAACAGCAGGTATTCCACTTCACCCTAATTATCGTGGTGGCGATTGCGATGGATATATAGCCAAATTAAGCGCATCAAACGGAAGCTTACTTGCCTCGACATTTATTGGCACAGGAGACTTCGACCAAGTTTATTTTGTAGATCTTGATGAGGACGGTAATGTTTATGTTGTAGGACAAACCTTGGGCACATATCCCGTCGAAAATTCTGGGTTTAACTTCCCCTTAGGTAAACAGTTTATTCATAAATTAGATAACAACCTAAGTAATACCATATACAGCACCCCATTTGGCACAGGCAGTACAGTAGTGGATATCTCTCCTACAGCTTTTCTCGTTGATGATTGTGAAAGAGTGTATGTCTCCGGCTGGGGCGGCAATACGAATCAAAACAGAAATATTAGTCTGAGCAATCCCAATATCAGCGGACTACCTGTCACTGCAGATGCTTTTCAAATGGGCACTTCCGGCGGTGGAGACTTCTACTTTTTTGTGCTGGAAAAAAACGCTTCAGGACAGTTATTTGGCTCTTATTTCGGCGGAACAGCTGCAGAACATGTCGATGGCGGTACCAGTCGCTTTGATCAACGTGGAATTGTTTATCAAGCTATCTGTGCCTCATGTGGAGGTGGAAGCTTCCCCTCTTCCGGTGGTTTTAGTGTGAGCTCCGCGTCTAATAATTGTAACGTGGGTCTTGTTAAATTGGATATTGGTCTTGCTATTACGAATGTTGAATTGGATGCATTTCCCTCAGCAACTGGCTGCGTTCCACTGACTGTAAGCTTCCAAAGTGTATTGGAAGATGTCAGCCAATTTCAATGGTATTTTGGCGATGGGGACTCATCAAACCTAGCCAATCCCTCGCATACCTATGTTGACACAGGAATATTTGAAGTCATGTTAATCGGTATTGATCCGAATTCTTGCAATGAGAGAGACACCGCATTTCTAAACGTGATTGTTGGAAACGATACAATCATAGCTAGCCAAATAGATACGCTATACACCGAGTGCGATAGCTTGGGTGTATTTGTGGGGGCCATAGATATAACTTCAAGCACTTACGACTGGTTTATGGGAGATGGAACGGAATTTTTGAATGCAGGCAATGAAGTATCACATATCTATTCGGACTTTGGAGAATACACTATAATTCTCCATGTCACCGATACGACTAAATGTGAAACTGAAGCTTGGGATACCACCATAGTCAGTTACGCTCCAAACATTGATGCAGAAATTGGAACTAATTCGGGTTGTATAAATACTCCGTTACAATTTACAAACTTTAGCAATCCATCCGCAGAAACTTTTATTTGGGATTTTGGTAATGGACAAACTTCCAATGAATTTGAGCCATCGATTAGTTATGCTGCAGGGGGAGATTATATCGTAATATTGACGGTTATCGATTCTGCCACCTGCATACATATTTCCAGTGATACTGCAATTGTTCAGATTGTACCTCCACCTATCGCTAATTTCACAACAGATTCTTCATATTACCTTTATCCTGAATTGGTTAATTTCACTAATTCAAGTATCAATTTTCAATCTTTCCTTTGGACTTTCGGAGATGGAGAAACAGATACAGCCATACTTAACCCAGCGCATTTTTATCAAGTTGTTGGTGATTTTTCGCCCTGTCTAAAAGTATCTAATAATGGATGTTTGGATTCTACTTGCTTAGATATTTTCATTGATTTCATGCCATTGATTGGCGTTCCTAATGCATTTTCTCCTAATGGAGACAATCTAAATGACATCGTTTATGTGGAAGGTTCGGGCATCATAGATTTAAGCTTCCAAATTTATAATCGATGGGGAGAATTGGTCTTTGAAAGTTTTGATAAAAATCTTGGATGGGATGGGGTTTACAAAGGTGTTCCCCAAGAATTAGAAGTCTACACTTATGTAGTGAAGGCCAGGTTTTTAGATGATAGTTCACAAACCTTAAAAGGGAATATAACCCTATTGCGATGAATGTTGTCGTCTACCAAAGAAGTAAGCCACAACATAGGATTAAAACATACCTATTCTTATGCATGTGCAGCCTAAGTATATATTCCTATGCTCAAGATCTTCATTTTTCTCAATATTTTGCAAATCCACTTTCCTACAACCCGGCCAATACTGGTTTTTTTGAGGGAAGTTACCGCTTGGGCGTCAATCATAAGCAACAATGGCCCTGGGCTATTGAAGGGAAATTTTTAAATTACAATTCCTCCTCAGCTTATGCAGACTTCTCCATTCTTGACAAAAAAATCAACAACTTAGATTGGGCTGGAATAGGATTCAACTTCATTAATGATCAAGCAGGTGATGGGAATCTTATAGCCAACAAAGCCTATATGTCTATGGCCTATCACAAAGGACTGGATGAGTTACACCAGCACTTTTTATCTGTAGGATTCCAAATCGCTTATGTCAGCCGTTCTATAAACTTTGGTGCCCTTTACTTTAATAATCAATGGCTTGACGAAGTTGGGTTTGATTTAAGTTTACCCAGTAATGAAGGATTGTATACAGAACAAACAAGCTACTTTGATATAGGTATTGGACTGCAGGGTAAAAATCAACTCAATGATAAATTAGGCCTAAGCTATGGGGTAAGTTTATTGCATGTTAATCAACCTATTGAAAGTTTTTACAATCAAAACAATCGATTAGGAATGCGTCAATTGTACCAAGCTGGACTAGTATATAAAATTAAGGGGAAATTTGATATTAGCAGTAGTCTATTCATTACTTCTCAAAAGAAAGCTATTGAGTTGTTGCTAGGAAGTCTAGCTGGATTCAACCTTAAACAAACCCCTAACCACAAGACTGCAAAATTATATGTGGGCTTGTTTTATCGATTGAAAGATGCCTTATCTCCCATTTTTGGCTATCAATATCACAAAACAAGAATTTTGTTAAACTACGATATTAATTTATCCAAACTTTCCAAAGCCAGTAGAGGCAATGGAGGTTTTGAGTTATCCCTTATTCAAATAGGAGTATTTAAGAAAAAAAAGAATCAGGCCTATAAAACGCATTGCCCTAGCTTTTAAAGACTAAAAAATAATTTATCAATTTATCCGTTACTTTTGTATGATGAGAAAGCTACTTTATTTTTTTATGCTCTTTGCCTTTATGCAGGTTTCCCTTGCGCAAGGAGAATACGATAATGAAATTCCTCAAAATAACGAGGAAGAGTTTGTCGGCTTTAATAAGAAAGGAAAAGAAAAAAAGGACTTAAGTAGAATACGAATTGGCGGAGGTGCGGGCTTTGGATTGGGAGCCAACCAATTAGGCTTTAGTATATCACCAACAATCGGTTACCAAATAGTGGAGGACAGAGTTGAAATAGGTACTGGTCTTCTCTATGACTATTATCGTTTCAAAGACTCAAATCCAGGTCTTAAGTACGTGGAGAATACCGTAGGAAGTAACAACTATATCCGACTATATATTTGGGAGGGGTTATTTGCCCAGCTCAGAGGCGTTTATCAAAAAACCTACCTTAACCTTAACTCTGTTAGCTTAGCTCCTTTGCGTCAAGGCAATGTCTTCGGTGGAGCTGGATATCAATATCAAGTAGGTGAGAAAGTATTTGCAAATTTTGGATTAGAGATCAACTTAATTCCATATGATTTATCCTTGGTTAACAACAGAGACACAAGAATCATATCACCATTTTTTCAATTTCAATTTTCACTGTAGGATTAGAAATGATATTCGGATTGAAAATATATATTAAACATCAATTTTAGCAAATTTAGCGTGTGACTCAATGAATTCTCTTCTTGGAGGAACTTCATCTCCCATAAGCGTTGAGAATATGTTATCCGCTACGGTAGGACTATCTATTTGCACTTGACGAAGAGTTCGGGTATCAGGATCCATAGTTGTTTCCCAGAGCTGTTCTGCATTCATTTCTCCTAAACCTTTATAACGTTGAATACCCACAGTGTTGTCTTTCCCTTTCCCGATTCTTGCTACTGCAGCATCACGTTCGTCATCATTCCAACAATATTGGAATTCCTTCCCTTTCTTAACCAAATATAAAGGAGGTGCCGCAATATAAACATACCCTTGCTCAACCAATGGTCTTAAATAACGGAAAAAGAATGTCAAAATTAAAGTAACAATATGGCTTCCATCTACATCCGCATCACACATGATAATTATCTTATGATAGCGCAACTTTGAAATATCCAATGCCTTTTCATCTTCCACTGTTCCGATACGTACGCCCAGTGCCATGAACATATTTTTAATCTCTTCGTTTTCGTAAATCTTATATTCTAGTGCTTTCTCCACATTCAAGATTTTACCTCTCAATGGCATAATCGCTTGAAATGAACGATCTCGCCCCTGCTTCGCCGTTCCACCTGCAGAATCACCCTCAACTAAGTATATCTCACCTACTTCAGGGTCTTTGTTTGAGCAATCTGCTAACTTTCCTGGTAAACCAGCACCAGACAATACATTCTTACGCTGAACAGCTTCTCGTGCTTTGCGTGCTGCATGTCGAGCAGTTGCTGCAATGATTACCTTATCAATAATTTGCTTAGCCTCTTTAGGGTTTTCTTCTAAATAAGCCTCTAAAACCTTACCCACAGACTGTGAAACTAAACTTACTAACTCAGAGTTAGTCAACTCATCTTTTGTCTGACTTTTAAACTGTGGATTGGGCACTTTAACAGAAATAACAGAGGTCAATCCTTCTCTAAAATCTTCTCCTGAAACAGTAAATTTCAACTTCGAAAAGAAACCATTATTATCTCCATACTTTTTGAAGTAATGCGTGATCGCTCTTTTAAAACCATTGACGTGTGTTCCACCATTGTACGTGTTAATATTATTACAATAAGAAACTAAATTTTCAGAATAGCCTGTATTGTATTGTAATGCGACATCGATTTCCACACCATCCTCCCCACCACTTATAAATATTGGTTCTTCCAATAGGGAAGTTCTTGCTTTATCAATATGCTTCACATATTCTATTAAGCCATTCTCACTATAAAATGACATTTTTAACATTTCACCTTCTTCAACTATTCGCTCATCGGTAAAATTCATGCGAACTCTCTTATTCAAGAAAGACATTTCACGAAGTCTATTTGAAATTTTCTCAGAAACAAAATTCACTTCATCAAATATCGAAGCATCAGGCAAAAAGGTTACCGATGTTCCAGTATCTGAAGATTTTCCTGTTTCAACTGGCGGCGCCAAAGCCACACCTTCAGAATATTCTTGCACAACTATTTTGCCTTCTCTATGTATTTCAGCTTTAAGATGAGATGAAAGGGCGTTCACACAAGAAACCCCTACTCCATTCAATCCACCAGAGACTTTGTATGAATTTTTATCAAATTTACCTCCAGCGTGAAGTGATGTCATTACCAACTCTAATGCTGATAATCCAGACTCTTTATTCATTCCAATAGGGATACCTCTACCGTTATCTTTTACCGTAATTGAGTTATTCTCATGGATAATGATATCAATGGTATCGCAGTGTCCTGCTAATGCCTCATCTATAGAGTTATCTAGCACCTCATTTAACAAATGATGTAAGGCCCGAGAATCAGTCCCCCCCACATACATGCCTGGCCGCATTCGCACTGCCTCTAATCCTTTTAGCGACTTGATATCATCTGCACCATACTTTGCACTGTTTTCATTTTTTAAGTCTTCTTCTTCCTTGCTCATCGCTTTAAAAATTTAAGTTAAGCTTATCTATCAAAGATAATAAAACCGATAGTTAAACAGCAGTTTTAGGCTTTTCTAGAAGACATAGTTATCCACAAAGCAAAAATATTAAAGTAATAAACTCTTAAACGTTTTATAGATCAGTTATGCGGAAAGAAGGTATAAAAAAAGGGAGGTATAAATACCTCCCTTTTTTATTTTTGATTAATGTGCTTGTTATTTGATAACAACTAATTTTCTTGTCTCTTTGCCCATTCTAGTTTCAAATGTCAAAAAGTAAGTTCCTTCTACTAAGTCTGATACATCGATATCTAAACCGTTCTCAGCAGCAAATAACATGTAAGTCACTTTCTTCACCTCTGCGCCTATTTGATCAAAGATTTG
>TARA_B110000483_G_scaffold56082_1_pt1 | contig 27737 bp, 24 predicted proteins | sample TARA_B110000483 | Tara Oceans TARA_B110000483 (sample SAMEA4398176) | marine metagenome | biome: Polar Biome; feature: [SRF] surface water layer (ENVO:00010504); material: water (ENVO:00002006), including particulate matter (ENVO:01000060) such as... | depth 5 m
GTAAAAACAGTTAAAATTACGGGTAATGTTATTGCAACTGCGCCAGAGCAATCGCCAGAGTAAATTTCAAAACGTCATAATATTTGACGTTTATACTCAAAATGACATTCAAGAGCTCCTATAGGAGCTCTTGGTGTTTAAGATACTTGCCGCAAATATAATCGCCAAGTATTTTAGCTTGTTATGCATTAACCATCGAATCCAGAGGGTGCATTGGGACTAGTACAAAATTGGATATTTTACTGGATTACTTTCATGCATAATCATATAGATGGTCTCAAAAACTTCCTCAGCATTCGGTTTGCTAAAGTAATCTCCATCCGTTCCATATGCTCCACGATGTGCTTTTGCAGATATTGTAGTAGGTGCTGAGTCTAGGTATTGGTAGGCATCTTGTTCTTCCAATACTTTTTGCATCATGTAAGCACTTGCGCCACCAGGGACATCTTCATCAAAAAACACAACACGATTGGTCTTTTTTACAGATTTAACGATATGATGATGCACATCAAATGGCAATAGACTTTGTATATCAATCAATTCAATGCTGATGCCTTGTTCCTCTAATTGTGCTATGGCTTTCTCAGCAATTCGCACACATGAACCATAGGTGACAAGCGTAACATCATCGCCCGTTTGTAGCGTTTCAGGCACACCTAAGGGTAGACAAAAGTCAGCTAGATTATCCGGCATTGTTTCTTTGAGTCGATATCCATTGAGGCATTCAATGATAAGGGCAGGTTCATCGCTTAATAGCATGGTATTGTAGAAGCCCGCAGCTTGAGTCATATTTCTTGGCACAAGTACATTGATTCCTCTTAGCGAATTGATTATCATTCCCATGGGAGATCCTGTATGCCAAATCCCTTCTAAACGATGCCCTCTGCTTCGAATGATTAACGGGCAACGTTGAATTCCATTTGTTCTGTATGTTAGGGATGCTACATCATCGCTCAGTGGTTGTAAACCGTAAATTAGATAATCTAAGTATTGTATTTCCGCAATTGGTCGAAGACCTCTCATGGCCATACCAATGGCTTGACCCATGATCGTAAGTTCTCGAATTCCAGTGTCAAAAACTCGCCCAAGTCCATATTTATCTTGTAAGCCTGCAAATCCTTGATTAACGTCTCCAATTTTTCCCACATCTTCCCCAAAAGCAATCACTCTAGGATCTCGATCAAGCATCAAATCAAATGCATTGTTTAAGATTTCAAAACCATTTTTTTCTTCACTGTTTTCAGAAAATTTAGCTTTTACTTCTTTAACCTTCAAGGCAGCATAGGGAGTTTCGCTGTATAAGTGCGTGTTGAATTTTACTCGAGCTTCAGTTTCAAATTGCTGCAACCAGTTTCGCAGTTCATTTTTTACAGCATGATTCTCCTTGCCAACAATTCTAAGAACGCGTTTAGCACTTTCAATAAGGTCCTTATTAACAGGATTGTATGCAGCCTTTAAATCTTTAACGGCAAGTTCAATTTTGGCGTTTAAGGGTGAGGTTTGTAATAATTTAACATACAAGGCTTGCAACTCATTAGTCTTTGCTTTTATGGGTTTATTGAACTCACTCCAAGCGTCTTTTTTACTCGTTAATACATATTGCTGAGCTTCTTTCTCTATTTTATCCAAGACGGCTGCATTTGCCAAGTTGTTGTCTTCAATCCAACTCCGCATTTTCTTTATACAGTCAAAGTCAATCTCCCATTGCAAGCGCTCCTTAGACTTGTATCTTTCATGAGAACCTGAGGTACTATGTCCTTGCGGTTGGGTAACATCGGTAATATGGAATAATGCAGGGATTTGCTTTTCACGGACAAGTTTAATTCCTTCTTCATAAACAGCGCAAAGTTCTGCATAATCATAGGCCTTTGCCTTAAAAATATACATTCCATTTCCGTTATCATCCAATCTAAATCCCTCTAAAACTTCAGAGATGTTTTCCTTAGTGGTTTGATATTTCTTAGGAACAGAAATCCCGTATCCATCATCAAAAACGGTAAATGCTAATGGTATCTTGAGCACACATGCTGCATTGATACTCTCCCAGAAATGTCCTTCAGAAGTACTCGCATCGCCAATAGTAGCAAAACACACTTCATTTCCCCCATTGGAGAAAGGATTTTCATTTTGGAGTTCTTTGTTATTTCTGTAAAATTTAGAGGCTAAAGCTAAACCTATAGCTCTAGGCATCTGGCCGGCCGTGCAGGAAATATCTGCAGCGGTATTGTATAAATCCTTACTCGCTAACCATTCACCCTGTTTGTCAATAAGCGGTGAAGCAAAGTGGCCATTCATTTGCCGACCATTACTGCATGGATCTGCTCCCGGTTGTGAATCTGCATACAATTGCGCATAAAACTGTTGCACATTAATTAGGTCTTTGGTAAACATAAAGGTTTGATCTCGATAATAACCTGATCGAAAATCTCCCTTATAAAAACTCTTGGCTAAAGCGATTTGCGCTAACTCTTTACCGTCTCCAAAAATCCCAAACTTTGCTTTTCCTGTAAGCACTTCTTTTCGACCCATCAAACTGGCTTCTCTGCTCACCATCGCCAAGCGATAATCATCCAAGACTATTTTGATGAAGTCTTGCTCAATAGTCCCTTTTGTGTTTTTGGTTTTTGCAGCCATAATTACTTCTTTGATTATTTGTTTTTGGTTTTACAAATATACAAATTGCAATGCGAAATTGAGCGTTAATTGCATGTTAATGGTTTGGTATGTTCCAGTTTAATTACTTACTTTTACCTTGTAAAACAAAAAACTATGAAGCATTTAATCCTATTATTAATTACAAGTATTACCATAGGTAATATACTTTTTGCCCAGAGTGGAGCTCAAATAACTTTTTCTGAGGAGAAACATAGTTTTGGTGAGATTGAGGAAGGTCCTAAGGTGAATCATGAGTTTATGTTTATAAATACCGGAACAGAACCGCTAGTGTTGAGTAATGTAAAAGCATCATGCGGATGCACAACACCTTCATGGCCTAAAGAACCAATATTGCCTGGAGAAGAAGGCAGTATAATGGTTACTTACAATACAGCTAGACGTATTGGGGCATTTAATAAATCGATTACCATAACTTCCAATTCAAATGAAATAACTAAGGTGCTGTATATCTCAGGAAAAGTAAATGCCGTACCTGAAGAAGAAACGATGCCTATCAAGCAACCCTTAATGATGGCACCTACTAACTAATGTTTTAATCAAATAAATTTGTAAGTCCCGATGCTGTCGGGACTTTTTTTATATTTGCAATTATGAGTATTAATACAAACAAAGCACCCAAACCGGTAGGTTCGTATCCTCATGCTAAAAGAGCAGGTGATTTACTATTTCTCTCAGGTATAGGCCCTCGATCTACCGAAGGAGACCATTCTGCCGTCCCTGGTTTAGAGACTGATAAAAATGGTAATTTCATAAATTTTAATTTTGAAGCTCAATGCCATTCGGTTTTTCAAAATGTCAGAGCAGTGCTCGAAGCTAGTGGCGCAGACTGGATGGATTTGATAGATGTCACTGTGTTTTTGACTGATATGAAACGAGATTTCCACACCTACAATAGAATTTACGCGGAATACTTTAAAGATAATCAACCATGCCGAACTACCTGCGAAATAAAAAGTCTACCTACGCCGATTGCCATTGAATTAAAGTGCATTGCATATTTAGGTAAAAAGTAGGCCTTAAATTAAAATAGGGGTGGGTCAATAAATATTCTAACGTTGCCTTCCTTGTCTTTGGAGGTTTCTTTGAACTGCTCATAGAGTTCAGGACGATCATAAATCACAAAGTAATTAAATGGATCATTTATCATACTACTCTTTATTTTACTGTAAGGATCTCCTTCATAAGAGTTATACAAGCCCATTTTGACATCATGTTCCTTGTAGTACTTTTGAGCGATACCTCTAAACAGCTTTTCGACGTATTCTGGCTCTCCAGCAGTTTTCCAAGTATATAATAACTGATCGGTCAGTTTTAAATTGGCAAGCACTTTAAAAATCCCTTTGGGATTATCTAGTTCAAAAGAGAAATAATCTCCCCAATTTACTGCAATACAAGCAGCTTTCATGGCCCCTTTTTCATCCGTAATCATATATGCTCCAGAACTCTTAGAGTAGGAAATAATACGTTCGTAGAAATGATAGAATTCTTCAAAAGTGGGATACTGATTAAACATATAATCCCCCCGATGTTCTTGACTCAGCTTATATAAGTCGCGAATTTTATCCTTGTCATGAGTGATCTCTACCAATTGTTTACGATATTTCGTTCTACCGTATAACAGGGATAAATGAGAATTACTTGTTACGGGCCAAATGTCCCAATGTTTATCATAATGCTCAGCTAGTTTTTTTAAGGCTCGATTAATTCTTTCGTTTGCTTTGCCCATTGCTGCGTAAACGAAGTGCACCTTATTTTGGTTAACTAGATCCAGTAAAATTGTAAACATGGTTGAAAAAATACCCGTTCTTCTGTATATTTTTTGACCATTCCTTAGCCCCTCACTGATGCGAAGCATGTTGTAATAATAGCCTTTATACCTTTCTATTCCTTTTTTTCCATCCGTAAATTCGAACTCATTCGCATGAACGTAGCCTGCTAACTTGTATGGACATAATCCGTTTTCATCCTTTTTATTCTCATCTACATCTAATGCCAATACAACAATTGCATTATCATTAATAGATTCTAATGAAGCAGGTACATCATGAAAATAAACCTGGAAATTTAGTTTACCCTCTTTGCCCTTATCGTCTTGATGCTTCTCTGGAACTGATATTACTTCTCGACACTCAGAAAAGAAATAGTCCAAGTTCCCTTTTAATCCGAACAAATGAAACAACTTATCGGCAGAATGTAAATATTTTATTGGGAAAGCAAACAAAGCTAAGCGACCATTAAAACGGTCGAGACAATCTATTTGTATGGTTTTATAGTTTAAGGTTCCCTTACCATCTATAGTAATACTATCCTCAGAGTCGTGAATATTGTCTTCAAAAAAGTAGTGATACGTTCTATGCTTCATGGGTATTTTTTGATATTTAGGAAGAATGTATAGGGCTAGATAAGTCCTAGATTTTTACCTAGTTTCTTGAAAGTAGCCACTATGTATTCTAAGTGCTCTGGTTCATGTGTTGCCATATAACTAGTACGTAACATTTGCATTCCTGGAGGGGTTGCAGGAGAAATAAAGGCATTTACAAATACCCCTTCATCATAGAGCATTTTCCAAATTTTAAATGTCTTATCATCGTCTCCAATAATTACCGGAACTATTGCGGTTTCTCCATCAACAACTTGAAAACCTGAATCTTTCAACCCTTGCCTTACGAATTCAGTATTCGCGCGAACCTTCGCTGGAAGTTCTGGGTGTGCTTTTAATACCTCTAAGGCAGCAATAGAGCTAGCAACAGAGGCTGGCGTTGGGGATGCGCTAAATATTAAGGCAGGTGATTTATGTTTTAAATAGTTGATTACTTTTTCATCACCAACTACAAATCCTCCAATAGATGCAAGGGTCTTACTGAAAGTACAAATCATTAAATCTACATCATCCTCTACACCAAAATGGTGAGCGGTACCTTTTCCTCCCGGACCAATCACGCCAAATGCATGTGCATCATCAACGACTACATTGGCATTATATTTTTTCCCAAGTGCAGCTATGTCATCTAAGGAAACAACAGATCCAAAGGTACTAAATACGCCATCCGTTGCAATCAACTTGCCATCTTCTAAAGGTAATTTAGAAAGTCGTTTTTCCAAATCTTCCATGTCGTTGTGCCTGTAGCGCACTACATTTATGTTTAAACTTGCGGCTAACATATTTCCAGCAACTATACTGGCATGATTATCACGATCGGACAAAATGTGTTCACCTCTTCCAACTAAAGGAGCAATAACACCCTGGCCTGCTTGAAACCCTGTGCTGAATAAAAGGGCAGATTCTTTACCTAAAAACTTGGCAATTTTATCTTCCATTTCCACATGTAAATCAATTGTTCCAGTCAAAAATCTAGAACCAGAACAAGAGGTTCCATACTTTTCAATAGCCTTTATCGCCGCTTCTTTGACGTGTGGGTGTGTGGTTAAACCTAAGTAATTGTTAGATCCGGCCATTACTACTTTCCTGCCTTCCATGGTCACCACGGGTCCTTCGCTATCTTGAATTTCTCGGAAATAAGGATAAACTCCTTGTTCTTTAACCTTTTCCGATCGATTGAATGCCTTACATTTATCTAAAATTTGCATTTTTTCTCTTTTAAATTTAATGTAAAGTTACTTTTTTCTTATTATTGCTAACCTAATTCTAAAATATTTATGTCCAATAAGCTTAAAATAGTACTAACTGGTGGAAATGGTTTCTTAGGAAGCCATCTTGTCGATCGTCTGCTTTTGGAGTCTGCAGAAATTCATTGTATCGTTCGTCCGACTAGTAATTTGAAATGGTTAGAAGGTAAGGATGTAAAAATACATACTTGTGGATTAACAGATGTTGATGCGCTGGCTAAGGTATTTGACAAAGCGGATTATATCTTTCATTTGGCGGGGACCGTTACAGCACTCAAGTATGAAGATTATTACTACGGAAATGTAGAGTTAACTAAAAATATATTAGAAGCTGCGCTTGTGCAAAAGGCAACAATTAAAAAAATTGTGGTCACAAGCAGTCTCGCAGTTGGTGGGCCATGCACTAAAGACACTCCATTAGATGAGTCTGGTCCATTTAATGCGGTTTCTCTTTATGGTAAAGCCAAGGTGGCGCAGGAAAAGGTTTGTGCACAATATTTCGATCGACTACCTATTACCATCGCAAGACCTTCGGTTATTAGCGGAAGTAGAGAGGTTGAGTTATTTGAATTTATCAAAACCGTTAAACATGGACTAGTTCCATTAGTCGGTTATAATGATAAGTATTTGAGTATTGTAAACGTAAGGGATTTAGTAGAGGCATTTTATCAAATGGCCTTGGTTGAAAAAACGAGTGGACAGGCCTATTATTTAAGTGCAGAGGAATTGGTTTCATGGAAAGAATTAGGAGAAATATGTGCAAATAAACTGGGCAAGAATCCGTTGTATTTGCGTTTACCGCATTTTGTTATTCGTCTAGCGGGAAAAATTGCTGGATTGTTCGGAAAGCTACAGGGAAAAGCTCCGACTTTCGATTATGAAAAAGCAAAAGAAGGGGTTCAGGAAGCTTGGATTTGTAAAGTTGATAAAGCAAAAAAAGATTTCGGGTTTAAGCAGACAGTTTTAATAAAGGAAGGTGTCGAAGATGCGATAGACTGGTACAAAAAAAATAAATGGCTATGAGCTTAGTCTCTCTGGTATACGAACCTTTAGATGTGATTACAGATTACAATACTGATTATTTTAATGGTATCACAATAATGATCGATCGATCTTCTGACATTTAAACCAACTTATTTTTCTAAAGGAATTGAGTACTCTCAAGCCATTTTTTGCTTAAGTCTTCGTAATTTTTTGAGTAAACGCATATTCCTTACGTTTAGCTTTAGTATTTTTGTGTTATGAGTATTTCAGTAATAATAATTGTTGCCCTTATTGGTGGTGTTTCCTTGGGCCTTGGCTTTATGTATATGCATGCTAAAGCAGACCATGCAGGTGTCAAGGGGAAGCTTGATCAACTTACCGAGCAAAATACAACACTAATTCAAAAAATAGAAACAGCTCAGGTGACAATTAATGAGTTAAACAACCAATTGGCAGGTGCAGAAAAGGATGTAGAACATTTAGCGGAAAAGCTAAAATCTCAATTGGTCATCCAATTGGAACAACAAGAAAAAATGGAACTTCAATTTGCAAGTGTAGCAAGTAAAATATTGGCGGATAATAGTCAAAAATTTTCCGAGCAGAACAAAGAATCCATGCAACACATCTTAAACCCTCTGAAGGAGAAGATTAGTGAATTTGAAAAAAGGGTGGAATCGACGAATAAAGATAGTATTGATATGCATGCGACCCTCCGCCAGCAAATTTCAGGTCTTAGAGAATTGAATGAGCAAATGAGTAAAGAAGCTTTGAATTTAACTAAAGCCCTAAAGGGGGATAGTAAGATACAAGGGAATTGGGGCGAATTGGTCCTAGAGCGGGTGCTAGAGAAGTCTGGATTGGAAAAGGGAAGAGAATATGAGATTCAGCAAAGTTTTACGCTAGAGGATGGCTCCAGAGTTTTGCCGGATGTGGTTATAAACTTGCCTGATGGTAAGAAGATGATTGTGGATAGTAAAGTTAGCTTAACTGCATATGAGCAATATGTAAATAGCGAAGAGGAAGATCAACAAGCAGTTTTTCTTAAGGCGCATATTGAGTCAATAAAGAAGCATGTGGAAGGACTCGGTAATCATAATTATCATGATTTATATCAAATAGAAAGTCCTGACTTTGTGCTTATGTTTATTCCTATTGAACCTGCATTTGCTATTGCGGTTAATCATGACAACCAATTATACAATAAGGCTTTTGATAAAAATATTGTGATCGTGACGCCAAGTACCTTATTAGCTACCCTGCGAACTATTGACACCATGTGGAGTAACGATAAGCAGCAAAGAAATGCCCTGGTTATTGCTCAAGAATCTGGTAAATTGTATGACCAATTCACCAATTTGATTGAGGATTTGGTTAAAGTGGGCAATCAGCTAGGTACCGTGCAACGGAGCTATGAATCTTCGATGAAAAAGCTTACTGGTAAGGGCAATCTAATCAGTAAAGTTGAAAAACTTAAAAAGTTGGGTGCCAAAGCCAACAAGAGTCTCCCCGAGAATATAGTGGATCGAGCGGAGGACTAAGTAGAATCTGCCAATCGAAATGTTAAATGATCTTTTACGTATATATACGTAAAAGTTACGCTTAGTTATTAACGCGTGCATATATTTGTATTACGATAAATCTTTATATATTAAAACAAAAACTATGAACATGTTAAGAAATCAAGTACAGTTAATTGGTAGAATTGGATCAGAAACTGAGTTAAAAACATTGGATAGCGGCAGCAGCCTGCTCAATTTATCAATAGCTACCAATGAGTTTTACAAAGACAAAGAAGGAGTCAAACAAGAGAAAACGGAATGGCACCGTGTTGTTGCTTGGGGTAAAACCGCTGAAATCATGAATAACTTGATTGGCAAAGGAGATGAAATAGCAATTGAAGGAAAGTTAATCCATCGGAGCTATGAAAAAGATGGAGAAACTCGATATTCAACCGAGGTTGTGGTCAATGAATTCTTATTGCTCAATAGTGTAAATCAAAAGTGATTGATTAATGTTTTGGCGCTGGATTCAATGCGCCCCCCTCTGCTTAGTGCAGCGTCAAAACTATTTCATTATTCCAAATCGCTCTTCAATCGCTTTCTTCCGATAAGCGAATATCTCAGCCAGTTGCCTTTTAATAAATACGGCATTAGCGACGTCACCTAATATTCCTAGTGGCGCTTGGTAATCTATTATATCCAGCATTTCTACTCCACCAGGAATTTTTTTAATATGGTGTTGGTGATGCCACATCGTGTAAGGCCCGACTCGTTGTTCATCTACAAAATACTCTCCAGTTTTTACATGTGTAATTTCAGTCACCCAAGTCATTTTTAGCCCTAAGACAGGGCTTACTCTATACTGAATGAGCATGCCAGGGTACATTTTTTCAGGAGAATTTCCAATAATTTCAAAACCCATATAGTCTGGGGTTATCTCCTTTAAGTTTTTTGGAGATGAAATGAAATCCCATACGCTTTCTATATCTGTTGGGATTCTCTGTGTTGTATTTAAGGTGTGTACTGACATAATATTGTAACCAAAATATGATTTAATTGTTTTCGGTTTTCCGCTTAAAGTTAAATAGAAAAACCCTCACTAGGCCTTGCTTTTCTTACAGATAATTTTATTTAAATAATTATCAGTTTCTTCTGATTTGATTTAGAGGTTTGGAAAATCGTAATTTGTTCATTCCAGCACAAATTGATGTTGCGGTCTTGTGTAAATATTGAAAATTTCAATAATATCACACTATTTGTCCAACTGGAGATTCTTTCTAAATGCTTGAATGAATGTTGCTCCTAGATTTTGATGCGGTGGCACGTATTCAATCATTTTTTGGTAGGCATAGGTTCCTTCTTGAAATGAGCTAGAAAATTGTTCCCAAAATTCATTCCATTGGATAGTTCCTCCTGATTCAACCTGTTTGGCGATAGCCAATAAAAGCGGGTTGTTAACGGTGTAGGTCCCAATTTGTTTGGTTGATATAATATGCGCAAAAGGGGATTGATTTAAAATTTCAGAAACCCTATGATATCCCCCACAAGAGCCAAGCAAAACAATTCTCGTTTCATTTCTAAGAAATAGTAGGCTGCGCGGGACGTAAAAACTATGCCCTCTATGAACTAAAACTTCAATATCTGCTCCTTTCTCATCAAGCAATTGATGAATTAGTTTTTGTCCTTCATAATCATATTGAGGCTTATTTACTAAAATTTGAATAGGAATTGAATGCACACTACTAATGCTGACAAACTCTCCATAATCTTTAATATTCCAATCATTGTTGCGCCATAAACTCATGAAAGTTTGATAAGATGTATTACCATCTTCATCATCATAGAAGCAGTGCACTTGTGTGTGTGTACTATCATTCCCCAATAATTCTCCTATACTTATTTCATTAATTGAAGGAACTTCTAATTGATTGGTATAGGTGAAATATTCATTTTTATACGTGCTAGTTTTGTCTTCATAAAGTTTCATTAACAATGAATATACAAGTTTCAATTCTTCATCCTCTGCTTGTATAAAGTTAGTCAAAAGACTTTCTTCTATTTGATAGAGGGAAAGGCTATCGGTTATGCTTCCAAGAGCATCTGCTATGCTTACGGCTTCTTTTAAAATACTTTTCTCGTTCCCAAGTTTTATAAATTTGCTAATCAACTCTTCCCTGTTTATGTCAGACATTTGAGCCAGTAAATCTTCAAACTTCCCATAAGAGATGCACATTTTTATAAAAGTTCTATACTGGTTGAACTGCACGCTTTCTAATAACTCAAATGTATTGATTTCTTCTTGCTTGGTTTTTTCTAGCAAGTATTTAAACATGCCATTAAATGATGACGTGAATATTTCTTCCTCGCTATATGCTATAATGTGGTACAACTCCTTAGCTGAATATTCGGATATTGACGAAAACCGCTGCTCATCATTATGATTCTCAAAAAGAGCGTTAATGAACCTCGTTTTCCTTATGCAAATAGTTTTGAGTAACTTATCGACAGAGTGTTTGGCCAGAATGTTTGGTCTTGGGGCTAATTCAACAAGCTTTAAGAAAAATTTCTCGCTGTTAACTTTAGAAATATTATTAGCCTCTTCTATGGTAATCTTCCCATCGGCTATACTTTGCAGCAAGCTTAGTGCATTACTCGAACTTCCAGTTTGATTAAAAATGTATAGAATCAGGCTATCCGTTTTATCTTCGGATACACCGAGATCTTGGTAAATAACATGCCGCCCAATAAAGTATTGTTTTGAGCTGATTGGATCGATATGAAGAATGGTACTTAAAAGCGCTGGCGCGTATGAAGCAGATGCAAAAAGGGTGTAATTTTTTAAAACGATTTGAGGGTGAATTTGGGCTTCTAACTCTAAAAATTGCTGAGCTTCTTCGGTTGTATAGATATATGGGAGTATCATATAGGCCCCAGATGGATTGGCTTTAAAAAAGGATGCACTTTTGTTAAGGCCTAATTCAAACAAATATCTTTCTAAAAATGTATAGGATAGCGCTTTGCTTGAGTTTAGCGATGAGGTTTTTCTGAAGTTTACCAAACTGAAATAAATTCCCAATTGAATTTGTTTTCTTACATCACTGCTTAAAGCTTGCTTAAACAGGATTTCTTGAAGTTTGTCGACCTGCTCAAAAAATACCTCACTATTTTCATAATTAGCTAGTTTTTGGTCTTCAATGCCATCTAACATATCGATACGCCTCTGCTGAAAATCTATGTATGATTGCGCAGGTAAGGTGTAAAAGCTAAGCAGGAAAACTAGAAAAAATATAAGACAGCGCATACGATTCCTGTAATTAAGCTTTAGCTAAAGTGAAGCCAAAAGTAGTTCCTTTATCTATTGTGCTGCGAACGTGAATACTTTGTTGGTGCGCATCAATTATATGCTTGCAAATAGACAACCCAAGCCCATTACCCCCATCATATCTGGAACGATGAGAGTCAATGCGATAAAAACGTTCAAACAAACGGGGCAAGTGCTGAGACTCTATACCTGGCCCTTCATCCATAACTTCAAGCAAAATTTGATTCTCCACTGAAGAGATTCCAACTAAAATAAGGCCTTCATCTTTCCCATAATTGATTGCGTTAATAATCAAATTATTCAATACTGTTTCAATCTGTCCTTTGTCTGCAAATACCATCTTGCTTTTTGGGTTGGCTTCATTTTGCTTCAATTGAATATCTTTAACTTGAGCAGACATCTCGTGAGATTCAAAAACGTCTTCAACTAATTGGACAATATCAAATTTTTCTTGCTGCAATTTTAAGTTACCCGTTTCATTTTTAGCAATCATCAAGAGATTATCTACAATACTTGATAATCGATCTAAATTCTTAGAGGCTTTTTTAAGGTAACTTGTATTGACCTTTGGATTGTCTAAGGCACCATTTAGAAGGGTTTCTATGTATCCTTGGGTGTTGAAAATAGGAGTTTTTAACTCATGGCTTACATCCCCAAGAAATTCCCTTCTGTATTGACTCATACGCTTTAGTTCTTCAATTTCGGAAGCTTTAGATAAGCTAAAATTTTTAAGTTGTTCTTCAACTTCGCTCAAAGGGTCATCCGTTTGAAACAAAACTTCACTATTCTCTCCAGACTTTAAATGATGAATGTTTTTATAGATTAATTTAATCCTCCCAAAAATATAGGTATCCACTAATGAATAGATGGTCCAGTAAGATATACCGAAGCAAAACACAACTAACAGAAGGAGTATATACCATTCCAAATCCAAGTTCAAAATAAAAACCAATAGCAGTAAGGTTCCAGTGCTCAGGGTTATTGCCGAGGAGGCTATTAGTGCAATTTTAGGTAAACTGGTGTTTTTCATGCTTGAAATTTATATCCTACACCTTTTAAGGTTACAAAGAAATCGTTGCCTATTTTTTCTCTCAATTTACGAATATGAACATCAATGGTGCGATCAACCACTATAGTTTCAGTTCCCCATACCTTAGTGAGAATTTCTTCTCTCGTAAATACTCTGCCTGGTTTTGACATTAATAAACAGAGGAGGTTAAATTCTTTTTTTGGCAGAGATAGCTCCTTATCTTGTGTAAAGACTAAATGCTGAATTAAATCAATTTTGAGGCCACCTGCTTCTATGTAATTCTTAATCTCTTCCTCTTGCAGTCTTCTGAGTAAACTATGGATTTTACTTATCAATAGCTTAGGTTTTATCGGTTTGGAAATATAATCATCAGCTCCAGCATCAAAACCAGCAATCTGACTATAGTCCTCATGGCGGGCAGTTAAAAAGGTGATGATAGTTTGTTTTAATTCAGGAAGTTTACGTAGCTCACTGCAAACTTCAACTCCGTCCATAATAGGCATCATAACATCTAGTACAATCAAATTTGGCTGAAAAATTTTCGCTAATTCAATGGCCTCAACTCCATCTGATGCACACGCTGTTTGAAATCCTTCCTGTTGTAAATTATAGTTGATAAATTCAAGCGTATCTTCTTCGTCATCTACCAGCAATATTTTAATCCTTGAGTTATTCATAACGAATGTATTTGTACAACAAATATAAGGCTTTCATTATCACTTCTGCTCTTCTTAATTATTTGTTTACTTACAGGATTGATACTTAATGATTAGTTAACATAACCGTAAAATTTGGCTTACTAACATCCTACATCTTTGCGGTATTATAAAATTAAATAAAAGAAAATTATGAAAAAAGTATTAGTACCTCTTATTGCCTTTGGCTTTATGATATTTTCCCTTCAATCTTGCAAAGAAGAAGATAAATGCGAAGGCATAACTTGTAATGCCAATCAAACTTGCATCAATGGCGACTGTATTGACAATTCAACAAACGTTGTTGTACAGGGTTTCATTGATGAAGATACGCAATGGTCTTCAAATATAGTATATGAATTGAAAGGAAGAGTTGTTGTGAAAGCCGGATTTACTTTGACAATTGATCCCGGTACTATTATTAAGGGTCAAGATGGAACAGGAACGAATGCCTCGGTACTTATTGTAGAAAGAGGCGCTATGATTGATGCTGAAGGTACTGCTTCAAGCCCGATTATTTTTACTTCTGTTTTGGATAATATTCAACCAGGTCGAATTGCAGGTGATAATTTAGATGAAACGGTTAATGAACTATGGGGTGGACTGATCATCTTAGGAAGAGCTCCAGTATCTACTGAAAATGGAGATGTCGAGGGACAGATAGAAGGAATTCCAGCTAGTGAAACTTACGGTATTTATGGTGGAAGTGACAGCAATGATAACTCAGGTACGCTTAGATACATATCCATTAGACATGGCGGTATCACTATTGGTGACGGAAATGAAATCAATGGTTTAACGCTTGGTGGTGTTGGTGCTGGAACAACAATTGACCACGTTGAAGTGGTAGCTAACTTGGATGATGGTTTCGAATTCTTTGGCGGAACAGTAAATGCGAGCAATTTAATAGTTGTTTATCAAGGTGATGACGCTTTTGATATTGATCAAAATTTCTCAGGAACCTTAAGCAATATTGTTGGTATCACGGGTAATGGAATTGGAACAGATGAAGCCTTAGAAATTGATGGTCCGGAAGGAACAACATATACTACTGGCTTATTTACAATTTCAAATGGTTCTTTCATTAATGAAGGAAATGAAGGTTCTGCTGGTGATTTGAAATCGAAAGCACAAGGAAGGATTCAAAATTGTACTTTCGAAGGGTATACTAGTGGTTTGAAAATTAGAGCAAGTTTTGCAGATACTACTTCTTGTACGGGTAAATCTGATGCTTATGCCTATTTAATGAATGCAGCACCAACATTAGTAATTACTAACAATCAATTTCAAACAAGTGGTTCTTTAGCTGACTATGTTTCAGTTTATACAGGTTCTTGTACAAGTTGCGGATGTGTAGATGCTGCCATTCAATCTGCAGCAGATGGGGTGATTAGTGCTGGAGGAAATACAGCAAGTGCTAGTGCAAGTGGTGGAGCGAATACTTCAGTATTTAATACTTGGTCTTGGGCCTCAAACAAAGGGAAATTATAATTGACTTAAAACAATAAATGCTACTGCAGAAGACCCTTCGAATCGATGGGTCTTTTGTGGTTTTTAGAAAACCGAAAACATGAAAAAATTTATTCTACTCTCGATCACATTTTTTTGCTCATTAGTATTATTTGCACAACAAGGAAAATTGCGAGGAACCGTTATTGATAATGACAATGCAGAAACCTTAATTGGCGTGAGCGTTGTACTTGAAGGAACCACAACAGGAACCATCACGGATTTAGATGGGAATTATAGTTTATCCCTTGATGCGGGTACTTACACGGTAATTTATTCTTACATTTCTTATGCTACACAAAAGGTAACAGACATAATCATCAAAGCAAACGAAACGAAGACCGTCGATATCCGTTTGGGAAGTGACGCAGAGCAGATAGGTGAGGTGATTGTCACCGCACAAAGAATCACGAATAGTGAATCGGCTTTGTTGACCATTCAAAAGAAATCAGCGAATGTACTAGATGCAGTATCTGCAGAAACATTTGCTAAGACGGGGGATAATGATGCAGGTGCGGCTATTAAAAGAGTAACAGGTGTTTCTGTGGAAGGCGGTAAATATGTTTACGTGAGAGGATTAGGTGATCGCTATACTAAAACACAATTGAACGGGGTGGATATCCCAGGTTTGGATCCAGATAGAAACACCGTACAAATGGATATTTTTCCAGCGAACTTATTGGATAACATTGTGGTCTATAAAACCTTTACCCCAGATCTTCCTGGTGATTTTACTGGTGGAATGGTCGATGTAAAAACAAAGAGTTTCCCGAGTACAGAAACCTTCGCTTTCTCAGCTACGATTGGTTACACAACTGGGATGAACTTGAATAAAGAGGCTTTGCGGTATAAAGGAGGATCCGGGACATTCATGGCTTTTGGCAATAAATACAGAGGCTTACCTTTTGAAGAAGATACAAAAATTCCCAACCGATTTGACAACAATCCTGCACTAACGGAGTTAACTTCTAGCTTTAATAGACAATTAGCACCTACTACTTTCAAAAGTCCTTTGAATGGCAGATTTGGGATTTCTAAGGGAAACCAAATTAATAAAGAGAAAGTTACCATTGGCTACAATACGGCGTTGAACTATAGTTATGAGTTTAGAAACTATGATGAATTTGAATTTGGAAGATCAGTTAAGAATGAATCTTCTCAAACTGAATTGTCTCAATTGCAGTATGCTAAAGGACAACGATCAGAACAAGAATTGCAATGGAGCGGAATGTTGGGCGGAGCGATAAAAACGAATAAAAGTAAATACATTTTAAATGTTTTACATAGTCAAAATGCAGTGAGTAGATCTGCTATTTATGACCTTACTTTTCCTAATAGTCAGAATACAGCATTACCCTTTAAACAATATGTTTTAGATTATTCTCAACGCTCTGTGAGCAATGTTTTGTTTAGTGGAACGCACAACTTGAAGCCGGATAAATGGCAGTTAGAGTGGAAATTGTCGCCTACTTATTCCAAAATTACAGAACCCGACATCAGAAGTACCAAATACATTATTGAAAACGGAGAATACATCATTGATAATGGGGATGGAGCTGTTCCAGAGCGTTTCTACAGATATTTAACAGAGATAAATGGGGTAGCGAAGGTCGACCTGACGCATGATTTCAAAGTTTGGAAAAATTTGAAATCTAAGTTGAAGTTTGGTACAGCTAATACTTTAAAGAATAGGGATTATAAAGTATTGCGCTTCATTTTTAATTCTACTTTGCAAGAAGATTTGACAGGTAATGGAGATGAATTAATGACGGATGAATTAATTTGGTCTACAAGCAATGCGCGAGGGACTTATGTTAGAGCTGAGGAAAGCTTAACAGATAATCCCAACATCTACACCGCAACGCAGAACATAACCGCCTTTTATATAATGAATGAATTGCCAATTACACCTATTTTCAAAGCCATATATGGTTTGCGATATGAAAGAACAGACAACTGGATTTCAGGATATGGAAGATTGGATGGAGAAAATGTGAACAGGACGATTGATGGTGAAAAGGTTTTGACTTCAAATGATTTTTTGCCGTCGCTAAATCTTGTTTATAATTTCAAGGAAAACATAAATTTCCGTGCTTCTTATAGCAGAACATTGGCGCGTCCTTCATTCAAAGAAAAATCATTCGTAAGTATTTTGGATCCATTATCAGGAATCAGATTTATAGGGAATATCAACTTAGAAAAAACAAATGTAGAGAACCTTGATTTGAGGTATGAAAGCTTTTTTGACAATGGCCAAATGATTTCTGTGAGTACGTTTTATAAGCACTTTAAAAACCCAATTGAGATTTCTGGGTTTGAATTGGAGCCCGATGATATTACACCAAGAAATGCAGGTAATGCACATTTAGTTGGCGCTGAGTTTGAGTTTAGAAAAAACTTCGCCTTCATTACACCTAAGTTGGAAGGCTTATCCATTGCTACCAACTTTACTTATGTAAAATCATTGATCGATATGAGAGAAATTGTAGTTGCGGCTGGGAATGACGGTTTGTTTGGTACGAGTGACGATAGAACGGAGTTCCAGACAAGAAGTGCTAATTTGAGAGATGGAGAATCACTAGGTAATTTTAGAAGTATGTTTGGCCAGTCGCCTTTTATCATCAATTTGAATCTGACATATTCAAATGATTCAATTGGGTTTGAAGCGAATTTGAGTTACAACGTTCAAGGCAAGCGTTTAGCAGTTGTGGGTATTGGAATTCGACCAGATGTATATGATCAAGCCTTTCATGCTTTAAATTTAAAAATATCTCAAAAATTCGGTAAACAAGATCGTTGGAAAACTAGCTTATCTGCTCAAAATATTTTGGGTGATTTAAAAGAGAAATTATACGAATCTTACAATACTGCATCTCAAGTATTTGAGAGATACAACCCAGGAAGAAGTTTTTCCATTGGGATAGCTTACTTACTGAGATAAAAAAAAGGGTTTGAAATTTCAAACCCTTTTTTTTACTATGCGGCGCTATCCGCTGGCGGTTCGGGTGCTGGCTTAGCCAAACTCCCTAATTCTTTATCGATGTAGTATAAACTTTGTGAACCAGTTCCTATCAACTTAATTTTATCCAGAACTTTTTGAAACAAAGTTTCTTCTTCTCTTTGTTCTTGCACATAAAAGCGCAACATTTCTGTGGTAACATGATCATCTTCGGCTTTTGATAACTCCACTAAGGTGAAAATTGCTTGTGTTACTTTTTTTTCATTTTCATAAGCCATTTGACAGATTTCTGCAATCCCCTCAAACGAATGATTAGGCTGCTTCACTTGTGGAACAATGGCATGACCGTTCACTTCATTAATATATTGGAACAATTTAATGAAATGCAAGTTTTCTTCGTGAGCATGCCCATAGAAAAAGCTAGCAGCTCCATCCATTCCCATAGTCTCACACCAACTTGCCATAGCTAAATATTGCAGGGATGCTTGAAGTTCATAATTTAGGTGTCCGTTTAAGGCTTTTTCTATTTTTTTCGATATCATAGGGTATACTTTATTGGTTATAACACAAGTTTAAACACAAAAGTTTTTAATCAAAAATTTTACTTTTTTAAACCAATCTCTCTCAATCGTTCATCTAAGTATTCTCCAGACGTGATTGGCTCGTAGGCTAAAGGCGTATCTTCAGTAACACAAATGTCTAGGCATGTTAAATCCATGTTGCTTCTAGGATGCAAAAAGAAAGGAATTGAATATCTAGAAGTATGCCACATCTCTCTAGGCGGGTTAACAACTCTGTGTGTAGTAGATCGGAGTACATTATTGGTAAGTCGCTGCAACATATCCCCTACATTGATGACTAAGTGACCTTCAGGTGCGTTTACAGAAACCCAATTACCATCTTTGTCTTTTACTTGCAATCCTTCCGCAGAAGCACCTGCAAGTAACGTGATTAAGTTGATATCCTCATGCTGTTCTGCTCGAATAGAGGATTTTGGTTCCCCTTGAATGGGTGGGTAATGTATAGCTCTTAAAATACTGTTTCCATTATGAACATTGGCATCAAAATAATTTTCGTCTAAGTCAAGGTAAAGCGCAATGGCTTGTAGCAAGAGTCCTCCAGATTTTTCAAATGCGGTATATAACTTTCGACCTATTTCTTCAAAATCAGGTAATAAGTCTACCACAATGTTCGATGGATATTCCTTTCGAATTTTATCTCCATCTGTAACTTCTTGACCCATTTGCCAGAACTCCTTTAAGTCAGGTGCATCAAAGCCTTTGGCGTGTTCTCTTCCAAAGCTTGTATATCCTCGTTGTCCAGCATTTTCAGCGTCTTCATAGTTGAGTTTAGTTGCGGTATCAAACTCAAAGAATCGTTTGACTTGAGTATAAAAGGCATTAATATACTCGTCTGGAACACCATGATTCTTTACCGTTACGAATCCAACATCTTTCCATGCCTTACCTAGCTCAGCGATAAATTCTTTTCGTTGTGCTTCATTGCCGTTCGCAAATTTTGATAAATCAACAGCAGGGATACTTGTTACAGCCATAGGAAGTAGTTTTTATTGTAAACAAAATTAAGCAATTAATATGAATCCGTTTGTATCTCAAAGATTTGCGAAAATTCATTGGGTAAATTCACATCATATCGATAAAGCTGACCCTTTTGAATATCGTGCGCTTGAAGAAAATGCACTGCTTCTTCTTTACTGCTCACTTTGAGAATATTCCTTTTCGCATAATAGATTAACTGAGGGTCAACACTTATGTTACCTTGTATAAATATCACCGCATTTGGCTCGGCTTGTTCTTTTATAGATTCGCCTAATAGTTTACTCTGAGCGTATTGGTCACCTTTCAGGGAAATTGATCCTGGTCGGTTGATGTAATAATAGGAGGCAATTGAAGTGAAAATAACAAAGGCAATACCTAAGCGCAATTGGAAGCTGGATAAAGTTTGGGATTTTTTCAACTTATCGAAGAGAATAGCGATTAATACACTTAAAAACAAGGATCCATATAGACTCACAAAATCATGACCAGAGTAATTTAATAAAAAAACATGCAATAAAACTACGGGTAAAGTAGATAACCATAAAAATCGATATCCGTTTTTAGTAAAAACAATGCGGAGTTTTGCTTTGCTTAAGGTCAGGTATATAAAACTTCCTAACAGCAAGAACAATGGGAGATAGCTGGTAAAATATCCTTTGAGCACATGTATTAAACCAAGAGGGATTTGCTTTAGCTTATTGCTCAAGCCATTTACATCAGCAAGTCCACCTCTTTCACTCACTCGGTTTAGCATTTGATCTAAGTAGTTGTCAAAACCAGCAATTTGGCTGTATTGAAAAACAAACAAACTTACAGCCGCTATTGTAACAAACAGCGTAATTAAATTTATTGGAATGTATACCTTGGTTTTTCTTAATTTGATAAATGAATACAAAAAGACACTAAATGCAAAGAAGATCCCCAACCACGAGGTATAAATCATTAGAAAGAGGAGAAAAGCATAATGTACCAGATACTTTGGTGAAAAAAAGCGCTTGCGCATAAGTAGCTTAAGGATAGTGTATACGTTCAAAACAAAGAATAGTTGAACGAGCATATCACTCATATAGGTATTGCATTGAAACCATAATACGCCTTGACTAAAAATGTAAATACTTACACCCACCATACCAGACCAATAGGTTCGGGCAAAAGGTTTTTGTTGACCAAGCAAGCAAACAATTAAATAAATAAATATTGCGCAAATCAAATTGACCAACAAGTGAAAAATCTGAAGACTTAACACGGAGGGTTTTACATGTAAAATTTTGAAGAAGATATGCGGTAAAATATAGGCCAAAGGGGGATGAGAGACATAATAGTAATTCCCTTCTTTATCAATCATTTCTCCAGTAGTACTCGCCCAATTGTTAATGTTTTTGTTGGCTTCACCGGGATAATTCATTACTGGATTAAACCCGTATTTCATTGCTCCTTCGGTAGACCAAATATCTAATACTCGCAGGGAGACTGCGGTTACAAATTCATGATGTTTTGACAAAGGGCGATTAATATTGGGTACACGAACCAGCACAGACAGCAGGAAGATGCCCAAAATTATTAAGATAGGGAAAACAGAAATTGTTCTTTTCAATGTATATTTTTTCCTTTAATCAAATTTAGCATTAACTGAGGAATTAATTGATTTTAATCAGGAAAACTGCCACCTTTGTATAAAACTAAAGCATGTTAGCTGGATTAAAACTTCCTACCGACCCACGATGGGCGAATTTAGCAGAAAAGAATATTGAAGAAATTTTGACTGATCATGCATATTGTGAGCAAAAAGCAGCCACAAATTGCATAACGATTATTCAAATGTTCCCTGAATATGAAGAGGTGGTGGACGCCTTGATGCCAATAGTTACTGAAGAGTGGGGGCACTTTAGAATGGTAGTCGATCAGCTTAAAAAACGAGGGATGGCACTCGGAAGACAACGAAGAGATGAATATGTCAATCAGTTGCAAAGCAATATTATCCAAGGGGGGTCAAGAGACCATCAATTGGTTGAGCGCTTATTGATTGCTGCCTTGATTGAAGCTAGAAGTTGTGAAAGGTTTCGCTTACTATCTCTTGATATTGCAGATGATGAATTGAAAGAGTTCTATCGAAAATTAATGATAAGTGAGGCTGGACATTTTCGGCTTTTTCTAGATCTTGCTATCTCTATTTCACCTAAAACACAAGTAATGAAACGTTGGGAAGAATATCTTCTGGCAGAAGCAGAGATAATCGCTAATCTTGAATTAAGAGGGGATAGGGTTCATTAAACTGTATTATGAAGACAATGAATTACAAGTCATTAAGCGTGCTCTTGTTCTAAATCTTTTTCTACTTTTAAATTATCAATAATAAATTCTTGCCGCTGTGGGGTATTTTTCCCCATGTAATAACCAAGAATTTCCTCAATCGAATTGTCCTTACCCAGAATTACAGGAGACAAACGAATATTGTCACCAATAAAGTCCTCAAATTCATCCGGAGAGATTTCACCCAAACCCTTAAAACGGGTTATTTCAGGTTTACCTCTTAAAGCAAGAATAGCCGCTTGTTTTTCCTCTTCGCTGTAGCAATAAAAAGTTTGTTTTTTATCTCTAACTCTAAATAATGGAGTTTCAAGAACTTTAACATGACCTTCCTTCACAAGATCTGGAAAGAATTGTAAAAAAAAGGTTAACAATAACAAACGAATATGCATGCCATCAACATCTGCATCTGTAGCAATAACGACATTGTTGTATCGCAAATCATCCAAGCCCTCTTCAATGTTTAGCGCATGTTGAAGTAAGTTGAATTCCTCATTTTCGTAAACTATTTTCTTTTTGAGCCCAAAAGTATTGAGGGGTTTACCTCGCAAACTGAAAACAGCCTGAGTTTCTACATCCCTGGCTTTTGTAATAGAACCACTTGCTGAATCACCTTCTGTTATAAACACGGTAGTATCCAGATGCCTGTCGTTCTTTTTATCTGAAAAATGAAATCGGCAATCACGTAATTTTTTGTTGTGGAGATTGGCTTTTTTAGCACGCTCTTTGGCAATTTTTTTAACACCTGCCATGTCTTTGCGCTCGCGCTCACTTTGCTGTATTTTCTTAAGCAGCCTCTCAGCCGTTTCTGGGTTACGATGTAAAAAATTGTCAAGGTGCTTCTTTACATAGTCGCCAACAAACAAGCGCATACTGGTTTTTTCATCTAAATTATTTGAGCCTAACTTAGTCTTAGTTTGACTTTCAAATATAGGGTCTTGCATCCTTATACTTATCGCAGCTACTATAGACGCTCGAAGATCTTGAGAGTCAAAATTCTTCCCATAAAATTCACGTGTAGTTTTTACAATAGCCTCCTTGAAGGCATTGAGGTGTGTCCCCCCTTGCACGGTATGCTGCCCATTAACGTAACTATAATACTCTTCTCCATAGTGATTGTCGTGTACCAAGGAAAATTCGATGTCTTCCGACTTAAAATGAATGACTGGATATCGAACAGTCTGTTCATTTGTTTTTCTTAAGAGTAAATCCTTTAAGCCATTCTTTGAAAGAAATTTTTGACCATTGTAGTTAACGGTTAATCCACTATTGAGATAAGCGTAATTCCAAATTTGATTTTCTAAATAATCTGGAATGAATTTATATTTTTTGAAAATGATATCATCCGGAACAAATTCAATGAAGGTGCCATTCGCTTCGCTTGTTTTTTCATCACGTTCCTCAATTAAATTACCCTGTTCAAAAATCGCAATCTTCTTTTTCCCTTCCCGCACTGCTTCAACTCTGAAGTAAATGGAAAGTGCATTGACTGCCTTGGTTCCTACTCCATTCAGTCCGACAGATTTCTTAAACGCTTTGGAATCATATTTCCCCCCAGTATTAATTTTTGAAACGGCATCTACTACCTTTCCTAAAGGTATACCCCGACCATAATCTCTTATGTATACTTTTTTTTCTTCAACCTTGACATCTACTTTTTTACCATACCCCATAACAAACTCATCGATACAGTTATCGATGACTTCCTTCACCAAGATATAGATACCATCATCTTGGGAAGAACCATCTCCGGTTTTTCCAATATACATTCCGGGACGTAAACGCATATGTTCTTTCCAGTCGAGCGAGCGAATATTATCTTCGTTATATTGTACTTCTTCAGCCATTAATTTTGGTTTATGTTTAGTTTGAGAAACTAAAATTACATATTTCATAAATGAATACTTTTAATTTCTTCTTCTTAATGTACACACCTTATTGTGTATTTTACTATTTTTGAATAAGTTTTATGATGCCATCTAAAAAAAATAGAATTATTCTTATTGATGATAGTCCATCAGAGCCTATTCTGCTAGGTAGTGCCATTGAAAAAAGTGGTCGACCCATTTTATTGGAATCTTTTGATGATAGTGTTTATGCGGTAAAAGAACTAGTTAGGAGAGCAAAAAAAGATAAAGAAATGATGCCCAGCTTAATCTTGCTTGACTTGAATATGCCCGGATATAGTGGAATTGAAGTTTTAAAAAAGTTGAGAAAAGAGGGTAGCTTTTGTTTTATACCAATTATTGTTATGACCTCTTCAAGTCTAGATTCTGACATGGTTGAAGTGATAAGGGAAGGAGCTAAATGTGTGATTGTCAAACCTATAGGTCATAAGAAATATGTGGAGGTTGTTCAAAAAACTTTCGATTTTTGGTTTGAAACAGCGAAATGTCTGGGAAATGAATGCTAAAGGCATTAAAATATTAGTAGTAGAGGATACTCCAGGAGATGTATTTCTAATAAAGTTTTATTTGGAAGAGTTAGATCCGGATAATTATGAAATTCAGAGTGTCGATAACCTGACGGATGCGCATTACAAAATAGAACGGGAATCCTTTGATGTTATCTTACTTGACTTACATTTACCTGATTCTCAAGGCATTATTACCTTGCAAAATTCTGTTGAGAAGTTCCCCAATGATGTGTTTATTGTTCTAACGGGACTCTCAGATGAAAAAATTGGCCTAGAATCGGTTAAATATGGCGCAGAAGATTTTCTAGTCAAAGGCCGTATTGATAGTAAATCTTTGGATAGCTCAATTAAGTTTGCCTTCGAAAGGGCTAAATTAAGAGGATTAGTCAAAATATATGGGAAAGGTCTTGAAACTCTAGAAATAATGAATAATATGCTTATTGTCATTATTGATAAATCAAAATCATTGGTATATACCTCTAAGCGTTTCCAATCATTTTTTCAGATTGAAAGAGAAACTGTGGATACCTTGGAGAAGTTGATGGCTGTTCTTGATAATAATCAGCAAATTTTAAATGCCATTCAAACTGCTGGGGCCGATGCTGTAGACGAATTCGCCGCGTTTGTTAACGGAAAGGAGTTGAAGTTACGGGTTAGTGAACCTGAGGAGTTCAATGAGCAGATTGTTATAACTATTTCTCGATAGCTTAGTAAATGTCATTAAGAATTCCGGGGTTAAAGGAGTTGTTTGCGCTGATTTGTCGGGGGGGTGTATCTCCAATTTGGTAACCAAAATCTCTTTCATTGACCAAATATCCGTTCGGATAGTAACCCAATGATATCTCCATGTATGCAATTCCTAAAGTCAGGTTTTGGAATCGTATCCCACCTCCATAACCTTGATAAATGGTGTTGTTAAAAAGAAAGTCTCTATTGCTTCTTCCTAATACTCCCAAATCAGCAAAAAAGAAAAAGTTGCCTGTGCTAGTCCACCAATCAATAGGGGTGTAGAATACGGATTCTATGTTAAGAACAAAGCTTTTAGTTCCAATCAAACGTTGAGAATTTAAACCTCGAATGGCACCATTCCCTATATTATAGAATTCAGATATAGGCCGATTAAAACTTAAGGTTGTATTACTTGAAATGAATTGCCTGAAACCTAGTTTCCCCAATGAGGCACGGTTGGTGAAATAGGAGATTTTACTTTGAAAGGTAATTTGCTCAATGGATTTATCACGAACAAAACTTCCTATTTTAAACTCATTTTGCATGAAACCAAATTTTGGATACTGTTTATTATAATTGACAGTAAAACCATTGTAAAATCTACCTCCAAGAATGCCATTTAGCTCGTACCCTCCAATATAAGCTAGGTTAAATCCTTTGGGAACATAATCAAATTGCCTGAACCTATAAAGTTCTTCAAATCCATACCAATCTCGATTGGCTAGACCAATACTTCCCAGATAAATTTGCTTGTTCACAAAATTTTGAAAGGGTTGATTTTTAGGAACAACATAATGATTATTTATAACACCACGTGCTGAAAAAATCATTCGTAAGTTAGGATGCTTTTGATTTAAATTCTTCAGACTAAATGATCGTCCAAGCCAAACTTCTGTATACAGATATCGATTGTTGTATTCATTCGAAATTTCGTTGCTTTCTATTTTTCGTGCATTGTTGGTTAATTTAATTTTTCCTGCCCATTTGGTATTGTAAGCAAAGAATTTTCGGTTTAAGGTAAAACCATATCGTTCACTCAGATTTTGTTTATTGTAATCTAAGGTAAGTTCTATTTGTGAACGAGCTATATTTTTTATAGTGTAGTTCACTCCAATATTGTAAGGATTCCTCGGGTCAATCAATCCCGTTCCATAAAAATCAAATCTTTGAGAGACTCCAAAAAAATCAAGGAAAGAACCTCCTAAAGTTAATGATCTAGGTGTCCCTCCAAATATAGCCTTCCAATGTCTATTATCGTGAACGTATACTTTAATATCTACTCCCGCAATCTGTGAGGTTTGTTCAATGATAATAACCGCATCTTTATACACAGTATTCTCTCTAATATTCCTTTCTGTATCTGCGATCAACATTGGATCTACCTTGTCACCAGTATCAAACAAAAGTTGCTTTTTTATTAAGACTGCACTCTGCTTACTGCGTTTATTTTCAACAATTACAGCATCTTTTATGTCTTCCTGAGCATAAACGGGGTCATCAAACCTGTCTACAATAAAAACCTCGATGCTGTTAATCTCCAGATTTTTAAATTTTTCGAAAAAATTACTAGGGGTATAATCTCTTACTGCCTTAGGCATTAAGTAGAAATAATCAATAAATCGTTCTTTTTTTTCATCCAGGTTTTGAAAGGATTCAATCTCGAATGAATCCACGGAAATCGACTCTATTTCTTCTTGGGCATAAGCAAGAGTCATGAGCATGAGAAACGGAAGGAGGTGTTTGGTTTTCACTAGAACAGTTAAAAGTAATGAACTTATTGCTATTATCCTATGTTTCCATTTCAAATAATTGCTTATGAAAAGTCAATTTTTCGTGCTTATATTTTCCATTATCTGTCTAAATTTAAACGCTATGCAAGAAGGACAAAATATTGAAAAAATTACATTGGGTGCAGGGTGCTTCTGGTGTGTAGAAGCTGTTTATCAGGAATTAGATGGCGTTATTTCGGCCACATCAGGATATATGGGAGGGCTCAATACAAACCCTAGTTACAAAGAAGTTTGTTCAGGTCTAACAGGACATGCTGAAGTGATAGCGGTGGAATTCGATAATACGGTAATCAGTTTAGAAGAAATTTTAGAAGTATTTTTCCAAGTACATAATCCTACGACCTTAAATCGGCAGGGAAATGATGTGGGAACTCAGTATCGATCGGCTATTTACTATCTAACTAACGAACAAAAGGAAACTGCCTTAAAAGTGAAGCGAGCATTAAATATTGCGAAAGTTTGGGAGGATCCAATAGTTACTGAAATTTCAGCGGCAAGTACATTTTATGTTGCGGAGAACTATCATCAAGATTACTATTCCCTAAATGGCAACAACAATCCATACTGTAGTATGGTGATTACCCCAAAGCTGGAAAAGTTCAGAAAGGTATTTAAGGAGAAATTAAAATAGCAAA
>TARA_B110000483_G_scaffold32172_1_pt1 | contig 27591 bp, 11 predicted proteins | sample TARA_B110000483 | Tara Oceans TARA_B110000483 (sample SAMEA4398176) | marine metagenome | biome: Polar Biome; feature: [SRF] surface water layer (ENVO:00010504); material: water (ENVO:00002006), including particulate matter (ENVO:01000060) such as... | depth 5 m
ACATAACTATTCCCGCTCTCCTTTCACACAAGGCCTCAAATGAAGGTCAAAATTAAAAAAGATAATATCAGAGGAGGGCGGGAATATATAACAATATGAAAACACCAGAAACAAACAAAGAAGACTATAGAAGTGCCATGATGTATATATTCTCCACAATTGACGGAGAACAAAACCCAGAGCTAGATGTTTGGTGGCATGGCTTCACCAACCTCAGAGAGGAAGCTCTTGATGAAGACTCAGATAAAAGAATTCCAGACGACATGTGCTTAGCAGAGCAATATGAAGGATGTGACGCTGATGAAGCATATGAATACGTCATAGATACAAAAAATGATATAGTCAGACAGCGAGAGTCAACAATACGCACTTTATCAGCAGCGCTTATTTACATGCAAAACCAACAAATGCATTTAAACCCTAATGATTTAGAATTGGCCTATTCCCTAGGACGCAAACTTATCCGTGGTGAAATAGGAAACAAACAAAAACCAAAACAATGAAAACAGCACAAGAATGGATACACGAATACGAAGATTTATTCGATCACAAGAGAAATAGTGAAGTGGCCTCCACTATCCAAAAGATACAAGATGATGCCATAATGGATGAAGCCATGAGAAACATGCCTGATCCTAATGCTCCTGTAATGATAGGGATGACTAAGGAGCGCTTCATGGAGCGTGTAGACGGATACATGAAAAAATATATAGGAGAGGCAGGCTTGAACAACAGCCCTAAAGCACAAGATCAATGGTATGGAATGCTAGGCATGTTCACTTTATTCTTCTCGGACATGTTCGCAGACGTTAAATACGACGATGACCAATAAAGACGAACAAATCCTAGCTATAATGGACATGATGATTGCTGGAAACTCAGCCATCCTCCCAGATGAAGCGGCGTCAATAAAGCTAGAAAAAGCCATAGAAGATGTTTGTATCAAATGGGCTCTTAATGTAAATATGATGCGACGAGAAATTAAAGAAAAAGGAGAATATAAACTATCACTAAGACAAATATTATGAAAAACGAACAACCAGAAACTAAAATGGCAGAAGCCCCAGAACTTACAGACAAACAACGTGTAGAAGTCATGCACAAAGCCTCAGATGATTTCCTCAAGCTCCTCACAGAGCGGGACATTCCTGTAGTAGACCTCCCCACAGTGATGGCAATGGTTTACAACAGAGCAGGGCAAATCCTCCAAATCCCCTCTGCAGACATCGTAGATGAGTCTGTAAACCGTCTTATGGCATTTCAAGACCTCAAGGCAGTGAATGAAGGGAAAACGCCTCAGAACAACACTATGATTGATATGGGAGCTATTGATGACAAACAAGTGGAGTCTCTCCTTGCTGGAGTGAACAATGCTCAAGTGATTACGCCTGCATGTCCTATTCTCACTAATGAAGGAATTCCCATTGCCGATGAAAACACTTGGTTAAACCAATAAAATTATGAAAGAAGCATTATCATTCAATTTCAGATCCGTGATGCAAAGAGTGGGCATCCCTATGAGCAATAAAACCAACTGGAAAGTTGGACAGTCATTAACTGGCCTAGCAGCAAAAAAAGGAATAGAACCAGATAGAATCCTTACTGAAAAGACAGATCCCAACCCAACGGTTAATGCTAAACACTGTATAGCACACTATCCAATGGAAATGTTTGATGAAGCCGTTGAACACGTGACAAAAATGTGGGAAGGAAGTCCAGACAACACAGAAACACAATTCCAATTGTTCAAAGATTAACCAACCCTACCCCTATTCCCCAGCCCCTTCCTATTCATTTAGGAGGGGGCTTTTTTTGTGTTAACGTCTAAAGCCCATAATCAAAGTCGCTCACTGCTTCTTTCCTACTCTTTGTTTCCATAAGCTCAGCTCGTGTTCCAAGTGAGAACATGCCTAGTTTGTTTTTCTCAGCATGAGCTTCTGCTGCGCGGAATGCTTTTATGTAAGAACTGAGAGACTGTCCTGAGGGGAGTATATCTGGCAAATCACGATTATCCCTATTCTTGCGCCACATTATTAGCCCCTTGGAAGCCAAGTAAATACTTTGATCCACTTGCTTTCCATCAACTTCAATCATGGCAAATGTCTTAGTCCGACCATTCAAATCGAGATCACGTTTCCCCTTTTTAACATAAAGAGTGACTTTCTTTCCATGAAGAAGCTGGTCAATATGCCATGTAGCAACATTTCCCATATACTCACCCATCTCTCTAGTGACTCCCGTTTCTTCATAGTGCTTCTGGTGTTGAATGGCTGTGTAGCCTCTCTTTTTATAAGCCTTCTCATGAGTGTCTGTTCCGTAGAGACGGTAAGTAGTATAAAACAAAGGGAAATTGGGCTGGTTAGTATAACTACCAGAATCACCATCACCTAGATCATTATACTTATAAGAAACAACCTCTTTATGGTAGCCTTCTCCATCACCAAATACGGTATCCTTAGTATCAAACACCATCTGTGGTGTATCTTCAAAAGGAGCCCTAACTAGGTCGCCAACAGGTGCTGGACGCTTCGTAGACAAGAACCAAGGCAATCCTCTATCCTTGTTAAGCATGCTAGCATTATTGGGCTTATAAGGTGTGCCGAAATGCCTCATGTTCATTTCTTTCTCAATATTAGAATTACGCTCCCTTGTGTTATAGAGCTTACCAAATATCTGATCCACATTAAGAATATCAGTTTGATAGTCCCTAGTGGCGCTAGCCATATTAACAGGGATGCTGATAAGATCGGGGATCAGTCCATGAATAGCCTCTGAGCCAGCGAAGAAGTTGCTAGCTATTGCCATACCTGTATGCTGACGTTTCATCTTCCATTTGCCATCAATCTTCTCCCACTTCGTGTATCGCTTGCCACGAGGGTTCATGCTTCTACCTTTTTTCTTGTCCCCGTAAAGAGGTTCATAACTCATCTCCTTACCCCACTCATTGGCGTCAGCAAGGGAATCACTTCCGTATTGCATACCAACACCCAGAGTGTTCGTAACAGGGTCTAGAGAGAGAGCAGGGTGAAGTAGTGTCACTCCATCAAGAAGAATGCCATGAACCATTTTGCCCAACCAATCATCAAAGCTGTATCCACGGTCATTCTTGTTAAGGACAGCAAAGTAATCAGGAATCAGTCCCTTCTCACCAGATAAAACTGAATAAAGATAATCTTGATACCTTTGAGTTCTTTCTTCAACAGTTTCCTCATCATCCTTGTCAAATAACTCAGCTACAAGAGCAACCAAGGCTGGAGCAATATAGGAAGCTGATTTAATCTTAATGGCGTGATAAGTGATTTGCTGTCCTAAATTAGACACTAAACCTTTAACAGCTTCCTTACGGGCTCCTTCAGTAGCTTTGGTTAAAGGGTTTAACACTTGGATATAAGCCCAAGTATCAGCAGCCATAGACATCTTCTGGTTTGTGAAAGGAATAAATAGCAACCTAGCCGCCTCAACCCAATCTTTTTCCTTAGGTTGAAAAGCATCAGATTTCTTAGAAAGATCAGACTGAGCCATGATGCTCTCCGTGTTAATACGTGCCATAGCAATCTCCTTGGTGTATCCTGTAGGATCAGCAGCTATTTCAGATAAAGAAAGGCCAGTTTGAAGTCTGAGTTGCGTAGCATAAACACCAGAAAGGATCATTGAGTCTGGAAGACCAACAGCAATATGAAGAAGTGTTGTAGGTAAACCCTTCAGAGCCATTCCCCCATATTTAAATGCTAAGCCAATCTTTGTGTAATCATCATGATTTAAAGACTCAACCCCACGTTCAAACTCCTCAACTCCATTAAAAGCACGATCAATAAACCAAGCGCCACCAATCTCTTTCATCTTTTTAATGTCACGCCTAGCTTCTCCACCAAACACATCACTTACGTTCTGTTTGAAGCCATTGCCTCTTTTATAAGCAAAAGGAGTGAAAGTTTGTCTTCCGATATTATCAATCATCTTCAATATGGACATTGGATTCTTAAATGCTTGACCAGCTAAGCCTGTTCCCGCTTGAATTCCAAATTGAATTATTGAGAACAAAGCTCCGAAATAACCAAACACAGCATCAAGCTTAGCTGCCCGAATCAGCTTCCCCCTGATAATAGCAGCGCGAGTGTCATTCACTTTCTGCTTACGAGCAAGTGCCTGACCAAATCCAGAAATGGCTTTGGCCGAGCTTTGAAGAAGCGGATCACTAAAGCTGTCAGCCCCAGCTTCCATCCCTGTCACAAACGACTTACTAGGATCGCTTGAATAACCAAAGAGGTTGTCAATGATTTGATATTCAACAGCTGTGTTATTGAGATTCTGCTGTTTAGTCACTTCGCTCATAGCAGCAGACAAGAGATTCAAGTTGAGAGCCTGAGCATTGTCTTTATGACCAAATACACGCCCTACAGCACCTCCTAAGGTCTTATACATAGGTTTGTCAGAATGATCTACGCTACCGCCAAGAGACGCTCCTACAACAAGGTGAGGGACGAAGTTCTTAGTGTCCCTATTAAGGTTAACGAAGCTATTTTGATTCTCTCCGAGGGCTTCACCAAGCACCTTAGTATCAGAATTAAGCTTGGCTAGCTCATCCTGAACAACCTTAACAGCCTCCATACCTTTCTCTAAGCCTTCTCTCATCTTCTGCTCAAAGACCGTGCCTTCACCATTGTCATCTTTAATAAGATCATCTTCAGTAGAGTTATCCAGATAGTCTTGAGCTTTCTGAATGACAGCAGGGACAGACTCAGTAAACTCTGAAAGATGTTTTACTTCAGCGGAATGTTCTACATCCTGATAATCATAACCTTTCTTTACGTGATCAATATTATTCTGAATCTGCTCTCTTATAGTAAGCTCTAAAACTTCAACATCTCCCTCTTCATTAGTAGTCCTTACAACTAAGTCAGGAACTACACGAGTGATGAGGGTAGAGACATAAGCTTCATTAGCTGCTTTATGAGAAGACTTCTTAATAGCTGCCTTGATGCGCTTGTCAGCAGCCTTATTGTCAATGTGAGCCTTATTACGACCACCTTTGGTTCCAAGCCCCTGCTCCAAAATATCAAGAACACCAACCATCATCTCATAAAGAGGACGATCCTTGGCCATGAATGCTTTCAACTTAGCGTCCCTATGCATTGAAAGCTCTCCCTGAAGACCTTTGAATTTATAATTAACGCCTTGAGTGGAGCTAGACATAAAGAATGTTCCCATTGCCTTGGAGACAAAATAAGCTCCATCCTTCATGAATCCATGAAGATCACCAATCTCAGCTTTAGAGAGAAGATCAATGGCTGTATCAAAGTCAGCATCACTAGCATGCTTAGAGCCTGCAAAGTCAGCAATGATGCCTATCATGCCTTCTACAGAAGCCCTCACGGCGCTGTCAGGAGAAAGCTGACTATAGTTATCATTCTTTCCTTCAAGGCCGCTCAGCGTCCTCTCACGCATCTTTGTGGCTAATACAGTGTCAGTTTCCATGCCAAACTCAGTGAGAAGGCTGGTTTTGATCTTCACTGGAGCAATAGGAGCTGACTTCTTTTTACTAAACAGAGGGTGATCAATGTCAGCAGCATCAGGAAGACTTGTATCAGGCTTAGTATGAGGAATGGTTCGTGAAGCTGACATGGCATCATTCTTCAACCAATGAAGGAGGGCTTCATCTGACAATCTCAATCCGAGGTTCTTATTCAACCAAAGGCGAAGCTCGCTCATTATCTCACTAAACCATGTAGGAGCTTTTTTATTGCCCAGCTTCTCAGCATAACGAGCAAGAAGCTCATATTGAACAGCAACATCTCCATCTTTATTATTAAAGCCATAATCACTCTTAAGCTCAGCAAGATTAGTATGACCTGTAGCCTTAAGTAAACTAGGAAGGTTACGCATAAGAACATTCTCAGCTCCTTTCATAATCCAAGCCAATTCACTACGACCTTTATCATCTGTTGAAAGAAGGTGAATATTCCTATGTGTCACTTCATGGAAAGCAAGCTCTCTTGCTCTTTCTTCAGTGTGAATAGCCGAGGCATTAAACACCATCTCATCCTTAGTTGGATCATAATAACCCTCAACATTACTATTGGCATCAATAAGAGCATCCATTTCAGCATCACCACGATTCCCTCTCTTTAAAACCTTAGCCCTTCGCACCTTATTTGATTCAGACCAATTTTTAATATTTGCATTTGCAAGAAGCCTCTCCCTATCAATAGGGAAAGTCTTGTTTTCAAATCCCTCAAGGAACTTAGAAACAAGCTCGTTGCTTAGATTGGCTTGACGGAGAACGTCTAAATGCACATTAGAAACAGAATTACTATACCCAAGATATGGCTTTATTAATTCATCTAGGTTTTTTGAAGACAATGACCTCCCGCTTAATGCTTGAGAAAGAACCCAATCTGAACCAAACCCTTTAATCTTTGACCAAGAATGAGCAACATCAATGACCTCTGAGTCAGAAATATCAGAGAATAAACCTGTTTTAATGATAAGCTCATTCGCTACCTGACTAGCACTAACATTTGAGATGTTGGTAAGATGAGCATAGCTTCCACTGAAATCCTTCTCAAGTTTACCCTCTGAATCAGAATATTTAGCAAGAAGGGAGGGAACTTCACGAGCAATGGCATTATTTAATGCAGTTTCATCGCCAACATTAGCGGCTCTTCCACTATATGCCGAAGAAATCAAAACACCAAAACGATCCTCTTCCGTAACTCCAGCTTCAGTCTCGGCTAGATTGAAAGCATCTAAAGAAGTGAATGATTCATCCCCCAAAAGACTTGAAAGAGGCATTGTCTTTTTATCCTTAAGTATAACAGCCGCACGTAGAGCTGCTTTAGCATAAACAACATGACTACCTTTCTCAAGAATTCCTCTATTATCTCTATAATAATATCTGGATTTCTGAAGGGCTCTTAACAAGCTCCCATTCTCAGATTTAGCCATATCAACCAATAAATCGGTTAAAAGGTTAATGTCAGGATTCTTACCCTGCTTAGAATGAATATGATAAATAGATGTTACAGTAAAATTCGGATCTTTCCCCCCCTTGGGCATCTGCTCATACAAAGATAAAGAATCAGCCAAACTGACAGATTTATTAGCAATAAGCCTCACATTACGAATCGCCTTTGATCGCCCTTGAGAGAGAGCCGCTCCAGCTAATTTAGATGCTTGAGGTTTAGTAATATTTTTGCTCTCAACTAAAGCATCAACCCATCCTTCAATAGGGGCAAAACTTGGAACAAGCCCATCATAATTAGAAATAGCCTCCGTAGCAATATTGACCATCTCTGACACCACAGACGGGGGAAGATTTTGATGCCTTACTATCGAATGGAAAATTTGATTATCATAATGCTCCTTATTGCTTAGTGAATCCAATTGTGTATCAAGATCTAAAATGTATTTATAATCATTCCATGCTCTAGTTAAAAGTTCAGCAGGAGCTGCTTGGTTATGTATAGCTGAGAGTGGATCAGAATCATACAATCTAGTTATAATTTTAGGATCAGAGCTTAAACGAACAGCAGTCTCAGGAGCGTCAATTTTCTTCTCCAGAATAAGATTAGAGACTTCATCAGCATAAGGCTCCCCCGCAGCCTCGATAGAACTGTTTCCAGCATTTCTAACCTCAGCAATAGAATCGCTGATAGACCCACCTTCCTGCAAGCGGATAGTGGCCACAGTTGCTCCATCTTCAATCAGCACCCAGAATCCACCATTTTTAAGATAAGGACGAGCCATTCCTGTCTTAGTGCACCATGCCTTGCTAGACAAGTCTTTGAGCTTTTGAACATTAGCTTCAAAGTTTACAGAATCCTCACTCTTGCTTGGGATTTTTATCCATTTCTTCCCCTCGCCAATATCCAATGAGTCAAAAGCCTGACTACTTGCCATGTCAATTCCAGTTTTCTCATAAATCTTGGAAATCTTCTTTTGATCCCCAGCCTGAATGTCCTGAAGCATCATAGCAACCACACTCTTATTAAGGTTAGGAACACGACCTAAACCATATCCTTTATTGCTCTTTATTCCATTTTCAGGAATATCAAAAACAATATCCCTCATAAATGGATCATTACCATAAAGCTCATTTCCATTAGTTAAATAATCAGTCCATTCATTTATAGCTCTAATCCTTTCAGGGTTGATCCTTTGCTTCAACAAGCCTCTCCAGCCCTCTTTATCATAAAGAGCCAAATCTGATTCCGCATTAACATCTCCTCCCGCAGCATTTCTCTGAAGAGAATCGACATAAGGCTTCTCAGAAGCCGCTGAATCATCAGCGTTTAACCTGTATTGACCAATCTGCACACGATCAATAAAACGAACACGCACGAAGTCTTTAAGCTCCTTAACCGTATTAACCTTTGACCAATCAACAGAACTTTCATTACGAGACAACCACGCCACTTCAGAAGGATGGCTCTCCTTAGTAATCTTTAATTGATTCAGGCGATTTTTAAGAGAATAATCAACATTAAGAAGATCGGTGTCAATCTCAGTAACAACACGATAATCAGGATAAAGACCAAGACCAGCAAAGGCCATACTAACACCCCGACTAACAGGATTGGTTACATCGTCAGTTATGTCATTCCCAGAATGCACAGTGAAATCTTTAGCTGTGCCTTTAATCTCCTGCTTGTATGTAGGATCAGAAAACCCTTTGTCATCAACAGCATTTTCCTTGGCTGCATCCTTGTCAGACATGCCATATTGAGCACGACGAAGCTCTCTAATCCTGCTGTCTAAATCAAGGATAGGACGGTGAATATAAGTATTCCCATCAATAAACTTACGTCCAGCAAGAACATCATCCAAAGCCATAACGAAGTCTTCACCTCTTTCAACAGAGTCTCTTAGATAGTTAAACAAAGGATCATTGTCTACAAATTCACTTCTACGAATGTCAGGAGAGTTGTTGGGATCATTCTTAGGATCACTTCTACGCTTCTGTCTCTTGCTGCGTATGCGCTCTTCCCAATACATCTTAGCATACTCATCCCTCATGTCTGCTTCGACATATCTCTTATCAAGAGTGATGCCACGAGCCCTCAACACAGCTATCTGAGCCCTTAGGGCTTTGCTGTGATTAGCATTCTCTGTGAGAAACGCTTGAGCATCACTAGCCTTCATTTGATCAACAATATCTTTCTTCTGCTCAGCTGTATAAGCCTCCTGAAGAGACACGCTATTCTCTTTGTTCAGCTCTAGTTCAAGCTTCTTCATTCTAATCTCATCATTGATTAATCCTTGTCTATGAGCCTTAATATCAAGGAACTCTTTTTTATCCCTCGCTAAAAGCTTGTCAGCCTTATTGTAATCATCCTCAGAAATAACTCCCTCTTTAGGAAGGATACTGATCATCTTCACTTCATCATCGCTGATGTTTTCTTTATCTTCAACAAGTAGAACGCCCTTTGCGAAATCCATCTTGTTTTGAGGTGATGATGTAATCTCTCTAAAATACCTATTACCACCGCTGCCAAAGACTGAATCATACTCAGCATCAGAGTAAGCACCCAATCTACCGTTACGCATCCTGTCTAATTTGACAATCTCATCAGCCCTGCCGTCAAGGATGTCATCAATCGTTACAGGAGCACTATCCTGCTTAGCCATTCCAACTGCAGAATGAATCCCTCTCTCACCCAGAGTGCCTGAAGGTTTAATCTGATCGAGGTTATGAGCAGCTATGGAAGCATTCTTAGAAACCAATCCCACACCAATCTTGATTAGACTATCAAAAATAGAAGCATCCTTACCGAGCCTCATTCCCATCTCATTATTAATAAGGACAGGAGGAGTGAGTTGTTTGATCACCTCTCCTTTGAGGGTGGCTTTTTTATCATTGCCTTCAGTAGCATCTAGATCATCGAAGTCTTCAAGATGTTCAAGTTTAGCCAATCCAGCTTCAATAGCCTCTTCTGAACTTCTATCCTTATCTTCAGTGAAGTCAGTGTCAGCAGTTTCAGCTACATCAGAATTAGACTCTACAAAATCAGTGTTATTAGGATCAAGAATAGCCACCTCCTCATGGTGTGAGAGATCAGACTTAATAACCTCTGCAGCAGCCAGCTCTTCAGTGGAGAGGCTCTTAGTAAGTTTTCTGGAGATGTAATCATAAGCAGGGAAGTTGCCAACCTTATCAAGATACATCTGAACCTGAGTGTCAAACAACACCTTAGAGAAAAACTCAACATCGCTCATGTTCTGGAAATAGTTACCAGCTTGACCTACAACAGTTTCATCCTTGCTTGTAGTCTCAGTGTATATCACCTCAGATTGAGAGTTAGCTCTGGCAGCTCTGTCTCTCCACTTAGCTTTATTCTGTCCAGAACGTATGCTGATAGCCTCAACTAAGTCCTCCCCAACAAGGGGGATGTCTTCAATCTTAGTATCAGGGTGACGAGCTAAGAGCATCTTCTTAATGCTCACATCATCCTTTAGATTGATCAGAATAACAGGGCGTGATCCTTGGAGATTAATAATCTTGGCATTGCCTTGCTTGTAAACAAGCTTAACAGGAAGCTCAGGATTACCAGTAATCTGCAATCCTTCTACATCAGAAGCGTTCTTCCCTTTCTGCAGGATAACATCATTACCTTTGATAATACCATTCAACTCAGCATCAGTAAGCCCTCTGGTATTAATGAAGTCAGGAACAGGAAGGACACTTTTAGTAGTCGTCAGAGGCTTTGTGGCATTAGTCTTCGTAAAGGTCTTCTTATGGGAAGCCGTATCCAATGATTGTCCTGAAATCTTCAATAGTTCTTCAGCATTAAGGGGAAGAGCTGAATCATGAAGTCTTCCAATCTCAGCACGAAGCTCTCTCTGAACAAAAGGATCATTCAAGTCCACCGTATAGCTACCAAAGTGATCCTTGGCAAATTGCTCTACAGCCTCCTCATATCTGGAATCATGATCGTAATCATCTTTATTTGGATATTGAGGGTGAGTTTCATCATAAGCATAAGCAATAGAATAAGACCCATCCTTTTGTTCGATGCCTCTTTCCTTAATGATCCTATTAAAGAGCATGTGACCACGTTTAACGTAATCACGTTTAGCTCCATGAAGGTATTGCTCATCAAGCTGCTTCTTAAGCTGCTTAATCTTCTTCTTCTGATTCGTGTTCATCGAATCAAGGTTCTTAGAGAGTTGAATCTCAGTGAGATCATGAATAATACTCTCTATACCCGTGCTGAGGCCAGCCTTACCAACTGATGCGTCAGTGTTAAGGAATATGGCTACAACGTCTCCAGCGTCATCTACGACGACCCCAGAGGTGTTTTTGAACTGGAGATGCTTGGGAGCCTTAGCCCCATTGTGAACAATCACAGGGACGTTCTCTAATCCAGTGGAAATAAGGTTGCTGAGAAGAGACAACCCACGAGCTGTTCCTCCAGCTTGAGTGTAAATCCTATTCTTAAGCATCTCACCAGCTGTAATAAGCTTCACATCCTTTTCAGGGAGAAGAGCAGCATTAGCCATAAGCTCATAAAACTCATTAACAGCAGGACGAGCTTTCACCTTTTCAGCCTTACCTTTAAACTTAGGCTTCTTAGCATCTCTCTCAGCTTTATCTGAAGCAGCTTTCTTTTCCTCACCACCAAGGGGTTCATCCCCAAATTCAGCAAGCTTCTCAGCAGCAATAGCATCAGGTTTGGTTTCAGTGGTTGTCTCAGCAACGGCAGGGCTCACTTCAAGATGACGACCAAACGCTGAACGATGTTTCTCTTCAACATTCTTAAGCTCTTCAATTGCCTTCTTAGCCACATTAAGCTCTAAGGCTGTCTTGTAATACAATTGAGCAGACTGATTACTAGCAAAGATAAGTTTCCCCATATCTTCAATATTATCCCTAGCCTCAGGCTCATCATACAGGATTTGATTGATGTCAGTTTGGGTTAATGGTGTGGAGTTGGTGGCAGCATCATGAATAGGATGGCCTCTCTTAAAGCCTAAGCTAACCAGCATCTTACCAACCTTCTTATGAGCTTGGCTATTGGTAGCAATGTTTGTCTCATCTTTACGACCAAAATCATCTGTGCCTACACGATTGATTGAATCATCAATTCCCTTTGAGACAACAGGATCTGGAATACCACTATTGCGATTACGTAAAACATCAGCATGTTGCACTAATGTTTCAACATAGCTATCAAAAGCTGTAGTCTTGTCACTGCCCTCAGTAAGAGAATCATCATGAACAGTTCCCCAATCACTCTGGTGAACAGTTCCGCTTCCATTAGCGCCAAAGATACTAGTAGTTCCAACAATATTAGCAATACCAGCAATCTTCTGTGCATTCTTCAACACTCTATTCTTATTAAGAGCATCAAGCATCACCTCATGCATAGCCGACATAAGTAAATCAGGGTCAGCGTCCATCATTGTATCTACATTGTATTTAGGGACAACTACATTTTCAGTTGTAACCCCAAACTCATTAGTAAACTCAGATGCTTCAATCTCTTCAGCAGTCCTACCGCTAGTGAGTTGCTTCTTACTAGGTTTACTAAAGACCATCTTATTAAGGACATCAACAGCTGTATCGAGGTTGTAGGAAGGATCACCGTCAGTGTAGAGGAAGTTATACATATAGTGTATAGCCCTCTGTTTCTGATTGGCATCATGCTCAGCCGATTCTTTCGCACCCAAACCATAACCCGTATTATCAAGATCAACCGACTCATTCACATCATAAGCTGAATAAATGCTAACCTCTTCAGTATTAGAAGCTTCAGGGTTCTTGCCACGTTCTCTCCTTGCTGAAGGAGTTTCTCCAGCTTTGAAATCATCCTTTTTAGACGTTATAGCCAGCCCATTCTCATCATACTCAATAGGGACGGGAGGTGTAGCTAGCTCATCTTCAAATGCCTCAGGAGATCGCACATGACGCCCTCTAAGGTTATAATTAGGATCAGCAAGCTTAGGAACCATGCGCTCCACTTGCTTCATTGCATTCTCAATACCTCCAGAAACTACATCTCTCCCGTTCTTAATATCCTGCAGCTTTTCAATCTGAGTGAAGGGCTTAGAATAACGCATAAGGGGAGCAACACCCATATCAATACCACCATTCATGCTCTTCACTACTTTCTGTAGAGATGCAATCTTCATCTTGTAGGATCTAGCTATATCAACAAGATCGAATGTAGCCTCCTTATCTGTAAACATTTCACGGAAATCTACCTCCAACTGTGAAGTGTCATCATCAGCCATTACAGGAGTTCCATCCTCTTCAAAGTGAGCAGACGTAATCCCATATTTATCAATGAGTGCCTGAAGTGAATCGGCTTCTTTCAACACAGCCGTCTGGTATGAAAATAAAGGAGTTTGCTCCAGTTTATAGGCATAAGAGTCATTACGGAGTTTTCCTTTAATAAGCTTCTTATCTTGAAGCCTTGTATTTAATGTCTCAAACAACGCCTTTAGACGGGGGATATAATCCTGATTGAAGTCATGTCTCGACCTGTTCTCCTCAGTGATAGGAACAGGGAGAGGTAGTCTCCGACCAATATCTGAGACGCTACGACCGCTCATCCCAATAGCACTAGCCATAGCTAGAGACTGCAGAGGCTGAGCATTACTACGCTTATTAAATTTCTGGGCTCCTTCTGCTTCAGGCCCAAGGACGAGGTAGAGAATGTCTCCGCGCTCAAGGTGAACCTTATCAAGCTCAACTAAACCCTCATCATCATAAACAGCTTGAATATCAGCCTGAAGCTTACCAACCAAAGGGTTGGTGTATTGCCCCCTGAAAGCAATCCACTCAGGAGAGTTGCTGTCATAAGCATCAAAGTCATGAGCTTCCCCCATAATGATAAACATCTTACGATTAATATCATAAGCTCCGTCAGCAGAGAATAGGTTCATAAAGTCCCTCAGATCGCTCTCAGAGGCTTTGTCCACTACGCGCTGGTATTCAGCCATGTCTTCAGGTGAACGAACGTCAACCTTATCAGAGAGAGCCTGATCAGCATCCATTCCAGCTTTAACAACAAGAGCTTCTAAACCACTAGTGATCTTAGTGAGTTTCTTCTCATCAATATCAGAAGCGTGTTTGCCATAAATAAAGGCTAGAGCTCTCTCAGCCATCAAGGCGTGTCCCTGAGAGACGCTAAGGTGGTATTCACCACTTCCGAGGTTCTTCCTCAACATACCCTGTCTAAGGGCGTCAGCGCCAAGCAGGGGAGCAATAACACCCACCTCTCTAGTTATCTCATTCTTACTGTCAGCGTAAGCATTGTATGTGTTGGTAAAATCTAGATTGCGAACATCAGTATCAGCATCATAATCTTCATCTGAATTAATGCCAATAAGGAGGCTTTCCAATTCAGCCATCTTCTTGATACTGTCTAAGTAGTTATCGTGGAAGGCATTGAATGTATCTTTACCTTCAAAATCAGGAAAACCAAACATCCTGTTACCATCACCATCAGGGATACCTTTAATGACATTAATAATCTGCTCTCCACTCATCCCTCTAAAGAAGCTGCCTTCAGATGTGTCACCTAGTAGGTTTTTAAGAACATTCCTCTTCTCCTCAACATCCCTGTCTTGCGATGAGAACATATTAGCTCCTTTAGTAACTTGCCTACGAGCCTCGTGTCTTTCACTTGCCTGTGAACCAAGAGAGTCAAAAGCCCCCTCAACAAAAGCGTCATCACTTAGTTCAGACAAGATGGCATTGTGTAAATCTGTAGCTGAATCATCAAACCCATCACGAGCATCAGTGAAATTAGTGTAAACACCTTCTACATAGCCAGCCTCATTAAGCTCATTGATAGCCTCATTAAGGTTGGTGAGATTAGGCATAACAGCTCCCTTAGCTGTCCTGAGAAGCTTGCCGTCAGTGTCTCTAGGAAGTAGCTCTGGATTGTAGTTAAGCTCAAATTCATGAGTGAGAGGGTTATACTTAGCTAAGGTGACATTCATTCTACCCTTGCCTCCTACAGTTCTTACGACAAACTGATTGGCCTCACTGATCACTTTAACAGCAGCCATGAGATTAGACTCAGCATCTGTAGTTCCATCAGACTCTACAGGGGTGACATAATCACTTCCTTTAGCCACTTCTTTGCCAAAAGCTTTCTTAAACACTGCACGAGCTTTCTTCTGCACCTTACTCAGCACTTTATTAAGAGCTTTTCCATTATCAGTAAGAGTGTCCTGATCTTTAGCTGCAAGTTTAGCAAAGTTGTCCTGTTTCTGCGAGTAATCACGCATCCACTCCATACCTTCAGGCTTGTATTGAGACTCTCCATCTTTAGTAGCAATAAACTTATCTAAATTATTCTGGAGATCAATAAGGGAGGCATTAACCAACCTTGCTGCTGCAACAAAAGAAATATCCTTCTTGTCGCCTCTCTCCCATAGCTTTGCGTTCTTGCGATGCTGTTTCTTAAGCATGTCAACGCTATCACCATCCTGATTAGGCATAGCCATCAAAAACTCATCTGAAGGAGCAGCAAGGGGATTGTTTGCTCTTTGATCAAAAGTTCCAAGTATAGAAACGCCAGCAATAGTCCCTTCACCTTCATTCAAGCCCAGATGCTCAGCCAATACAGGCTTCCATCCAAACTTAACATTCATGTGACGATCAATCTTACGCAGATCATCCACTATCTCTACATCAAGATCAGTGAGGATGTCTTTAGCCATATTAGGAGCAAAGACAGACGAATCAGTATCAGCAGGAGTGTTCTGTTCAAATTCAACAGGAACAACCTTGCTCTCTACACCAGCTTCAGCAGAGTCAATTGCATCATTAACTCTCTGATCAACATGGAGAAGATCGCGTTTAGCTTTAGCTACAGAATCAAACACAGGAGCAATAATTCCTTGAGCCGCATTCAGCTCGTGAGAGGCAGCAAGACTACGTGAAGAGTGAGTGCCTGTTCGCACCTCTTGACCATACAGGGCTAGAACTTCAAATCCCAATCGAACTAATCCATCCTGATCAAGTTCCCCTCCTTTACCAATAGTTGTGATTTTAGCATCCTTACCAGAAACAGGCTTACCTTCACTATCGAGTTTAACAACCCCTTTGAAGTATTCTAAATCCGAGTCTTTGGTTCCATACTCAGCAATGTAAGACATCATCTGAGGGCTAGAAAGAGCTCTCTGACCAATAAGAGCAAGGCCATCAACACCAACAGCTTCATAAGCTGCAACATGTAATATCTCATGCTCAAGAATACGAAGAGCCTCGTAGGCATTGGCTTCTTTCTGAGCATCAGTGAGCTTCTTTTTACCCCTGATCTTATGAATCTTGTTAAACAAGCTACTCCTGAAGTAAATCTTCTTAGCTTTATCTTTACCAACAACTGCAAATTTAGAGTCAGAATCCAAATCAGCATTAAATCCAATATCAATACCAAGACGTTCAGATGTGATGAGCTTAACAAGAGAAACACCAAACCCAGACATCTTCTTTTTCCCAGCGTCAGTTGATGTATCAACCTTTTTCATTTCGTCAATAATCCCAGAAGCCTTCTTAATACGACCAATATCGTTTAATGGACTATCAAGCTGCTTGCGTATGTCTCGATGTAAATCTGTAGAGCTAAGTTGCTTACTGTTAAGCTTAATATCAATAACAGCTTGTTGATAAGTAATGAACCCAATTAGAGAATTGAGGTCAGGGTCATCCACTTTAGGGGCTTCCGTTAAGGAGCCCATCTTCTTCATGTAGAGATCATATAACCCCTGCCCAGACAACTTGGTAAGATCAATCATCTTGCCGTCAAACTCAATGTCAGTAGCAACCTTACTCTCAGCAATATCTCTAGCAAATGAGGCGGCAAAGGCTAATGAGTCATGAACATCAAATGTCCTATTAGTCATCTCCTCAATTGAGTAAGACCCCGTATAAGCTCCTTGAACAGCCTCTTGAATAGACTTACCAGAAGCTACAGCATTGATGATGGGCGTCAACCTAGCCTCAATAGCAAATTGTCTATCCACTTCAGCCTGAATACGTCTACGTTTCTCATCAAAAGATTCTTTAGCCTCAGCCTTAGGTTTGGGGGCCTCTGTAGGGCTCTCAGGCTCCTCTGTAGGCTCTGAACGTAATTCCTCAGCTGTTGGCTCCACTTCTTGAGCGGGAGCCTCAGGAGTAGGCTCAGGCTTAACAATAGCAGGAATGGTGACAGCAACACCATCAATAGTGATGATGCCTTCATCTGTGAGTTCAACCTTCTTCTTGGGGGCTTCTTTTTCAGGAGCCTTCTTAACAGGCTTCTTAGCTGGTTTCTTTACAGGATCAGGCTTAGTCGTCTCAGGAGCTTTCTCCCCCAACACCACCTTCACACGCTTTACAGAGCTTTCTCTATTAAGAGCAGCAACATGAGCATCAAAAGCAGCCCTGTGTTCAGCCCCCACCTTAGTTCTAGTGCCTCCACCATCATGATCATACATATCTTTAATGATGTTCTCAATGTTATCAAGACGGGTTCTAAGAGCTTTAATGAATTTAGGATCAAGAGCTGTATCCCCTTTACGATTGTGAAGTGTTTGAAGGTCAGCGTCAGCTTCATTAAGGAGCTTAATAGCCTCCCCTTTACTTAAAGGAGGGGCAATAGTAGTTCCAGTTGTGTAAATAGGTAGGACATTACGAGAAAGCTTAGTGAGTTTCTGTCTCAAAGATGTTCCTTCATTATTCCCCTCATGTTCCTGTAGCTTAGCTTGAGCAGTGTGTTCAGCATTAGATCCAGACACCTTAGCCTCCTTACCATCACTGTCCTTCATTGTTCTCACCTTCTGAGCCACTTCAGCCTTAACCTTCTGCGTTGTATTGTCAGCAGATCTCTCGGAAGTAGGAGTCTTAGCAGGAGCCTCTGGCAAGACTTTAGGTGTTGGCGTATCAACTTTAGGGGCAGCTTTAGCTTTCTCTGCCTTCTTAGCCAGCTTGGCTGCTTTAGCCTCCTTAACCTTAGCTTCCTTAGCTTTTACTTTCTCGCCAGCATGAGCAGCTTCTGCTTCAGATAGACGAACTTTAGAAGCTGCCGTATTAAGAGCAGCATAGTTAACCATTCGGAGAGCCTTTTGCTCTGCAGCTGAAACATTCTTAGCAGCCTCAGGATCAAGAAGATCATGCACTTTAACACTCTCATAATCAGGATTGGACTCAAAAGCCTGTCTCTCAGCCTGTTCAAGAGCCTCATCAGCACTGTGTTGAGCCCTAGCCTGACTAAGAGCTAACTCTGTGCCTTCTATGCCCTCAGGGGCTATGCCAGCGGCCTTTGCTACTTCCATGCGTGATTCCTCCAAACGAGCATGAATAGCCTCCATAGCAACCTCAGTGGACTCAGAAACATTTTCCTCACCGCTAAGGGAGGCTAAAGAAGCCCTCATCTCAGGAGTGTATTGAGCCTTGTTAAATGTCTTGGCGTCAGCCGTTTCATTAAAAGCCTTAGTGTAGTTATCCCTCACTTGCTTAAATTTTCCTCTACTAGAAGATTGAGCACCAATGCCACCAGCTACAGCACCTAGTCTGAAAGCTAACCATGCACCTTCTAAGATTTCACCAAATTTCTCATAATTAAACTTACCATTAACAAAAAGCTCTCCATCATCATAAGATTGCCAAATACCTTGGATGAATTCATCAGAAAACTCCTCAACGCCCTCCATGATTATGTCCTTGCCCCCTTCAACTGTAGCAGCCCATAAAGCCTTGCCTAATTGTGTGCCACGACCATCTTTAAGCATAGCTGCTTTAAAGGAATTGAGAGTCTTGTGTTTGCCGAAGATAGCTTCCTTACCAGACGGCCCCAGAACCCAAGTTACAGCCGTTGTAGTATAAAAGGCTGTCCTAGCTCCAGCAGCTATCTCTTCATCATTGTATCTTAATTCACCATCCTGAGTTCTCTCAGCCCTCATAGCTGCATATGTCTTAGCACCACTCTCAACACCACCAGCTACAGCAGACCCCCCTACAGAGCCACCACGCTTAGCTACAAACCCAGCCACTCTGCCTGCAAAGGTCTTTTCGAGAGACTTACTCATGGCTGTCTGAGTGGCTTTCACGAGAGTTCTACCTTTAGCCGTCTTGACTAAACCTTTGACCAATAGCTTAGAGATACCTTTTCCTGCAGCGCTTAAAACAGCTCCACCGCCCATACTAATCGCAAGAGAAGGAGCTATACCAATAGCTTCAGCCCAAAACTCATTACCACCAGACATATCCTCAATACCTTTACGTGCAGCCCTAGCATCAAACTCAGTGATAACTGTTTCATCAGAAACCAAGCCTGTCATATTGCCTAAACCATAGCCAATATCCATGTATCCCTGATGGAACTTCTTAGCCCCTAAAGATAGGGTAGCCTCAAAGCCTCCCTGAGTGTCTACAATCTCTTTAAAGCCGTCCATAAAGGCGGGGGTAATCTTGCCCCACGTATCTTTAATCTCTCTAGGGGAGGCTCCTCCAGCTCTTTTAATATCAAGCTCGGAGGTTAATGATCTTATTGGAGTCTGAAAGTCATCATCTGCACGATCACCCATAAGAGGATCGTAAAAATCGTCCAAATGTAGTTGAGCGTCCAATTTGGCAAGATCACGACCTCGCTCATCAGAGGCCCCATCAAAAATAATTTGAGCATTAGCTTTAATGATCTTATCACCATATAAAGCCTGATCCTTCATTAACTGATGTCCCTCCTTAACTGAAACATCACCATTCTTTACAGCCTCATCAACAAAAGTTTGAGCCTTTTCAGTCGAGTGACCAAAGAACTTAGAGCTGGCTTTAATGACACCAGTGAACCCATTGCGATTAAACTTAGCCTTATCAGGAGCATCCTCATGAAGTTCATCCATGCGGATTTCCCAGTTTTTCTCATCATAAAAATCAGACACTTCTTTCTCATTGCGAGGAAGAAGCATCCCTGTCTCAGGATCAATTTCTCGCTTAGAGAACAGAGAGTCATATTTAGGAAGCTCAGTCCTTTTCTTAAACCCCTCGTAATCAAATTTATTCTTTCCATCAGGAGCATCAACAAACCCCAAGAGACGGTCAGCCCTTTCCTGATTAGAAGCCCATAGTTTCATGTCAGCTGTCTCAGGATCGCTAGGCTCCATCCGTAACCCCTTTACGCGATCAGTATGAGTCGGAATAAGAATTGAGAAGTTGCCGTGTTCACTCATCAAATCAGAGTGAAGCTCATTTCTTGCATTAACTTCACCAGATATAAAATCAGAGTTGGCCTTATAAGCGTCTGTAGCCTCCTCACCCATGTCGCTAGAAGCCCATGTCTTAAAGTTATCTAAATGCCGTGAAGCCCCCCAACGGCGACCAGAGGAGCCTTTACTAGCACCTTCTTGAAGGTCAAGGATTCTCTTGCCAAGCGTTCTATTAAAATCAAGCTGCTGCTCTAATTCTTTCCTGCGAGGAGAACCAGCTGGCTGCATTTCTATATCTCTAGCCCTCTCTTTTACTCTTTCTTCAAAGTTGGCTGATGATGTCTCACTGTCGAACGGGCTGTTAAGTGTATCTTCTAATAAGCTATTCATGATCTTTTGATTGATGTGTGTCTACTACTTTTCAACCATATTAGCAAGATTAGTTAAAATTCCATGTGTATTATCAGTATCTTCAAAAGGATAGTCGTTTTCGTAAAACTCTGCCTTTTGGATTTTTGCTATAAACTCTTTATCATTCTTATACAGGCCAGCTAGCGCCTCTTCATCAATATCATCACCAGCTACAGCGGCTATGATTAATTGCTTCATCTTAGCTCTGCTTTCAAGGGCTACATTCTCCATAGTGGAGTCAATAACCTTCTCAAAATCGCTAAAGCTCTCAGTCCCCTTGGCTTCAACAAGAAGCTTTAACCCCTCACGAGTGGTTTCCTTGTTGAGTTGTTCCCTATTAGGGGGGTTGAAGGGGTTGAAATACATCTTCCCACCAATCATTGTAGATTTTCTGTTCGCGTCCCTAATGAACAATTCAATAGCTTTAGAAGGGAGTCTATCACCAATCGCTACAGGACGAGCTTTGTTGATCTGGCTTGTTTGGCTGTCAAAGATATAACTGTGAGCCCCTTTCATTTGAGAATTTGCAAAATCATACAGATCTCTAGCCTCAGCAGCATTGTCTTGATAAAACTGGCTCTTCTGAGCCTCATTCATATTAGGATCATTAAATGCAGCACGAGCCTTGGCTCTGAAGTCAACTACTCTACGACCAAGACCATTCTTTATGTTCTGATTATAAGACACTAACATAGCCTCCTTACCTGCTTTCATGTTCTCTACACCTCTTTTAGCCGAAGCTAAATCTCCGTCTTTAATCTTAGCATCCAAAGCATTAATACGCTTTATTCTTTCATGAGCTAATTTGAATTGAGAGCTCTCCTTATCCAGCAAGTTAAGTTCTTCATTTGGAGCAAGTTTGCGTTGATCAGCAACAAGGGCAAGTAGCTCTCCTTGCTCAGTTTTCATTCGTTTGAGATTGTCATCTTGATCTTTATTAGATGACTGAATCCTAACTCTAGTTTCATCAGCATCCTTCTGCATAGCAGCTCCATATATGCCTCTCTCGGCTTCCGCACCCAGTAGCTCATCAACTTTCTCAGGAGTAAGGTCTGGTCTAGTTCTCCTAAGCTCATGGTAGTCCTGCTGAGATGAAGGAGAAAGGAATGGCAACTTAACTGTCTCAAACCGCTTAAGTCCATCTGTCCTACTCTTCTCTTGAGCATTGTAAGCATTAGCTCTACCCACTTGAACCCCTTTCCGTCCCCGCTCTAGACTTTCCATCTTGGAACGTAGCAGGGGGCTGTCTCGCACTCCTAGAGGCAAGCTAGCCATTCTGTCATCGTAATCATCAGCTTCAGGATCAATAGCCTTAACATCATTAGCAATGGCATCATAGTTGTCGTTAATAAACATCTGCTGATTATGAAGAGCTTGTTTCTGCTCATCATTACGACGAGCATCAGCCAAGGCTAAATGATTCGCCTCCATAGCCATCTCGTCCTTACGAGAATCATAAGCAGAATCAGCCTGTTCACCCAACGTAGAGACATTAACACCGCCAAAGGCCCCACTCATACGGCTACTAGCTCTGCTATTTCCTGATCGTCTATTGTAACTCATTATCTTTTATTTATTTTTGGATTCCCCGTCAAGCAGGCGCTTCCGCGAAGCTTCAATAGCATCTTTCTTAGCTTTTGCCTTCTGTGCTTTTTCCTTGAGCGACTGTTCATGAGACCATTTAGACCATTCCTCAGGATAATTCTTCTTAAAGGATTCAATATCACGAGTGCGTTGACCTGATGCCTTAATTTTAGCCACGCTATCAGCCTCAAGCTTATCATACTTAGCCTTTCTAGCAGCTTCAGCAGAACTCAACTTATATGGGTTATTAGAATCAGCACCACCATACATACCCTCTCCTCCTGTTCTAGCCTTGCTCCTCGGTTTGGCAGCTTCCATCGCTTTCTTTGCTTTCTTATTTCTGGCTGCAGTATCTTTAGACACCTTCTGTGCCTTCATTATATCATCAGCAGAAAGAGCATCCCATTTTCGACGAAGAGTTCCGTCTTTGTTTCTTTTGCGATCAAAGCCAACATTGTCCTTGGTTTCATCGGCAGCATATCCAGCCAGTTCAGCAGCCGTCCTCTCAGCGGCAATTCTAGATTTACCCACTTCGGTGCGGTCATACTTCTCACTAGCAACACTATTTTCCAAATCCATACTATCTTGAGCCCTAGTCAATTTATCAGCCTTATTGGCTTCAACAAATCCCTTATCCCAATCATTCTTAGCTGTAGCTATATTGTAATCAGACATGCCTTCATAATCTTGACCAAGCCGAGCGGCCTTGTAATCAGACATGCTTGATTGAGGAAGAACTGGGCCTGCACTCCAATCATTCTTAGCTGTAGCTATATTAGCTCTTTGCTCCTCTTCCCAAGCAGCAGCAGCAGCAGCAGCAGCAGCAGCATCAGCAGCAGGAGGAAGCAGTGATCCTCCTACAGGAATGTTACCCAAACCTCCTCCTGCAGGAGCGCCACCCGAAGGAAAAAGCGAGCCTAATCCACTACTAAAATCATAAGGCAACTTTACTCCACCCTGATTAAACGCTGGAATAGGAGAATTATCAGCAGGCTTATTGCCACCAAAACCGGGAACTCCAGCTTGAGCCATAGCCTCATCACCACCAAGAGCAGCTTGTTGCTCTTGAGTGAGAACAACCTCACCTGTCTTCAATGTAGCAAGAGTATCATCACCATTAGGCTGTGTAGGAATGTTTCCTTTCCCTGCCACTTCACCACCAGAGACATAAGCATTAACTTTACCACCAGAGGCATAACCCTTAAATAATTTCTTATACTTACTCCAATGCTCCTCTGTTCCTTCACCTTTAGAAACTCCTTTCATAGCTAGATAGGAAAGGAACCCTTCATCACTAGCCATCTTAGTTGCCATCTCATTGGCTGCATCAGAAGAAGCAGCACCACTAGATTCTCCCGTCTTAGTTGAAGAAGCCATAGGATCGAACGGGGCAACAGGACTGAAAGGTTGGCCATACTCATCCGTCTGAAGGACAGGGCTTCCATAAGCCTCATTAAAGCCAGCAGGAGTTTTGTTTTGACCGACAGAAGGGTTCCCCATTTGCTTACTCCAGTAGTCAGAAGAAGCTTCTGGATTAAAGTTAAAGCTTCTCGTATCACCAGCCCCCATAGATCCGTCAGTAGACTGAGGCTGACCTGTAGTAGGGTTGTTTGACTGATACCCTCCATAAGGCTTTTTTGGGGCTTGAGACTGCTTTGGAGGAGACATGCTCTGAGCAAACTTATTAGCCGCTTGACTGTAATCATTAGATACACCCATGCTAGCCATACGATAATCATATCCAGCAGGCTTGATGCCACCACCACCATCAGCACCACCATTACCAGCCCATCTAGCGTGTCTATTCTGGCGCTCCTGAGTTTTCATAGCTTGCATCCTTCGTTTCACCTCATAAGGAACTTTCTTGAGCCCAGCTCCAGCGCTTCCTACGCTCTTACCAGAACTATTCCTTAAATGAGATGCAGAAGAAGCAGCCACGCCTCCAGCATACTTAGCTGACCCCTTACTGTAAGCGTCCTGATTCTGTTTAGCTTTCTGTTGAAATTTAGTTTGAGCTGGAGCAGTTTTCCTATTCATCTTGCTCCACTCTTCTTTAGTTTTAGTCGTGTTATTATTTGCCGTAGCCATGGTATTATTTAGTTAGTTTATTATATCGGTTACTTCGTATGCTGCTGCATCATTAAAAGAGACATTAATCTTCTGTGGCCCTCTAAATCGAGCACTCTCATCATTAAGCTCTGACACAGCCATACCCCAATACATTTGGGCTCTCTCCATGTCATTTTCATCTTCATATTCTGTAGCAAGACAAGCCATCTTCATGGCTCCTATATTATCAAAGGGGAACGTGTCTGTAGCAGCTGAAACATCCACATAAGCTATCCTAGCAAGGGCATAGACGTTGGTTAACGCTAATGTGGCATCATCAAAGCTATTCCAATTGAATTGAGGGGCAGCGTAAATACGACCTCCTAGAGCTGAATTCTGTCCATAATCAACAAATGCTTTATCATCATAACCAGACTCCCCAAAGATAGACTCAAGAGGGATGACATTAAGGTTTTCAGAATTAACAATATCAGCAAATGTATGTTCAACCACTGAACCTGAAACAATCTTAAACTTCAATGCATGTGAATATGTAGCAGGAAGAAGGAATACATGGTCTGGATAGTCAGCTCCTCCAGCCGTAGCTGAGTGAGAAGGAACAGTGACAGCATCAGTTCCAAAGTGAAATATAACGCTGTCAGAGGGTGTAGCAGCCCTCGCATACAACCTTGCCACTGCTCTATTAGCTAGTGCCACAAAGTCGTCAGAGGTGATGAGAGGATCAACTACGCATTGTAGTTCTGCTAATGTTACTCGATTTGCCATGATTGTGTTTAGTTTAGATTGGTTAATTGGTCAAGGGTTATAGGATTCTTAATGGTAAACCCAAGGTGCGCCGTGGTAGCATTGTGACCTCTTGAGTTCTATTGTCGTTGACCCTTTTACTGCGGGAAAATCTACTTCATTCCAAGGAGTCTTCCATGAGTCGATTGCAGTTTGTTCTGCGGCAGTGTAATCCCCATCTAAATCAAAATCTATTTCTGTCCCTGCCCCATTCCATTCAACATTCTTTGGGGTAACTACTTTGGGATTAGCTATTGGATCATCATCATAGTTATAAGGGGTAAAAGTTTCCTCCCACTCGATACGGTGCCAAGTCCCAGTCCATAGCTCAGTTTCAAATGTGTCTGGTATTACAATTCGATACCTAAACATTCGCAATAGTAAATCATCAACGCAACCTTCTTCATCCTCATAAACTATTATTTCTGCTGTCTCTGGGTCTTCATCATGATCCTCCGTAACTACTTCTCCACCTTCATCTAGCAAAGGTTTCTGGCTATAGGTAACTTCATAATTGGCAGAGCATGATCCTGCTGCCCAATCTTTGGCATATATGCAAAGTTTCAAGTCAGCAACGATCAGGGCTTCTGTCCAAGGTTCTGTTAGTTCCTCTTCCCTAAGTTTAGTTCCAGAATAAGTTATCTCTGCACCACCTGTCCAGTTTATCACATCCGTGATAGTTTTGTGTGTGTGTGTTTGCGTGTATGATGTATCAAGGTTAGATGGATTTAGACCTGCTATCCCTATAATAGAAAAAGATACTGTGTAGATGTCAACATCAGTTGTTCCTGTGGCATCATCCTTATCCGCATAGGTAATTGTTGTGTCAGTTTCTGTCCAGTCATCATCCACATCATAAGTCCAAACCACGGTTCGTGTCCTGTATAACCATACATGCCAATCACCATCCACATAAGATCTTGACCACTCTTTCTTGACGTAGGTTATTGAACCAGAACCAGACCAAGATTTATTCCAAACATGACAACCACAGTGGTCAATAGTTTCCGTCATGGTTACGCTACCACTTTCTGTTATGGTGGAAGAAGTGTATTCTTCTGGATTACCATAATAAGCTTTTGAAACATAGCTGAGTGGCGTAGTCCATTCTTTAGTGTGAATCTTATTCTTATATCTTTGGCACGAAGCAGGAAACTCATCATCTAACTGAACAGGAGTATCTCCCTCACCCCAAGGGTCATATAAATCCCAAGGTATGTATCCTTGAATAACAGAGAGGTCATATGATTTATCCTCGCACTCAAACTGAGGCGTAGGGCAATCGGGATAACAGCAACCTCATGTAAAGCTTCCCATTATAATCTCCCCCCTCTAGTAAAACTAAACACTCTAGGGCAAAATGATACCGTAATTGAACCGCAACCCTCATTAGTCCAAACCTCATCATCATCCCAAGCACCTAATGGGATATAATAAGTCCCTGTTAAACTCGTCACATCGGGTATCACATTATCAGGCATGTTCGCACCCCCCTCCACCACTGGAGCCCCCAACTCACCGCCAGCCTCAAGCACGCCATCATTAAGCGTAGCTGTCCACGGGCATTTAATCCAAACCTTAGATCCAGCGATTATCGTCATAGAATCAGGTTGAATAAACTCTGACTTATTCGGTGCTAGTAGCCAACCAAAAATAAGAATCACCTTAGTATCATCATCTGGATCAACAGCATAATCACCTAATTGGCACTGCCCCTGATTTTCAACAGAAGATTCATCAGGTTTTCCCATATTGTTCGATTCCCCACGAGACTCAAAAGGGTGATGATCTGGAGGGTTATCATAACCAATGTCATTCACCTCACCACCCACTACAGGAATAGGGTCAGGCAATGGAGCAGCTTTATAGCTCTTAACATCTCGTTGTTGATAGTTATCAAGCATTATGGAGAAGGAACAGGATATAGGTTTGTAACGTCCAGAGACACCACTGAAACCTCATAGAGGTTAAATGGCAACTCTCTCACTCGATAATCAATACGGACGGCTCCAGAAGCAAGCAGCGTAAGGAAATCGCCATATCCAGCAGTCTCAAGAAGCTCGTCATTCTCGTAACCATCCCCACCATTTGCCCCTACATCTATAGCTAATCCACCAGTATCAATAGGAATAACGGGGTGAATTGATGGAGGCACTGTATATTCCTTGGCTGTAGCTGATGTAGCATTCCCCTTTGGCCCTGCTGTGAGCCACCATCTAGCAACACCTATATTCTCTCTAATTGCCTGAGGAATGTGATCTAGTGGGTATGTTGTCTTAATAGCTGAAACATCATCAGTAATATAACGCTCAATCGTGGCATCATATGGCCCTGTTCGTGGCTCAGTAGATTGGAAGTTGAAATACCAATTCTCTGAATAAGAAGACCTATGATCTGGAGAATCAGCATACGCCCAAACATACACCACTCCTACACTATCCATCCTTGTAGGGAACCTGTAGTTCTGAGTAGCTACAAGAGTAGTGATAGAGTAAGGGTATTCAATAGCTACAGGGGGATCTTCTTCGTCAAACCCTAACTGAAGCTCTTGTGTGATTTGAATAGAGTGAAACAGATTACCATCTTGAATCTCAACAATAGTGC